>Ga0179591_1341859_pt1 | contig 12961 bp, 19 predicted proteins | sample CZOMad2_1_08_16f_FD_182891 | JGI IMG/M metagenome (GOLD analysis project Ga0179591, IMG submission 182891) | Vadose zone soil fungal communities from Angelo Coast Range Reserve, California, USA - CZOMad2_1_08_16fungal (PacBio error correction) | ecosystem: Environmental > Terrestrial > Soil >...
CAGGAAGTGTGGTCACGGGGTCGGAGGGGGAAAACGCAAAGGGCAGCTGAAGACGTCACCTCAACTCGAGGTAAAAAAAACAAGGGGGCGCAAAAAACAAATTAAAAACGGGTGAAAAAAAAACCGCACTTCAAGAGGAGGAATGTGGTTCAAGCAGTCGATGGGCAAAGGCCTCTGGAGCAACTTGAAAGGGAAGACGTCGTTATGAAGGAAAGTGCTCGTCCCACGAAAACGACCAAGGAACACTGGGGTAAGAAACAGATCGGGAGGGGCAAAAAAAAAGTATCAAAGGGTCCGTAACACTGCGCGGTGCGAAACGTTGTCGGGCAAGGGACGCCAGAAAAAATGACCGGGGGGGAAACCACACCGGGTGGGCCCTAACAGAGCTTGAAAAAAAAAAAAGAAAAGTTTGAATGCGGCGAAGGGACTGAAAACGCGGAACGTGTCCCAAAAGGAGTCTACAACGCCAAGGGCTCGGGGAGGGACAAAACAAGGGAGAGCGGCAAGGGGATCAGGCAGAAAAGACTAACAAACCAAAAACAGGGAAATAGTAGACACACTACTGGTGTGTGGTCCTGGGGTTCAACAAACTTCGGGGAAGAGTGGGGGAAGGGAACGGTCCACACAAACCCAGGAAAGGATCAGAAAAAGTGCAACAAACAAACCTAGAAGAAGTACCAGAAACGGGGGGAACAGGGTAAAATGGGGAACGGGACCCTGCTTTCCACACGCTAAAGAAGAACTGTAAGTCAGCATCGATAAAAACATGGACGTCGGGGGGTCAGGGTTAAAAATCCCATGGACAGTGCTTAAAGAAGACACCATTGCCAGGCAGTTTCTCCAACAAGCCACTCACGTTAAAAATGGCAGAAATCCCCTTCAATCTCACCCCCGTGTCAGCAAAAAAGCGAGTGTCGTGAAAACAGGGCTACAACGCCTTTCCCTTACGTAAGTAGGAGAAAAAAGGGTTGGACTTGGATACAGCAAATCTTGACACCCCAACCAGATGTCTCTCCGGTAAAGAAGGAAAAAACGGGGCGTGGCGGAAATTCCGCTTCCTTCCTTAACACGGGTCGCGAGGCGTGGAAAAAAAAAAACCCAAAGATCCAAAGTAAGGACCTCACTCTATCGACCGTGTAGTTGCGTCGAAACGTGTAATAAAAACCAACAAATTGCCGCCAACCAGCACCATCAACAAAAAGGATTAACCATACGGAGGGGGGCCGTTCACAAAACACTGCAACCAACCTTTTTTGTCGCTGGGGCAAAAAGGTGACTCACAACCGTAGGGGGCGCTGGGTTGTACTGGTGGAAGGGGACGGGCCAAAAAGAATGGTCAAAAGTTTGAGTTCACTGGTCGGGGTGTAGAACTGCGAAAGGAGAGGGGAGAATCGGGGGGGACGAAAGACCTTTTCAGGGCTGGAACAAAAACCAAAAGAAAATGGATTCTATGGTTTCGTGCGGAGGTGGCCACCAGACAAAGGTCCGAGAAGAGAACCCTGTTCGCGACACGCACGTCCAAAAAAACGACCAACAGCTGGCCGGGGGAGGACGGGAGGAGCTGGAGGCTGGAGATAAAATGTGTGTAAGCCCCATGGAGGGGGGAAGGCCAGGAAAGGAGGGAGGGGTAGTGTAAATCGCGTCGCGGAAACTAGAAGGGCTAGTGCCAAAAGTTGTGTTTGTTGGCGGATTCTGCTCAGCCGACGACACGACACCCACAAAAAACGAACCCTCCGAATTGTTGAAACCCGGCAAACGGTAGCAACAAACGCGCCCACAGTGACTGCAAAAAATCGAAGTAGGCATCTTCTCTGCCGGTCCACCCGGAAGGGGGGCAAGCCCGAAAAGAAGGGCGAACCGTCATCACTCAAACTAGAACGAAAGCGGACGCCATTCCCTGAGCCTAGACAGAGTCCACCCACAAAGGCGGAAATGAAACGTGTACAAAACTCTGAAAGCAAGGATCAGGCGACCCCACTCCCCGCGGTGGATCTGGTAAACCAAGCGCACGGTCCTCCCAGCGGATCGCCAGAAACACCCCCCTTCCATCACGAAACGGCGGGGAAGAGCCAAGTGGGGAAAATCTCCGTCCACAGGGGAGTCACGAAAGTTACTGAAAAACATACGCGAAGACGTGTAACAAACAAAAAAAAAGGGGGGAGGGGGAACACAGGGGCGCCGAGGAACCGGGACGTGGTCGGGTTGGCAAGGGCAGTGTCAGTCCGAACTGCTGCACGCCATTACTGGAGGACCACAGCGGTGGGGGGGGCCGAAAAGACGTGGGTGCACAAAAAGACTAAAGACACTAGGAACGACACCGCAGCGGGACGTTGGGGGGCGGTGCCTGGGTTAACATGGAAAATAAGGGCAGAAAGGGAGAGAAAACTCGCAAAAACCAATCTATCAAGGGTCTCGTCTGAAAAAGCGACTACGTGACACTCTTCTGAGAAGGAGCTTGTCGCCATAACCACCAAATTATCCTCCGAACGCGTGGTGGGGTGGTGCCAACCTAGGTAAGGGGAAGATAAAAACAAAACACTCTGCTTATGGAGGTTAAAGATGCTGGTCGGCCTTCTGCAAACACGGGCAACCTGGGGAAGCCCACTGAGGTAGCAGATTCCCCACCCACATCGTACTCACACCAGGTCCGATAAAGCGGCGCACAAGGTCGGACCAGAGTCTGCCGGGGGGCGGTTAAACGAAACAAGAGGAAAAACACCGAAGGGGAAAAAAGGAACGAACCCAAGGGTGAGTGGGGGAGGGGGGTGGGCAAAAGGGGAGCACCCGATTGAGAACGCAGGAACGAAAGAACCGAGAACGTAGGGGAGGCCCAACGGGTCGTTTCACTCAGTACACACCAAATCAGGGAAAAAGTCATTCAAACCATAAGGTTTGACCCACGGTGGGGTCACGAACACATCTGAACCCTGAAACAAAAGGGGGCAGACCTAGCAGCCTCTACAGTGCGAACGGCAGAGGACCGGCCCGCACACCCAACGGCACAAGGGAAGGAAGACACGGCACCCAAAAAAAATAAAACAGAACCATTGAAAAAGGCAACAAGAAAAAACCGGGGATGCGGGGAAAAAAAAAATAACAAGGAAGGTGGTGAGCTCCAGACGGAGTCTCCGACATGGAAAGTGTCGGAAAAGGGGCACAGAGTTGTGGGCGCGGGGTTAAGGCTGGAACAAACTCTCTCAAGTGGTACCACGGGCGTGGAACGGGCCCCGACGCGACGGAAAACGGAATCCGGGAAAAAAAAAAACCACAGGAAAACTTACTGTCCTGGGGAGCGACGCCACCGTGACCGGAAACAAAAAACAACACCAGAGGGAGAAAAGCATCCTCAAACACATGGTCAAGAAGTGAATCTCAAGTAATAACTAAAACTGTTCAAAGGGCCGACGGAAAAATGGTGTTTGTTGATCATCCCACACACGAAGTGTTTGACACACACCGTCCTCGCAAGAACCGTATCACCGAAGCCCCACGGGGGAAAAGCCTTCAGTTCGGGCACGGGAGAAAAAACCCCCAATGGGCCGAGAATATTGGCGAATCATCTAAAGGGGGAACTGGCACACGAGGATTGGTTGGCTTTCTTACAGAACTTGAGGTTTTAATTGTCGTTAACATGTTAACCGGTGGTGTGTGAGTGGAGTACTCATGACAACTAAGTTTACGGGTTCCTTTGGGGACGGAAGGCCCGAAGCCACCAACGTGGGGTAAGCTGAGTCAGAATTTTCAATTGGGGCGGAAAAAGAAAAGAGAATCACGTTGGAACGTGAAAAAGAGGGTTCACAACCAGTTGGATGACCTGAAAACCAAAAGAGGTAATGATCACGCCCCACAGTTGGATACTACATCCTCTTTTCTCACCAAGTGGTGGTGTGATGGGGGGGACTCGTAAATAACAAATAGACCCCCTGGCAAGGGGGGTTGAAAAACTAAATGCCAGAGCCGGTCTCCGTGCCTGCGTTGTTGTCGGCAAGATGCCTCAACTTAATTTCTCATCTTGACACCTCTCTCCAACCCGATGGGGTGTCTTTGTGGCACACAGGCTTTTGTTGATATGGCCACAAGTCCAAGAATAACAATTCACGCAACGCCCGGGACTAGTTGGTGGAGGTAAACGCAAACGCTGTCTGGTTCACGAAAGTACAAGCGACATCCGTGGGGACGCAACCCGCACAAAAAGGCGCGAGAGGGCCGACAAGCAAAAGAACGGAAGAAACAAGGCAGAGAGAAAAGAAGCGGTAGAAAAAATTGAGGAGTGACTGTGGACCTTTCATCCGATAGATGTCACTACGATCAAACATCCAGGGCAACGGGAGTGGAGGCAGGGGCGGCCTGATAAGGAGGTAGCGGGTAGGGAAGGGGTGACAGATTCGGGCGGAACAGGAAATAGTGAGGCATAGATCCAGCGTGGTGGGAGCAACGAGCCGATGAATAAGCGGCGTGGAAGAGTCGGAGACTTGGGTCATGGGGTTGGGACAACGGATAGCCCGGGTGAAAGTGTGGAAGAGATAGTAGGCATGGTCTCATCACCGGGCAGCTCGCGGTGGCTCCGGCACGGAGGGGGGGGGGAGACCCGGGGGTCCGGGAATGAGAGCCGGGGGAGAATGGAAGGGGAGTTCAGAAGGTGGCTTTGACAACGGTCTTGTACGACGATAGGGGGGGTAGGGAGGAGGGTGGGAGAATGGGGATACCCTGGTTGGGAAATGGGATGCGGTTGGTACGTGATTGAGTTGGCACAGCTTTCACAGTGCCTCACTCAAAAAGCATTCTAAGGAGCTATCAACTCCATCCTGGGGTGCCGTGAGCGGGAAAAAACGTAAACCGTAGGTCCGGTCAAACTGAACGACGAAGCTGGGTGCACCCAGGACAGACGGGATGTCGGAAGGGAGTGTCCAAAAAAAAAGTTGACAGGGCCGGAACCTAACAGCGAAGTAATTCGGGGCCCACGGAAGGGTGGCCGGAAAAACTGGCAAACGGGCTAAAGTGGAACAGGTGGAGGAACGTAAATGACCGATCTGGGGGGGGGCAGCACAACCAAATACGCGGAAACGGACGGCGCAGGGGTTGGTGGGGGTCCCGTGGTCTGACACGGGGTGTATTGCAGAAGGGGGAAGCCTATACAGAGTCAAACAAAACAAAAAACAACTTATGGACGAAAAAGAGGAGGAAGATCCTCAAGGAAGGGGAAGAAAGGGGGGAGGGGGAGGAAAGGGCAGGTTTTGTGGGTTTGGTGTGGGAATGGAGGAGAAGAAGGAGAGAACGAGAAGAAAGGGGTGAGGGGGGGTTGGGGGGATGGCTGGAGGTGGAGAGGGAGGGATAGAAGAGGCGAGTGGGTGAGAAGAGGAGAGAATAAGAAGAGTGAAGTGCGCGGTAGAGAAGGGGTAGGGGGTGGGGTGGTGATATGGAAGGGGGAAGGGGAAGGAGGAAGGGTAATGGAAGAGATAAACCGTGAGAGAGGGGAAAGGGGGGGAAAAGATGGGGAGAAAAGGGGAGAGGAGGGTTTGGGGGGGAAAATGGAAGAGGAGGGGAGAGGGGGGTGTGGAAGGGAGAACCGGGGAGGGAGAGGGATGGAGGGTAGAGGATGGGGAGGGTTAGGAGGGGAAGGAGGTAAGGAGAAGAGGGCGGGTCGAGGAGAGAGGCAGGGAAAGGGATGGGGGAAGGGAAGAGGAGGTAGGCGGAGAGATGAGGGGAGGGGGAAGATTTGGGGGGGGAAAGAAGAGTGAGAGGGAGGGAGAATCGTGGTTGAGGAAGTGAGGAGAAAGATGGGGGGGGGGGTAAACGGAAAAAGGGGTAGAGGGAAAGGGGGAGTGAAGGAGGAGGGGGGGGGACGCAGGAGAGAGAGGGAGGGGAAGGGGGGGAGGGGGGAGGGGTGGGATCGGAATGGAGGGATCTGAGGGGATGGGAGAGAGGGTGTAGGGAGAGTGGAGGGAGGAAGAGAGAGAAAGAGGGAGGAGGGGGATAGGTGGTTCTGGTCAGTTACGTCCGGGGAGACCCTGGGGGATAACCAAAGTAAATTCTCACTGGAACCACTGGTAGCAGTGGGGGGCGGTGACTGAACCAGGTACATATCAGAGTGGAGGGATCACCGTCAAAAACAATGGGGGGGACACAACTGCATCGTCACCTCACACGGGGGACTCGGGTTGAAAAACGAAAATGCTCGGGGGGCTCACCGGGTCACGTTTGCTGCCATAAAAGGTACCCTTGAAAGAAATGGGCGACGGCCATCAAAAATGGGTGACTCCTCAGGGTCATTACCTCAGCTTAAGGGTTGACTCGGTAGGTAGATACTTGGAAGCGGGTGAACGCAAAAAAACGGTGTATGTGTGGGGAAGGAAATGGTGAAAGGCGAGGGGATGAAGAGGAAGATGCGGGACTGGGGGGAGGTAAGGAGGGGAGTAATGAGTAGAGGGGAGGAAAGGAGGAAGGGTAGGACGTCGGAGAATGATAAGGGGGGGTGAGGAAGAGACGGAGGGCAAGGGGGAGAAGAAGGGGAACGAAGAGGGGAAGGAGGGGAGGGGGGAGAGGGTGGAGGGAAGATGGAGGGTATAATGGGAACGAGAGAAGAGAAGCGGATTAGGTGTAGTGCGGGCCAAAACTGCATCTTGTAGACCACGTACAGCGTTAACAGATCAACACCGGTAGGGGACTAGTGCGCGCTGAATCGTCCAATATTAGACTGGGGAGTTGGCGTGGATCAGGGTGGAAAACAAAGTAGAAGGCGTCTTAATCCGTTCCGGGGGAGAGGGGGCACGGGAGGTGAGGATGAAGGCCCACAAAAAAAGACTCTAAAAGCGGAAAAAATCCCTAGGTTACAAAAAATTGAACGCCGGCAAGGGAAAGAGGACGAACGGAAAGGGGGGGACAGCAGACCACACAGAAAAGCCGGGTAGGAAGTGCCCCTGACAAAAGATGGAAACGGACGGAACAAAGGCGGGAGTTCCCAAGAATAACAAGGTCAGTGCTCTAGAAACGGGGGGAAGGGGGCGCCACGAACTGTTGAGTCAGCTGTACCCACGGAGGCGAATAAACGAGAGGCCGGAGGGTAACTGGAAAACGGGGCAGGGGGCTTCCGGAGAGATTGCGGGGGTCCCGAACCGCGAAAAGACGCATGCACCCCTGGGTGAGGGACTACTTTTGGCACGTGCAAAGAAAGACAGAACCGGCGTGTATGCTCTTTAAGATTATTCACAGGTTGGTACCTCGGGGGACGAAAACAACTGATACTACACCCTCGATGATGGGGGTCAAGCTAGTGCGGGGATAGAGTGGGTACAACAAAGAGAAAAGAATCAGGGTCACCTAACTGAGCCGAAGCATTAGACAACCGGCAAGGAAAGTCAAGCTGGAGCGGATTGGGAAGGCTAAAAGAGACGGGGTGAAAACAGTACGTAGTTTGTGCGGATCACAAAAACACAAAAACAACAACGGCGGGGAAAAAGGGGGCGTCTACGGCTCGAAACTACAAACGCCCTGGGAACCGGGGGGGGTAGGGTGGAAGACGAGGTGTGGGGCAATGACGGCGGCGTGGTCTTGTCATGCCCTAAGCAAGTACCAGTGTTGCCGACGCCAGGGCATGCTGCGCACAAGTGACACGAAGACGGTTCTCACCCTGATAGCTTGGGGCAGAAAGTCCCTCAACACGCTAGACACTCCGAAAACGGGGCCCGTGCACCGTTCCGGGGGCGCCGACGAGGGGGACAAGGGGATGGGATAGGTCGGGAAGTGACCAATAGAAAGTTAGTATGGGCACGCAGGAAGTTGGATTGCCCAGATACGGGCATCTCACTGTATGGTTGCGGGACAGAAGCACGGTGCCGTGAAACGAGCAGCGACGCGGCTTTAAAACAGTGTGAACCAACGTTGCCTTTGGGTGCAGAAGAAAACGTACCTAAACGGTTGAATCCTGAAAGAAAAAAGGGGGGACACTTGGGGAACTCATAGCCCGGATCGGTCACCAGCGGGTGCAGCAACGCGGTTCAGCAACCTCCCTCCTGTCCCACTGAAAAACAGGGCCGGGAGAGGCTGGTTCAACACCTGCCAACGAGACAGAAAACAGTGGAAAAAAACAAAAAGAGAATGAAATGGGAAGACACTGGCAGGTGCGAAAAAAACACGAAGAACCAAGGCCGGCGCAAACGATCTACTTGGCGAACCGGGGGAAGATGCCTGACGAAAAAAATGACAAAGAACACCCACTCAAACTGCGCACGAGGAAAATGTAGACCTCCGCACGAAGGGGACAACACGACGGTCGCGGTGGTGGGGGGGGGGTCACTGACTACGCCCCAACATGCACAGGTGGGAACGACCTGTGCGCAGGAATCAAATGAAAGACTCGTGTGGGACCGGGGGGCCTGGACCATTTTGGGAAGGACGCCCAATCCCGGTAAATCGGGGAGAGGGAAGGGGGGGGGGAACAAAGCAACGGGGGTACGACAAAAGAAAGGGAACGAAAAACTTGTCACGCATCAAGGGAATAGAGCATAAAAAAAAAAAAACCGAAAAAAAAGCGGGGGGCACCAGCGTAGGGGGCAAGGCTTACCTAGAGCTCAACTGCGGGGGACAAGCAACTAAGGTCGAGGGGGACGCCCTAAGGAATATTCAAACCAAAAAAAACTAAGAAGTAGGCTGTCGGCGAAGCGCATGTTTGAAACTTCGGAAAAGGGGGGAAAAGATCTTGGGTTAGACAACGAAAGGGAAAGAAAGCAGGTTGCTCCGGTAGCACTTGAAGAAATCGTTAACTTACGGAACACGCAGCACTACTCCCACGGCGAGGTCCCTTACTGAGGGGTGATAAAAAATTGCGAACCGGATACCCAACCGGTCGGCATTGGGAAAGGCTGGGAATGAACTGCAGGGGGCACACTACGAGAAAGGCAACGTGTATGGGTACTGTACGGCTCTAGTCAGAAGATGGGTGAGGGACAAAGGCCAAGTCACTGTGGGTGGGAGCGCATCTGGAAAGGTCACTATCCGGCGGGGTGGACCAAAACGGATAACGGACCGAGTACAGGAGACGTTTACGAAGGGAACCCGGCGATAACCATACGTAGATCGAAGAACGGGTTTTTGAAAAACGCGGACAGGAGAAAAAAAAACGCGAAAGATGGCACGAGGGTTGGTCCCCCAACGGTTGAACCTACCATTGATGGGAATGCTGGGGAAAAAAACACGACGAGGATACGACATAAAAGCTGTTACTTAGGGGGTTCCCCGGCAGGGAACAACACAAGGGCTAGAAAAAGCTGCCGAAGAGGCTTCAGTTGTTCCGGGCCTGGAGAGACGTCACGGGAAAAAAAAAGGTTTGCAAGTCGCAAATCCTAAGGGGGCCCCTAAGAAGCACTAAAAAAAACTGTAAAATCCGAGCGAACGGTGGGCGGTCGTTGCATTTAAAACTCGACCATCATTAATCAAGGGGGGGGGGGAACTCGGAAAGCCTTAAAAATTGCGAGGGATCGAAGAAACTGGCGGGGGACGCGCGGTGGGCTGTCCCTCGAGAAGAAACCTCAAAGGGGTTACTAAATAGGATACTCCGCTGGGGGGACCACATTGCCCGGCTTGGAAGTATGGGGTGGGCAAGGACGTGTAATAGAAACTCCACTGGTCTACTACAAGGAGACAGCCAAATTGGTGGAAAAGGATCAAGAAGACGGGAAGAGGGCGCCTTCAGCCGTAACGAGGGCGAGTACGCCGTCAGGGGGGCAACCGTCTTTTGGCAAAGAAAAACAAAAACAACATACCTCGGGGGGGCCTCTGAAGCCAATGCAAAACAGGCGGTGTCAGGGAAAAAAATCACGAAAAAGGGGCACAAAGAAACAAGGGCAGGCGCGGCTGAAGGACTATAAGCCGTTAGAACTAAACAATGCGTACGTAAGTCTCACGCCCGCGGATGGTAGTTGGGCTGACATCGGGGAAACCGGGGAAGAGTTGGAAGAAACTATCATGTGTCTGGTACATCAGGATCCGCCCACCCGACAGACACATAGTCGGAATAGTAGCTATGGGGGTCTGCAAACGTCTACGTTGGGTGACTAATGGGTTTGCAAGCGTCAGGTCAAGGTGAAAAAACGGCGCAAAGCAGCGAGCCATGGGCTAAAAACGACGAGCCAATGCATAATCACTCCTGAGGGACATGGGAAAAGGGAAAACAGAAACATGACGCAAGGCAGAAACGCCTCATGCGCCGATAGAGACACGCGGGGGCACAGGATAGCGAATCCTACTAAACAAAGCAAACAACCACAAAGAGGAAGGGGGGGGGCAAGAAAAAAAAAAAAGAAACGGTTGGAGAAAAGGTCGTGGGCGCAATCGGGGAAAAAAAGAAAACACCATGGGGGACTGTGTCAAAACCGCACGGAGCGAAAGACTCCAAGAATCACCCGCTGAAAAATCTGGAGGAAAAGGGCAAAAAAAGAACACTTGTGGAGGAAAATAGAGATGATTTATCATACGAGTAGTGGAATCGAGGAATGCCGGCTTGACAGAAAAAGAAAAGTACAAATCAGGGGTCGCAACACGAGCGGCCGCCAGGGACTGATCAAATGAAGTTCGCAAAAAGTCCGGGAGCGGGTGTGCAACGTGGGAAGGGCCAGGGGCCGAGAACTCCTTGCCCGGTTCGAAGAAAGGAACGAAGAGGCGGGCTTCAAAAAGCAGGCGCGTCGTCCTTAGAGGAGGGACGCAGGGAAGAGACAAACGTGAACGCCGGCTCCGTGGGCTTGCAGAGCACAGTTAAACACGAACATCTGAAAGAAAAAAATATAAAACACAGTAGCACGGTCTTGGGGGGGGAAAAAAACTGGCGGGGAGACGGGCGTGGGAGGCACCAGGGTCCGGGGAGGTCCACACGGAAAACAAGTTCAAAAGGAAAGACGTAGTAGATCAAGCGCACATGTAAAAGGAAAGACTCGTGCTCAACGGCGCCGATACTAAGGGGAGGCCTAGAGAGGAACAGTGCAAAAGGACGGTGCGGAGGTAGTCGACAAACTTGAAAATGGGATGGCAAGGAAGCTAGGTGGATTCCCCGGAAAATCCGCAACCAGTACTCTTGTCAGCTCGGTCGCGAGACACAGTGATATCTCGGATTGAGAGGAGGAAGGAGTGGCGGGCAGTAGACCGGACGTGAAAATCTGACAAACTTCAAAACATTGGGGAAAAAAAGGGGCCGAACCAGGTGGGGAGGTGTAAAACGCAGGGCGGCTAGTGGGGACTCAGGGGAGGGGGGAAAAAGAAAGCGAGGGTCCAGCGTGACACCCGCCTGTCCTGACGGGATAAAAGTAAAAAAGGGGGGCAGTGCGAACGTCGAGGGGAGCTTAACACCCACCTTCACTGGTGTGTGGAAAAAGTGATGAACAAACACTCGCAATCGACCGAGTAGGACGTTCCTCGGAGTTCTGAGGGAAAAAGAACGAGGAGGTCGAAAACCGTCAGACTGTGGGGAACGAGGGGGAAATAAAACGGGGGAAAAACAGAGCACTGTCAATGCCCTTACAAAAAGGGTCCACATGACTTTGGGAACTACTACAGAGGGATGGCAAGGTCGTAGGGTCTCAAAGATGAAGAATGGGGGGGAAGACGTAAGTCCGACGCCGGCTCGGCCTTGAGAAATAAGGGAGAAAGAGGGGTATAAATTCAGTCGAGAGATGGTCCCTGCAGGGGAGCATAGAAGTGTCCAGGGGGGAAAAAACGCGAGGTAGAGAAGGCCAGTTTTGCGAGGCGAGGGAAAGGGGCACAGCTCCTAAAAACAAACACCGAATACGTGGGGTGGGGAGCAGCAGGAAGAGAGAAGAACCAAAAACGATGCGGGAGTGCCTCGGGCGCAGGGCACTACGAAAGCAGATAAACAAACATTGGGGCACGCAAAAAAAACAATTGGACAAGACAAACAGTGGAAATGGGGCAGAGAATCTATATGAAGAGCGTAAATTTGGGGGGGGGGTGAATTTCACGATTCTGGAAGAAAGGGTCGAGAAAAAACAACGCCGCAAGAAGCTGGGAGTGGTCACACCAACAATCCCAGGAAACAGGGGCAGAGGCAAATCGGATCGCAGCCAGGAAGTCAGGGGGACTCAAAGGAACGGGAAAACTTTAAGTGGTCAGTTCACGTAGGAAAACATCGCTTGAAAGAAAGAAGGGGGAACGCAGAAAAGGCAAGGGCGATCCCGCGTGGGACGATGTTTCAACGGGTATCGGTCCTGCAAGAAGACATTTCCTTTCCCCGACGGGGGTCCCGACCAGAATGTTGAAACAAAAGACAAGCAAAAAAAGACAAGAGTCGCGTATTCAGAACAAGGAACGATCGCACGAGGAATAAGAACAACCAATGAAAGGAGAGGGGAGGAAGAGAACCGTCCACGAGGCAACAGCGGCTGCGTAGGAACTCCCAAACATGAAAACGGTCACAAAGGGAAAAACTGGGCATTCGGAGGAATAACGTTGTGGTTCGGCGGAAATTAAAAAAAGGCGCGGAAATTTTCACACGTCGGAGGAAAACCGAGCAGGGAAGAGAGAAGGGAGACGCGGGCATCAAAAAAGCTGAGCAAAGAACTACTACGTCCGGGGGCAAGGGCTGTCAAGAGAACCAGGAATGGTTAAAAAAAGTTGGTTAGTGTGCTAAAAGTTGGAACATACGGAAAACGAAAAATACCCCCCCCCAAAAACAGTCTGCCCGGGACCTTTAAGAGGGAAGATCAGCAGTCCCAAATCAGTGAGGGGGTCTGACCCAGGAACGCACGGGGCGGTCCAGGGGAAAGAAGCACGGCGCAGAACCTCGGCACGAAAGGGAAAAGGTCGAACAAAGCAAAAAAGCGTCAAGCAGTGCGGGAAACTGGGGGGGAAAAGGAATCCTGGGGGGACTGGCCGCCAGTGACGTCAACTCAAAAGCTGGGGGAAAGATGGTGTAGGCAAGTGGAAAAAAGCAAAACAGCGAAAGGTTGTGGAGAAAACA
>Ga0179591_1383159_pt1 | contig 12961 bp, 11 predicted proteins | sample CZOMad2_1_08_16f_FD_182891 | JGI IMG/M metagenome (GOLD analysis project Ga0179591, IMG submission 182891) | Vadose zone soil fungal communities from Angelo Coast Range Reserve, California, USA - CZOMad2_1_08_16fungal (PacBio error correction) | ecosystem: Environmental > Terrestrial > Soil >...
GAAAACAAGGTGTGAACGTCGCTTAAGGCAAACGGTAGACAAGAGACATGAGCAAACCATGGTATAGGAACCTTCTCTAAGATTACTTCTGTGGTAAATCATTGGGGAAGGACCGACGGGTAGGCCCTTGGACGCAAACTTTGAATGAGTGAAGCAGGGGGGGGAAAACAAAAAAAATGAATCAAGAATTGTATTCCACGGTCGCCATTTCTAAAACCATTGGGACCGACGATCGGGAAGGAAACAAACGGGTCACGGGTATTGTCTAAAACTGCCCCTCTCATTTCATTTCCTGGTGAAGTGCGTGGTGGGTGGGGGCGTCTCATGGGGAACCAAAAATGACCGAGGGGGCAAAACTAAGACATTTTGGCGAAAACCTTGGACCTTCGATCCTCTAAAAAGGGGGGGACAGAAAGGGACGTATTCTTGTTCGGAGAGATGGGCCTACGTCCTCAGGAGGAGCAGACCCAATTGAGAAGAGTCAAGAATCCGAAAAACCCTGTTTTGACAAAATCAACGCGGCCTACACACGATGACCTCCGAGAAAAACCACCAATCAGTGAATCACTTCGCGGCCGCCAATCCGGAGGAAAAACAACACGGTAACCCAACCTGGTGGCCCCTTTTGAAAAGGGGAAACCGCCCACCGGAGACCCTTTTCTAGTTTGAGGGATGGCAGATAAAACTGAACCCGGAGATATCCGTCGTTTTGGGCGTTTTTTGCGCGGTGAGACTTTGAAAATTGCCGGAAGGGTGATTCAAAGCCTTCAAGGACTCCGTTTTTTAACCGGGGAAGGTGGAAATGAGCTTCCAGGGGAAAACCGTGAGGTACCTGAATTCTCCTCCGCGTGAATTGCAGACAACAGAGTCCCCAAACAGCCAGGCCTCCGAAAAGAGAAAACCTGCTTTTCTACGATAAGAGAGGAAAATGGCTGAAGAGGGCCGAGGAAGAGTGTTTTTCCAGCCGTGTTTCTGATAGAAATAAAAGTTGGAAAAAAAAAAAAATCCCCGGAAAAAGAATCGTATCCACCACGAGGGCGGGGGGAGAAGAAAGAGGAGGGGTGGAATTACGTCACCCACTCCCCTGCAAGCTAGATTCAACGAGTGGGGTACGGAAGATGGCACTCTTGGTCAGTCTATTCCCTTCCGGTGGGAAAAAGATAGGGGGGTGGTTCAACAGCACGAAAAAGAACCCGCCGAAAGCGGTACTTCACGAAAAGCCACTGGTAGTGGGATCGGTAAACCCAACTGTAGACGAGCCAAACAAATGAGACCCAAAGGGGCAAGAAGAGGGAAAGCAGCCCAGGAGGGAGGATAAATGGGGTCCATTGAAGGTTGGTTATCAACAAGGAGATATCCAGATAAGACTAGAAAAACATTTCTGAACCGACCGGACTTCAGAAAGAAAATCCAGGGTTCAGAGGTGCCTGCCTCCCACTGCTCCAGTAAAAACGTATTGCCCTAGGTATCCTCGACTGAAAACTTGAAAAGTTAGACCAGAAAGAGGATTCTCAGATAAAAAGATCCCTAGGGGGAGGGGGCTGTTCCACCGGGAAAAAAGGTCCTCAAAATGGCATTTCGCCCGATAAAAAAAAAAAAAAACAACCCCCCCAAAAAAAACAAAAACAAACACTCCAAAAAAAAAAAAGATCGAAGCGGTGCAACAAGCCTAGGTTCTCCTAAGGAAAAAAGCCGGTGGCCCGAACAGGAGGAACCGACCGCGCGAATAAACGCATTACGGGGGGAAAGGGCCGCTACAAAAAGAGGGTCATGGCAAAGACGTAGACGGGGTTGGAGAAGGGGCCGGCCCCAAACGGTGTCCTAGGAGGCCCGGGAAAACACTGGACTTAGTTATAGGAAGGAGGGCGGAACGGGCAAAGGAGGTTTCTTAAAACCCAACTTAAAGGGTTATGGAATCGCAAAGCAAACGGAAGCGGGGCTTGAAGAGGAAAGGGATAGTCAGAAAGGCCCGAAAACAGACGACCCGCCAGAAAAAACAAGGCCTGCAATCTAAGGGGGAAACCGGGGGTGGCTTGTCCCGCGAGAAAGTCAAGGACGTCATTGAGGGAAAAGACTGAGATCTTCCCGCGGTCGACCGGGGAAAAAAACATCAGCCAAAAAGGTGTGCCAGGGTCAATGCCCTTGAAAAGGTCGCGATCGGGGTGGCTTTGTTCCCAAAAGCCAGGGACAAACCCATCGAAACTCAAAAACGACTCGTTATTTTGTGAGAAAGCTCTCAAAATAACACCCCCGAAATCGGGAGGACAGTGTTGGTGGGGTCCAAAAAGAGCTCCCCCACAATTACCACCTCCACCTTCTGTCCCCTTTCCGCTTCGTGGGAGACACTTAAAACGGGTTCGCCTCCTCAAGAACCTGAGGAACACGACAGACCACAGCAACCCCTCATCCCACGCCATTTCTTCTTACTCAAAAGCCCCGGGGGGGGGTGGATTTTGTTTCCGATTCAGCGTCTGATATATTCAGGCTTTTCAGTACACACTCCTGACCTTTCACCGGCAACATACGCCCCTCCAAATCACACAAAAATAGTTCGCTATTTTTTTAAGTTTGGGGTTACGCAAAAACTTGAACGAGCGGCCACACAACCCCCCCCTGTGCCCACCAATGGGTAGTGGAAAACAGGTTTCAATAAGCAAAGAAGTGGGTTAGTCACGGCGCCAGTGTCCAGCTCGGTTGACCGTGAGTTTTCAAATTAAAAGGCGCTCAGCGTTTTGGAATCGAAGGGTTGGGCATTGGGTCCTCGGCGAGCTGCAACGCCAATTGCCCCCTGTTTTTTTCCCCCGCCATGGTCAAAAACAAATATACTGCCATCGCCCCCAGACCTCTTAACTAGAAGTTATCCTCCCAAAAACTACGGCAGCCCCCGGGGTATTCGGTGCATCCCCATCTTCTTGTTTTCCATGGGGGCAGAACCTGGGTGCATCACAGCCAGTAGTTTTTTTCCATTGTCCCTCGCTAGCGGCCCATAGTACCTCACTTGGTCGCCCCCCTTTCCTTACTCATGTCAAAACAAAATTCTGTGAAGACACATGGGCAGACCAAAATGCCTGGTTTTTGGGTTGTGGGTCAGGCCCCACGACACCTCACATCAGCCCTGTCACCACGACAGTGTCACACCCGCGCGATCCGGTGAATACTCATGGAGGAAAAGGCCATTAAAATGGACGACTAAAGCCCCTGACAGCAGGCGGGACACATCAAGTTGCCAGGACAGGCTCACAAGGGGACTTTTGAATCCGGAAAAAATCCTTTGAACTGTCTTCGGGGCTATTCAACGTGGGCAAACTACCTCACTGGATTCCAAGAGCGCTGAGAGCAGATGCCCACTGAGAGCCGAGTACTGTCAATTCCACAAGCCTTCCCCTTCAAAAGATCCCATTCGCACTTAACTGTTTCTGTTTAGGCAGCTAAAATGGAAACGTGACCCACGCGTTGCCACGCTTTTGGAAGCGAAAAAAAAAATCTGCTGGTCCGCGTTCTAGAGAAAAAAACCTGAGAATCATCAACCTATCGACACAGGAGCCTATGGAAGAGCTCATTCAAACGACGGCCTCTCAGACTCAAAGGTAACCAAGACTTCCCCAACAACAATCCGGCCCACTCTTCCTATTCCAAAGCCTTATGAAACAATCTCGGCGAGCTTGTTCTGTGTAGCTTGTGTAAACCGCTTGCAAGGTCCAAGAAAGTCCCGCCACCGAGACTCCATTGAATGCGAACGGCACGAATACATGGTAAAAACCACTAACCGAAACCGGAAAGTCCCCTCACCGAAAAGCCGCGCCTGTTAGACCCTCGTACCGGTTGGAAATTTCCCGAGTGAAAATGTGGACAGATCTTGCACGAGCGGGCCAATACGTGACAGAAACCTTGCGTTGTTCTTGTTGAAATCAGATTGAAAGGCGCCATCAACTTTCCTCGGCTCAAGCAAGTCCGAAAAGAGGGACCACTCTTGAAACTCCCTGAGAAGTTAACAATCCCCTTTACAACGCGAGCCCAGGGAATTGACGCTTCCCCGTAAAAGAAGAAACGCGACATTGTCACTTCACCCGCCGGGGTGCAAAATTGGGTCGGTTGGAGAAACACAGAGAAAAATGTAAAAGGTACACTGGTGAAGGGCCCACGGATCGGTGGTGGCGGGGGTCACCGGTTGGGAAGAAAAAACTCCCCCGTTACCACCCGCTCAGCCACGACTGCACTCGGAAAGGCCTTCCTGTCAAAAACCCCGAAACGGCAAAACAGTACCTACACGGTTACGACGCTCGTGAATAATCGAAAACAAAGAAAACAATTCCGCACCCCCCGCGAACGATGGGAACAGGACGTCCCGCGCACGAGGGGGCTGCATTACGGCTTCTGACTAAAAAGGGGCCACCTTCCGGCCTTTATAGTCTGTCCTGGGAAAAGTGGCAACTCCCGCGCTCTCGGGTCCCCCAGGATGAAAGAACGGCGGCCTAGCACGTGAGCGTAACGACTCAGCATTCACACAAGCTCAGACTGCATAGGCTGTTTCAACAAAAAAATAAGCAAAATGTGACCAGAAGGCTTCAATCGCCGAGGTTGAATGCGAAAGGTGTGCGCCCAGTAAAAAGAAAAGGGGCGGCGACCAACTACGTAAATCCCGGGGAAGGGACCGGTAGAAAAGGGGGGAGCCGGTCCGATCAGCAACGGGGAAGATTAAGGGGGGTCGGGGGGGGCACGTGCATCCTAGAAGGAAAGTAAGCAAAGGCAAAGGGAAGGGGGCAGGAGCGGCCAAGGTTAGACGGTGCCTTGACAGCCCGAAAAAAAAATGGATGGTCCCGCCAAGGGGTCCTCCACGCGTGCCTGGACCAAAAAAAGTGACCCTCTGGAAGTATTAGAAAAAAAAAACAGACCGCCGCTCCTCGAGCAATTTCCCGAAAGGAATCGAAATATCAGGAAACATGGGGTTCATACAAGAAGACCCCTCGGCTAAAGGGTCACACCATCAATACCTTACTCAAAGGGGACAAACCCATCGGTAGGACGTTGTTGGGTGTGTGTTTATAGTACCCATCGGTTAAGTCATAAATTTTCTTCTGTGATGATCCCATATCAGGAGCAACCGGTACGACTGAGGCTGGGAGAAAAAAAACATGGCGCCCCCCGATTGCAACAAAGGAGGAAAGACTAATGCCCCCGATCTATCTCTTTAAAAAAAATAAAAAACAGCGCCGGCAAACAGGGTTAGCGGAGACACCGTTCTGTCTGCGACGGGGGGGGAAAGGCTAACGGTCTAACTCTCGACAAGAAAAGGAAAAGGGAAGATAGCCGTTTGAGCGCGTAGGTTCAAGCTGAAGGTAATGGGTGTGAAGGATGGGGGCCGGCCCCGGGGGTGCTAAGTGAATGCTGGGAAAAAAGAGTGCGAGGTCTCGAATGCGTTTTAAAAAAGAGAAAAGTCCGCGAGTACTAATTGGTCACGCAGGCCATACAAGAACCGTTGCCGATGCAGAAGGGCGAAGAAACCTCCATTGCAAAAGGAAATGTTCTAAAAAATGAGGAAATTGTCCCCGGAATGTCTGAGAAAAGGAGAGGATCCAGACCGGATGCGAAAGGAAAACCGGTGGACCTTCGGGGTAACAAAGGGGGTATTGGTACAGTTTGGGGGGAAGGCCGTAGCCGTGCAAAGTGGAAAAAACTGGTGTCAACACCCCCCCCCCCAAAAAGGGTAAAAAAAGTAATAATGCGATCATCAATTGACGTATGGTCAGAGGCATCTATTGGAATGCCAAAAAAAGTGTTGCTCTAAGAGGCTCCGTTTATACGGGTTAAGGAGGGGGCATAAGGGAACCGGCGAGCCCAAAAGTACGGGCGCTGGGGGATCTTCTCAATCCTCCTGAATGAAAAAGGGCCAAAGGGAAAGAGGGGGAGCTGAAAGTCCTTTAGCTTCCCGGGCCAGTGATGAAAGTAAATCCAGGGGAAGAGGGTAGAGAAGCCAGGAAAAATCAAGGAGATGAATTAATCCGAAGAAAAAAGTCCTCTCCGGAATTTTTGGAAGTGGAATCGAGGTCATAAAAACGGGCCGCCTGTGAATTGTCTTTGAACGGAAGTGGCATCAACCTTAAAGTTCGAAGGTGTAATGACCAAGGGGGTATTAAAAGGTGAAACCCCGTATAGAATTTTGGTTTGGAAGTGACGGGTGTTTGTGAATGAAATGAGGTAGACAGGGAGGACCTGGCGCCGAAAGTTTGGAGGAGAGAAAGCTCCAGCCTTATCAACAAGAGGTAAGTGGGCAAGGTGCTCACCCTTAAGAAAAAGGTGCCAGGGGGGAAAAAAGCGGCTGATAAACCGCAGAGTGATTTTAAAACTCAAAGAAAAAAAGACAAAAAGAAAGCATTTCCATCTCGGGGGACCCCTTAAAACTTTACACACGGACGAGGGCAAAGCGGTAGTCTGGAGGAAAGTTTCGAGTATAAGAAGTCGGACTCCCAACGTGGGGTCGTCAGAACAGGGTGGGCAGGGGGGGGTGACGAATCCCTCGTCGAGAAACGGGAACTACGTGGGTGGACGGCGGGAGGACAGAGTGCCATGTTGGTCCTTGCCACTTTCTCTGTGGAGAGCCACAAAAAACCGATTGTGCACAGCGCCATTTTGGTGCAAGGCAGTGTGTCTAAAAAAGGCCACGAACGCAGCGAAACCAAACATTTCAGGCATTTGGTAAAGGCTCTTAGGTGGGGATTGCCACCATTGGGTTTGGGGAACGGAGGTATTTAAGAGCAAGGCAGCGGTGTCTTGGGTGAGTTTCGCCAGGAACAACCTCTTCGAGAATTAGCCTGGACTAAGAAATTTCAAGAACCCTGTTCGAACCTTGTGGGTCCTTGTGCTTGGCGAATAGAGTGAAACCCAACCCGCGGAAGAGGAATTCCATAACGGATTTGGTGGGGAAATCATGTGCCGATAACCCGTAAAGGGGAAGCGGGTTCCATCTAACGGCTGGGGCAGGGAAAACGGGTGGTGTCATGTCCCTCTAAGGGGAGGGGCGTTAGGTTTGGAAAAAAAAAAGGACCAGTGGGAGGGGGTGGACGTCAAGGGTGATGTAAAAACAGAAAAAAGGTTTGGGGATCCAGCTCATGCCTAACGTGGGGTAAGGGGGTCTTACCGAGATAAAGGGTGCAATTTCGTCACATCAGGGCAGCTTTCAAGAACGGACTGAAAGCAGTAAGGCGAGTTTTCAGAAAGGAAGTAGTCTACTCGGGGGATATTCATAAAGGTCTGGAAAGGGGGAAAGGCGCTTACATCCAAAAAAAAAAAAAGGGTTTTTTTGGTTTTTACTGGCCGTAGGCAACACCAAAGCAGGGGATGAATGGATGGGGGAAATCTGGAAAACCCGGGAACCACGACCCAATAGGGGGGAGGGGGTGTGTTCCGGGTGGATGTCCAGTTGGGATGGGGACGTCGAAGCCTAATGGGGAAAAAGTCCACAAAAAGCCATTGCCGGACGGAAGAAGGAACGGACTGGTTAGGAATGTTTTTGATCGAAGGAGTCGGCCCATGCGCCCCAATCGTTGTGCCGCCAGACACGTGCGAAAGGGTGGAATGTTGGAACCCAGAAAAGGTGCAGGCCCGGTAATGGAAGGGATTCTTTAACGGACCCAGTTAGCTTCACCATCCATTCGGGTGGCCGCGACGGTGCAGGCTAAGAAAAAGGATGGCCTGGTACAGGGAAGAAAAGGGGTTTGGGTTGTTTCTCCCCTGTGGGGAAAGTACCCGCAATCTGGGGGAGAGGCCCTAGGAGAGGCCCGTCCCTGATAGATCGAATCGGAAGACTGGATTGAAAAAGGGAGATGAAAGGGTTGCACTCTCCAGAAATTGGGTGGTTCCACGATTGTTGGGAGACGTGTAGTGTGGAGCGTCGGTTTTGGGGGAAAACGAACCCCAATTTAAAAGTTTACAGCTTGCGGAAAGCGCCGGTACACCGAAGAAAAAGCAACAAAAAAGTCGAAATACAAAAAAAGAAGAAGGGCCCACCGACATAACTCCCCACATTGAACGAGTGGGCGGGCAGGCATCGAAAAACGGAGAAAAGTCCGAAAATTTGGGACAGGTCTGGTTTTTTTTTTGAATATCCGGCGATTTTCCGCCTAAGCTGGTCAACTTTTTTGGGAGGTACCGACACTGTACTCGCGCAGACGGTTTGGGTAAACCTTGCTTCTGTAAAGGAGGGGGTCGGACCAAGAAGATCTACGAGGAATCTCTCACTCTGAGGGATTTAGCAAACCAAAAATGGGGGTTTGGGGGACCAATTTCACCAAAGCTCGGGGCGGTTGTGCCCTCCTGGGAAGAAGAGGGTTGACGATTACCAGGAAACCCTGGTGGAGGCAGGACGCGCGATTGGATTGGGGGGTAGATCCTGAGTTCACTGAAGAAGGATAAAGGGGTTGAGGGAAACTTGGCCGGGGGGGGTGGTGTTAGCGGAGAACGAACACTCTTCAAGTGAAATAGGGCGGTTGAGGGAGGGTCCGCTGGGGAAAGTTACTGAAAAAAACTTCCAAAAACTTGGGTAGGTCAGCCTCGAATGGCAACTGATCGGGGTTCAGGGTGTGGTCCGCTAGGAAACGATGTCCCCGGGATAAAAAAAAGAGTGACTCTAAAGAGAAAACCCCCCTGGTGACAAGTGGGAGGAAAAACGCTCGAAATCGGCGTTTTCCCTGGGGAAAAAAAAAGGGGGGGGGTTCCAGAATCATTAACTCCCCTCGAAACAGAGACTTTAAATTATTACTCGAGGACGCCTATTTTAGGACATCACCGAAGTGGGGCTGTGACGAACATCCGCTCGGTTGGCCGAAGATCATACCGCTTAATAGACCAAAAGTCACCACGGTTTTGACACAGGACCGAAACCAAAAACCAGCCCCAAAAAAAACTTTTTGTTGGAATAAAAGTGCCGCGCCGAATCGCTGATTCAGAAAGGGGGGGCGAAACGGGTAAGACTAAAAGGGTTTTCAGGACCCAGGCTCTGCAAGAAACCCGTTCTAAATGAGGGAAGCGGGATTCAAGCCGGCAATATTAAGAAAGGAAATTAGGGTCTTTCTACATTTTGGCGAAAGGGCGGTTCCAGAAAAGTTCCCTCCCGGGGGTTACCGCTCCCTGCGACCCTCGCACTCCGCCGAACGGAAAGAGTCTAATGGGGAAGCCAGATTTGAGGTAAAACCGATGACTCGGGGTAACCGAGAAATTGGGTTGGAAATCTCCCCTTCGGGGAACTACGGTCTTCGGGTTCTAAGAGGGTGCCGGAACAAAACGGTTACTGGCTGAGCCTTTGGATTGCCGTTTCTCGGTGGGGGACCCTTTAACATAACCTTCAGGGGGGGAACGCCCTGCACTTCTGGACGTCTGATCTTGGTCAACATTGAGGAAAAGACCCCTTCTTATCAGGCTTGACATTGAGTCAACTCCAAATCCGTCTAGGAACTGCTTGCACAAGCTGAATAAGTCTCTAACGCGTTTTTGTTTTCATGTCTCGGGAAGAAAGCGCTCCCCAAGAGGCGGGCCCGGGCAGCATCTTTAGATTAATCTATCTCGACCACCAAGTTGATTAAAAAAAGAAAAGCAGGTGCCGAAGGGATCCCCCCGAAGGCGATCCACGTCCCGGGGTGGGGTTGGAAGAAGGAACCTTAACTGGGTCCGGGGCAAACGAAAAGTCAAATACTCTCAGACGCAAGCAACCATAGAATCTTCGGGTGGAAGCTTCCTTTTGGCCTAACTATATGAATGACAAGCTTGGCACAGTCATGACGGGTGGAAGGAAAAACGGTTAGGCAAAAACTAGCACTAATTTTCGCAGAAGGAGATCTCCAAGTTGCTCACAACGGAAGAGCAGGAAAGTTTTCCCACTCGGTTGTAACCTGAAAAAGGGTGAGACCGTTCCCGGCGTACTTCCACCAGCAAACGAAAAGGGAAGCGAAAGTATAAGCGAGACTGGCTGACCACAATAAGAACGATCAACAGGAACCGACAAGGGGGGAATTGGGACAGGTGAACAAGGGGCCACTACATGCACATGAGGTGGTTTTGAAAAAATCGACGAAGGAAGTTCGGGGGCAAAGGGCTTGAAACGGGTGAACTGCGGTGGTGTAAAAGTAAATGCTTTTCAGAAAAAGGGTTTTGCTTCTTCCATTTTGCATTCGGACAAATTCTCGACTTGGGGAAGGAACTAATTCATAAAAACAACATGGTAATCAAAGACAGTTTGAACAAACTATGTCGGCTGGGCAAAAAGGAAATGAAAAAAACCCCAGTGTCTGCCTGGCACCAAACCGGGGCCTGATCCTTTGGAAACGGTTGCGACCCAAACCCCCGGGAAAAAAAGAGCACCCGCAAAAGAAACCATGTCGTCACCTATGGGAAGAGTAACCTCAAAATGTTTTTCCTGAAACAAGCCCATGAAAAAATGGAAAAGCAATTCTCTAAAAGAGACTAGGGTTGAATCATGTGTGGATTGTAAAAAAAAGACCCAGACTTTTGCCGGGCTCAACTGCAAACAAATGAAAACGACGCGGGACCATTTCGCTCGTAAAAAGTTCAGGAAGGGTGCTTAAGTTCCAGGGAAACGGACCGTCCCATTTTGCTTGGGTCAATCCCCAGGGGGGAAGAGGGGGGTTTTGGAAGGAAGTGCGGGCTTGATACAAAAAAATGAGAGCGAACCAAAAATCTGGAGGGTTCACACCAATAGAAAGAGAAAAACCGGAGAGTTTTGTACTAAGTGGGGAAACGGGAGCTGTGCCAAGACCTTTTAAACGCCCGAGTTCCCCAATAGAGAACATCATCCCTTTTAGCCGTGAGCATAGAGAACAACAACCCAAAGTGCCACCAAGACGCCCAAAATGCATCCATTTGCTTCACTAGATAAGAAGTCAACCGCAACCCCCCCCCCAGGGAAAAAAAAGACACAAAAAAAAGGCAAGCACCAAAGGATTCATTCCCCAAACGTGGAGAATATGGAGAGGCTCTCACAGAACGAAGGGGAAAACCGCGATTAACGAAGCATAGCGGCCGTCTCAGAGCGGAACTACTAGAATGGGCACCCAACAAAAAAAAATTTCAGGTGTTTGACCCCCCAAGGAACAAAAAACAACACTGAGGAGGAAATAAAACGAAAGAAAATCGGAGAAACGGCCGATCCAGAGATTTACGAAACTGGAGAGGCATGGACGCAAGGGTGTGCTCTGCACTCCGATTTCTAAGATCTAATAAATCAGGTTCCCAACAAATCGGCCTCTGCGGGGACTGCCGACGGAGGAGAAAAAAAAGCGCGAACGGGTAAATCGGGAAAAAAATTCGGTGAAAATATTATGGGTTCGTCGATGTCTAGGGGGGCGACGTTAAAAAAGGACTGTTGAACGGGAGGGGTTCTCTAGCAGAGGGGGACGAAAGTACCCTTTTTGAAAGGGAAAGCTCCTACAGAAAACGATCCCACGTTCTGCACCAGAAGCGTGGGTGTTGACGCGGCGCGAGCAAGGGTTTGTGACGCTTAAAAGGTTTACCTCCGAAGGCCCTCCACACCCACTAACAGGGGGGGTACGTCAGACCAAAGAGAAATAAATCCCTGGCAACTTTATCGAAGAAGAAGCTTAACAAAAGAGGAGGGGGGACACTCTTTGGGGGTCCCCTTGAAGACGGTGGACCCCAACCGAAACTCAAAGGGTCGTAATAAAGTTGTTGGGTGAAAAAAAGAAAAAAGGGGAAGCCATGCTTTCCCGGGAAGTTTTGAGGGAAGCACCTTTTGCGTCGGCTTGCAATGGACCTAAAAAACGTGTTTTTCGGTATAAGGTCCAGATTGCCTACTTAACATTGGTCAGGGTTAGGAGAAAGTGGTCAGATTCACAAAAGGGGCATGGGACCATGTTCTGGCCGGGAAGGGGGGAAACGGGACATTCCTGCTCACAGGGAAGGAGGGGAAAAAAACGCTCCTTCAATCTATTTGGATGCGCCATGGAAAAATGACCTGTCGAAAGGGCTAGGTGGGGGGAAATCCACCTTGGGAGAAAAAGTGGAATACTTTACCAGACACGGTCAAAAACGTCCATATTCTGCAATTACTACATATGGGAAAAAAAAACTGGTCCAACGATTGTCCAGTCCTGAGCCATACCGATTGTTCGAATGGTAGAATGTTTAAAAAACATGATTAGCACAGGCAGTGTGCTTCGCTTTAACTTGGTGAGTGGCAGATTTCGTAGGTGAAGTCCTAAGAAGGGGCAAACACAGCCCACGGAAGAGTCACCAAGCCCCCGTCCGAGGGGTTGCAACAAAAGGGACCCCGCGGGGAAAAAACCAAAATACCTTTTGAAAAAAGAAAGGTCTAAAGGATCTTGCAGCTCGCCAACTACTACACCTAGCTTAAAATGATCGAAATAAATACCGAAAAGCGGCCTCTTACAGAGGAGGCAAAGTCCAATTGGAGTTTCGGACTACTTTGCCACAGGTTCCAGAAAGTTCGCGGTACACACCAGTTCTTTGAAAACTCCTCGCTTTTTGGGGGAATATAAAGGGGAACAACAACCTCCAATGCCACCGAGTTGGGTGGTCAAGAGGATCGATGGTCCCCTACCCTGGGGGGTACAAACCCATCAAAAAAAAAGGGGTCCAAAAAAAAAAAAACCGTGAGTTTGCACTGGGGGCGCTGCACTTGCTGAACCCGAACCTTATAAGTCGCAAGTACTGGGGGCCATCCAAAAAAAGAAAAAGTTAAAAATAGGAGGCTCCCGCACTGAAGGACGATGCAAAAATCTCATCAGGAGACCGGCCCAAATAATCATGCCGGTAAGGCACCACCAGAGGGGGGGATTAGGGTCTATCCGGGAACAACCCGTAAGAACCAAAGACAGAACCACATTGAAAAAGACCCCTCCCTTGGTAGCTCCGGCCAACCCACGGAGTTCCCGGAATGAAAGAAAAGTAACTAAAGCTGTAAAGGTGTCAAATA
>Ga0179591_1302965_pt1 | contig 12959 bp, 13 predicted proteins | sample CZOMad2_1_08_16f_FD_182891 | JGI IMG/M metagenome (GOLD analysis project Ga0179591, IMG submission 182891) | Vadose zone soil fungal communities from Angelo Coast Range Reserve, California, USA - CZOMad2_1_08_16fungal (PacBio error correction) | ecosystem: Environmental > Terrestrial > Soil >...
TTTTTCCTATCTCGAAAAAGAGAAGCTGGATGAACTGCGATCTTCTTTCGCCGGAGGTAGCCGTGGGCGTGGCCCTGCGAAGGAAGAAAGTGTCTCAAAGGTGCAGGGGGAAACATCGGGGGGACGGGGACTGACTCGGCATGTCGGGGGGGGGGTCCACCTTGTCTGATCCAGTCGCTCAAGACGTCCAGACTTAGGCGGCTGCTGTTAAACAACTTGTCCTGCTCATAAAAGGGTAAGTACTGGAAAAATGAAAAGGGCAGTATCATGGAGGCCTAGTACCTCATCGGAAAGGGACCTTTCTGGTGTACGCCTTTCCGGACTGGGCGTGGCGGAAAAAATAGGACGGAGAGCTTTGTGCTTTTGTCCTGAGGAGAACGCGGGAAGGCTGAAACGGAAAGTGATGAGAACGTGATCGAAATGAAAATTGCTCTCCACTCCTCGCGAGCTGAACGGCGCCTGAGCCGTACAGGGCTATTAAACACATTATGAGGAGTCCCAAAATAAAGAGTTTAGCGCGGAAATCGGGAAAGACGACGAAACGGTCGCCGTAATTAGGATGCGCGATCGACGCCGGGTAAACCGCCAAGCTGAGGGAGACGGGGGACAGCGGTCTGGCTCATGTGAGGGAACCGGAGGGAGAACCGCTTGGAAAGCCCATTGAATTGATCTCCTTGGGATCATTACTTTAGTTGAGGTTTAATTCTTCTACAGGACGAATATCTGAGGAGAAAACGAAGAGGGGAAATGTAAGAAAAATGGAAGGGGTCGTCCCCAGGGGAAACCCTCCTCGCAGTACCAAATTAGGGACCTTTTTGCACGTAGGCAGCGGAAACGAAACAACGAGAAAAGCTAGTGCTGCAGGCGCAGCGGCAGGGTGAAAACCTGTGCAATACCCTTCCAGGGCGGGACAAAGACTGGCCTTATTCCCAATGGCGGGCCGGGCCCCTTCCGTACACTAACTTAAGCGGTCAGAGCCCGCAGGAGACTAGCTGGCAAGATATCACTAAGGGACGTGAAAGCTAGCCATGCCATCCCTACATTCCACGCTTTCAAGTCCCGCTACAGAAAAAGGGGCGGCAAAGTTTCGAAAGTTAATCTGCAGAAGAAAGGTTGCGAACAACTTCAACGAAGCACGCAAAGTTATCCTATGTAAAGGAAAGATGGACCCTTCAAAAACTTCGGGGAATTCGGAGGGTGACAGGCGGCACAGAGTAAGGAGGCCGGTTCGGAAGCAAAGAGTTCCGTGCACGGTCCCGAAAAACCCCGGTGACCTTTGGAGCAAGGCTCAGACGGTGGGCTATGCACCGTCTAAAGGAAACGGAAACCATTAGTCCTGTGGACAAAGGCGCAGAACGGACACATAAAATCGATGAGGTGTGACGGTTCCGAAGGTGGAAGGTTGACAGCCCCGTCACTTCAGGTGGAAAAGCGGAATCATCATTACCAGGGGAACGGAGGGAAAAAAAGCTCCATTCAAATCCAGACGTAAGCCAGAAAGTAGACTCTCAGGTACTCATTCAAGGGGGGGAAACATATCTTGACCAGGGATCCGGTAAGGCGTCCCTTCATCTGGGGGCTTCCCGAAAAAGAACGCGGAAGCTCTGGATAACAGCCGTCATTCTCGGGAAAGTGAAGAGAAGAGGCGACGCCGTGGGGTCTCATGAAATTGACTGGGAAAGGGCCTGCAAGAAGGATTATACGTTTGGAAGGCAAACAATGAGGAGCTCATTTATCCGTGTTCAAAACCAAGGAAATCAGGGGGCCACTCAAAAATGACCACCAGAGTCGTCGGCAAGCCACTGCATTGTACGGACCAAAGGGAAAGGTGGTTAAATTTTTGTGGTCAAGCCAGGGACGGGCTCGACCTGGGGTTTCCATTGAAAGGTATGAGCCCTGAGGCTTTTCATGTGGAAAGCTTAGGAAGGGGGACAGACGGCTCGACAATTCTGTCGCGCCATCCTTCCCCTGGGGACGATAATCTCGTGATTAGGAATAGGGTGAAATGCAGCCGGACCGAACCAAGATGGAACCGCACCCGATGCGCGGAGCAGGGGGGTGTAAGCAAATCTGCTTTTACAAGAGGGAAGGAAGGGAAACATCACTAAGGTGTAAGCCAGTGGGAAGGGGAAAATAGACAGAGTCTCAAAAAAAAGGGGTATTAAAGGAAAGAAATAAAGCCTTCATCTGGGTCGAAGCCCTCGCCTGACAAGGAAGTTGAGGGGGGGGGGGGGGTTCAAAAAGGCAGGGGAACCGAAACGAAAATGACGAAGAAACCTGCATGTCAATCCTATGCTGGCTCAGAGTCGTCGGGAAATGAAGCCGCGACAGAATAAACAGCTGGAACGAGGCTGAGAGGACCTGGACCGAGGGAAAGAAGGGAGACTGCTTCTTACGGGACTTCCTCACACTCCCCGGGAACCGCACTGCTTCTGCCCCCCCTACCTGGAAAAAAAAAGGGGTCTCGGGTCCACTCGACAACGTGGAAAACCTGTCAAAGTACTTGACCTGATAACTCCGGGGCCGGAACAAAGCCGGCCCGGGAGGCGGGGGGGGCATATTTTTGGAAAAAAAGGATGAAGGAAACCTTCAGACGACTTTCCCGTTTTCCGTCCCAAGCAACTCTATAAAAAGGAGGGCAAAAAGGCATAACAGGAAAGGCAAAAAAAAAGCTGGCGAAAGCTGCGTCGCCCTGAGTGCTAGGGGAAATTACGTATTGTCTCCAGAGGACTCATCTTTCGAAGGGAAGGGAGCCCGCAGGAGTACGAAAATTTAGGAGGCTAACCTTCAAGGGATCTTTTTTCAAACATTTTTAGCGCAGCTACCGGCTGGTACATCCGGCCGGGCAAATCTTCGGGGTACCCTCGGACAGATTACATTGTCAGGCTGGGATGTTCATCATGAAACGGGAACGGGCAGGGCAAAACCATAAAAGTAACTGCAGTCCGAACCGAGATAGGTAACGCGAGGGGACTGTCACTAAAAAGCAGCTTAGGGAAGGGTGGGCATCAACCGAAAATTATCCTGCGGGGGGGCCCTTTAAAGCGGCGCCCTGTCGTTGAAACCACCTCGGCGGGAGCAAAAGGGTTCTCAGGAGGCCGAAGAACACGGAAATGTTCAAGGAGTAGCGGAAATAAGACAGAACGCTTAGGCACGGCTGAACTAGGCTCAAAAAGATGCATGGGCAGATCCAGCATCACAGGGTACTGCTCAACTGGGAAATAGAAACGTTTTATTCACGCTGGGCGCTATGGAAAGGGGGCGGATGAGTCGCCAGAGGCATCACAGGTCGCTTTTTTCAAAAGACGGGGGAAACTAAAAAAACTTCAAATACGCTTAAGTTGGCTTGGCAGACAGAAACGGTTGTCGTGAAAGGAAAGATGACAGTATTCCGAACGGGAAGGGTGAGGTCATTTCTCTGTCTCTCCGGCTTTCGCAGACTACTCACCTATACCGATCATTGGGAAGCATGGGTGGGGGGGGGGAAAGGGTTTCGGTAGAACACATGCACCGGAAACCCAACAAGGAGTGGGCAGAAAGATGCTGTCATAAGAGACTTTTCGAGGACAAAATCGCTCGCTAAAAGCGTAGGGGGGGCTCCTCAAAAGGGAAGGCATTAGCCGCACTGAAATACGTAAACCTTCATTATCCCCGGAGATCAGATGCACCCCTCCTTCAAAAGAAGGGGCGAGTGCAACTCGGAAAATATTAAAAATCTGGTCTAAACTAGAACACCGTGAGAGGACATCAAGCTTATCAAAAAGCTTAAGCCGCAGACTATCTCGGGGGTAAAACATACGGAACCGTTTCTTCCTAGGGGGAGAGTAGGAGGACAAAAGGGTGTCAAGGGGCATCCTCTGACAATTCACGGTCCATAGAAAAGGGAAATAGGAAAGGAAGATAGAGAGGACCAGTGGCCAAGGTATCATTATCTAGCACTTTACAAGAACCTGTTTGACACACTGGGGGGAAGCTTGAAGACAGAAAAAGAATACAGGGTCTCTCTGGAAAAAGGGAGGACATCCCCGAGGCTTCAAGCTTCAAGAAAGCGACCCAATTCCATTTTACCGGGGATAAGTAGACAGGACCTGCCCTTTCTCGACGGAGGAGGGGACAGTAACCAAAACTTTTTCTACATGAATAAAGTAGAGTAAAGAAGGGGATACCGAAAAAAGGCAGTTGGCCCACTACATGCCCGATCAGACGAAGAAACAGGAGGGACGTCGACTTCTTCTCTGAGCAAAGGTGACCTCGGCAATCCGGCAGGAAAATCTTTTAAAAGGTCCATCACAGGAAACCAGATCGGAGAGAGAGAAAAAACAAAGGAAATGGGGAGGAAAAGAGAGAGAACTCTCAGATGGCTATCGAACCTCTCTGCCGCTGTCTTAAAGGAGCCATCTGATTGTCAGGGGCAATTGGGCCGTGCCGCTTGACTCAGACGGAAAAGAAAACGAAAATCGTGGGCGTCCGCTCAAAGTCGGGGGGGTACAACCTGACGGGGACTCGGTCAGTGTCCCGGCTCGAAGCGAACGAACCCCGTATGGAAGGATCGTAAGGGGGGCGTCCTCGGCGAAATCGGGGGGGTGCGTATCGTAAAAAACGTACCCGCTTCGCAAAGGAAATTATCTAAGGTCCTTAAAAAAATGTCCGGGGAGCGGGAAGAGAGCGGGGGGGCAGGCGGGGGGCGGGAAGGAGCGCAAAACTGGCCGTTAAAAAAGGGGTTAAAGGGAGTGCTTGACAACTTTACTTGGGAGCTCGTCCACCAACGCCAGAAGCTTGAAAGGCCTTAAGTGGCCGGCACCGGAATTTGACCTCAGGGAGGGGGCTTTAAGCCCGAGGGGGCCCGGACTGGCAGTCTCGCCCGTCACCCGTATGATTTTTGAAACATAGAGATCTTCCAGGAGGGAAACCGAAAGGGGAGAAGAGCTGGATGGAAGGGAGGGGGGGGGGGGGGGGGGCAGGTGTAATCGTGTCAGTTTCTTCCTCAGGAAGAGGGCTAAAAGCCAGTCCGGGAAGAGGTGTGTCGTAGATCAATTTGTTACGGGGGGACTTTAATGGGGGGACGTATCCGGAATATGCCTTGCGGAGAAAAGACCACGGTGAAAGGTAGGCGTCCCGGGTCTGCAAGGACATCTTCTGATGACCCACAGTCTAACACGACGGTTGAAGCAATGGGGAAAAGGGGGGTCCATAATGCCTGCGGCGAACACCCTGGGACTGGTCGAATTAATTCATCTTCGGGAAGAACACGAAAAAACCTTAAATCAACCGGGAGGACTAAAGGGGGTCTAAGAGGAAAAGCTTCAGAAACTATTTGCAGGTCACCGTGGCACAATTCTTCCGCCCAAGTCAACCTTCTAACGGGGCCACTGCAAGATATCAATGACTGAAGTTTCCGCTGGACGATCAGCGCATCCCGTGTAAGAACTAGTTGGCAACGCAAATTCGAGCCAGGCCATCACTGTCCTCAAGGGGGTTCGGCTGAGCGGCAGCTTGGAGCAAACCAAGGCTGGACAGCACCATTCCGATCAAGGACATCTATTAGCCCAAGTTCTGGGGTTTCACTTCTGTGCTTCGGATGCACTCTCTGAAGTAGGGAAGCTATTTATGGGGAGATCCTCTTCAATCAGGGGACGCTTTCGGGCAACACTGGGGAAAGTCCCACAATTCTCATTCCGTTTGGAGAGGACCCGCCGAATCAACTTCTTTTTGACACTCCTTCGCATCAACTATAGTGATGGCGAGGTGCGAAGTTTTGGAGGGGTGTTTGGACCCACTTCGGCATGTGGAAATAACATACCAGTGGAACGGGTGTACACCCACCTCAGAAGACCCTTCGCCAGGACTCTTTCCATCCCAACAGGGAGCAAACTCAAAAACCATTGCACCCCGAGCACTAAGGGGACTACGAACGTGTGGAATGAAGGATACGTCCGCCGAGGTCAGCCTCCAATAACCACAAGATAGCGTCTGTAAGCTGGAGGACCCTCACGACTCTTCTGCCTATCACGAGAGACGCTTTGCATTTGCCGTGACCTTACATGCCACAAGTAAGAGTAGACTTCAAGGAGGGTGGTAAGTTCAACACAAAAGGGCGCGTCAAACACTGCGCCGGTTTCCTTAATGGGTTATAGACGAAAAATGCTGTAGAACCAGTTCTTTGGAATCCATAAAGGAAACAGAGGACGGTTGACAGGGTGTTGCACCTTTCGAGCCGGAAGAGACTCTGGATTTGGGGGAGCAGTAGGGGATCGATTGGGGAGGGGACCTGTGGGAGTACGGCATTAGCCCAAACGGCTCCCGCGCCCTCTTCAGTAAAATAAAGCGCGGGTTGCAGGGGGTATATTACATGGATGAGGTGGCTTTTAGGAAGAGGGGGCATCGACTGAGCCACTCTAAAAAACGACCGGCAAGGCCTTGATCTTAAGTCTCTCGGAGGGGGCACCGGCCGGTCCGGTCAACCGGGAATGGGGGGTGGGGTCACTTGCGTCTCCAGATACTAGATTATGATCTAAAGAGGGAATAGAGTCATGGCAGAACGGGGAATACGACCTCGTACGGACCTTCAAGGAACAGGTATGGTAATCGACTTCCTTTTGACAGAGTCATGAAAAGAAAAAGACCTTGAATCCATGAGGGGGGTATGAGCGGGGGGCTCTCGTCGGAGGCAAAAACTAATAGACATGGGGGGCCTGCCACACTTGGGACTATTGATAAAAAAAACCTTTTCCTGTCTGAAAGATCCCGAGGGAGCCTGATTAGGGGGAGTGGTATGCTTCCTTCCAAAAACCTCCCGGAACACTATGCTGCTGCGTCTAACGAAATAACGGGGAAAGTTTCGCGACCGGATCGGGGGCATTGAGGACACAACAAGGTAAGGGGTTACTTACCTTGTACAACGGGGAAGGAACCACCGAGGGAGCTTTCCGGGTCTAGGTTCCGAAGGCCGGAAAAGGCACATGTATTTTTGACGTCCCAACCTAGGAAGTCGAGTCCGGGGCATGTACCTTACCAGAGGAAAATGAGCACATACGCTTAGCCGGGGGCGTTTCTCAAAAAACTTGCAAAGCAATGAATTGGGAGAAAAGGTTTTTCGTGCACCGGGAAGCTGTAGTTTACAGTCAGAAAACTGGTAACGAACACTGCTCGGGGGGGTGCAAGGGTGCCCTGTGAGTAAAGGAGAGGGGACTAATGTGGATGGAAAGACGGGGAAAGGCAGAGTCTTATTTTTGGGACAAGGACCAGGGGGGGTCACAGGTGCTGTAGGGACGCCTAACGGGCAGGCAACACCAGCACCAGGAAATCCATGCCAAAAACTATTGCTTCGCGGGAAAACGGCCGAGATTTTCCCGGGGGAAGCAGGCACGCCCGGGAAATAAAAAAAGGAATGGAAAGGCTTTCTATCACCGGGTTGGGGACGGGAAAGAGGAACGATTAAGGTGAGGATCATAACAACGTAGATAGAAGGAACCCCTGGCCTCCAGTACGCGGGGGGAGAAAACTGGTAAGGTAGGGACTCCTCTGATTCGCCGACAGTCCTGGGGAACGACGAGCCACCACGCGTCCGAGACTGTCATCAATCAACCTCGAAGGAATGGACTGCGAAGTGCTCAAGGGGGGACACTCGCCGCGCAAGGGGGGCAAGGAAGAATCTTATCGTTGAAGCGGGGCGGCGATATTTGCTGGGAAGTGTCGTCCGTGTCAAGGCTCCACAGGGAAAAAACGACGGAGCAGTAGTACGAAAATGAAGGGGGGGGTTCATCATTGTGGAGGCACGCTGATGCCCGAATCTTACTCCTTTTTGGGGGACCTATCGGGGACTCGGTGTAGTTAATAAAGGAAGAATAGGAAAATAAGAAAGAGCTTTATTCTGGGGCGGTATCTATAGGGGTCACTGCCATACTACGAACCTGCTCACGCTTATCAGACCCGATAACTTAATGAAAGGGGGACAGCCCACTTAAAAAGATGACCCCCCGGAGGAAGAGAAAAACACAGGACTGAATCACTCAGAGAAAGATTAATACTACCGAGCCCAACACCCGGGGCTATGGGAAAAGACCGGATGATCCTGGCTGGACCGAATCTTACTAGGGGAGAGGTTACAATCCGAAAGAAAGCGACTGCCGGGGCAATTAATATCCATTTCAGGGAAAACTCGTAGCGTTAAGGTCAAGAGATTTGACCGTCCATAGGGACGGCACGGACCAGTCAAAAAAACTCGGAAGAGGCCTGTGTCACAGAGAGGAAGAGGAAATCTCTCAGGAGGGCGAGAACGAAGTGTAAACCCTAACTCAAAAAGGAATGCTGAAAAGCCCCTGTCCACCGGAGAACTGAGAGGGGGAAAGTCCTATAAGAGAAAACGCAGAGGACGGGGAAGGGGGAACCAATTATAAGAAAAGGGCCCAGTTCCGAAGCGGAAGAAATCCTGTAGACCACCGTTGCGGGGTCCATCATTCTACCGGGAGAAGAAGATCGGAAGCAGGAAGTCCATTTTTTACCAAAAAGACAAGAGAGACAGTCCGGCAAAAAGAGGAATCTCAAGGTGAAGGGATCCTCAGGAAGGGGAAAGACACTTCGAAGACGCCGTCAGACAGCAGCACTCAGTCACATGCGCAAGAGCCAGAAAAAGATCTTGTATCTCTCAGAGACTCACTACAACAATATGTCCCGAGACTCTTTCCAGGGAGAAGCCCCCTCTGTCCGATGAGGGGCCATGCGCAGGCTTCTTCAAGGGAGACTATGAAGGGGGGGAACGTACGGCCCTCAGAATACAAGGGGAAGTATCTAAAACTTCTAATAGTTCGGAAAGATTCATGAAGGGTAACCTTCCTCGTGACTGAAGGACAACAAATCTTCAGGAAACTTGGAAACCAACTTGGGTCGCTCATTCGAAGTTAGTACTCGGAGAAAAAAAGGACGGTAGAAAGAAATACTTGAAGACTTCAGGAAACTTGCGGGTCTCACGTTGGCGAAACTTCCGTTGTACGGCCAACTGGTACTAGAAAGGTGGCCGGGCGAAATCACAGGATTGCCACGGACTTCTCGGCGTGGTAACGGGACCTGCTGCTCCCATGACCTTCAAGGATGTCCGCACACTGATCGGCTACTGGGGGAAAGGGAAAATGCGGAGGAAATGCTTGTAAAAAAGGGGTGGTCATGGCAGCGTGCCCTCCCTAGTGGGACTAAACTTCTACTCTCCAATAGGCATCCCTTGAACTCCGAAAGGTATCTAGACTGGGGTCGTGAGGTAAGGACATTATCAATCCTTCTCGTGCATGTATCAAAGGGCCTGATTTCTCAGAGAGAGGAGAAAGTCTTCCTTCCTGTCCCGTGTGGGGAGATTGTAGGGAACGGGGGTTCTAATGAAGGGGTTAAATTTGATTTCACGCTGTAAGGACTGCATCTTCATAGAACGGGACTGGAATCCGCGTGGGACTGGGAGAGTAATGAAGTGCGGAGAAAGGAAAAAAAAGCTCGGGGGTAAAGAAGAAGCCCACTCTAATGGAGGGGTAAGGGGGGGCCGGGACCTGGGTTCTTATGCCGCACATCTCCCAACAGGGACTTCGGAAGGCAGAGGCTACAATTATGAACCCGTAAACTGGAACTCCTGGAATCTTAGTCGTAAGCAACATTTTTAGGGGGGATTATAACTAACACATCTCTATCCCAGCAGCTGACCGTCATAGAACCGAAACTAAGAAACGGGGGAGGAAAAAAATCAGTTTTCAAATAAAGAGCTTGGAGAAAAAAAACTCCCATTCGGACGAAGGGGAAAAGGTGGGATTCAGTTAGATTCCCGCGCAGGAGGGGTTTCTCCCGCGTTCAACTGCTCCTCTGAGTAGGAACGATGACCAAAAAAAAGGGGAACTGGGGAGAGGGGGCGTGAAGGGGGGGGGAGGGGGAACCCTCTAAAGCCGGTTCTGCGAGCAACTTAAAGCTCCTCGGTAAAGGCAAAACAAAACTTGGACCTGTGGCGAAAGGCAAGGCTCAGGGATTTTTTCTAGTAAAACAATGAAAAGTCAACCGTTCGCCTGGGGAAAAGGCACTGTGGGGGGCCTGTTCATCTCTATTAGGTTGCTTGGGCCAAAATGGGTGAGGTTTTTTTCCCCCGCGTGTCGTGCCTGGTAATACGGGAAAGCCGGAAAAAAGGTAAAAAGACTCGGTAACCCGAGACATGGGGGAACGGCCGAAAGGAGGTGTCCAGAAAAATCTGGACGAATAAGGGGGAACATTGGAACAGGGAATTCAGGAAATAAGGGCTTCAATCTAGGAACAATCGGGTAAAGTACCAAACAAGAGCAACTACTAGGGTCTAAATCCGTCATGCGATTGCCTGAAATGAAAAAGTCTTAGTAAGGCCGTGATGAACTCAGTTGACTGTTAAAACTGGGGACTGGAAAGGAAGGGGAACAGTCCGGAGTACGGAGGGTTGGGCTCACACACAAAGGTCTCCTCCCCGGAAGCCGTCCGGATCGTGAGTCTCCGGCAGGCGAAAAAAAGGTCGGTTTGCGGCATCCTTGAGGTGGGGCTCAAGGTACGTAAAATCTACGGGAGAAGTGCAAAAGCCCTTGCAAGAGAATGGTCCGCTGTTTTCCTTCTGTTAGGGGTAAAGGCCAGGGGATCTTTTTGAAAAGTGGGAAAGGATCGAAGCATCTAGAGAGGCGCCCGATAGTAAAAAACGTCCAGACGGAAGCTCTTCCAGCTGTGGAGGATTTTTTTAGGAAGGGGGCAAAGGCCATAAGCAGGAGCAAGACGTACCTCAACCGATAGGCTTCAGTGTGGTGAAAAAATATAACTCGAGTCTAGGGCCGGAGGTGCCTAAAAGTTTACTGAAGGAGTAGCAATATTGGTTTCCGTGAAGGCGAGAGAAATATAAAAAGGGGCAACAACAACAACTAGAGGAATTAGTAATGAGACAGAACTGAAACACCTGGGACTCTCCTTCAAGGACACAGTTGGGGGGGGGGGGATCGACACGGCATGGTGAACAAGAACGGAGCGTACGTATGCAGTTCTAAGAGCTGGCTGAGGATCTGCCGATGTCGGAGGCACGTCTAAAAAAAGCAAAATTAACCGAAGATGAGAGGACACCGTGGGCCGGATGGCAATGCTGCAGATAGGGACGGCTTTCTTCAATGAAGACTCGGAAGGCAAAAGGGAGGGACAACCCCACGAAAGAAATTTCTCGCCCAGGCCGACAACGGAGGGGACAAAAAAGTCAGGGTAAAGTGGAGGACCTTGACCTAAATGATAGCTCTGTCAATAATTTTCCAGCAAGTAAAGATACTTACCAGGGAGGAACGTAAGCCCTGGGGTTAAGTCCTCGAGACTAACCTTCCTGCATTTAAAGGAACGCAACAGGACCAATGGCGCCGAGACTCTGAATCTCCCGGGAAAATGTGCAAGCGAACGACGAGATGTGGGGAGCACGGGCCGAGCGCCGCGTGCTTAAACGATCTTCAGGTAAGGAGGACCCTGCCATGCAGGAAAAGGAACTGATGTCCGCGCGCTAAATTTGGTGGAAGAGGGGAAAGGGGCCGGCACTTATAGGGTGTTAACTTGAAAGGGGGTTCCGGCTGAGGGTAGTAACGGTCGCGAGGACAAACAAAGAAACGTAAGTAATGACCCTAACGTCGGGGGGGGGACTCTACGGAGGGAGGTAAGGCGCAAGAAGTTTCTTCGTCCGAATCAGCCACAGCCCTGAACTTGTAAACTGGGTGGTACTTACAGTCGGCCCTATCTATTGGGAAATAAGACACTCGAGGAGCCTTCAACGGTGGCCAAAGCCCCCTCCAAAAAGGAACTGGGTGAAACGGCCGACCAGAGGCCTTGTGTGGGACAGGAGGTAAAAGAAAGATCAGCCAGAAAAAAGAACCTTGTATACGGTGAGGAACTAAACTTAGGGAGGAGTGCTTCATAGGGCTTCTTGGAAAAAGCGCTCGCACCGATGGGTCCAGCGCATGCGTGAAAAGCCTTGTCACGGAAAGAAGGGCCTTGATAGACGCTTTGAAGAGTCATCCCCCCAGGACCGAATCCGGTGCTGACCGAAGGAGAGGAGAAATTGAAGGTCATTTAATTGGGTTAAAGGTTCGGGGGCTAGATTCTTCCTCATCGAAAAAGGGAACCGGACTTGCTCTGGGGGGAGAAGTCCGCCAAAAAGGCCAAAGACCCGATCAAGTGCCGAGGAGTAAACGAAGAAAAAAAAAGGCTTTGTACGAAAACAAAGGACCCTACCTGTCAAAAAACGGGGGTTGAGGGCCGCTATTTACTACTCCTGGCCGCGGAAAGCCATTCAACAAGATAAAAATGCGAAGCACTATAACCCCGCCTTAAGTAAACGGGAGCCCGCGCTACTTAAGTAAACTGGTCCAAGCACGAGGGGGAAAAACCAGAAATGGAAGGGAACGGCTGAAGATCTGGAAATCACGTCGAGCGAGACGGTTCACACAGACATAAAGAAATCTGAAGGTTCGAAATAGAGAAGTCGTCCCCATAGTGGCCAGCGCGGGTCAGGAGCAGTGAAGAGATTCCAGGGAAGATCAAACCTAGATGTTCCTTTAAAGAACAGGCAGCCTTAGGTCTTATATACAGGCGCGAAAAGGAAAATTCCACAAAAAAAGGGGAAAGCATGAACGATCCCCTCCCCTGAGAAACAAACTTCCAAGGAGAAACAACTTCAAGGGGCAAGGAGAAACTCTACACAGGAACTCTAAAAATGCAAAGGCATTATACGACAGGGCCGGCCCTTTAGAAGAAGAAGTTAAGGAAAAGAGTTTTCTTTTGCATCAGCAGTCCCCTAGCCATGGAAGCCCGACCTGCACCGAGTTGAAACGACCATGAATTCCTGCCCTATTAACATGATCGCACGTTCAGGGAAGGAGAATTCAAAAACCAAAAAAAAGACTAAGGGGAGCCAGATCGTTGAAAAGGAAGACGAAGATTGGTATCAAAGCGGG
>Ga0179591_1359592_pt1 | contig 12957 bp, 13 predicted proteins | sample CZOMad2_1_08_16f_FD_182891 | JGI IMG/M metagenome (GOLD analysis project Ga0179591, IMG submission 182891) | Vadose zone soil fungal communities from Angelo Coast Range Reserve, California, USA - CZOMad2_1_08_16fungal (PacBio error correction) | ecosystem: Environmental > Terrestrial > Soil >...
AAAAGATGAGCTTAGGCATTTCCTAAGGGGAGATGAAAGTACTGATACCATTGTGGGGGCTAACTGAGGTGAACCGGGGGGTGGGAAGTGTTATTCCTAGGATCTCTTACAAGGGGTAGTACTCAGAGTGTCCCGGACAGATTGAGAGGGAGTTATTCCAGGACCTGGGGTCTAAAGGGGAACAAGGGGGAAGGCAATCTCGCTTTTGAAAAAAGCGAAAATCCTTGCTGAGCGGACGCTTTTCTTTAGATGCTATGACTTTCTCCCGGGAATCCGGGGAGTCTCCGTTCTTTCATTTAGGGAAAAATACTCTTATCAAAGGGTTTAGACCGAGAGATGCTACCACGTTGGGCGGGGGTCCGAGACGTGGGGGGGCCTAAATATTGCTGAGGTCCTGATTCAGGAGGGGAGACTTCAAGAAGAAGAAGTTCTTGCCCTTCTTTTGAATGTGGGGGGGGGGAAGGGGGGGGAAAATGGGAAGTTGGGTACGCAGGGGGACTTACACCGGGAAAGGCACAAAGAATAGCCTAGTAAGGGGGAACCCTTTTTGAGGACTTGAGGGGCTTTCTGGGGGAGGGGCACAAGGGGCCGTTTACGTAAAAAATCTAGAGAAGGATGGTAGAGTCTGAGGGGTGAGGGCTGGGGAAAAACCTTGAATTGAGGCAGAGGTCGAACCTGTACTTCAAGTAGGGTGAGAGAGAACAAAAGGTTCCTATATGAAAGTAAAAATAAGCCTTTATACCTCGGTAGGGAACGAACAGAAGACGACTGAGACATAAGAAGGGACAATGCTCGGGGGCGCCTTCTTGTCAGGCCGACAATTAGTCGGGAATAGAGAAATCCTTGTTACGGGGGTTAAAAACTTTTTGAGGTCTACGTTGCCAAGCCTCAGGGATGGGATCCCGTTCACTCAAACTGCAGCTGTGGTGCAGTCGAAGGAGGGGGATGGGGAAGATCGCTGGCGCTACGTGGTGGGAAGAGAGGTGATGCCCTGTCATCATGCGTGTCGACACCCCCATGGAAATGATCAATTGGGCATGTTTTCTCGCCAAGGCAAGGCGAACGAGTGCGAGGGGGCTATGGCCAACCTGGAGGAAATCGCCGTAAAGTGGAGGGGGGGCATCGCGGAGAGGGACCCTGGCTATCATGCTAGAACCTCCTCTGGAAGGTCTTTTAGGTGGATGGCCGTAGACCTTGTTGACGGCTCGGTTGCGGGACTGGGAAAGGGGGAATGAAGGAAACGAGAAAGTCATGTTCCCGCTGTCGGGCTTTGGAGGTCGAACGCCGTGTGGCGTCGAGCCGGGAGGTCCCCGAAGGCAGAAGGGAAACTTCCGACCAATTTCCGGACCAAAGAAAAAGAAAGGCCTTTTTCGTTGGGGGGTGTGGGGGCATTCGCGTGGCAAGTTGTGCTTGCCCGGAAAAGCAAGGTAGAACGGCGTTTCGGTGGCAGGGGGGTCTTTTTCGCGTGTGGACTTGTTAGCGAGCCTGTACAGGGTCTCGGCAGGGGCTGCCACCTCCGTCCGGCGGGAAAAAAAAACACTCGAAGATTCGCTACGCAACCAAAGAATTCCCCACCTGTGTTCCCTCCGCTATCAGGGAAAAGGCTGGATCAAGCGTAATTCTGATTCCAATAGAATGACGGTTCGTTCACAGGGGGGGAAGATAATGACACCGTAGGGCAAGACGCTAACGGCGGGGGCTGTCACGACTGGACTTAAAAAGATCCAAAGGGAAACCTCGATTCCGAGAAAAAAAGGGAGTTGGGGCCACTTTTTACGGTCAGCGGGTACCTACGGGATGCGGATGCAAAGAAGCAGGATGAGAACTGACTATCCGTGGTGCGCTAAAGAAAAAAAAAGGGTGCGTTGGAAGGACCTTTTTGTCAGGAGAGAGGATTGGCGCCCTTGGCCTCATGGGTCACCTCGGCTTAGCGGTCAGGGACTCCCGGAGATGAACTTCTTTTCCTTTGATGACTGGGGAAAGGAAAACCCGGAGGAGGGGAAAGAAAAGCGGTTCGGAGACGCCGAGAACCGACGCTCAGACCTATCTCTCACAACCCACTTATTATTAAAAAGAGAGAGCCTTCAGAAAATAAAGGACTCCTCTCCTCGGGGACTCGGGGAAAGGGGGGGAAAAACCGAAAGCAAAGGACAAGGTTCATGAAGTCTCATCTCTCCGACGTATTTGCGCTGCCGAAGGGAGGAATCAGGGAAGCGCGGCGGTACAAAAAAACACCTCTGAAAGAAAACGGTAGTTCAGGCTTCGTGCGTCATAACGCGGGATAGAAAGGAGAAGATAGCGAAGAAAGGCAGGGGAGAACTCTGAGTCAAAAAGTACAGGAACTCCCCTCTCCGTGGATAGACGAAGGAAAGAAGCGTCTGTCCGAAAACTTTATCAGAGACGAAAAACGAAGGGGTGAGAGCTCCTACTGCCGCCCTCTGGCCATTACTCAAAGAAGGGGTCCCAAGCAAAGTGGGGACGGGCGTATTTCTCGTTCCGGGGAAAAGGGAGGAAGTTCCGTCTTTTTACAAGTTTTTTTTGGCAGGTGAGGAGGTTCTAGCTTAATTCGGTGTATACCCCTTTAGTACCTTTGAGTAGGGGGGGAAGGAAATAAGGTAAAAAAAGGATGTCAGTCGGCTCTAGGACCCACTCCCGTTCACCCACTCGCCCGTCAACCACCCACCTTCATGACCATTCGCCTCCGAGACACAAGGGACCAAAATGAACTCCGGAAAAGAAAAGAAATTAACGCGGTCAGTACAACGGTTCTGGGAACCAAAGGATAGGACGCTTCTAAGGGAAAGAGTGAAAAAAAAACCTTCTGAAACTACGGAGAGCGTCATATACAACCGGTCCTTAAATGGGGGGGGGGGGGATCAAGGCCTGTCGTCACCTCAGGTCTCGTCGTCCAGTGAAGGAGGAATTACCTCACGACCATTCATAGAAAAGGGACTCTACCAAAACCGCGCGACGCCTTACCGGAGGGGGGGTTGTTGTGGGGGGAGTGGTGATGTTAGGGGGGTGAGGGTGCCTGATGGTGTTTATGGAGTGGGGGGGAGGGGTGGAAGGTGAGGGGTAGAGAGTTGGGAGGAGGGGTTAAGGGAGAAAGGCAGGGCCGAAAAGAGGGGGTGAATCTGCGTGACGTACCGGGAAGGATGGGCTAAAGAGGGGAGAGCGGGGGTGAACACCTTACTCTCCTCTTCTCTTCCCGAAGGGGAACTTGCAGTCGAGGGGGAAAAGAAAGGGGGTGGCCCCCTCTCCAAAAGCCAAAAAAACACTGCTCTTCTACAAAATACACACAAAAAAAACCCCAAAACCATTTACTCCGGCTTAGGCAGGGTAAGAACACAGAAGACAAAGGACAGTGGCATAAAAAAGGAAAATCAAAAAACCGCCCTAAATCCAAAAAGGGAGAGAACAATCAAAATAAGAAGAATACCTAGTGACCGCTGAATTTGGGAAGGGTATGAACTTGAAAGTAAAAAAAGGCGGCGGCAACACCCAGGGCATCAAAAAAAAATTTGCTTCGCTCTAGGCGGTCAAAGAGGTGTGGAATCCATGCAACGCAAAACCAGAAGGGAAATAGTCCAAAAATTCAGGGAAGTCTTCGTAAAGAAACTCCAGCGAAGCGAAGGAAATTCACTTTTCAAGGAACCAAAAAAAAGTGAGGACGGGCTCTACCTACCTTGAAACCCGTGAGAGGAACCCGCTACACACCGAAGGATCAAGCCGATCTCGCCCTCTAAATGGGCGACCCTTCCACGCGTAGGACTTCACACTCCTTCGAACCTCTCAGGAAAAAGACTAACGCGGTTCGCAGGGGTGCAAAAAGTTGGAGAGCAAGGGGGCTATAACGTCCCGGCTCTCAGTAAGCTTGGAACACCTTAAATAGAACTGCATAAAAGGGAATGACTGAAGTCGTGACTCCGACAAGAATCAAAAGGAAAAAGCCTAGAAGCTGGAAATTCAAACGGTAAAAAAGAATCATAGGATGCTCTTCCCAACCTTAGGGGATTAGAACGTAAAGCTAGGGCCCCGAAGATCTAAAGATAAAAAAGAAAGAAACTGCAAAAAATGCTCATCCAAAAGAACTGGATCAGAGCGATCAGTACCGAAAGATTGAGACGGCCGTCACCACCTCCATGATTCCTCCTAATCAAAAAAGAAAAAAAAATAAAAACATCTTCAACCGGAAATAGTTCCTAGGCGAATCAACACGTTGGACGGGAGGAAAGCTCCAATAACCCTGGGGCTGAAACAGTAAGGAGGCCTCTCTCTGGGTGGCAGAGAACCGGCACATCAAAAAAAAAATCCTCAATATACGCGGTTGCTCGGAAAGATGCTAAAAAAACGGGGCGATGTGTCACACACTGAAGAACTAAAAAACACAATGGAAATTCCAGATAGAAAAATGGCACGAAAAGTTCATCATAACCGGACCTGACTCCAAAGAGAAATAGACTAGGAGAGAAGGGCCCAGATCTAACCTCGGCCCTTTCGACGGAATAGGGGGTATCACAACAAAAGGGGGTGAAACAAAAAGACTCGAAGGACTTCTAACCAAGGAAAAAAAAAATGCTTGGGATTACACAATATAGTCGCGTCAAAGATATATAGTGCGGTTTCCTTCAAAACGTCAGGCCCGAAGGGGTTTTAGGTTAAAAGCAGAAGAACGAGGAAGTGTCTATTCGTCGGCGCGAAAAGTAGTCCATTTTGTGAAAAAACGTTCATCGAAGAGGGGAAAGTGGTCTATTGGGTCCTGAAAAAAGTGGAAAACGACCGCCGTGAACGTGCGGGGGGGGGTGGCGGTAGGCACCCCGAGTTCCAAGGAAGGGGGGCAGTTTCTGGTTTTCCGGGGACGCTCACACCCGGAAAAAAGAGGAAGAGAGAGGGCTTTCCAGATTAGACCATGTGGTGGGAGGGGGGAGGGGTGGTATTACGTTAGACCCGAGATCAAAAAAAGGAACAGGGTTACATAACGTGAGCCTAGTTCTGTGGTGCGAACGCCTGGAGAGGGACTTTTCAAGGGGAACGCAGCGCGTCTGGGAAAAAGTGGGAAAGAAGCGCTGGGTGTCTTGGAGCATTTGTGCCTCGTATTCAGCCAGGGGGAGGAACTTGGGGAGGTTCTTGATGATCGCCGAGAGAAGAAGGAGCCCGCCACGTTTCTGCAGTAGGCCAGAGTTCAGGGAAAGAAAAACTACGGACTGGCCCGGCCAAGAAAGGAATGGAAAAGAGAGATCCTGACCACGTGGCAGACCTGCTGTGATGTAGAGTCCACTGAAAAAAGAAAGAAAAGAAAGGGAGAAGCCCCGGAACCTCTTAAAACAAAACTTCAAAGAATGGGGTGTCCGAGCGGTTGGGAGACGGCGGGCGAAAAGGGGAACACCAAAGCGGAGCCGCCACAAGGAAGGGGGAGGAGGGGGATTTATTGGGGGGTTTCAAAAGGAGCTCTGAAGGACTTGAGAGAAGCTCCTTACTGGGACGGGTGAGCGAGCAACCGGAAGAGAGCTGCGAGCGCGGGGCCTAAGCCCGAAAGCAACGAGAGCGATCAGCTGGAAGCTGTCAGACGGGTGTTCAGCAAGACAAGGGAATGTCTTCCTCTTCGAGAAACCTGAGACCAGGGACGGTACGGGGGGGAAAGGGGTTGGTGCGGGCGAACGGACTAAGAATGGACAACAGTATTCCTTCAAATCCCTCCTGTCCGTAGGGGTTTCGCGACCAGACCTCAGGCAGGCGACGCCCTTAAAGGGGAAAAATAAGACAGAGTTTTAGCACACTTGCATTTGTTCTAGTATCAAGGCCTGACACCGTACCCTGATTCCATTTGAACGGTGGAGGAACGCAGAGAATGGTTTGACTAGGGACGGGCAGAGGGCCACAAAGAAGACCGGGGGAGGGGTAGTGGCTAATCTGAAGGCCCGGGGGGCCGGCTTCATCCGTCCACCGAAGTACGTCTTAGGGACTGGGTTTGAGAGGAAAAGTATTGTCTGGACGGTGCTGTACTGAAAGGGGGAAAAGGAAAGAAAGAGTCTTTGAAAGGAAGCCTGGGGTTTTTCAAAGCTTCCTCGGGCAGCCATGTTTGCGGGGGATGACCTCGGGTAAGTTACCTCTTGGCAAAAGGGGGAAAAATAGAAAAATTTTAAAAATCAGTCTTCTCAAGGAAAGGGGTACCTCCCATCGTGCTCGAATTGGTCTGCAAGACACTTTTGGCTTCCCTTGGGGTTTGAGGTGGACTGATTGGAAATGACGAGGGGGTGGGTCGTGTGTGTTTTCTAATTGGGGAGGGGGGGGGGGGGGAATAGGAGGAGGGCCTCCTTTACGAAATTTAGGACACTGAAGAAAAAAAGAACTAATAAAGGCCCTCCATTGAATCCCCGGCGAGAGGTCCTCCGGGGAAATTGGCCAAAACACCTGTCCAAAAGAACCAGGGTTTCGAAGTACAACGAAAGGGCTTAGGGGGAGACGGGGGCCTGATGCTTTTCTAATGAGGCGGCAGCGTAAAGGACAAAGATGCGACGAAATCACGGTTGGGGGCCAGGGGAGGACGCCGCGAAAACGGTCAAAAAATAAGGGTTCTCGAATTGCGTTTTAAGTTACTGGAACGGGAACCGGAGGGAGGGGTTTTCGGACCCCTACGGAGAGAGTGGGGCCGAGGGGAAGAAAATTAGCCGGGGGGTGAAGTCCGGGGACGCCTACTATAGGTCTTTTAGGGAGGCAAGGGAAACATCACCTCGAGATCTTGACAATCATGGAAACCCAGATTCTGGGATGGGTGATTACGGCACTGAAAGGACGAGGGGAAAACTCGGAGTACGTCCAAGAAGAGCTTAAAGGAGATCTAAAAAAAGGATTAAAAAATAGAACCGACAACGGAAAAGGGCGATCGCCGTCGGGGAAAACGAGACAGCGCCCTTTGTACCACAGAAAGGCGGGAGAGGGGGACTTTATGCCATGGGGAACCATCTCGCAAAAATAGAAACAGAAATCTGCGCTTACAACACCGTCCATTAACCGGGCAACGTTTTAGCGAGGAATCGGAAGGAGGCTGGCCGAACGAGGAGGCTACATCCGCGTCAAAGGGGTAAAAAAACCGGGAACACAACTCCCAAGAGAGTCCTGAGAAGGTCGGGTGACCGTGACCGTAGACAACTTTAAAAAACCTTTCAGAAGAATTCCATGGGGAAAAGTGAACTTAAATCCGACTGCCGACCAATACGAAGGTGCCCATAAACGCAACCCTTGAAACGGGATTTAGAGATCCTTACACTTTCAGGTTAATAACGGGAAGGAGTTGGGACTTTGTGTTGGGTGGTCCATCGGCGGGGGGCGTAGGCTAAGCGGTTATTAGGGGGGGGGGCTTGGGGGACCATTGTCATTCTTATTTGCAAACCGGGAAAAAGTGGGGGAAAAGAAATGCGGTATTATTCACCCCGTAGGCCAGAAAAAAAAAAAAGAACCCCCTCTACAGACAAAAAAAGCTCGAGTGCCGGCCTCATCCGGAAACGGGCACAAGAAGGGGAGTGGTTCCGCCCCTCCCGAACTTTAACGCCTTTCAAGCTTGGGTTTTAAGAAAGAAGGGTCAAGGGGAGACTCTTAAAAAAAGAAGGTGGAGAGGGAATTGAACTGCTCTTCATCGACTCCCGTTCAAGGGATACCCTCCGAAAGGAACTGGGTAATCGGGAAGGGCTGACCACTTACCGCAAGTCCACCGAGGAACGAGGACACAGGATACAAAAGGAAAAGAAATCTGGAGACCCTCGACAGCAGGGAGAATCTGGATTGAAGAGAAAGACGGGAGGGGGGGAGGGGTGGTAGGGGACGGGGTAAGGGGAGAGGGGAGTTATGGTAAAGGAGTTGAAGGGGTGTGAAAAAGGGTGGAGGAGGTAGATAAAAGAGTGGAGATGGGAGGGGAGGGGAGGGATGCAAGTAGAGTGAGGGGGGGTGGGGGATATGGTGGGTGGGAGGTGTTGATTTGTTGAAGGTGGAAGGGGCGGAGAGACGGTAGGGGAACAGGGGAAGGAGGGCACGGGAGGGAGGAGACACAGTGAAGGGCTGAAGAGGGGAGGGAAAAGTGGTCGGAGGCGATTAGAGTGGACGATGGTGAGAGAGCGGGGGTCAGCTTCCTTGCTTCTCCGGAGTCCTCTAAAGATCTAAGAGCTTCAAAGAGACCTTCACGCGAACGCCAGAGCAGGGGGAGAAGAGACACATATAAAAAAAAAGCTAATTGCGTCTACGATAAAAAAAGGTCAAAGGAGACTTAGGAGGGGTCATTAATCTTCGACGCCTAATTAAATGGGAGGCGTAACTAACCCACCGGAAGGGAAAAGAGAGAATTCTCTAGAAATCAAACGCATGAAGGGAGGCGGATGACTAGAATGGTTTAGTGCGGGGGGACGTCAGGAAAGCACGAACCAAAAAAAGGCAGAAAGGTCGAGGTCTCTCGCCTGAATCAAAAAAGGGTAGGGGAGAAGGCGGCGACTGCGCTTACCGCTCGGCACGCTGCTCCGTCGGAGCTGGGTGGATAAAATTCTAAGGAAATCGCGGAAAAATAGAGGGGGGTTGAGGACACAGGTTTCTCACACCGCCAAACAGAGTTCACCGGGAGAAAGCTCTGGACGCAACGGAAAACACAGAAAGGAATGCCACGCTACGACTTCCCACGATCAGGGACTCCGGCTTGACGAATTCCACTCCACGGACTGCAGGGACCCGCCCCCTTCCTAAGAAACACACACAGTATCGGGAAGAACGATTTAGAAAATGTCCTCAACTTTGACTCGCGAGCCAGACCTCGGCCAAAAAGATAAAAGAAAGGGGTCAATAAAACTTCCACTACAGAAGGGTCTAATTCAAACTACGGGATCGAAAGTGACGCTCTCACATCGGCTCACATCTGGCGCCCAATCAGGTTAAAAAGGAAAAGGAAGTCAAGACATGGCTGGTATCGGGGAAAGTAAACAAAACCTGCATGCCTCGGTTGAGAAGGACGAGGAAAATATACAGTCTGACAGAGAAAAGGGACCAGCTCATCCATACCCGCATAGTCCAAGAGCATCTCTGAATAGGAAAAGCTAGGGGACTGACCTTCCCTAACATCCATGCCGGGGAAACAGTCAAGAGACCTCCATAGCGGGGAAATCGCCTCGACTCAAAAATGTTAGGAGAGGCTCAGAAAGGGTAAGAAACATTTCATCGGAACGTCCGCAAATGGAATAACAGTCCTCCTTCAGGACTCAAGAACTGGAGGCCTTTTGCAGCCCAGTCACAATAGATCCCAGTGAATCACAAGGGGAAGAGGGGTCTCGGACCATCGAGAAACATGCCTTCATCATCAGTCACCAAAAAAAAAGGGGAGTGGGAAAGTTCCCACACTTTTCCAATCCTGAACATTCACGCCAGAGGAGAGAACCCAAGACCTCGCCTGAGAGACCGGCATCAGAAGACACAAGGAAGAGGCTGGGCCGTAAGTCTCTTATTCCTGTTCATTCTATGAGCAAAAAAGGGAAGGGTTTGCTGTGAAAAGGATTAAAAAGTGTTAAGTCAGATTGAGGGGAGGGATCGCTCAAAAAAAAGCTGGAGGGGAAATCTAATTCTATATACTCGTTTTACCAACCGGACACACATTGTCCCTAAATCCCTTGGGGGAAAAAGGAACCAGAAGCCGGAGGGACCTCAAAAAAAAAGCGGTTTATTCAAGGGCACGGGAGGGGGGAGTAGGGCAGGCTTTGGTGCGATCAGACGGGCAGCGGGTCTAGGAGGGAAGGAATTGGTTGGGAAGGAGGGGTACCACTAACTTCGGGAGTCAGAGCCGAGCACCGCGGACCAAAAGTAGGAATGGGCGGAAGGGCCCTCAAAGACAAATCGTCGAGGAAAGCAACGGGAACATGACCACTTGGTGGGGAGGCCGAGATTAAAGAAAATCATTACATCTATCGAGGTGCCGTTTGACGCGGGACCTGATCGCGTGAGCGGGCGGGCGGGGGGGTGTTTGAGGAGGGTTAAGGAAGTCAGCAGAAGTCATCGATTACCTTGCAAAAGAAAACTAGGGGGAAGGGAGCGGAAGTTAGTCGGGAGGTTTAGAAGGTAGTGCGGGAAAGAGGTACATGGTATAAAACGGGGGGAGAAAGGGGTGGGGCGCTCCACTTTCTGAAGATTCCTACAAGTTGGGGGGCCGTTTACGAATACTGGTGCTGGAGGAAGAGGGAGGAAGAGTAAGTCAGTCGACGGAAGCCTCAAGCGAAGGAGGTTCAGGAAGGTTTTTTAGGGCCCCTGCTTAGAAAGGGGTCACACTGGCTCGCCTCTACAGAGGACCGAAGAAAAGGAACCCGCGGGCGAGTTGGTACCGAGCTGGTTTAGAAGCGTTAAAAAAGAAAGTTTCAAAAGGGTCCAGGAGCCCAACTCTCTGGAGTACTGGGGAGATTATTCTGGACTGGGGGCAGAAAAGTCAGGGCAGGGGGAGTCAGTCACTGACGAAGTGAAAACGTGGGGGGGAAAAAAGGTTGGTTAGGGGGAAGGAAGGGGGGAGGGGTTGGGGTTTAATAGGGTCCCTTGGGGGGGGGGAAGGGAGCGAAAAGGGGGGGGGGGGGGGAAAGAGGAGAAAATAGAAAAAACTCTTTTTCCTTTAGCCTAGGATGGCCACGAAGCCGAAGCGAGGATCATCGCGTAGGAAGTCAGGGGGGGAAGTAGTAAAAGATAGATCCCTTACATACTGGTCAAGGGGGGGGGGGGCTGGGGGAGATTCCTCCTCATGTGCTCCCTGTGCACTCAAACTGCCCGTCCTAGGAAGGGACCTTTGGTTTAGTGGGGGCCAGAGAGGGAAACGGAATTGTTTTAGAGAATTTTTATGACTAGAAGAGAAAAAGGGTCATGACCCGCCGTCCAGAACGGGAGTCAAAGGTGGGAGGTCAGAGGCAAAAGGATTGTCCGGGGGATCTCGGGAGAGGTAAAGCGCTGGGAGGGAAGGAAGGAAAGGCAGACTTAATATCAAAACCTGTCCCTTGCAGGAGGAGATCATCAGTCTTTACAGGCCGGGAAGGGGAGAAAGTTAAATTTTTCTATCGATTTAAGGGGGAGCTGGCATCAGGTTGAGTCCTGGAAGACTGCCCGATGCGGTCAAGGAAAACTTGGGTACGGGCGGAGATTGAAAGGGGGGTTTCCTGAGGTATCCGGAGGGACTCCGGGGGGGTAAAAAAACCTATCACTTTTATCAGGACCGGAAGCCAAAGAGGCTCGCAAAAACTCGTTGGGGTGATTTGAGGGGGCCAAGGTGGCAGAGGGGGGATCAAGGGCTTGGCTTGCGTCGAGTCAAGAGAAGCGGTGGGGTTGGTAAAGCGGTTGTGAAGGGCTCGTGGGAGGTGGCTCTCAACTAGTTGAGAGTTCGGAGAACACCAGCCGCCTCCAGGAATCCAGGGTAACTCCCCCCGAGCCCAGGACTCAAATCACTGGTCCCCACCGCACGGGGTGTGACCCCTCCGCGCCTGAAAAGGGGGGTACGAACTGAACACTTACCCGTGTTTCAGGGGGCGGGGACACCTTATTCGGAGTACGTAACACCAGGGGGAGCTGTAGGAGTTGAAGCACGAGACACCTTTGACAAATGGACGGCGTCACGGAAGGCCGTCCGCGCAGGGGAAGGAGGTTGGCCGGGGGGGGGATAAGGAAAAGAAAAAATTTTCGCCTCAAAAGTTCTGTCCCGACTCCTGTACTCGAAATTCTTAAGAAGAGGAAGAATTGAAATGTTAATGTTTTTGGAGGAACCGGTGGGGGGTACGGAGAAGTCGGGAAGTAAGAACGAATAAAAAGAGAGGATGAAGCGGGAGAACATAGGATACTACTTAACTTTGCAGGTAGGAAGGGGTGTCACCAATTGCCCACCGATCGAGGTAAGAGACTCGGAAGAATCACCTAAGGATCCGTTTACTTACTATCTCGAAGAAGAAGGGAAAAGGGGGGGGTAGGAAAAAGTCTTCGTCAACGGAGCAGCTGCTCGGGCCAGGGGCAAGCTGCTCAAAAAGGAGTCACAGGGGTGGTTACCAAGGACCTCACCCAGAAATAAAAAACTGAGAGAGAGAGGTATTCCAGAGCAAACTCTCCTCCTATGTTCTGGAAGGTATTCCAAGGAATCAAAAGAGCAGGAAGAAACACCGGCCATCTCAACGGAGTCGGCGGCGGGGGGGCAGAACTCGTAAGAAGGGAAAAGCTAAATCCTCCTGAAAAGTTAATGGGAGAAAGAAGGGAGAAAAGCACCAAGGACAACCTAAACGAAAAAGAACTTGTTTAGACAGAGGGCTTGTTACCTTGAATCTGCTTCAGAAGGGGCCTGGTCAAGTAAAGAAACGGGATAGAGAGGGGGGACCTACTTCCTCATCCTCTTTGGAAGGGGCGGGTGGCGACAGCCAAGGGCAACCGAAAGAGTTCATTTGAAGGACTGGTATTTCCTGGGGGGGGGGGAGGGGGGAAAACCGGGCTGGTCCATCTGGGATTCGTTACACGGTTGGGTTGTTCCAGAAGGGGGGGGTCGTGAGCTACCCCTTATTTCCTGATTCGGAGGGGGCCTCGGAGTAGGGCAAAACCAGAAATTAAAGGAGAAATAGAACCCGAGAAGTTCACCGAAAAAACTCGCCAAAGAAAAAAATCTACATTTCGGCCCCGCCCTCAAAGACCAACTCATTGACGGCAAAAGAATCAAAGAGAATAGAGGGGGTAAGTTTGAAAAACTTTTCACGTGTAATGAGGTTCGAAAAGGTCAGAGGGCCAGGAGTTCACTACGGCTCGCATCGACAGCCCTAATACCGGGGCCCGAACCGCCCTGGAAGGGGAAGATTTTCTCGGAAAATCAGGTCCTTACCCTTCTTGAAGGTAACCTAAAATATAACTTCAATTCATAGCCCTGGAGAAAAGAGGGAACGAGAGAAGAATAATGTGTAGGGGGGGGGGGGGGGTGTGGTTGAGAGGGGG
>Ga0179591_1288441_pt1 | contig 12956 bp, 16 predicted proteins | sample CZOMad2_1_08_16f_FD_182891 | JGI IMG/M metagenome (GOLD analysis project Ga0179591, IMG submission 182891) | Vadose zone soil fungal communities from Angelo Coast Range Reserve, California, USA - CZOMad2_1_08_16fungal (PacBio error correction) | ecosystem: Environmental > Terrestrial > Soil >...
AAGGAAAAGGGAAAAAGGAGCAGGAAAATTTGATTAATTGTCGAAAAGCCTCTGTCAAAAAACGAAGAAGAGAATTCAGGGGAAAAGGGTATGGGAAGATATATCTTCCGCTAAAGATGCCTCCACTTGTGGGAGGCCGCCTTGAAAGCATTGGGGGGGGGTTGAACAAGATAAAGACGGAAAAGGTGGAATGTTTCGAAGCCAAGACGAGCCAAAAAAAAGAAGAAAACAAAAGAAGAGAAAAAACCGGAAAGTGGGGACAGGGTGGTATTCCGAAAGAAATAGACATGGAAAGCCAAAAAAGCAAACGCTGGGTATGTACGAGGTGAAAAGGCAAAAAAAGGCGTAAATACTCAACTGGGGGGGGTACGACAAGCGTGAAAAAAAAAAGGCAAAGAGACTTAGGAAAAAGACATACGAATCCTGAGGGAGGACAGAAGGCGGGGGGTCGCTGAGGAGAGGGGGGGTAAGCCCTGGGTTACCAAGCCGACCGCCGAAGCTTAAAGGGGACGAGCTTTTACACGTTTGATAGGAGGGGTGAAATGCCAATCTTCTCTAGCCAGAGACGTTACAGGGGGGGGGGGGGAGACAAGGGATTTAGACACCCAGGGGGTCGTAAGTGCGCGTGTGAGCGAAGAGTCAGCTCATTTAGAAAGACCGTCAGGGCCAGAGACGGAAGGGAAAAAACGAAAGAAAAAAATAAAAGGGGGGTGAACGCGCAAGTTCTTCCTAGGCCGAAGGCCCCTAGAGGGGGGAAAAAAAAACGGTGGCATGGAGGGCGACACTTGGTGGAGGAGAGGGGTTTCTTGTGCGGGGAAAGGGGACCCGTGGACGAAACTGAAAGAAAAAAGCGTTTTGACCGGTCCGAGATGAGACGGTGGGGCCACCAGACCGATTGCACCGGACGGAAAAAAAGAATCTCTGGGCGAAGAGGTACACACGGGGGGTGCATATCACAAAGCTCAGAAAAGAGGAGCCAAAAGCCTGATAAACTCCAAAAGCAAAGCCGGGGACAGGATCAAGGAATCACACATGCCTACGGGAATCGAAAACGCGCAACGCCCCATGAGTGTCGGAAATTACGAATCAACCAGGGCCGTCTGGGGTGGGGGGGTCATCGCGAGCCGAATTGTGCTTAGGAACTACACTAAAAATTTAAGGAGAGGCCTTTGGCAGATAGTGGGGAAAAACAGATCCATGGAAAAACGGTGTCGGGGTCAACCGAAAAACAAGGGGGATACTCAGGAAGCGTTGGAAGGGGGGGAAAGGGGGTCCGCGGTCAGAAGGCAGCGTCGCAGAGAGCGCAGAGAGAAGAGGAAGGGTGCCAAAGATGCAGCAGTGGTCAATCACGAATGAGCGAGAGCGCGATCAGTGGGTTCCAAAAACTGAGAAACAGGTTCCTTCATAACCCTCCCATACAATCGAAAATGCGCCAAAGGGGAAAGCAGACTTATTTAAGCAAACCGTTAATGAGTGGGGTCCTAATGGCCCCGATCAGATCGAATTACTGGGAGGAAGGGCAAGGTAAAAGCATGGGGGTGTTGAAGGTATTACGAAAGAGTCAGCTTCACTTAGGAAATCATTATCTTTATCAAAAAAAAAAGTGAAGTCAAAAAGGGGTAAAGAACAGGAGAAAACCCTCCCTCGCGGCTCAGGGTCAAATGTTCAAAAAAAGGAATCGGGGAGACACTTCCCGATCACATCATTTGGATCTTGACTATAAGAGCAGCCAAACTGTCGAAATAGTGCGCTCCCCCATCTGTAATGAAGGTGTCTCCCCATAAGTTGGGGAAAATCACGCAAGTGAACCATTGTTCTGACCGGGAAAATTGACAGACTCTCATTGTGGTATACAAACTCCCGTCTTAAAGAGGGCGATCATCCGTGGAGCGCAAATCGCCCCATTGGGGGGGGGGGGGGGGGGGGGGGTGGGGGGGGGGGGTTGGTGAAAAAGATCAAAACTATTGAGTAATACAACTTGCGATGCGGCAGCGCGGGGAAGGTACATTGCCAAAGCCTGCAAGCTAACCTGGGGGTCGACAAGGGTTTGTACTTGGGGATGCGAAGGGGAAAAAACGGGCCTGGGGCAGGAATAAATCATCACACGTAAAAAAAAAAATAAAAAACAATGTTCTGAGGGGGGTCATCTATCACAACCGGTAGTGATGGGGTGGCTGAGACCCGAAGGGGTTTTGAAGTCGAAGAAAAGGGTGGGAATACAGTCCCACTGGGGAAGTGCCCGCCGAAAGGCCCAAGAGAGGGCTACCCCCGACGCCCTCGCCGAATCATAGACGGAATGTGCCGTCAAGGGACCACTAAAAATTCAGCGACGAGGATAACATCAGCGACGCAGGAAGCAGGTGCTCCAAGCCATGAGACAACGGGGATGTCCCCCAAACGCGAAAAAGGGAGTAAAAGAAAGTCTCAACAAACAACAGAAAAAGAGAGAGATGAAACAGGAGAGGGTTGCCTTTGGCTCCCCGCGAGTGAAGAACGCCAAAAAAAAAATCGAAAGGAAGCTCTCTGATTTCGCGGAGATCAAAAGCGGAGAAATCCCTTCTTTAGGAGGTCTTCACAAAAGGGGGGGGGCTGAGGGGGGGGATTCTTCTAGAGGGTTGTTGGACGCCCGTGTTTTTGCGTAGCCGCTTATCGGCATTTTCTCGGTATAGCTCGGGCTACATTACCTTTCCTGCCCAGAGTGTCTCGCACTTTGGGAGAAGTCAAAAACGAAAACCGGCACTTACTTGCAAAACGCTCCAAAGGGACGAATCGAATTAATGCCCGAACCCAAACAAAAAAAAGGGAGGAATCGAACTAAGGTGGGGAGTCTGGCGGGATTGGCTTCTGGGCATAAAAGCCCTGGGGGGAAAAACATCGAAAAGAACAATTTCCAACACAGAAAAAACACAGGGAGCGGGGTGTGAGACGGGCAATGATCGCCGCCCGGGGAAAATTTGAAGAGACCACAAACAAGGGTGAGGATCCAGAGGTGTATGATCACAAGGAATTTTTGTGCAAGGAAACTCCTAAAGACAGGGGGGAATGATCCGACGCTCGTGACCGGGGTTCTGTCTTCCTCAAGAGAAACAACTCTTGTGCACCGAAGGGGGGGGAAGTTGCGGTAACTGGGGGTTTTTTCGAAAAAAAGGACGAAACACAATGCCTCCAGGTTCCTCGTACAAAAAAAAAAAAAAGAAGAAAGAAGTACAGCCTGGTGGAAAAGAAATAAAGGGACCTGTGGGTAAAAGCGTTTTCCGACTACCAAGGAAACTGAGCGTGGTGCTCGGGTTGAGAGGAGGGACAAGAGGAAGGAACCTTTCTAGAGAAGTTTAGATTAGGGACAGCCGAAATGTCAGGGGAAGGTAGCCAGGGGGGGGGACGATGGCCTGAGAAGGGTTCTGGATCAGGAAGCAGACCTATCGGTCCAAAAAAAAATAATAAGGACCCAAAACGAACGGTCCAGAAATCCCGTTCCGCAGGGGGCCATCTCACAAAAAAAAAAAGGCCGCTCCTTGCAACGTCGCGATCCTCCTGCAACCACGTCCCCCGTGTTTGGGTGTAAAAAAAGCTTTGTCAATAGAGCGTTGGGGGCGGGTGGACCATTGTGGGGGTATGTGAGAAAAAAGAAAAGGGGTGGGTGCATCGTAGGAGTGTCTCTTGTGTTCCAGTCGTATCAATGAAGAAGAAAGTCTACAAATCGGAGAAGCAAGTGATCGAGGGGATTGCGCCGCCGAGCGCTTCCAAGAGACGGGCTCTCCAAAACCTGAACAAAAAACAGGCCCAGGCCGTCACTGCAATTCAAAGGCCTTGCATGGAGGACCCATCCATAGGGTTCAGATCCTGTGGGGGGACCCGACAAGTGGCCGAATCGGAAAGATCATTGCCTGAAAAATAGGCACCTCTAGTTAGCTGGCCAAAAAGATGGTTTCAGTGGTGCTCATGAAGTGCTAAACAAGGTGGAAGTGCGGGTGGCGCTTTGTTCCATAGAAAGGGATGCAGCAGCTAACCCCTTGGACTGCGGAAAAGGGAACCATGGAAACAACGGGTTGTTTCCCAAGAAAGGCGGGAATCTGAAACAAGGTGGGGTGCCCGGGCAGGTTTTTGCGCAATAAGTCCCGGTCTAAAAGGGGGGTGGGCTTTTAGGCCCGAGCGACAAAAGCGGCGAAAGGGAAAAAAGCGCAGTATCGTACGGATCCGGCGGAACCACAACATCAAAGACATTCAGAATAAAAAAGCAATCAATCCGCCGGAGGGGGGGGGGCAGCCCAAAAGCGTTTTTGAAAAAAGAAAAACCTCACGCTGCCTTCGTCATCGGCAAGGACAGCCTGATAAACCAGGGGATATCAAGGTAAGACGCCAATCACTTAAGGGAAATAAACGATCAAAAAAAAATCTATAGCACCGGTGATAAACTACCCTTTGCACTTTGTCAATCCCTTAGTCGCACAGGACCAAGGTCCCTACTATAAACAGAGTGCTAAAAGGGGGGGGGATCCCGAAGCAGAATTCTTTAAAACCTAGGGGTGGCGATCAGGCGTGGGGAAGTAAGTTGTGCAAAAACCGAAAACTCCGGTAAAAGAACACTAACGAATTAAAGCAACAAATCGTATCGTACACTTTCAAAAGAAGCGTGGAAAAAGTGGCCTTGGGGCGGAAGTTTCGCGAAAAGTCATGTACAAGATACCATAAAACTCATTTCCGGTCCTCGCGGGAGGAATGGCTTCTATGCACTAACCCAATCGGGGGGCCCCGATAGTCCGGTGAGTCCGGGAAGAGGCAAGGTCAGTTCTCGACCCTTGAACTGCAGACGAAACTCCTCAGGGACACCAGGAAAATTAAAAATTCGCGGGAACCCATGGGGGAAGGGAGCCCTTTCGTATTTGGGAAAAGATGTCCGGTGAAAAAACGCAAAAAAAACTGAACGTATGGGAGGCGCCGGGTAGCGTGAGGCAGAGCTGCCAAGAGAACCATTTGTGGGGAAAACAAAAAAAAAAGAAAAACCGGACGTTTTTGGAGAAAAGCACTCGAATGACCCGCATAATGGGGGGGATCAACTCGCTCAAAACAAAGAAAAAGAGAGATGCCGACTTAAGTGAGCCGGAAAAAAAAGTGCTGGGGAAGTTTTGGTCGGCAAGAGGGAATGGAAAAAAGAACACTCGAAACGCAGATAAAGGCGTGTAACAAAAGAGAGTTATCAACCACGAAGAAGCGTCCGCGGGACTAAACGCGGAGTGAAGCACATGGTTGTCCCTGATAAAGACGGGAACATGTGGTCGAGCCCTGCAAAGGAAAAAAGCGCGTGCACCCTGAAAAAAAGAAAAGGGAGAGGGGGGATTCTGCAAGAAGAAAGAAAAAACGCCAAAACAAACAGAGGGAAAATCTTGTACACTGAAGGAGAAAGCAAAATGGAAGGAAGCATTCCGCTAAAGTCAGGGGAAGACGAGGAATCGTGCTGTCCTAGGAGAAAGGGAAAAGCGGGCTGCAATTTGCACACAGTCCAATCACGGGCTCCGGCCCCAGCAGATTGCTCAGGACACAAGGGCAGAAGAGCTCAGTCGGAGGGGGGAGCTGATGACAAGGGCCATCTGGTTTCGGAAGGGAGGTCGGACACTCCGCGGCAGCCTCTGGTCAGAGATTCGCCGATAGAGGCGAGGGAGAATTGGGTGAAATCCGAAAGGCGCTGCAGAAAAAAAAAAAAAACTTGAAACAATCTGCGAGGCCGGTCGACTTGGGGGAGGACGCTCTCTGTTTGGTCTGGGTGTGAAGGGAACACGACCGACTGCAAAAAATGAGTTGTCAATTGTTGACGTGGTGCCCATTGCAAGGAAGTAACCCCGATTTAGGACACCCGGATAACATGCACGGACGGAACAAAGGTTTAGGATCGAGCAAGGGAACGCTTTGGGCGGGAAAGGAAGGCCGCGCAAGGGTCGTGCGGAACATTGGCCCGGGGGGGGGGAAAAAAACGCCCACCGCAAAAATAGTGACTCGCCTTAAGCGAAAAAAATGAACGGTCGTTCCGGGAAAAGAATGGCAAGGGGAAACGACGGTTGTCTATCCAATGCTTGCACCGAAGGGAAAGGCCTGGCACGAGAAGAGCCTTTAATGGGGGTCAGGTATGGGTCAACGCAGCAAAACCGATATCTGGCTGGAGGAACTGGTTTGCGCAGGGGGGGGCCAAAGATATTTCAAAAGCTAGGGCGGCGACGAAAATCAAACTGGTTGCACAGACAACAATATTGGAAGAAAAACAGGGGGGGGGGTAGGCTCAACTGTAATAACGGAGAGCGCAGGGGGAAATAGCGCCCAAACTAGAAATGGGAATGAACTCAACCCAAAAAGGCAAGCCACATATCTCAAGGGTATTTGATGGAAAAGCCTAAAAAAGAAGGGAAAAATTGGTCAAGGAGGTCGCCGGATTGTTGAAGATTATGGCGATCGCAAAAAGGGTGAAACGGGGGGGGGTAGACGGGGGCAGAAAGAACAACCTTCAAATGACGTAAAAAATGACTGTCTCAGACGCAAGGGATGCAAAAAGCTCAAAAATCGGAACGCGGGCCATAAAATGCAAAATCTTTCCAGAAAATATGTCCTAGACATAATCGACGTGCACCACGAGAAAGAGCAACGACAGAAAGGAAAACAGGAACGAGAAAAAACTGGGAAAAGTAGAGAGGGGAAACGCCTCCACAATCTGGCCATAGTTATCCGTTGAAACGGGGGAAAAGCAGGGGATCTCAGGTGGATTTGCGTGCGAGCTCATTGGGGGGGGTGTGATGGGAAAAAAAAACAAAAAGTAACTCCATGAGGGGATACACCGGGCTTAGAGTAACGCAAAAAATAAAAAAGTGTATCAAAACGTGGGAAAAGGGTGGTCAAAAAAAGAAAAAAAACGGGGTAATAGGCGGTCATTGCCTGACAAGTCAGAATCTCACGAACGCCCAGAATGGTGCGGAAAAAACCTTAAAACCCTTTGTTTGATAAATCAAAAAAAAAGCAAGAAAAAACAGCGTCGAGACAAACTTCCGGGGGGGGGGGAAAAAGATCGGGGCCGATACAAAACTTGTGTAAAAAAGCGAAAGGTGTCACCCGTTTGGATGAAACGACCCCAATGGAAACGCCGGAACATGGAGGAAGCGAAGAAAGATAACGGAAAAACCAGCGGCAAACGCAGCCAGAATATAGACAAAGCGTGGCAGACCCGCACATAAACGGTGAATGCGGAGAAGAAAGGAAAGAAGAAAAAAAACAGATTCAAAATGACAATGAACGTCCAGAGGACAGCGGCACGGGATTCCCCACAAGCTCGCAAAGGGAGTCTGAATCCTCAACACAACAAAAGATGGGGTAAATATATATAAGACAATCCCCGGTAAAAGAACCGCTGTCCCTTTTGTAAAGGGCTGCCGGACTGGAGTAAAGGATCCCAGACTCAGGGGGCTGACTCTCCACCATGAAAGAAATCTACAAGTCAGTCCCACGGGGATTGGTAGGCCTTGCACAAAGGGGGAGGATTCTGCCAGGTGTCCCGGGGGGGGAGGGGGGGGGTACCGCTAAATCGGACAATGGGGGGCGTCATCTCACGAGTGGCCCATAGTACTCTTCACTTCAAAAAAAAGGAAAACAAAAACACGGAAGGGGGAGAATTGCCCACACTCCATTAGGGGAAGTCAAAGGACGAGGGAAGAAACCATGCAGATTGCGGGAATATCGATACTGTATGGTTCGCTTTGGCCGCAAGGTTGTTACCCGAAGAAAAGCACCTGTAAAAGCGCAAAAAAACAAGAAAAAAAATAAACCATTAGGCTGTAAGCAGGGGGGAAACGTGGGGGCCACCAAAAATGATCCAAATGGGTCGCCGAGGTAAAACCACAGGTGGGGGGGATTGCAACATACCATAGTTTTGTATGATCAACAATCCCGAGCCGTCTCACGCACGGATCCTCACCGTAAACTGAAGCCATCCTCAACACAAGTCAAAAAATTCGACGGGCCTGGCAAACGCAGTGAAAAAAGAGTGGAGCAATGCGCGCACATCAAATGTAGGGATGAAAAATTATGATGCCAATATGGCGGAAAGGACGCCGGGGGGATAAAAAAATTTGGGAGATGCGGCCGCTCAAAACAGCGAAATTGTGGCCGGCAAAAAAGATCTTGGGAAGGACAGGAATATGAACTTCTCAAAGGGAAACCGGGTACGGAGTTTAAGACATCCCTGAAAGAAGTGGGCAGGGCTAGATAATTCTCGAGCAAAAGGAAAAAAGCCGGATCGGCATAAAGAACAAATAACAGAAAGGGGGTAAACTTGACCCCCAATACGCGGCTTTCGATCGTTGGGGAACGGCGATAGGCCCAAACGTCCAGTTCTGCTGAGTTGTCGAGGTCCAAAAGACACAATTTTACGGCGGATTGGATGGGGGGAACGTAATAAAAACACGGCCAGGTCCGGGGGGGAATCGATTAAATCAAGTTAAGGGGGACTGGTTCGATGAATGACATTAGAGAAAAAACGTTTCAGGGCAAAAGGAGGAAAAAAACCTGCTCACGGCTCAGCGCACGTCGAGAGTGGGACCATCTCAAAGGGGAGTTCCGGGGGGGGACTCTCAACGACCCTCGGAACATACAAAGGGTAGCCAAGGTCAATTCACGGGCTGGCAAGGGGATATCCAGCGGGCATGTTGAACCCAAGAAGCAAGAGGGGTCATAGGGGTTAGACAGCTGCCCAGGCATGCAAAAAATCAACTCGGTGCGAAAAAATAAAGAGAGGCATCAAAATACCTTGCGAAACGGGGCAAAAAAGACCATGTGTGGAAGGTGCGCTGTGGAGAAAAAGGGGAGAAAAACACTATGGGGTAGGGGGCAGGTGCCTTTGGGGTTTTTGGCTGGTGGTGGGTGTTTTTTTTCGGGGGGGAACTCAACCCGCTCGGCATGGGGGAAAACAAAGGGAACCGACCCTATTAAAAACCTTGGACGCCCTGAAATCCAAAAACTAGCTGTTTGGGGAGCAACCGCCATGATCAAGGGGGAAACAACGAAAAAGATACATGCTCGGGACGGAAATGCGAAAGAAAGCGGGGCCCCAGCATCACTCTGGAACAAAAAACGCAAAGTGAAAACACACAAAGGGAATGCGTGGACGAAAAAGTTCAAAACCATCGAAACATGAAACGTCGAAAAGGGGGGGGTCGAACCGGGAAGCAGAAGCCCTCGGTTGGTGGGAACCAAGATAGGCCCTTGGGAAACAGCAATCACCAGGGGGGGATATCGCAATTTGGGGAAAAAAGAGCGCAGGGAAACAGTCGGGACTGGATGAGGTGAGGCGATCCGTACCTACGGGACTAAGGGGGATACGACCAAGGAATTCCAGCCCGATGGAAAAACGAAAGAAACCCTCTTTGCGATAACCGAAACGTAAAAGGTCCCAAAAGTCAAAAGCCCACCGTAAAAAAAGAACAACGGAGGGGGGGGGGCGTTAGCAAAGCCCAAAAGTACTAAAACAGGGAAAAGCGCCCAGACTTGGTTTAAAATTTTAACGGTAGCCTGGGACCGCCTCCTCTAACACAACACGCATAGGAGCATCTGATCGAGTCGTACGGTTTCACCTCGATAACAAAACGGGGAAGGGAATTCCGCAGGGGGGTTGTGGTGGAAATACCGGGAACAGCGCAAGTGGGGCAAGCGACGTGAGGGAAAAACGGGGCCGGGGAAGGGGCGGTTTTATAATGTCACGGCTGCAAAAAAACCATCAGTTTGAAACGTCCAAAAAGGAGGGAGGGTGTCAAACTGGTCTGGGGACAGAAAAAAGAAAACATGGTCCGAGTCGGAAAGGGGGGAGGAAATTGAAAAAAAGGGCTTCACTCCGGGGCGATAAAAAACCCAAAAAAGGGGAGTGGTTGAAGGCGGGGAGTCTGCCCAAAAAAGGGAAATAGGGGGGGGAAGGCGATGATGTCACGGTGGTTGGGAAATCATGCTGAACCTTGTGAAGGAATCCGAAGAAACAAACTGCAACGAAGGAAACAGAAGCCGACGAAAGAAACAAAAGATAAGGAGGAAAAGGGAAAGGGGAGGGGGGGGGGGGGGGAATTATCAGTAAAGAGGGAAAGAGGACCGGGAACTGAAAGGATGGTGGAAACAGAAGAAAGGACACTGCAAGAACACGAAAGGAGGAGGGATTCGACTGTCTTGCAGAAATAACAAAAGAAAATCCGAAAAAAGGGGGGGGGCTAGGCGGGGGGAGGTCCTAGTGGGAAGCCCGGGGAAGCAAAGCGCGAGTACATGTCGAGGAAGGAAGAACGAGTTCAAAAAGCTTAAGACGGGGTTGGGATCGGGGCAAGAAGATTAAATAACCCGCAGGCAAAACTGCGGAGGGGGCGCTGAATTGGGCATGCAAAAACGAGTACGCATGGAAGGAACTAATCAAACTTTAAAAAAAGAGGGACCGGCGACGATACGATCAAAACCAGGGACGCGTGGTCAACCAGGATAGCAAGGATACACACTTGTTGCCCAAGAAACAACCCGACACGAAAGGAGCGCTGGCCGCCCTTGGAAAAGAAAGTGCTCCATATGCCAGGCATCAAGAAAACGCCAGAAGGCCGAGGGGTAAGCCTATCAGGTGAACAGATCAAAGCTTGATCAAAAAACTCTTTTTCGGAAGGGATCCTCGGTTGAATGGGGGGGGACGCAAGACTCCAAGATTCGAGCCCGGCTAAGTTCCGTCACCTGCGCAAATAGTAGGCAAAAAAGAATCAACTGTGGGCCAGGGGGGGTGTGGTCAAGAAGTGGGGGTCAACACTAGGATTGCAAAGAATTTCTGGGGGACACCGGGCGATAAGTGAGAAACTATTATACAATGAAAAAGAATCCTGGAAGGGCAAAACGACTGAAACAGAGCTTGGTTTTCTTTGGCGTGGGCATGGGCCTCTCACCATAAAAGTGGTCGGGCAAGAAGGGAAGGAAGCGCAAGAGGCTAAAATGAAAACAGAAAAAGTGTTCGATAACCGCCGCAAAACAGCAAACCCAAAGCGGGTTCCAGGGATCCGAAGAAAAACGCCAGTGGGGGCAACAGCAGACGGGGCGCTGGGAAAAAAGAAGACAACAAAAAAAAAAAAAAAATCACATAGTTGGCGCAAAAAATTAAGAAAAAAGCAAAAACGAAAAACGGAGTCTGTGGCCTCAGGAAGAAAAAGACAACCGAGTTCTCGAAAAAGCCGACAGGGGGGATGCCTTTGCAAAAAAAAACTGGGGTAAGGGACAGGAGTTGAGGAAAGGGGGGGGGGGTGAGGGGGAAGTCAGGATTGAAGGTGAAGGGGGGGTTGATAGGGATTACGGGGGGCGAGTTGGGGGGATGGGTGTGATAGGAAGGGTTGTATGGGGGAGCGGATGGGCGGGTGAGTGGAGGAGGGAGGGTGAGAGTGTTTGGGGGGGTGGAGTGAGGGGAGGGGGAGGGGGGTAAGGAGAGAGGTTGGGGAGGGAGGGAGAGGGAAGGGAGAGAATGGGATGAGTGGGTGGGGAGGGGTAGGGGAGAGGGGGGGGTTGGGGGGCAGGTGGGGGGTAGGGAAATAGGAAAGAAGGAACGTTGGGGAGGGCAGTGCAATTAAGGGAAAATGGGTGTTAGGCATCGGCGGAGGGGGGACAATAGTGGGATGAGAAGGAAGGGGGTGGGAGATGGGAGGATGTAGGGGGGGTGAGGAAGGGGGGGGGGTTCAGATGACAGGATAAGCGGAGATCGTCTCGGGGGTGATTGCAAAAATTAGAATTCTGTTCAAGCCACAACGGTGCACCTGAAATGGCGACTGGTTGGGGAAAAATCTGTGGGGGTCTCTCTAAAAAGCATCGACTCGTCACCCGAGGCAAAGGCTGACTCCCAAATGGGAAGCCTCTAAAGTAAAGACAACAAAAGTCAATCTCCCGCCAAAAACGGGAGCTAACTTTCTACCGGCCCTACCGACAGGGACCTGCGCAAGTCCTGATATCGGGGGTGTACGCGCGGATAAGGAAGGTCCCGATAGGGGGAAAAGGCTGAAATCAAAAGTCCAATTGAAGGCAGAAAAAAAATGTGTCACTGGGTAATGTGGGAATGTAGCCCCGGTCAAGCTAGCCCGGAAGATCAAGAGGTTGGGGTTGGGGCTAAAAGAACCTGGAACTCCAGGGGAATTCAAACTTCTCCAAGTACAAAAGAAAAGCACGAAAGAGGGATTAACTGCCCCCGACAAATCCTCGGGAAGCGAGAGCGAAAATCTCAAGATCCAGAAAAAATCTTTAAGAGGGGAAGACTAAAAAAGCTTTCCAACGGCGAAAAAAACAAGTGGGGTAACCAAGGAACGCAAGCATGCCGTCCGAAAGATAAATGGGCCTTGAAAAACCATTCAATGGGGAGGGGTGGAAATAAAACGCCGCCGACAAGCGTGATCATCCCACTTTAGGAAAACGGAAAAGCAAAAATGGGGGGGTCGAAAGCTTTATAAAAAAAAAAGGGGTGGCCTATGCCCCGGCGAAAAGAGAAGAAAGGAATCCATTAGCGAAAAAAGGCTCTACAGCCAGAAATGGTTGGGGAAAAACGGAACGCCTTAAACCTTGGGGGGGAACAAAAATCCGAAATAAGTAACAGTTCGGCATCCCGGCAAAAAGGTTGCAAGCATCGCCGAGCGTTTAAAAGGAGGATGTTTTGGCCCTTAGAAAGGAAGGGGGTGAAGTGGACTCCCGATGGGGGTTAATATGGACGGACCCCCGGCGGCCCCGCAAAAAATGCAAAAGGAGCTGAAAGCAAAAACTGCGTACCACAACGCCGAAAAGTAAGGACACGATGGTGAAGAACCTCCAAGAAAGGGGGAAGTGATCTGCGGAACGTATTGAGCGCATCAAAGAACGGAAAGGGGGAGAGAGAAATTCCATCGTCCAAAAGGGTCCTCTAAAGCAGAGGGGGATGGACCCCGCAAACGCTCGGCTGGGGGGGA
>Ga0179591_1192517_pt1 | contig 12955 bp, 12 predicted proteins | sample CZOMad2_1_08_16f_FD_182891 | JGI IMG/M metagenome (GOLD analysis project Ga0179591, IMG submission 182891) | Vadose zone soil fungal communities from Angelo Coast Range Reserve, California, USA - CZOMad2_1_08_16fungal (PacBio error correction) | ecosystem: Environmental > Terrestrial > Soil >...
ACCAATATCCAGTCGAAGGGAAAGAGAAGTCTCAACAATCAAGGACAATGAAAGAAACAGACATAGAGGATTGCAGCCGATCGCGTAAGATCCGAGAGGGGGATACCGGAGAAAGGTTCAACGATGAAGGCAATAAAAGGAAGAAAACACCGATCATCGGAAGGTCCGTATCTAAAGCGGGGATTACAAAGGAAAATGGCGCGAATCTGCTTTTGGGAGCGTTAGTGAGGATAGGGGGATGCAGCCAAACGTAACACTCTAGGGAAGGGACGGGGGGGGGGTCTGGTATACACTTGTAGTCAGAAAGGGGAGCAAGGGAAGAGGACATCCTCTTTCACGGGGAGTTACAACAGAAAGAGGGTTGGATCACAGACGGCGTGGGTCAAATGTCGCCTCATTGTAACAAGAGGGGCGGCTCTCCAAGACGGAAGCAAATGTGCCTTGAATAACCGCGAGGATCGTTTTAGCGTAGACCCCTGGAGCTGTAGCAGCATCAGAAAATTAAAAGTCATACTAGCCCAACCATAAGTGTGCAAGGAGGTTTATTTAAACATACCCAAAGGGGAATCTCGGTAGAATCCGCGGGGATCTCGGAGCCACTCCCTCAGGCTTCAGCATTGATGAAGGCGGTCAATGAGAAGAAAAGGGGGCCTTACAACTTCGGGACTCTTATAAGAGCTAGGAAGACACAAGGTACTGGATTGGTCAAAGTCTGATCAAGCTTGAAAAATAAATAGACCAGTCAGGAGCTGGAAAGAGCTAAGTTTAATAAGATCGGAACTAGATTGGTATGATTAGTTCCCACAGGGCAAGTATGAGGTCATATGCTCTTGGCTCTGAGGGACCTCTATGTGAGTCCTCTGCGGGGGGTATGAATGTACTACAATACAAAAGAGGTGTGATGTTGTGGACGCGACTTTAACTCGTACTGTTTGTAACGAGGGCACCCAGTAGTCGCTCGATACACAGTCAGGGGCGTCACCGTCTCCAGGGGTCTGGAAGTAAATGTGGGATGGAAGGAACTATAAACCACAACTGTACGAATATTGAGCGACCGGTAAGCGGTGAGGGAGGAAGAAACAGAGAATCCTCGCAATGTGAGGGTGGGGAGGTGTAAGGGGTTGCGTCGCTGCAAGGGGCAGGAAAAGGAGGGTGGGGGGTGCGGGTGTACGTTCGCTTCCGTATGGTCAAACGACGTAGAGTGAGGTAGAACGGGGAAGAAGCGCGAACCATCTAAAAAGAATACTTGTAGGGGATTAATCGGAACGCTCGGAAAACGGAGAGGTGATGGGGAGGAATCTGGATCGAGAGTAGGAGCTAGGAAGGGACCAGGATCTATGGTGTTTATGTGTCCTGAGGACTCCCCACTCCAGCTAAAACAAGACAGACACTGAGGAAAGTCAGGGGGGGAACGTGCCCGAATCCAGCGACAAGTCTGGGAAAAAATCACGAGAAAGCCAAGGATAAATGAGAGGACACAAACACAGGTGAGTGGCAAGTGAAAAAAGGGGGAGAAAGGTCCACAAACGGAAAGGTCGGCGTTTATAACTGCCTAGACCAGGACACTAGAGCGACGGGAGACTTAGGGTCAGTAGCCCGAGACGATAAACGTGCGTGAGAGTAAAAGGGGGGACTGCTGGACGAAGGAAAAAGACGCCAATCTGGAGACCTCCCCACAGGAAAAGAAAGTAGCTCTCTAAAAATCCGGCAACGTCGAATCCGAAAGAGGAAAAAAGGGAAAAAGGAGAGGTCTTAGAAACAACGGACGGCAGTCATTGTGTAATAAAGTTGTCATTCGGGGTAGTGTCTATTCGGGGGAATTCTTTCTTTATTTCAGCGATGGGGTCACAAATGTATGGTGTTCTACTCCATCCTGACTTCGGGGCTGTGTAGCGTGTAGTGTATATTTATGCCTTTGCGTCGGGTCTCTACATTGAAGAGGATGGCGGGAGAATCTCGGCCAAAAGGTATATTTAAACGGAAATGGAAAGACGAGGAAATCACGCTTCCGAGAGTCCACTAAAGAAGCAAAAATGTGCTCTTCTTCATCACAATGACAGTTCCGGAAAACCACTCGGGCCACGCTCGTCGAACGACATAGCGTAAGGAGTCCATCACCGCTGGAACGGAAAAAAACGCCGTCGGGTCGCCCATCGCGAGAAAGGAATTTATTCTAAAGCGGGAACTCAGAAGTGGGTGCACGGGGAAAAAAGAGAAAAAGGGAGACCACTGTCGCGCATGTATTCACCATCAAAGATCAGCAGAAATCGAAGCGACCTTGCAAGGCCGATTGTTAGTGAGGGAGGGACTCGGACACGATCACGAGGTGGAGCAAAAGGGGTGAGATGCCGCTCTGCTACCAACAATAGAGTGGCGGAAGTAGAAGGAACAGCGAACGGAACAAAAAAAAAAAAATTGGAGGGAGGTTGCCCATAACGGAAGCCATGCAGAGGCAGAAGGAAAGAGCTCCCAGAGGAGAAACAACCTCACATCACGGCGGCATGAACGGACTTAGGGGGGGGCGAGAAGAAGCCGAGGTGTGGTGTCGCGAATCACAAACAACCACAGGAGGGAAAAGAGGATTCCGTTCACACTCCCCCCGCAAATTATCGGTATGTCCAGTGAATGCAAAAAAAAACGTGATTGGGACAGACGAGGAAAAAAAAAGAATGGAAAAGCACCTCTTCTAAAAAGGAGACAAGGGGAGGGGCCAAACAGCGAAGGTGGGCCGGTAAAACGTATTCAACAACCCACATGAGACATCTTGGGGGGGTGATAGCCAGTAGAAAAAAGCGGCGGGGGGTACATCTTGGAAGAGAAGAAAAAAAAAAAGTTGACGCTTCGATTCAAGAGAAGGGAAAGACGTTTCTTTTTCCGACAGGAGGGAGAGAGGGGTGCGGGGGGGGTGGAGAACAAGGGGAAGAGCACTTCAGTTGTTGCGCCAGGGGTCACATACGTTAAGAGTCATACGGAATGCGGATAGCGAGGGGGTTCTACCAACTAGGAGGGGAAGAAGAAGGAGAGCTTGCTGACTGAGAAGTACTCTCTTATTGAAGAAGCCGATGTGAACCCTGAACTAGGTACTGCGGGTGACGGACCGAAAGGAAAAAACCTTTGGGTTCGTTAACGGGGAAAAATCAGGCACGGCCTAGAAGAGTTCTAGGGAAAGGAGACATACCTTTGCCTAGAGGATACGATGAAAAGAGGAACCACTATCGGAGGGGGGGGAGTAGGGGACTGAGAAAGAACTACGAAAGGGACTAACGCGCCTTGGCGCTCTGAGGGCAAAAAAGTAAACTAGGGAAAGGGGGAAGGATTTGGGGGGAGCGCTTCGGAAAGGTGGGGATTTGAGGGTTAGTCAGAGATATAAAAGGCTCAACTCCGACAAACTTGAGTCTCGGCAGAAACTGAGAGCTCGCAAGGTGCTATCAGAAAAGAGTAGAGATCGCAGAAACAATCTTCCGTAAGGCATAGAGAGTCGGCAACTAAGAGGATTGGGGGGGGGGGGGGTACTGGAGGGAAGGAAGATTATTGCAAAACAACATAATGGGTTGTTGTGATGCTGGTATAAGGGGATCCCGGTAGGACCAGAAAAGCGAGCAAACTCGCATGGGGATTGCAGAAAGAATAATGGGATCACTTTGAACCGGAAAGAAGGGTGGGGGATATGTGAAAAGAAGGAAATAATAGAAGGCACCTCAACCTGAAAAGAAGACATTTCAAGAAAGCACACATACATGAGGACGTACTCACGCAGCACAATGTTAGGATCAAGAGATTTGGAACTTGGGCCAATATGGAGACCGAACAAGAGGGAAGCCTCAGCCACAGTGTTAAACTAAGAGTGAAAAGGCAGGAAGCGGAACAACCTGAAAATGGGAGGGTTCGCAGCTGAGCAAGATGAAGAGGAAACAGTTACTCGACCAAGTCGGAGTGGGAGAGCTATAGCGGAAAAGGAAAGGGGTACACCTGTCGCCCCGCGGTAAAAAAGCAAGGTTGGGGTCCGATTTAGGACTGGGGGGGGCGCTCGCGGAGGTTACAGAGGGAGGACGCGATGTAAGCAAGGCGGGGGAAATTCAGGAGTGTGTAACTTCATTAAACTAGCTTGCCAGATATGAAGTACAGGACGGCCGCAGAAGCAAAGTGAAACTAGCGACTGAGGGACGTGTTCCCATTTACACAGTGGCATCTGGGTAACTGTAGAATAACTGCAGCGGTGCACGAGTCTGGGAACGCTGGAAGAAAACAAAATCCCAACGAATCGGCGAGCAGAAAAGGGACTTGTTGACGCTTCACTTCGCTCGTCCCAAGGGGGCAAACGAATTGGAAAAAAAGGGTGCCGGGCCCCAGGTAAAACATTACAACTGCCGAGACGCCGTACCAAAGAGACGGTGGGGGGGGGTGGGCTGTAAGTGATATAAAGGGTGTCTACTCTGATGAAGGATAAGCCGTCAGGCAAGATCGTAAAGTTGGCAAGCAACGAGCAACGGTTTGGGACAGAAAAACAGGAACAGGTAGTCAGGAGGAAAGGGTTCAAATCAGTGGGAAGACAGCGGAAAAACACTCATTGGCGCTGGGTCATGCCCCCCACTAATGGTGGGAGGAAAAGTACGTCCGTAAATCGCAAAAATAACGGGAAGCTGAGTCGGAAGTAAGAGTCAGGTTTGTAGGTACGGGTGCTAAGGGGGGGTGGGAGACAAGAAAGAACAACAAAAAAATACAGATCTCTGGGGAAAGAAGGTGACATTACATGGGCCAACCAGGTCGGGGGCAGGGGGCAAAGATACAGGAGCCTTACGAGAGGAAGGGGATCAGATATGGGGGGGCAACACCTAGTTGAACGCCAGGAAATGGGGTTTATCCCCTCTGATAGAAAACGGCGAAGCGACTCAAGCCAACACATGAGAACTAAGTGTTGAGGAGTTGCAGGGTCAGTGGGGGTGAAATAATGAGAAAAAAGGAAAAAGCGAAACTCGAACTTGTTAGGATAGATCTCAACAAGAAGGGGCAAAGAGGGGAGCAAAATGTGTGATTATTACAGAAGAAAAAAAATTGCTCTCACAAAAAAAAAAATCATCTCGCTGTATTTAAGGAAGCAATGATGCTTCAATCAAGGAAGCACGACTGCGGAAAAAAAAAAAGGGATCCAATCTAGGTTAAGCTGAACCAAAGAATCAGAGGGTCAAAAGCAGGGATTACCTTACAAAGCCAAGAAGTGAGGAAGAGGGTGACATACGGAATGAAATAAAAACTGATGCCACAAGGACCGGCTGACGAGAAGTGTTCGGGGGGAAGGCGCCCTGTCGAATAACGAAAGGAAACATTACAGAGACGAGGCGAAGCAAAAAAGGGACTCTACCCCACACGCGGTCTGCTGTAGAAGGCGAGGGAAAAGTCAAAAGAAGAAATGAATTTGGAAAAACCTACTGCAATTGAGGAAGAGTTGAGCGACCAGACTAAAATAGAGGCGCCCATAAGGTAAAATGAAAAATCCCTACTACCGGTGCAAGGGGGATGGGGAATAATCAGCAAAATATCTGCAAGGTCAGAAAACTAGGAGAAAATTTAAGAATTATCTCAAGAGCGTGAGGAAGGAGTCCTCTACGTCAAAGAATAAAAAATGTATCAGGAGGGGGAGAGAGAACGGAGAGAGGGGAAGTAGTGCGTTTCGGACTAAGACAGCACAAATAGGAGGAGAAGAAGTGGAAAAGAGGAAAAGGGAGGGGGTGGACGATACGACAGCATGGGGAGCCTTGTAACAAAGGGCGCTGGACAAAAGGGAGAGGTGCGGTCTTGGGAAAGATGAGGAGAAGTAGGGTAGTACGTTGCGTCGAGAAGCGGATGTCCATCTAGGTCAAGAAGAGGTTAGAATCCGGATAACTAAAGAAGAGGACAGCAACACGCTGGAGAAAAGGCCTGAGCTTCTCTTTAGGACGCGAACAGGGAGTGAGTAAGGAAAAGGAAAAACGAAAACCAGGGTATTAGTAAGGGTTCAGGGAAATGGGCCAATTCAGCGGAAAAAGAAAGAAGGGGGAAGTGTTGCTTAGGGAAGAAGTATAAGTCCCGTGAGGTATACAAAGGGGGGAGTGTCGCGTCTAAACTATTACGGACTGGAGGGGTTCAAGAATCTACCGATAAGGGGAGAAGGGAAAAAAGAAGGTGATCAGTGCATCGGAGCGCTATGGAATGGAGGAAAAACTGAATTATGGGGGAGGGGGTCACAATCCAAAGCAACCCTGCGTGAACTAGGCCAAACGGAAAATGTATCTAGGGGGGATCCTCTGTATTAGCAAAAAGAGTTTCTCAGGGGACAAATCGTTTTAAGATAATAACAACCACACGATTGCGTGTGCCAAGAAGGGGACTAGCAACAGGTAGGGTTGAAGAAAGAAAAAAACACCCCCAAAAAAACCCATCCAAAAGCCATCAAGGAAGGTGGAGTTGATCGACGTTATCGAAAAGGGAGCTATCCATCTGAGAGAAGTGAAGACTAAATGGGGAAATCGTCTCATCAGGCGCACGAGGAGAGGTGGTATCACTCAAAAACGGAGAGCAGCGCGGAAAACCCTGAACAATAGACTGATTCGGAATGAATCCCCGGGAAGAAGAGGACAACGCTGGATCGAGGGAAGAACACCCTGCGGAGTAGAAAGAAAGTAAAACTAGAGCTGGGGGAAAAAAAACCGTAATGCGTCGGAGGTAGAAGCGCAAAAAGTAGAGTATTTCACTACAAACGAGGGGGCAAATGACAAAGATTTCAGGAAACCGCAAATGCTCGTCGTACCGTGAAAACCCAATACATCACCCAACACTCGAAATATAGAGGGGGAGAAAAATCGATCAGCAGCGCTGAGCCCTTAAAAAGAAGGAAATACTCTTTTCGAAATGTCCAAGAAGGTATCTCACACACGAGTGGAAACAAGACTACAAACTTGACTGAAAATTAACACCAGGAGATGGAGAAAAGGGGATAGCCTGAATGAGGAAAACCACACCTGACACCGGAACACAAACTAGGATTCAAAACGAGGGAAAATTGATATAAGTCGTGGGCTAGTACACATCACGAATTTGGAGGGGTCAGCCTTACAAAATGAGCCATATGGGGGGGAAAGAAACATTTCCGCTGTTAACTCCAAAAAAAAAAAAAAGTGCTAATTGAAAAAGATGGAACCGACGAAAAGCACTAGCGCCCATGCGTCTGTTATATCGGCGAAGAAAAAACACATCAAACGGCGCATGAAAAATAAAAGCCGTAAGAAGCCGGGGGTAGGGCTGAACAACAAGTACTCTAAAAAGAACAAAAAAAAAGGGAAAGAGAGGGAGATTCTTGTCGAGCACGAAAGAGACTTCTCTTCAGCAGGCCAACTGGTGACCTTGAGGCCGGGGGGGAGGGGGAAAGATCAAAAACAGCTGGCGCTATTGGTATACCATCTTAAGGGTCAGACGGTTCTGGGCGAACCGGCTCAAGGGAAGGGGGAGAGGGAACGGTCACAGCGGAAATGCTCACGTCAAACAACAAAAATGTTAAAAAAGGAACGGATCAGACCCTTGCTCCACTAGATAGTTTCGACGACTTCTTTCAACGAACACGGAAGCCAAGTTTTGCGAGAGGAAAAAGGGGGTATCGGGGTTGTAGGTTCCGAAGAAAGACTGTGTCGACAGCGCTCGTTGTGGAACAAAAAGACACAGGATTTTCCCGGAAGAAAATCAACTCATGAGTTGAGGTTCGACGTGCAATGGGGAGATGCAGAGCACGAAATGGAGCAAGCAGGAGGGAAAGAAGGGAATTACGCTATGATTGGTCGCGAAAGGAACAGATGATGACCTATTGGGTAAAGGAAGTGTGAAGGAAAAAGAAAAGGGGGGGGGGAAGGTAGTTAGTCTGCTGCAAAACGGGACAGCCGTTGGGGATGAGTAAGGGACCGGTGTCCGAGATTTTAGAAGCAAGAAAAAGGGAAACCACATCGCGTGTGCCACGGGCACGAAAGGAGCAAAAAAAAGAGGTTTCTAACGCGGCGCATAGGAAAGGATGGCAAATTGAGAGAACTCCAGATGGGACCGGGATGTTAAATGGGAGTCCTGGGGAGGGAGGGGATGTCTCAATCTATGAGGAGAATCACTCTCCTATGCAAATGAAGTCGAAAGCACGGGGAGAAAACAGTTGGGCTCTAACTCCATACAAACCAAAGTGCCGAGCGGGGGATAACAAGTGTGAGGAGAGGGGGGGAAAAAAAAAAACTGTGGACTTTGTGTAAGAAGGCATATCTCTTATGCAAGGGCCGCAAGGGAATCTTCAATAGAATCGGGTTTGTTCGTCCAAGGAGGGACTCCGGATGGGGCTACAGAGAAACATTCAAGTAGGGGGGAAAGGCCGCTGGGTCGTGGGGATCAGCCAGGAATGGAAAGAACTCTCCATCATCACAAACACTCCAGTGGCAAAAAACTTAAAAATCGAGAGGTGGGAAAAGGAAGAAAAAAGGAAGAAAAAAATAGGGCGCGCAGAGAAACAAAGGTCTACTACTAACGATGAAGTCAGAGAAAAAACGTAAAGAGGGTTTCGGGGAAGGCTGGGGCGCCGAGAAGTCGAAAGGGAAGGATAATAACAAGTGCGGCGTTTGGAAACAAGGAGCAGGGGGGTCGCAAGGGGGGAAAGAGGGGGGGACTCTCGCGGGACAGCCCACGTGTTGTAGGACTAGGGCGGTGGAAAGGCCCGGGGACTGAGGGGACTCTATTCTGGCAAAAACTGCTGGCTGAAACGGGGACAAGAGCCTGGATGTGTAAACTAAAAAGGCGAACCAAGAAGAGGGGGAGGAATCAATCCAGAGGACTCCGAGCCAAGGGGGAAGGAAATAAGCGACTGCGGGGGCACTTGAGCTCACCACTACACAACCGGGATTTTTAAAAGGCAAAAGAGGTCCCAACAAAAATGCTGCGGGGAGGCTGGACGACAAAAACGATGAGTTCTATCTTTGGGAGAATCCAGAGATGGGAAAAGGGGAGAACAAATCTTCTTAGGAGAAGTCCGGGGGGGACGAAAGGACTAGCGCGTCAAACAAACAAGGAGATTATAATGGGAAAGACCTAAAAGGGGGTAAGCTGACAAGGAATGTGGAGGTAATTAGAAAAAAGGATACTCTTGGAGGCGGGGAGTATGATTGCTGAGGAAAACTTATATATTGGGGCGTAAGGGAACCCGAAAGAAGGGGGACAGAAAACGTCAGCAGATCGTGAGTAAAGGAAATCCTACTTAAGAAAACCAACCCAAAATTGGGGGGAGGGGTCTACGTCCGGCGAAGCGGGGGACGAGAATGTATCGTCAGGCGAAGGGGAAAAAAGAAAGGCGATTGGGACTCTAACTAAAAGGTCCAGTCATCTGTGGGAGGAAGGTAGCATCAAGACTAGCACACATCAACGCGAGCGAGGAGAGGGAAAGTGACCTAACATGTAGGAAAACACTCCGAGATCTGCGGGGGGCCGGGTGCGCGGGCTGAAAAGAAAGGATATTTGAAAACTATGCCGAGGTGATACCTGGGAGAGACTTGAAGCTTCGTGTGAAGGTAAAATCCCTAGATGGGCTGGTGGAAAGGCTTTGTTGTGACGCAAGCTGATTACTTGATGGGGGGATAAGGGGGAGATAGAAACAACACACGGAGAGTAAAAGGAAGAGATGGGTGCTAAAAGAATTAGGAGAAGGCATGGATAAGAAGATCAAAAAACAATCCTTTCAGTGAAAGGAAAACAAAAAAAGAGCGCTGCATGGTTCCGCCTATAATCCGCTGCATAAGACTGGATCAATTTTATAAAAGGAGGCGTAATCTAGGAAACGGAGGAGCGAGAACCGGATCAAGAATCCGGATACATAAAGGGGGAAAGGAAAATACATCGCTATCAATGGGAATACGGGTTAAAGAAAAACAAGGGGGGAAACCAACCGACGGCTGACTACATATATGCCTAGTCGGATCGCCGCCGTTGAGCGGCGCGACAACCAGACTTCGGAGACCAGAGGAAACCGGGGGGCAAAAACAATGAGTGTCAGGTCTCTAAAGAAAGAAAGGGGGGAGTTAAACTAGGGAAGGGGGACAAAAGACGTCTGAAAATTCTGAAAAGAGGTAACACTAAGAAAAGAGCTACTGAAAAGATAGGCGTACAGTACGGAGAAATGAAGAGAAGGGAAAAAAAATTCGTTTAAATCAAAAGAGACAAAGCGAGGGGGAGGGAAAGGGGGGAGAGAAGGGAATGAATGGACGCTCGTGGTTAGATGGGGCAATTAAAAAAAGGCGTAACGGATAGGCGAGACGTCCGTTCAGCTCAATCGAAGCCAACTCGCCGTACTGAACGGACACCTCTAAAAGGCAGACAAGAGGATCGGGAAAAGTGAAAAAATGAGGAACCTATACTGAAACGCTAATCATTCGGTGGAAAAAAATTTGAGGAGGGGGCTGGGCAACTTTCGCGAAAAAATTTGTAATAGATCGATACGACCAGCGTACTCACACCTAGACAAGACCAATGTCGAAATAATGAACCAGGGAAATAAGATAATAAGAAGATATCCCGATCTGAAGGCAGGAAATCGGAACAGAACCCGCCTGAGAAGGGAAAGAGGGGTGGGTGGGGAACCGACATTATGGTGAGTGAGAAGGGCGCACGCCAAAATGATAGTAAAGCATACGAAGACGGTCGAGGCGGAAGGGAAAAAAAGAAAAACCTGGAGTTGGTTCGCGGAAGGAAGAAAGGAAATTAGGGAGAACTGTGTGGAAAGGCCCTCTTGAAAAAGCAGACATGAACCTCTGTGGGGGGCCTGGGCAAAACCGTAGAGGGGGAGTGAAGGGGGACAAAACAGAGCAGGGGACTCACGAATGGGAACAAGGGGAAGAGAACATGAACTTAGTGGGATTGAGGGGAAGGGGGGCGAGGACGCTCATAAATGAATAAAAAAAAGGCCCGAACAAAAGGAAAAGGACTTCAGTGCGGTAGGAAAGGAAAGAAAGGGTCGGGAAAGACCTGAAAAACGTTGGAACGTTAAGCAGCCCGACTAGGGGAAGCCGTGAAATAGGAGGGGACAACTGTGAAGTTGGGAACTTTTGGAAAGACTCTATGTCGTACTGTCAACACAAATCAAGTAAACATGGCACAACATCCAAAGGAGAGAAGTTCGGCGTGGAAATCGACAGGGGGGGAGGAGATTCCCTGGAGTATGCAGGTAACTGTATTCGACGAATGTTCGCTGACTGATTAGAGAGGAACCAACTCACCAAATCAAATCAAAGGTAGGATTCATCAAAAAGCAAAGGTGATGGGGGCTATCTCCCAAGGCCTGAAAGAGGGGTGATAAAAAGACTGTCTTATTACCAAAAAACCTCACTGAAACGACGTAAGTGTAAAAAACGCCCACGAGAAGAATGGTCCAGAAAAGTCATAGTATGAGGCGAGACGAAGGCGGGGCAACCCGGGGGATTCGATAGTTAGAACTAACAGGCAGAATGGAGAAAAGACTGGAGTGGCAAACTAGCCGCACTGATATGGCAAGAAAAGTCATCAGTCCTCAAGAAAACGAATTTGACGGCCTAAAAACTATTGGAACACTCTCAGGACAGAAGAGCGGGGAAACAGCACCCGCTGCCATTCAAAGGCTCGTGTAAGGAGATAGGAACCCATCCGAAAAAAGCAAAGCATTCAATCGGGGAGGGGAAACTCGGGCAACTGGCTAAGGCAAGTGCGGATTCCACCGCTCTTCTGAGGAACAGGGATCTGGACAGCGAAAGAACCAGAAACCGCAACATCGGACATCCACCGGTAGACAACTGTGGACGAAAACTTCATATCTGAAGGTGCTCGTCGGGAAAAATTTAGAAAGTGTTGAAAAGAAAGGGATTCTCGGTAAGGAAACGAATGCGTAAGGGTGGAGAAAAGCGACCAACCAAGATGGGAGCCAGAGGGGTGTTGTCGGGAGACGGTTCACTAAGGGTGGACCCCCTGGGGTCAGACAAAGAAACCCCGAGACCATGGGAGAGGGGAACGAATACCGGTAGAGAAAAAGTTGAATCAAAGGACTCCGAGCGAAGCTCCAACCATAGTCGGAACCCTCAAGGCTGGTCTGGAGGTATACCCATAAGGTAGGGAAAGGACCTAAGGGAGCCGTTATTAGAAGCGAAAAAGGTAGGGGGGCCTAAAGGAGGAAGCTCTTCTAGAGTTACATCACCAAACTAAAAGGAGAAAGACGGAAAGGAGAGAAATGGAGAAAGTGCACATTGCAAAATCATAGAAACCTGATTATGAAGTAGAGTTGGGTAGGCCCTTGCCCCATAGGAAGCTTTATGGTATAGAGACAAAATCAAGAAGAGTCACTTGGAGCCGGACCTGACTTAAATGGCCGTATAAGGAGCCCAACTTGCTGTGGTCCCTTCCACTATGTTCGATCGCCGTACTGGAGGGGGGGGTGATTCTTAATGACGAAAGGAAATCAACAAATTAGGATCCTTTGGGATCTATAGAAGAAAACGTGACCGGGCAAACAATCTGATCTTTGCAACTTCTCGAACGCTTTCAAGCAGGAGAAGCAGGGGGAGGGGGGGTCAATCCGGACGATAGGGGGGCCGCGAAAAAATTAAGGTAAAGGCAAAACTCCAGGATCATTGGTCGAGAATCGGTGGATCTCACACGGAGAGCAATTTGGACTCTGGGAAATAGTTTCAGAAAATTAGGCTAGTACAGACAGGAAGGGGGAGGCAGAGAAAAAATGGGCGATAAAAAAGGGGATTTCACTAAGAAAAGCTCTGGGAGGGACTTCTTCCCTTACACGATGAATTGAAAAACCGAAAGAGGACACGAGAATGGACTGAGGAAAAGGGGCGCGTTGACGGAGAAGAAGCATTTTGCGGGGGAAGGTGACCTCTCTCGGAAAAAAGAATTCTTTAGGGGAATACCCAATTGACGATTGTCGAACGAG
>Ga0179591_1334628_pt1 | contig 12955 bp, 17 predicted proteins | sample CZOMad2_1_08_16f_FD_182891 | JGI IMG/M metagenome (GOLD analysis project Ga0179591, IMG submission 182891) | Vadose zone soil fungal communities from Angelo Coast Range Reserve, California, USA - CZOMad2_1_08_16fungal (PacBio error correction) | ecosystem: Environmental > Terrestrial > Soil >...
CTCGGGAAAGGATAGGTTTCCAAATGACTTTTGAGCGGTAGCGCCAAAACCAGGGAAGTATGGGAAGGTCAATAAGAGAAAATGATGAAAAAAAAAATCAGCCAGAGAACATCAGGACCTGGGGGGGACCGGTAATTCCAAAAGGTGCTTACAAGTATAACGATTTCAAAAATTGACATCGTTGAGCGGGGGAAAGCCCCAGCCACGCAATTCTTGATTTACCGGATAAATTGAAAGGATGAGTTTGATTTCGACGAAGAGAAAGGGAAAAAGTCAACTCGTCGATGATGTAGATCATGAAGAATGAGCGGTATAAGGAACATACACTCTCAAAGGGGGGAGAGGGATTTGTCGCAAATCAAAAGGGAGCAAGTGTTCCTGAGCAAACGCTTGCCCCTGGACTCTATCAGCGGAAAAATCAAACCGCTGGGGGGACGGGGGTGGGTCCGGAGAAAAAGGAGAACCTTCATTCTCCGATCACAAACGAAAAATCAATGAGGATTAAAACACCGCTTCTTCTTCTAGGGGGGGCGACCTTCGCAATTTTATCTACAGGATCTGTAGGTGGGGAAAAGCTAGAAGGGGAAAAGGACAGAAATACGTGGCAATAGTCTAACGTGGGCCGCATGCCTCACAAATCGAGGAGAATCAACATCTACCCCTGTATCAAACAGGCCGTTTGTGATCCGGAGAAGAGGGGGAAGGGGAAGTTTCCAGGGTTTAAAACAGGTTGTCTGACAGGGACAGGACCTTCGCCTTTACAAACTCGGGAAGGGGGGAAGGCCCGACTTGCCAGGGGGTTGAAAACCCGCGCATATGTCAAAAAAAGGGGGCGGGTGTGGGGAAGCCACTTCTTCTTATTGGGGTAGAGGGGGCAGTACATAATCAAAAGCAACAAAGATGGCAAAAAGGCTGCTCTACAATACAAAAAAAGGGGAAGAACTCTTTTTATACGCTCCTCATTCCTGGAACTCCAAGTAAGTGGTCATAGGCGGCTTATCGCTCTGGGAAAAGGTATCAAAAGAGGGGCCAATCTCAATTTGTACGAAGAGAGACTCATGAGTTCTACCTAAATTTAAGTTCGAGGGTTTTTGATTCTTTCATGTCGATGAGGGGGGAATCATCTTCGGCAGGAAAGGAGGCAAGGGCCATTCCAGGATTGAGGGAACTCCGTATTGGCAAACCAGAGCGGACCTTGACCCCGAAACACAAGAAAAAAGAAGGGGTCTTAAAAGATGCCTTCCGCTGGTCTGTTTCATGATGGCGCTCCGTCATTAGGGAGCGCCGGGAATTTCCTCCCTTCGCTTAAAAGGCAAGCGATGCCGCAAAGAAGGCCATTACGCTTTGTTCCTTGAAGGTACACCCGTTAAGTGGGGTTATCAGTCAGACAAAGTTTCTCTGGGTAAAACGACTGAAAAAAAAAACGGGGAGGAGTAAATGTTACCAGCGCAAAGGATGAAATTGAAACCTACAGTGACTGCAAAAAACAATGAACCAAAACGGTAATCACATCTGGCGCAAGATCACTAAATTCGAAGGGAGCCGCCAGGGGCGGACGGCAGAATCCTGCATGCGCGAAAAACGGGCCCGTGAAAAAAAAGGGCGCAGCGGAAAGGCTAAGAGATGCGTAGGTCCTGTGTACGGTAGCATAGCCGGTGCATGAGGGGTCAGACTTGACGCATGACGGACAACGTCCTTTTAATGCGTCGGAAGAGCTCAAAAATTCTCTGACTAAACTGGTCCAATTCGAATGCTACTCAGTAGACACAGCAGCCAAGCTTGTCGGAGCCTCTCCGACGAGATGCTACCAATGCGTATCCAATTCAAGGATGTTACAACTGGTACAGAAGAATCCGTTAATTATCGGAGGACTCTGGGCTGCCTAAGGAAAAAAGGCAAAGTGTCTCCCCCGATTGGAGGGCGGTTTTGGGAATGAAGAACCGCCAGGCAACTCAGTGGGGGAAAAATGAACGGAAGATCTCAAAGAGTCTACTAATCAGAAGAACCAAGGGGAAAATCTTGAGTGTGTCGAATCCAAAAGACGAAGAAGGTACAATAAGGGGTGGTTTGGGAGCCAGGGGAAGGGGCTTCTCGGGGGTTCATAATTCACAGGCAGCCTTTCCGGGCCGCTTAGAGGCGCACTCAATAAACGCAGCACAGGGGTCGAATTGTGGGGGGATCTCCGACGAGAGAATTTCAAAGGCGAGCGAGCAGCGGAAGGACCGAGAGCGCCTCACACATTGGGGTCCCCTCAAGCCTGCAATGTTCGCCGTCGCGAAAATCGGAGGTGCAAAAGGAAGAGCGGACGGGGGGGGGGTGGTTGGAAAATCTTTGTGAAGGGGAGTTTGTTAGTGTTTACGGCAAGACTCATACGGGGCTTAGAAGGATAACCAGTCAACACTAGGCTCTCAGTAGGGGGAAGGAGAGCTGAGACCTTGGGGATAGTCTTCTTCTAAGGGACAACAGGCCTGTGGTGGAAGGCATACTTGAAAGGTCCACCCAAGGCGTACCGGGAGGAAAGAATATAGGAAGATGCGTACTTATCGACTCACCTAGGGGCGGCGTCAAGAGTATAACAAAGAAAGACCGGCAGATCGCAGAAGAAGTTGTCGTGGCTGGGAAGTCAAATCGATGTAATCATGGAGAAAGGGGGAAGGGTACTCATCAAACGTTGGCATTTTTACGGACTGGTACCGGTGTTCTGAGGGAATCAGGGGTAGGAAGCCGGCCCTGTAGGAAAAGGGGGGTTCGCTAAGCCAGGATGAAACCCGAGAGGTTGCGAGTAACCGGGTCGGTTTAGGGTATGAGTGTCGTTGGCGGCGCGTTCTGGGTAGTTAGGATTGCGCCTCCAAGGTAGGTCACCTATGAGGGAAAGGTAGTACAATCGAGGGAGCCTAAGGTTGAACCGGGGACATGACAGTATTCAAGGGGGGAAAATTCCCACGCGATCCAATAGGGTAAATATCTCTCAACAACAACAGTGAGAATAATATTTACTAGATTGCAATCTATTTTTTTATCCGAGGAAATTCCACTAGGGGGTCAAGCGGGGGTGAACAAAAATGAGCTTCTAAGAAAGGTCGATGAATCGCGGGATGGGACCTGACAAAAGACATACTCCATACTCACGGATCAACTCTTAAAGAAGAGTCTATACCTACAAACTGAAAAAAGGGGACTCTCCCATCGTGTCTGCATTGGGGGCTGAAGCTTGTAAAGTCCAAACCACCCTGAAATGAAAACTGAATGGGGGTGAATCCTACAAGATTCAACCGAGAAGAAGCGCTTAAGGCACACAGTACGAAAGGGGAAACAGTTGATGGATACCTGGGAGACGCTAAGGATTACCATCTTGGAGAACGGTGTAAACAGCACCACCTTCTAACAAAAGAGGAGAACTTTGAAAGGCTTTGGGGTGGGGAAAGAAGATAAGAGGGAATCCTCCGAAAATGATGTGTCGATATAAGATTATCGTTATCGGGAAGACCAGGAAGCGTCAATGGGGTCCAAGTATGACTTTATCAAATGAAAGGAGAGTGTTCATGGCTCAACTACCGATTGAACAAAGGTGGTCTTCTATATGAAGGCGGACCTCAAAGCAGAAGGGGGGGGTGACTTGGGGTGAGTCCAAGGGGACAACAAGGATACACAGATCGGAAAGGGGGTCTCCTTAATAACAACAGCCCAGATCACGTGGAGCAAACCCTGATAAAAAAACATAGATGAGGGGGCAGACACTTATCTAGGAGTAGATAAGTCTCACAGGAGTAAGATAGTAATTAAGAGGAAGAAAGTCGGATTCGGGGGAAGGGGGGAGGTTCCCTCTCGTGACTCATTCCCAAGGAGATCCGAGGAGAAACACCATCATACTGGCAGGGAGAGTATCGCAAATACAAGGGGGAGGACGGAGAAGCAAAGCTTGAGGGAAATCGATTCCGTGTGGTTGGTAGAAGGGAAAAGATCGCAGGAAAAAAAGGAGGTAAAAACCTTGGGGTCAGGATCCATAATTCTGAGGGGTGTATTCGCAAAGAAAATTTCAGAGGAGGTGGCCAAAAAATGATTGGCCTCTAACGTCAGACGGGGGAGAAAAAAAAAAGGGTCCGGAGCGAAAAGGGAGGACAAAAAAAAAAGGAGTGAAGTAGGCGGCGTACTACAAGTTTAGGACCATCGGGGGAGACATTCGCTCACAATGCCAGGTAAAAAATGGTGTCGACTCTCAGCGGAGGGGGATCGGGCGGACCATCAGGGAACGGTGGAGTGGCGCCCGGTCGAGAGTATCCTTCTCTAAAACCTACCAATGGAAAATTCTATCTGGCAGAAGGGGGAAGAGATGGATGGAAGGACTCAGCGCCTAGGGCAGGAGACATATAATTGATGTACTCAATGACCCAAGATTTGGCCGGTAAGTCGTCTTGGGGACAACCGATAAGTCAAACCTGAAAAGAGAAAGGAAAAAGTTACTCACACGCTGAAGGGGGACAGACTCCGATGGCAGAGAAGGTTTACATCCGAAAGGTTTCAAAAGATGACATGATTTCTCGGAGAAAAAGAGGACGTGGCGTAGGGACAGGAGACTGACTGAGTCCTCTCTCTGAGAAAGAGATGGCATAGTCAAGGGGAAGTAAAAACCATTAGTCAGTGTCGGGCAGGTGGCGCTTACGAGATCTAAAACAACTTTTGATTGAGGGAAAATATATATTGGTAACAGAGAAACGTACCTGACCAGTCAATAAAGTACCGGGTGTTACTGCAGTAGAAAAACGGTAAAATTTCATCACGGAAAGAGGGCGTCTAGGGAGTCAAGGTTTCGAGACCGAGGGTTCTTAAAGGCGGCATAAAGGGAGAGCCCACTTTTAAGGAGAACTCACGGCCTAAACTTAGAGGTAAACCTCCCTATCTGTCAGGGGGGATGGAAGCAGGTTACCGAAAAAAAAAAGTAAAAGTGGGGGGTGTTGTGGTGGAACACATCCGGGAAAGGAAGGGCGAATCGACTTGAAAATGGCGTCTACTCCTTAACTCGGCGCGAAACGACGGTATCCGGAAAGAGAAGAACTACGAATAGGGAAAAAGGATCCTAAATGGAAATCGGGGAAAATCCCTCTCCTAGAGGGCACCAGAAAAGCTTCACAAAGGGATGTCTTCCGGGGGGGGTGGGGGGGGGGTTGGGGGGGGGCGAGCGATAAGGGAATCATTCGTAAAAAGGTTCATTGGACTGAATGATTTCTATAGACACCCTATGTTAGTAGGTGGTGTGGATGTCCACGAAGAAAGGGGTCGGCAGTCAAGTGTGGGGTTATCTGTCGGTGCCGCATACCGTGAAGACGTTTAGGAGGAAAAAAGGCAAATTGGAAAAGAGGCATATGCGGTTTTTTAGGAATCGAAGAAGTTTAACTCGAAAACATCAGTTGGATACAATGGAATATTGGCCAGGTATCACCAAAGGCAGAGTCAAAGGAAATGAGGGAGACACGACCTGATCGGTCCAACGAAAAGGGGAAAAAATGGAGGTGGTTTTGGGAGCCTAGCGCAGTCGGCATTCTTAGTGAGGAAAAACACTGGAAGGCGGGCGTAATTGCTCTCCTTCAACACCCGGAGATGGGGGGGAAAAAGAATGTGAAGACCAGGTCGCTAAAAGGCGGGAAAAGGTGGAGAACGAGGGCAATTACGTGGGTTAAAGTGGTTTTTTAAGATCGTTCAGTTGGTGTGGTGTTATTTGTATTAAGGAGGACGAAGCGGTTTCTCCTGCAACTCAAGGGGAAAAAACACAACTTAGGGGGATCGTGGACATAGGGAAAAAGGAGATCTAAGGCGCAATCGGACGTTAGGTTGCTATACAAGACGCCCTCTTGCTTTGGGAAGCTGTGAAAAGAAAAGGTCCTCGCTTTTTGGGAAAAGATCCAGTATGAAAAGGTTACGGACATCGGACAGAGGGAAGAAAAGGAAGAACGGGAGGCGTCATTCCGCGTAGCTACAGAAATATCTCCAGGTCTAGCATGTATATCCCGGATCCGAGCAAGGGTCAAGGTTGCAAAGAGGGGGAAGGTACGAGGGCAAACTCAATGGGAAAGGGGGGGAGGGTGAACTGAAAGCCGCTGTCTATTTATCAAAGGGGGAAGAGGATATAACCTGTATAAATGCCCAGGGGGTTTTGAGGCGCAGAATGCATTGAAACCGTCGGACGAACCTTGGCGGGGGGAAAAAAGGGGCGGGGAAAAGGGCTTGGGGCGCGGCGGCGTTTTGGAGGGAGTCATGTTGGAAGCCAAGGGGGGGGCAAGCAGGGGGAGGAAGGCCTTCGCCCTAATGGTTCTGCCAGACATTCTTTCAGGGAACGGAATTACCGAAAGGGATGTAAGGGAATGCAAACCGAAAGAAAACATCTCGAGCTGAGAATCGGAGAGAAACCAACAACAAAACGGAGTATTATTAAGTAATTTCCTCGAAAATGATCGAGATGTAAGGAGGCCGGGGGAAGTCAATTTACACGAATAAGGGGGGAGTCTAAAAAGCAACCAAGATCTGAGAGAAGGGGTGAGACTTCGGAAGCAGGGGGGTCAGGGGAAAAAAAAAGGGGAGCAGCTCTCCATGACTCGAAGAAAAAAGGAAAAGAGGAAGCGTACAACCAAAGGATAACGAAACAAACGACAACGTACCGGGGAACAAGATCGTTTAAGGCAGGGGGGGGGGTGGGATGCGCAGGTAAAAGAAAAAACTGGGAAGGAGGCGGAAACTTTAAATCTAGAAAAAAAAAAAAAAAAAAAAAAAAAAAAAAAAAAAAAAAAAAAAAAAAACCCAGATTGAAGACTCCGCCGCCATAGCAAGTACACCGGGGAAAGGCACAATTCCAAACGGGGGGGGTCAGTTTATGGGGAAGTTCTCAGATTCAGCAATACTTCCTCTGTGCGCTTAACAACAGCCACGCAAATACTGATGAAGGGAGAAATTTAAGGGGGGGAAGAAAAAAAAGGTGCGGAGAAGAGGAAAAGCCTACTTCCTTTTTATCAGTACTCATCGCGGAGATCGGGCTCTGGACGCGGGAAAAAAGCAGATACGTGAGAAGTCTAGAAAGCAAAAAGTCGGGTCCATGCAAAAAAGAAAACGCAGAAAAAGGGCCTTAAAGATCATCGCCAACGTAAACAAAACCACTAGTACGCCGGGTGAAAGGGGTAGAAATTATCAAGGGGAGAAAAGAGGCTGAGTCAAAAAAATCAAAAATCCAACCCAGATATTCAACCCTCGTCACACGTCAGCTTCGGCGGGGCGGGGGGAACCAGTCGAAGGGGGGGCTACGAGGCAAAGGGATTTGGGCCTGGAAGCTAGTGAACGGGAGAAATATGCTTCTTTCGTCACGATTCTAGGATCCGCAGGGGACAGGCGAGAGAGGACCAACAAAGCTATCAGACGGAGAGGGGGGGAAATCTCACTTTATTTCTCCTAGAAGGAGGATAGATGATGGTATAAAGAAGAACATAAAGTCAAGGCGGAGTTTATCAACCTGGGGGGGTTCAGGAGGATAAGGAGGGGGAGGGGTTTGTAAAGGAAAAACCCTCATAGGAAGAGGGCAACTATTGGGCAACCAAATCGACATTCGATAGGCGAAGGACAGCTATGAGCAAAAAAGAGTGACATTTCCGGATGGGTCGGACGCAAACAACCTGCCCTAAAACGGGGGGTTAACTCTCAGAAAGCTGGCAGGGGAAAAAGAAAGTCACTAGATCTAAAGGAAGGGCTAGAAGAAGGGGAAGAAAGAAAGGGCGGTTCTCCTTGTCTCCGGAGAGCTAGGAAGCGGCTGAAATATGGACCATTGCTCAGGGGTGGCTGATTCAGAAATGCAGGGAAAGGAAAAAAAATTAAAAGGGATTACCGGACAGGAGGAGAAGTATTGTGAAAAAATTACAAAACCAGAGTGCAGTACTCTGGGAAAACAACTACGGAAAAAGTTCCAGGATCAGTACTTACTCACAAGAGGGGAAGGTGCTAGGCCTGGTAAATCTCTCGCCTGGGGGGAAATCCAGGAAGAAGTGGAGCTCTTGGAGGGAGGAGGACAAAAACGGATAAAAATCATAGGGAAGGCCGTCTACTTCGATCTATAGTCGCCACTCTTTGGAACCGGGGGGTGTTCACTGACGGGAATCAAACAGGGGGAGGATGAGCGGGGGGCTACTTGACGAGGGTACCGATCAGGACCACAAACAAGAAGGGAGGAGGTCGGAGGAGAAAAGAATGGGAACCAGCAAACTAAGCAACAGAGAAGCACCTTCGGGGTACTTCACGCTTAACCAACTTTAGGAAAGAATGCAGAATCTCCGAGAAGGAGGGAAGGTGGACTCACCTCTGGGAAACTCGCTCGGAAGAAAACGCGACAAGATGAAAGGGAAAACAATAGAGACAGAAAGGGCAAAAAGAAAAATTTCACCTCCACTAGCTATTCAGGGGTACTGACAGGGGAAAGGGGGTTAGGGGAAAGATTGGGGAAAGCTTAGAAAGGTAAGTCAAAATCTATTGGAAGGGCTCCACCGCTCCACATGATAGACACCTGGGAAAGTAAAACAAGGAATAGAAAATGATAAACAGATCTAATAGGCGGTTTTCTGCAGTTGGGGTCGCCGCTAAAGGGTAGAGGCAGTAACCCAAAAAGCTCGCAAAAACAATGCTTGGAAAGTAGCTCGTTAGTTTATGTCTTCGAAACGAACGGGTTGGGGGGGGTTGAAGATGATTCGAAGGAAAAACATAGTGGGGGGAGGGAACTTGGGGTGGGGCCGCCAGCTAATGCACTTGGCAGAGGGAAGGCCGCAGAATAACTGATCCCGTTTGAAATGTCAAGACCAAATCACTGTCATATCTGTGTGAAGAGATAATGCTCTAAGGTAATCGGTTTTACTGGAAGGGGAGGAGAGGCCGGAAGAGACTTGACTATTAAGCATTCCAGGATCTTCCAAATCCAATATATGAGACCTAAGTGCCGAATTATATGTGTGGGGTGAAAATCCGCGGAGCGCCGGGAGGGCATTCTAAATTCAGTACTCATCATAGGGGGGGAGATAATTGTCAAAAGGAGGGAGCTGGAACCAGTCATGGCCCTCGGCGCAAATCTCGATTGGCCCAAACGCCGACGAAGTAAGGGGGGGTCCGGTTGGATAATATTTGGGGAATTTGGGAGTGGGGGGGGGTTTAAAGCATACCAAGGGGTTTCGCCGTTTAAGGTCATGACCAGGAAACCACCTGCAAAAGAGTGAGTCTAACATATCTCCCACGTGCGTGGATTTGAGACTTAAAAAACCGTATGGCTTTTTACGTTAAAGTAAACGGATTTTTAAGTGGTCCCAATTTATTAAAGAGGACGAGGCATGCGTACTTGGGGAATCATACCGGGATGCGTTCACGTGAAAAAAAATCAGGACCGGAAATGAATGTAATTGGTCGGTGGTGGGGTCCAGCCGGGCCTGTTGGGAAGAGGGTAAGGGGAATAAAAACGTTGCAAAGGTATGGGACAAAAGACCTATTGAAACGGGAGCTGAGGAGTTGTAATAAAGTTGATATATGCCGTTGGTCATTAAAATGCCTTGGTATTTTGGTAGTAACAGGGACAAAATCCTTGCCCATGAAGGACTGACAGGGGGCGGGTTTGATGACTGGAAGTGGGGACAGAGGCTTTTTGTATTATGTATGGCCGAAAATTTTGGGCCCCGCAACCCAGGGGGACAGGGAATAAGCTTCGCAAAAATCAAAAGGCAGGGTGGGTAAGGGAGAACGCCTTCCGAACATATCAAATGGGAATGGACCCACGCGATACAATAGTCGAGACCGATCACCCCAAGGAAGGAGGGGAAAATATATAGAGGGGAAGGATTTCCGATATGGGGGGGGGTATGGTAGAAGGGGCAGTGACAGTCGCAGCGGGTAGAAAGACACCCCTTCGTGGCGAAAGAGATGGGCGTAGGACCGGCAGGACCATCTCACTAGAACCAACTGGGAGCCGACATACACAATAAAAAAGAGTCTCTGGAACACGATATACCTACAAACGACCTTTTACAAGTCCCAAGAAAGATTTTTCAAAAAAATTAAAGGGGGGGGTCTACGGGAAGCCAACCTGGGCCCTCCCTTATCATCTAAAAGGATCACATCCTGAGAAGAAGAAGGGTCAACCTGGAGAAGTTCCCTGAAATAGTATAAGGGTCAGGCACGATCGTGCAGCTTGACGCCCAAGGCAATGAGGAGGACTTATTACTTTGAGTTGTTTACGCGAGACCGCTCCTAACCTGCGGAATGTCGATAAGGAAGTAGAAGAGGGGGATCAAATCGTGGTCCGGACAGGTATAAGAAAAAACGGAAGGTTCATAATCCAGAGGTGCCCATTGGAGAACTGCTTCCGAACCCTCCACGGGAGAAAGAAGAACCGTGTGATGGTGGTTAATAGAACCTGGACAAGGGAGAAAGGGAAATCCTTAAACTCCAGAAACACCCACCCATTCAAATGAACAGAAGGTAAAAAAAAAACCCCGACGTACAACGTCGTTTCATTTGTCGCCACGTCCTTAAGCGGGGGGGGCCATTTCGTGCCAATCAGGAAGGTTGACAGCCGTGCGCCGGCCTGCCCGGGACTCGATAAAGTTCACAAGGCTCTTATGAGAAAGAGGCACCTTCGATGTTTCCCGCGACGGTCTCGGCGAAGGCGATTCCGGGAAGTCGATGTCAGGGACATTAGAATTGCACAAGCAGCAGGAAACAGGTATCCAAACAGATTTAGTATCGCCTACTTAAGACTGGGACCCATCTGAAGAGTAGGGGAAAGGGAGAAAAGGGCCGCGAAAACTGAACAGAGAGGGAAGAATCTACAGGCTCACTTCGCCATGGAGTAGGTCGGTACCTACAAACCTGGTGCAGAAAAAACCATTAGAAGCAGTCCAACCAGCCAAGGGCCAAAAAGGAGTCGAAGGAAAACTTCTGGAAGATGCCTGACTACCATGTAAGGAACTCCTTTGACTTTTAGTCGATTAAAAAAAGACAATAGAGGGGGAGACGGCAGGGGAAAATGACCGGGGGGGCAATTTCAAGGGGGTTGGCTGGAATTCAGATGAATGAGACTTAAAGTGCACGAGCAGTAGGTCATATTGGGTAGAAAGCGCCATACCGTCGGTGTGCCTGCCAGCTTATGGGACCCCGGGAAAAGACCAGTCGAAAACCATGCTCCAGTACAACTCGGATCAAAACTAGTCGAAGATACTACGGTCATGTAATCGCGGGGGGTAATCCATTAATATGGCGGAAGGAAGGGAGCGATGCCTCCTCGGCAAAGTGGTCTATCAGCGGACCTACAATCGCTCGGCTCCAGTGCCAGTAAAGTGGGGGGAAAAATAACAAGGACTGGAAATGAGGTCAAAAGGCGTTGAAGGCATCTCTCTCAAAAAATTAATTACCTCGGAGCTGTACCCAAAAAAAAAAGTACGGACGCATAGACCCCTTCGACGGGGACACGGGAACCACAAGTCATCTGGTCAGAAGAGAGTGATGAGAATTATACTTGCTCCTCACGAGAAGGTTACAAGAGCTCATCAGGCATGAGACACTTCGTAAAATGGAAACACCGTACGGCGCTAGAAGAGGTCCCGTAGGTCTATCGTGGTTTGAGGCTTGGTGATGGGCCGGGTGTCAGTAGAGGGTTAACCCGGGGACGCAGGAAAGATCTCGATTTCTGTCGGGGGACATAGAGAGCTTAGAAGGATCGACATAAATGAGTCTAAAAGTCATCGATTCACTCCAAAAATGAATACGCAGGTCAACCCTGGGGGGGGTCCGGACCGAGCCTAGAACCAATGCCTCCAAGGCCCAACATGGTTCAGACCTGTGAGAGAAGGGAATACATGGATCGGAGGGCAGTACGCTCCGTGAATGGGGATGATGAAAAATTAAAGAGTGGTGAGACAGTGGTGGCTACGCCGAACATGGAACGACATTTGTTTAAGAATCATGCGCCGAGAGGTAGTCGGCCAAGTGCCCTGTGCAAAAGACGCAGATGAGGTTGAGCTCCTCCAACTAACCATGGCGTAAATAACATGTTGTGTCCCGGGAACTCTGGAAAATGGAGAGGCATATTCCGGCCTGGTTAGCGCACCATCAAGCGACATAGAAGGCAGGGTGTGTTGATCGACAGCATCCATGAAGGGTCAGTTTGGGGGGCAATCTGTCCTGAAAGAGGGATTCGGGAAATTCTATCTGGAATAACATGGGCCAGGGGGAAAATCAGCAAAAAAAAGAGGCGAAGTGGGGTAAAAATATCACTAAGCGGAACATTTTTGAAGGGGGGGTAATCATGGGTCAAGTGTATTTGGGTTGGTGGTATTAAGCGGCGCATAGGTGGGCTTTTCTCAGGATAGAAGCAAAGAGGCGCAGCTTTAGGTACTGGGCCGGGCAGGGAATAGAAAGGAACAATTTAAGTAGGTAGTTGCTCAAAAAAGCGCCTTACGGAGAAGAATGTATAAACAGAAAATGTAATGACATATCCGATCTGCTAGTAACAAATAAAGACGGGAAGGCTGACTTGGACAAGAAAAATCAAAAATTAAATGAGGTAAAAAAATTTGGGGCGGATCCAAAGAAATTACTCTTGTATGAAGTCGGGAGGCAACGTGGGCCTAAACGGGATCGTAGCTGCAGGGCTCGGTGAGATGAGATGAATACAAAACCAACCCCACAAAAAAAACCAACCCAACACAACAAACACATTGAATGCAGGTGTTGCGTACAGAGCAGCCATTTTGGTTTGCAAAAGGAATGCCCCGTTGATTTTGATGGGGATATCTCTGGTGGGTACGAGGGGACGGGTGAGGGGGCATGGAGTATTGGGGGGGAGGGTCTATTTTAATTAAAAGACGAGTCAGGCGCAGCGGAAATCGCGCAAGCCGGTTAAAGACTGCCGATATGCACTGCCAAGATATAAACAAAGGGCTCATCTTAA
>Ga0179591_1354958_pt1 | contig 12955 bp, 16 predicted proteins | sample CZOMad2_1_08_16f_FD_182891 | JGI IMG/M metagenome (GOLD analysis project Ga0179591, IMG submission 182891) | Vadose zone soil fungal communities from Angelo Coast Range Reserve, California, USA - CZOMad2_1_08_16fungal (PacBio error correction) | ecosystem: Environmental > Terrestrial > Soil >...
TGTAGGGTCACTTGAAAAAGATGAAGTATCCACTACCAAGAGGCAGCATCTCAGAAGAAGGGTTGAAGAAAGTGGATCTAGGATTAGAGAGGAATGCGAGAAAAAGCCACTGCTCTCGCAGGAGGAAAAAAAGAAGGGAGGGAAAGTTAAGGAGATCTTTCAGCAATGAACTAGTCGAATTAAAAAGGACAGAAGAGAACGCCTCCTGACTAAGAGGAGAGAACGAAAGGAGGTAGTCAGATATAGAAAAAGATGAGATTGAAAATGAGCCGAAAAGTCTTATATGGCCTTCAGGGGGAAAAAACACACGCAGCAGGTTCCGAAAGCTAACATAAACGAGGGGACCTTTATGATGAAGAGGAGATGGAGAGCCTAACTTCAAAAACTGAGGAAAAAAAGAAAAAGGTCAAGGACTTAAATCAAACGGCTTGCTCGCAAAGTGCCGCGGCAAGGCCTATAACAACTAGGAATCGGACCGGCCCACCGAAGATTCTTCTCGCCGCAATAACTTAGGGAAGAAAGGAGCTCACCAAGAAATCAAGGATGATGAACTCGAATAAAAAAACGGGCCTTCCCAAAGGTGTCTAAAAAAGTTTACCAACTACAAACTCTTTCGCGGGTTAAAGGGAGAATCGAGGGGGAGGGGATGGAAAAGAAGGGTTAATCGAAAGAGAAGTTCGGTTTACGCGCATCGCAGAGGGAGGCAGGACTGGATCAAACTATGAGGACGATCTGTAATTACACTCAGGAAAACATCCTTTAATTAAAAATAACTTTGGGGTTACCTCCTTTACCTGAGTGAGCGAACATCACTCACCAAAACGGCATAAACTCAAACAAAATAATGAGAGAGGATCTTAAAATGGGGGGTAGGGGAAAATTAAACCGCGACCAAGTTGCGGGCGTTCAGGGGGGAGGGAACTAAAAGTACAACTGAAGAGGGCGTTTAAAAAGGGGGGGGAGAAGTCAGGGGCGATGAGTCGGGGAGACGGCCACTCCCCGGGGAGTAGTGAACGAGATCAGGACTGTTTTCACGCAAGAAACTGAATGAGAAAAAGGGGGATAGTGAACTAGAATCGGAATGTTACTCAAAAACATAGACATCTAAAGGAAGGACAGGAGAGGAAGTTAGGCAGCATGCTTAGAAGGCATCCGGTCATTTTCTGTGAAGGCAGAAAGGAATATGATTGGGGTCCATCCGTAAAGTAGCGGAAGTACTAGATCAAAAATTGCTTCAGGGAAGATCCAGTAAAATAGAAGACTGACGGTAACGACCTGAATCAGAGCGGGAGTTGTGGGGGGTCAGGAAGCACTCCGAACGACGGAGGATGTGCAGAATCACTTACCAAACCCGCACCCCCCCCCCCACACCCACCCCTCTTCCGTCATCAAGATTTCAGAGGAAGGGGGAGATCAACTTGTGGGCTGGTCAAACTCCCGAGAATAACAGAAGAGAAGAGAGGCACCTGTCTGTTCGTCACAGGGAACAACGAAAAAGATGACACGAGAAGAGTGACGCCGAGATGTCCGCGGTTAGGTAAAGGGACGCGCGGCTCTTTTAGAGTTTGAGAAAGAAGGGAAGTGATGTCTGAAAAATAAAATGCCGTAAGAAAAGTGTTTGAAAGAAGATCGAACAGGTATTGGGATGAATTGGGAAGGAACACCCGGAATTGAGAGAAGCGAAACGCCACGTACCAGACTTTGAGGGGAGGCACTCACTAACGCACCTCGACAGAAGGAATTGGACCCTTGAAAAAAGAGAGAAACGCCGCCACCAATTGACTCACGGGCCGATGGAAGAAAAAGGGTGGAGAGGGGGAATTAATGAAGAAAGTAAGCCTGTTCCCTAACCAAAAGGGAGGGGTTAGAAAGGGGGGGAAGAGCCTTGGAAAACGCGTAAAATGGTTCCCTATACAGACGATGGAATAGACGCTCGGTGGCGATATCCTCCTGTAGCGGGGAACGGAAATGCAGGGGAGGGAAACTCTTAAAAATATCTTTTTACGTTGTCCCCGGGAACGAGCGATCGCTCTGATCTTCTGTTGCCAAAGGAAGGGGGGAAGGTACAAAAAGAAAGGATGGGTTTTGGGAAAGAAAGGGCTTCCACGTAGGGAGGTCAAATGAAAGCGTCCTGGGGGGAGGGGGAGTCAATCACATGTAAATTTGAAAATCTGGCCCTGCCTGACCGGGGGGGAGTTGTCTAAGTCAAAGGATGCGAAGAAATCCGCAAAGCACGAGAAGCAAGAAGCAGTCAGGGGAAAGATACAAAAGGGAGGTTACCCCGGCCGGGGAAGGGACCGTGGTCGGGTTAGTGACCATGAAGGGGGGGGGGCAATGGTAAAACTGAAAGATCGCGGCGGTGAAATAGGTCACAGAAAGCCTTGGTGGAGCGGGAGAGAGAACACGATAAGAGGGAGCAATAGGAAAGAGGGGCTCTAAAGGGGTGGGGTTATCCAAAGGAGAAAGTAAATCTCTTTCAAAATTGGAAAAGGAGGCTCAAAACAACAAAAAAGGAAAAGGGAGGAAAAGAGAGAGATGGCGGTCCAAAACTTCTTTCCCTGTTGAGGTCAGAAGAAGCATAAAAAAGGTTGCGGAGCCCCTCTCTCAGCAGGAAGTGGAAACTTCGGGAGAGGGGTAGAGGGGAGCAGAGAACGCAAAAAAAGGACCTTGTTCCATTTAACAGAAGAGAGGTTCAAAGAAAGAGAAAAACCCTTTCACCTGTAAAGAAAGAACCGAAAAAAAAACGGGCCAAAAAAACTACAAGGCCTGGGTTGAGGTGTCTTCGAAAAGGGGGAAAAGAAAGATCGATGCTTCTCGGGGGATTCTGCTGAAGGGGGGGGAGGAGAAGAAAGTAAAGGAAAGAAACACGAAGCAGAACACCACCATGTTGAAAGGGGATGAATCAAACACTTCACTTCTGCATTCTTACGAAAAGATCGTGAACCTGTCGGAAAAAGGAAGGAATGGCGGGTCCCGTCCGGAATGAAAGGCAAAAGAACTAACTAGAGCGCGACGACTCGGAAAGATTTGCCCACAACGGGAAAGGTGTGAAGCTAGCTCAATCCCACGAAGGGTGGACGGAAAGAGAAAGGGGGCGGAATCGCAAAAGCTGGTCGAGTCAAAAAGAGAGTCATAGCAATGTTGGGCCGAGGAAGGGCCATAGAACCGCAGAAGGGTTCTAATTGAATCTTCTGGGGGGCAAATCATGCAACGGAAAAATATTCAATGAGGAGGGAAGGGAACATGCAAAACGGGGGAGGCGGCCGTGTGCGGAGATTGAAGGCCAATGCAGGAATTCAATGGACGGAGGTGCGGCCATTTCAAAAGATTTTTGAAGAAAAAGAAAGGAAAAAAGGGAAGAAAGGGGGGCGATCGAACGAGCACTTGCCAGGTGTGACGGCAAAAAGCCCATCAAGACCCGGGGGCGAACTTATGGAAACCGGGTGAGTACCTGACGCAAAATGCCGAAGGAACAGAAAGGGTCAGAGAAAAAACCCACTCAGAAGAGTGACCGCGAAAAAGGGAATTCAATCGCGAAAAAAGCCTCTCGGTCTAAGAGGGCTCGTCAGCTTAAAGAGCCCCTGGGGGAATAACGATAGCGGGAATGAAAAAATAGGGCTAAAGGTAAAGGGGGGCTCTAGAGTTTGCAAGCAAAAATTCGTGAAACACGCGGTATGGGAGCTGCAGGGGGTATGAAGTGAAGCGACGGGCAATATTCAGAAATCTAACCACTGAAGTCCCTGCAGAAACGGGAAAGATAAGAGAAGGTCTAGTAGAGACGTCTATGTGAGCGGAAAGGACCTCCCTGGGAGCTAAGTTCGAAAGGGCTGACTAAGCTGATGACCTTAGGAAAAAAGAAAGACGTGGAAGGATCTTAACCGTCCCCGAAAATGTAAAAGAGGAAAGGAAGAAGAGTAAAGATCACGAAGATGGACGCCAGAAGGCGGAAGTTCTCGGGAGACCATCAGAAAAGGTACCGGGAAACGAAAAAAAGGAAGTTAGAGTACGGGGTGCGTGCCGTTCCCAACACTCATGAAAAAGGGGGAGAAGAAGAAATGTGGGTTTATCACAACTAAGAGAAGCGGGGCAACTCGATATTTAAACTGGGACACCGAAAGAGTGTTGAAGGTACGAAAAACCGCGAAGAGTTAGGGGGGAAAAAGGCCCTAAACAGTTGGGTCATAAATCAAAAACACTGGATAAAGGTAAGACAAACTGCGGTCCAGAAGCTATCATCTGGCTTGGAGATGCAAGGAAAGGTCGGTGCTCGAAACCTAGGAAATGTCTAAAGCCAAGTATAGGAATTCAAAGCAGAGTTTAAGGTTTCGCAGGGGTGAATAATAAATACTAAATCTGGGTTGTAACCAGAGATTAGACATAACCCTTCGGCGCGACGAAAGGAAAAATATGGAGATCGATGATCGTCTTGCCCATCCAGGCTCGAACAAGGGAACGGGGAGTAAACTGAGGTTACCAGGGCTCTCAGCCGCGAGGCCCATGACCTATACGAAGAAATTCGAGTTTCATCTACCAGGGAAGTGCTGGCTAATCTAAAAATAAAGGGACTTGATGGAGAGAAAGAAGGGTACTCTTGTTTTTCCCAATAATAGAACTATCATGGGCTGAGAAATTTAATCAGGCAATGGAAGCTAAACGGTAGAGTACAAGTCATTGACAAAGGGTCCAACACGGAGAAGGTAGGATTCTTATCAACTTCCTGAAGATCAGATCAACAGGTAAGAGGACGGGAGGCCGTAAAAAAGGGGGAACAGTCGCAGAGAAGGGTGGTTAGTAGAACCGAGGCCGTAGACGCAAATCAATTGAAAGAGGCAGAAAGGAAGAGAGAGGAACTAGGTTGTTATAAAAGGCTGCCGAGCTTGCTAAGGAAGTGATGAAGGATAATAGGAAGACTTCGGGATGGGTGAAGGGAAAGGTTCAGTAGGGGAGACCAGCTCGAAGGCTCACCGACGCGCTCGATCCCGGCGGAGAGGGGAAATTCTCTCTAATCCTCTATCAATTCCCTTCTGCGGCGGGTTGGTGATGGGGTAGGAAGACTGCCCCAAAAAGGACAAGGGAGACTCTCCTCAAACCCAAAGGGAAGGGGAAAAAAGGAGCTCTGAGTTAGGCAAGTGTGCCGGTGCAAGTGAAAAGAGAAAGACCAAACCAGGCCATGCTCTGCCGTCCGTTCCTTGATCGCGCTTGAGGATAGAGCAAGGAATAGGGCTCGAGCAGCGACCCATACTGGAGCCAGTGGAGGGGGAGGTGTCGGACATCAACGGAAATCGACGTCATGACGAAGTCGAAAATTATATCTTCCTTTCCCTCGAAAGCCTCCGGGGAAGAGTAGAGGGATAAGAAATCAAGTGTGCTTAGAAGATTACGAGAATTGAGGGAAGAGGGAGACCGAAAGATTGAGAGAGGGGAAGTTTTTGCCTAGAGAAACGCATCCGCGAGGAGACTGTTTCCGGAAATATGCAGGAAAAAGGATTCTGCAGGAGAGGGGGAGACTGACTAACCGCTGCACCTGCTTTAAAACCCTGTCCGACTTAGGATTCGAAGCCTAAAGGGGGGACTTCCTTCCAATGAATTAAAAAGAGCTTAGGCAAGCGGACAGGTACAAAGAGACGCGCATATCGCCAGCAGAACTTCGTGTAGGAAAAAAGAAGAAAGGAAAGGATGAAAAAAAGAGAAGGGGAACGCGAGCGGAAGTTCTCTAAGGGGGACGTGAGAACGCGTTCACCACCACTTTACTAAAAAGTGGAAGAGGTGGAAGAGGAAGAGAGTGTGGAAAAGGTGGCAACGCGATCAACTACTCATATGGACTTTACTAGAGACTAAAGTTTATTTCTACGGAAAAGGGAAAAGAACTGCGAGAGGAATTGGTCACCAGACTAAACCGAATGGGGCAAGAACTTGTGGCGTTTTACCAGGTTAACGTGGGAGGCGAAAGCAAAAACACATAACTGGCATGAAAAAGAAGGAAAAGGGAAAAGAAGAAACTGGCGTGGCTAGTGGAGGCTTAAATGAGACCCGGTGACCGGGGGGGGGGGGGGGGGGGGGGGGATGAAAGGGGGGGGGGTGGGGGGGGGGGGGGGGGGAGGGACTCCGAAGGAAAACAGGGTTGGACCGGTCTCCCTCCCTATTACGTGGGGCTGAAGCAGAACAGGAGACAGTAGTTCAAAAAAGGAGGGATCTCGAGGGAAGATGAGGAGGCTTTGCTTTCTTTAAAAAAACCATGGTAGGAGGTGAAGAAGAAGGAGATTCAGGCGGGGGCCACTCAAGCACAGGGAAATGTCTAAAGGTTATCGGGGACGAGACAGGCACTTTCAAAATAAAGAAAAAATCAACTAGAGAGGTGTCCAGGCGAGGAGGTAGCTCATAAGTCAGGAGGAAGGAACGGTTCATGCTGGATCAATATACAGTAACGATTCGTTCTGGAGCTTCAAGCTGAGAGGAAATTTCGAAGCGACTAGACAGGGTCTTCATTTCACGCGGGCACATAGGTAAGGAAAAGAAAGAGAATTACAAGAGGGCGTTGCAAAGATTCAGGAAGCACGAGGGGGGGCGCAAAGTGGGCTATTGAAGAGATAAAATGCCCTCGTCATCAAAAGAGGGGGTTAAAGAGGCAGGGGGAAATCGAACGGGGCCGTCAGAAAGGTCCAGGATTAAAAAGAAAAATAAGATCAGTTCAGATGGTCGGGGGGAGAGTAAAATTGGTGGGAAGCACACGGAAATCTCCATATTTGAGCAAATAAGGAGGGTCCTCTGATGTTCCAAGGGATCGTTCCGCGCGTGGCGGGGGGCGAGGAGAACGTGCGGGAATGGGAAGCAGCGGCGATGGCCAGAAGATCAAAGGTTGACACATACCATTTATTGGGGGGAGGGGGAATAAAAAAGGCTTAACTAAGCGAGAGAACCGGGCATTGACAGATTTTAAATTGGGGGGAAGGCCAACAGAGATTGCAAGCAAAGAAAAAAGGAATTAATGGGGGACAACAAGTGGACCGTCTCCCCTCCTCACCGCAATGTGAAGAAGGAAGATTGAAGAGGGGTACGATTGTGGCTTCATGACGAAGGAAAGCGGGTACCTTATACAGAGAGTTAGGGGCGGGGTTGGAGGTTGGGAAGGATCACTGAAGAACGAAAAAAAAATTGAAATATTTTCGAGATTGAAGAGAAAAGGACGAAAAGTAACTATATTCCTGCGATGGAAGGATGCCCGAATTGGGAGGGACCAGATAGGGGAAATATCTACGTGTGGGCAACGCCGGATCTAGAGAGCTGAGACCGTTTCTTTGACGGAGGACCTGCAACACCATCCTGAAGGGGGGTTTGGCGAAGGCGACCGAGTTAGGAGAAGAGGACAGCGTCGAGGAGCATCACAAGAGTCAAGGGGGGAGGAGGAAGGCAGGCAATTGGTCGGTGAACGAAGGGGCTCCTCACGCAGCATAAAAAAAAAGAATCGATGGGGGCTGAAAGAAAACGCAACTTGGAATAATAAGACAATTTTCTGACACATTCCTGAGGCAGGTTCAACTCTTGGGGAACAAGGGGGGGGTAAAAGGTGGAATCCGTGGAGACGGCGCGCAGGAAAATGAAAAGCAAAAAGCTACAAGGGGGGCGAGGATAGATCCGAGCAAATAAATCTCTTACCAGTCAAGAACAGCGGCCTATAACCGAAAAGGTGGGGGAGAAAGGAGAACTAAAAAGAGCTTGGGGACGGCGCTCTAAAAACCAAAACTTCTTCTGAAAGAGAGAGATTGACTCCCCCAAAAGCGGACTTGTTAGAGAGAAGGGAGAAAGGTTTTCTAAAAAGCAAGAACATAAGCCTGTCAACGGCTTTATAAATATCGGGGGGGGAGAGGGATCTGGAAAACGGAGAACCACTGCAGCTTGGTGACCACTTCACTCCCGAGATAGGAGGGAGAAAAGACCAGGAAAACGTCACCGTTGGGCAAGGAAAGGAAACGGTCACCTAATACACCAAGAACTTGTAAGGGGGTCTTCAAAGGAAGGGGAAAAGAGGAAAAGACTGGGGAGGCAGTCTATTCGAAAGGGGAGTACTGGAGGCTCCGAAAAAAGGAAGAGGAAAAGGAAAACAACCAGCAGGAGAAAATGACTGGGGCTTCAGACAAGGATTCAGAAGACTGCATTCTGAGCGAACAGGAGCCTTCAAAAAACCTGCAAGGGAAAGGAGGGGTCCAGGACTGAACGCAAAAGAAGAAGCAAATACTCGGGAGAGGAGGGTAACACACTGTGCAAATATGGGACAAATAGGAAAGAAAATCGGGGAGGTGAAGGGGACTAATCAAATTACGTACTCTGACAAGGAAAAGAGAGAAAGATCTATAGGGTGAAAGGTTTTCGCGAGTCCAGAGAGGAACCCAAACAAAAATCAATCCCCCGCAAGAATAGAAGGGAGAAGTTGAAAAGAAAGGATGAAGTTTTCTTCATGCCTGGAAAAGGCTGGCCACACGTAAATCTGCCTTGAGAAAAGCGAAGTCTGTTGCGGGGGAGTTACCGGGCAGTGCCGTCATGCAGTATCTGGGGAGGGAAATTTACGTTGCCAAAAATCAAGAGGTCAAGAGGGGGGGAGAGGAGGGAGGAGAACTTCATTTGGAGGACACATACAATCAAATACCGGTTTAGTCTTAGGGAAAAGGGAGTCCGTTTATGCCATCAGCGAAAGAAGAAAGTAGCTCTCCAAAAGCTCGCGCCGACCTCAATCGGGAAAGGGAAAAGAAGAAAGCAAACTCTACACAAAAGGATCTCTACTGTGGAAACAAGTGGAGAGAAAGAGATAGCGAAGGGTTGATCGAGCGGGGGAGGGGCCTCCGCATCTCTGGTGGCCAAACAACAGGGGGGGGAAGACACGGCGAGGGGGGAAGAAATAGTACTGGCCTGGCACCCAGACCCCACCAACTCCACTCTCGGAAGTATCGTAGAAAAGGAAAACGTACGGGTGCGAGAAAGGCCGAAAGAATAGAAAAAAAGACAAACCTGTCCAGGTCAGAGCGAGAAGTAGAAATGTAATACTAAAGGAACTCACTGGGAGATGAGCTTCAGGGAAGTTGAAGAGAGTGAATGCCTGGATAAACCATATCTGTAAATTGATAGGAAGGTACCCCGACAACATGAATTTCATCCAGAGAGTCTGAGAAAAGGACCGTACGCAAAAAAGAGCTCTTGTGGTCTGGGGGGGGGAATAGAAGAGGAAAAATAAGGAGCAATGTTCTAGGAACACGCCCAAGTTTGTGAGGGGAGGGCCCAAACGCCATGAATCGGACTTATTAGAAATACACAATGGGGCGTGGGAAAGCCCCGAATCGAAGAGGAACGGGATGTCAAACACCGAGGATGTCAGGAGGACCGAGCGAAAGCGAATTAGGGGATGGGGAGGGGGGGAAACGGGACCTCAAATGGGGGGGAAGGGTCATTCTGGACAAAAGGGGGGGGGGATAAGGAGAATCCCAGGCCTGCCGATCTCCTCAGTTCAGAAGGAGGACGCGGGGAGGGGGAGGCGTTCGAGCACTGAGTCAAAGGAGGGGGGAAAGAAAAGTGTCATTGCGGAAACAAAAGAGGTGACGGGAATGAGTGGAAAAAGAGATCGCCCGAGGTGGGGAAAGTCCGAAGAGCACATAAAACTTAGCACTCGCGTACCGGGGGTGGACAGTGGGGAAAGAGTCATTGATGGAGGTCCATCAGATAACTCAATATCTGACCTCGGAAACCTGCGGGAAATGGGCTTAACAGTGAGTGGGGGTGAAAGAAAAAACAGTAAAAAAGGCCATGCAGGGCGTAAGGAGAGTCACAGGAGAGTTCATACAGGAAAAAAATGTATTGGATGCGAAGGACCACTGGTCTTGCATATAGAGGCAGGGGGGTGAAACCGCGTCAGGGAGAAAAAAAGAGTGAGATATTCAATTGTTCCGACATTAAGTTTCTGTTAACGGAGAGGCGAGTCAAGAAGGATTGGGAAGAAGTGGGGGAAGGGGAAGCCGGACTGATGGGAAAATCCCCTCAGCCTCAATCGAGGGGGGGAATGTGCAGTCTTTCCAGGACAGTAAAAAAGCGAGATGTGTGGGTGGGGGGGAGAGAGGCCAAAAATGCAGGGTTAAATTTCGGCAACGGGGGTCGAAGAGAGAAAATATAGGTGCCAGATGGAGGATCTCCGCGATCGGAAAAGGCATTCTCTCTATGGACTTCAAGAGAAACTCCTCTCCTGGACGACTGGAAGGGAAGGAGAAAGTCGTTGAGGTAGAAACAGCAAAGGGCGTAGCGAAGCGGAGAAAGGAGTGGAGAAGAATTCGCAGAATCGAATCAGTCCACGGAGGAGGGGAGAAAAAGAAATGTAAGGGGACCCTTGTGGGGTTGGTGGGGGTCGGAGGAACTGACAAAGAAAGGGTGCTCATCTAGATCACAACTGAGAGTCTTAAAATAGGAGGAGAATGAGTCAATGCGGCGGAACCGAATATCACGAAACAAAGAAAAAAGCTCAAGAAGAATGTGTGCAAGGAATCGCGGCTTCAGCGACGGGAAACCTCTTTCAGCCATGAGAGTAAAATACGGGGCCCTTAAATTTCTTACAGAAAACAGTCCAGGAGAAAGCGGGAGGAGAGAGGGAAGTTCCTCTCAAGCCACGGCAGCTCGCGGGATAATAAAGAGGGGACTTAAACGCGATATTCGATTCAGGAGTCATAAAAAAGGGAGAAGAGAAGGGGGGTTGGAGTCCCACAACAAACGTTCGAGGAGAAGAAAGAATCCATGAATCGAGGATTGTATTAACGGGATATGGAGAGAACGAAGACTTCACTTCAACTTCATGAAATAAAGGTAACGGACGTACGCAAATCTAAGGTCAGAAAGATGGGGGAAAAGGCAGGAACATTATATCCGAATATGAAAAGTCCAAAGAACGAGGCCGACTAGGAAGACAGAAGAACGCAGGGGGAAAGTCGCTCCGGAAAGAAAAGGAATAGGAGAACTTCGTAATTACTGTCGCCACATGGGAAAGAGAGGGGCTAGTTTCAACAACTGAACAAGGGGAAGAAGTTTCCGAGAATCAGGACGCAGCTGAATGGCAATAAGTATCATCGAAGTCAATCTGTCTTTAAGACTCACAGAGCGCAGTGGAATGGTAAAAGATCTCTCAATCAAATGGACGTATGATTTTGGGAAACTCAGGCCGGTAAAAAAAATGGAGGGGCAATATGTGTCTTAACTCCTGAAACTAGTTGCTTCAGACTTAAAAGTGAAAAGAAGAAAGAAAAACGGTGACGGAAGGAAAGAGGGGGGGGGATGCGTTAATGGAGACGGTAACCCCGAGCCAAATGGACGGGTGGAAGTTAAACAGCCCTTCAGAGGGGATTATAAAGGACTATACGAGGTCCGGGTAAAAAAAAAGATATCGAGAGAGGAGGGCGTAACTGGGCTTGCTGAACCAGACAAAGCTTGGGGTGAGCGTGGAAGAAAGCGGCATTGCGTGTTCACTTCAAGTATGCTGAGCCTTGGGAGAGGGGAAGTATAACAGGCGGACGATGGTCATAGGGGGTGCTAAAAAAGATCACCTCTCTCTTAACGGCAAAACGTTATCGAACCGAAGGCTGAGATCTCAGGGGTTCAGGGGAAGTTACTGGCCCGAGTACCTTAAATAGGGTGTGGAGGAAAGAAGTCACTTAGAGGCCCGTTATAATATCAAAGAAAAAACAGGAGTTAAAGGTGTCAGCTCAGAGGAACCTAGAACTCGAAGGGGAAGAGGAGGGAGTTGCGAAGGCAGTAAGAAAACACTCGGTCGAAAAGAATGGCGAAGGTTCCCTCCCTTCCAGGGAGGGAAGGGGACTGAAAAGGATATATTTAAATAGCTGGCTCGAAATGTTTGTGATGTGAGGGCCTGCACGAAAGAAGCCACTATAAGGGGGATCAGGACGCCGGAGGGGAAGAAAAGTTGAAGACAAACAGAAAGGGAGAGACGGGGCAGAGGAGACCGAGGCTTTGGCCTGGATTGGACCGGGGGTGAACGCGGGAAAAAGCGGTCGCGGGGAGCGAGCTCCGGGTAGAGTTCGCGCGGCTCGAGCCGTCAACAGAAACGGGGGGGGCACACAGAGCAATGGCTGGGACGACCCCGGACTGCGACTCAGAGGGAAAAGTGCCACGTCATTGAAACTGGGGTTTGTGGTAGGGAAACGAGAACTGGCAGGCAAAAACCGAACCGGCATGCCGGCAATTGGCAAGTAACATCTACGCCACACGCTTACTCCAGGGACGGAGGGGGAATAGGGGGCGATGGGTCGCAGAATTGACAGTCCGGAGAAAGGAGACGCTAGGGAGGGAGGTATATGTGGGGGCCGGGGGATCCTGGTAATCCGCGCCCAAAACATGGAAGAGGTGACATCGGGATTGTAAACCATGCTCGTGTGAAAGCGGAGATAAGAACTGTCGGGTTCCCCAAATCCTAGTGCTTGAAGCTCCAAGATAGGGGAAACAGGGGTGGTCACAACTCGGGGGGGAGAAAGAGGAAGAGATCGGAAAACTTTCTGGACTGGGTCATGAGTAAGGACGTAACCCTCATCCAAAGGGGGGTGGGTTTTGAAGAGGAAAATCGGTTGTAGAGAAAGAAGAACGGCGGGGCAGGGGAGAAACATGGGAGGGGGGTTCTTAGGCAAGTGACGGGAAGGGTCGGTCTACCTTAAAAAAGCCAGAAAAAAGGGAAGAGGAGGGGGGAAGGTAGTACACAGCTTGAAGAAAAAGCCTCCATTTCTACCTGGACGGTGAAAGGGGAAGATGGATGACCGGAGGTGGTTCTCCGGGTTAGCGAAATCGAGGGAGGGATGGGTTACCTTCACCACAGCTGCCGGGTGGGTCGCGTCAAAAGCCGCTTACATTCAGGAAGCGAGTGGCTCTAACTAACCAATTTGTTGAGCAGAGAACAAAAACAAGTCCCAAAGGGGGCCGAAAG
>Ga0179591_1297861_pt1 | contig 12954 bp, 12 predicted proteins | sample CZOMad2_1_08_16f_FD_182891 | JGI IMG/M metagenome (GOLD analysis project Ga0179591, IMG submission 182891) | Vadose zone soil fungal communities from Angelo Coast Range Reserve, California, USA - CZOMad2_1_08_16fungal (PacBio error correction) | ecosystem: Environmental > Terrestrial > Soil >...
CCATCCTTGCAAGACGCGTGTGGGAAATTCTTGGAAACCGACACAAAAAATGCCTGTTGGGGTCCAGGGCCGTGCAACGCGGACCAGGAGGACGATCTGGACGACGCGGGAGCAGACCTAGCTAAGGGACGAGTCACCCGGCAGCGCAAAACAAACACTCCCCGGTTCTGCGTCGGGATACGGGAGGAGGGGGACCTTCCGAAAGTTGCAACATCGGCTCCCGAGCACCACCCCAAACGCAAAACAGCGACGGGTTCGTGATTCTCTACCATGGCCCGCCAGAGTCGAGGAGTCAGACGCGGGGGGGGAACAAGAGCGACGTTGGAGAGTAAAACGGGTAAGAAATCTGTATCGTCCAGGTATCGCGCAGTAGACCTTAACTTGCTTGAAACACCTTCAAAGAGCGCTATCCTGAAGTGCACGATTAGTGTGGAATAATTGGGGTCAAAAGCGAAGAGGAAGCTGGTGAGTTCGTACGGCATGGGACGAGGGGGGGGCAAGTAGAAAAAAACAAAAATGCTCCGACGGATGACAGAAATGGAACCGTTCGAGACTCGCCAAGTCAAAAAACGTCCTGGACGCTTGTCCAGATTCGACGGGGAAAATGACCGGGGAATCCAGCGCCACTTACAACGGAAAGAAAGGCACTGGTAAATTTCTAGGCGAGGGCATACAGGAGCGGCCGTAGACAGGGCATGGCACGTATGGTGGGGTGTTGACTCCCGCTATCGTCCTTTTAAATAAAAAAAAAATGAAAGCTGTCAGAAAAGAAAACATAGGGGATTAGCATCAAACCCTCATACCTAAGGTAACGTTGATGGCAACGTAACGACATCCGCCCCCGATCAAAGATCTCTCTTAGAACACACGCACAAGAAGGACCCAACGGCTCGCGACAAGAAAGAATGGGGGTAGGGCGACAGAAGATCGATTCCACGTTCAAAGGGTACAGGGCCACCGGCAGAAAGCCTTGAGACGGATTATTATTTAAGGAAAACTGGGGAACGGGGACCGAAGAAACAAACCAAGGTCATACCGAATAAGGGAACTTTCGCCTGCAAAAACACGCGCAACAACCAAACACTCATCCAGCCCTCAATGACACAAGAAAGCCCGAGCGCACCGTAACCGCGGCTATAGGCCTCATCATGAATTTAAACATCAGGACTCAACCACCAATTGCGAACGAAGCGCTAGGGGGATGCCATCCCGCCAGTTGCGCGAGGGTAATCTTCCATCCCAAGCGAAAACTCAGGGCCAACAGGGGCTGAAAAGTCCTTAGAACCTCGGAAGAAAACATAGACCGACAACGAAAAAGTTCTCCCTCACAGAAACGGCCCCAAAAGGAATCTTTCTCTCCGGAATAGGAGGGGCAAATGTCTTAGGGGCCCAGAGGGCGCCGTAGAGGTAACATTTCACATAACTCCGGAGATAAGGGAGGGACGGGGGCGGTAAACCGGGGGGGAGGTTCTGCCGGTAACGAAATTACCTAAGGGTGTCAGGTCGGTGGACCCGGCCTGCAGGGGAAAGTCGTTTCAGGCATTCAAGGGATACAAGATATTAGAGCGCAAGAGCATTATCGCATGCTCATTATAGTGAGACTAATCTTTCCTTAAAAGTATACATACCGGAATTCGACACCCATTAGCACGCCAATTAGAACCTTGGCGGAGGGCAAGGAAATTATCAAGTACATAAAGGGTAAAGGACAGAAATCGCACTGGGAACAATGGTGCGATGATGCCAGGCCTTGCCCCAATGGCGGTAATATCCAGAATTCAGGGGACGCCAATCTGGCTCGTAGGCAGCGGCAACCATGTGTTAAAAAGAAAAAGGTTAGTCTCGATGGAACGGTGGAAATTGTCGATTTCTGATGGAATTCACTCCTTGGTCAGCACGGGGGACCACCTTAAAATTCCAGTTTGAACCAGCTTGGGGGCCGGAGAAAAATCAGCACGCGCGACTCGAGCGTGGGGTAAGAAAAAAAAAAGGTAAGAATCAACCTTTTTACTCAGCAGGAAACGCAACCGAAACAGGGAGGCAAAAGGTAGCTTCCTTCTTGCAGGAAAAAAGGGGGGCGGTGACAGCCAAGCAACAGGTTTCGTTTTAGCAAAAAGGTGAACTATGAAGAAGTACCCAAAAGGCTTTAGAAACGTTTTCCCTTAGACTGGGACAAAAAAACGATGATTCTTGAGGACAAACGATGTCATGTCGGAGGGGGTCTGAGAGGGGCGGCCGCCCTCGCGGGGGTTCCACTTTGGAACTCTCTTAACAGGACTTCCGCAGACCCATTTGGGGCGGCGGACGCAATAACATTCATACGGGACTCTAAAAAGGGTCGACGGGGGGAGCTCTATCTGGGGGGGGGGTTGGACATACATAACGGTATTTCGAAAGACACATAATACCAGAGGCCAGAGGTCTTCGTGGAGAAAATCCCTCCCAGAGTTAGCCGTCCGACAGTGCCAAAGGGTGATCGAACGCATGAGGGGGGCGGCAGTAGAAATTGTCTCATAAAAAACCAACAGGTGAAAATCATAAATAATATCGGTGGGAGGCTTTTCGTCAATACAGGGTCGATCACCTCCCCTTGGTAGATGCGAAGGACGAACGTAGATTCTTCATCCCGGAAATAGGCCTAGCTTGTCAGCAGGGGAGTTCGAAATTGGGGACCGTCTTGTGGAAGGTTCTGCGACAAAGCGCTCATCGTGTCACCGAAGACGTCGTGAAACTGATTCCGCCCAATTGTAGGACTGGAAGGAGCCGGAACTCAAACCGACCAAAGCCTCTCCTGGATTCCTCCATTAGAATAAAGACGACCATGATCGTGGGTGCCAGCAAAATAAAAGAGGTGGGGACCAAGGGGAATGACCCGGAGCCGCCACTAAATCTTTGCCAGACAAGCGGCTAACAGCAAGGGGGCTGGCCGCGCCTCCATTTAGTCCCCTAGACGGGCGAATGGCACGCGGTTGGGGGAGTGACCGTAGACAAAGTGTAAGCCTCGCCGCGCAAACCAACGCGCTTTTTAGGGCGATAGGTCGAACAGGCCTGAAACGGGAACGACGGGGGTGGACTAAAAGCATTGCTCCATGCAGAACTCACTGTCCAGGCAATCTATCAAGAGTCACTTGACACGAGGGGAACAGCGACGCTGAAAAGTGATTGGCGGGAGACGGGCCGGCTAAAACAGGGCTAAAACACAAAAAACAAGGTCCAAGTTCGTGTCGCTTAAGTAGAAGCTACGTCACCAAGGCGTCGGAGCCAAATGGCGCAGCCTCCTAAATGTTGATGGGCAGGGGCAAAAATATCAATTCTACCGGCAAGTCTAGTCGCAGACTGACGCCCGGCGTACGAAAGAGATGAATGGGCTGTTATAGGGTGCTGCGCATTATCGTAGTCCTTGATTTGAAAAGCACCACCTAAACTCGATAGCCGAACAGACCGGGGGGAGTGTCCGAAATCAGGAAGAATTAGAAAAAAGTACGGGGGACTGTCACTCACGGATGGGAAAACGAGCCTCTGGAAGAAGGGAAGTCGAGGCCCGATAAGAGTGGGGCACATCGGGAACTGCTCGTGGAGCTACGTGGCAGATTCGGAGAAAGGTCAGGCCACTGGGCCGAGAAAACACGGTCGGGTTTAGCGGGCGAATGTGGCGAGACAATGAGGAAGTCCCTAGCGAAAGTGGGGGAGCTCCACCTGCTTTTGGAAAGCGGAGCGGCAGAGAGTCCAGGTAAAAGGGAGCAGGAGTCCGGGTTGGCAAGGGGAGTCGTCGGGCGGCTTGGTTAGGGGGGGTGCAAAACGGAAGTCCTCTTGAGCCGGGGGGGGGGGAGGAGGGAACGGCAGAGGATCTGTAATAATCAGTCACGGCGGATGCCGTCGTGGCGGGGCTGTAATGGGAAAACGTCATGGGTATCGATAGGAATAATACCAGGAAGGGGGAAGGTAGGGATCCAAAAGGGTCTAGGTCTCTCTATACGCGTCAGGTGGAGAGGGGACGAGGAGGTCCGGGAAAGGTACGACGACAGCGTACGGAGGTCCAAATCTGGCCTTCGTAAAGCGTGGCATGGGCGGGTCCCCGGCCAGATCCGAGGGGGTAGGGCAAAAAATCACCAGAGTCATAAGAAGGGGCCGCTTGTCTCTCCGAGCGCAAACAAAGTGCCGGAAGCCGGGGGGAAGAAGTGCGCGTGATGCACGGCATCGTCACGTAGAAGGAAACTTCGTTGGGGAAGGGGGGAGGGCTCTTCAATGGATTTCGGGGGACTCTATTTTGTGGACGACGCCCAACTCCAAGGGAGGGAAATAACAATTATGAGGGGGAAAGAATTACATTAGAACTTACGCGGGAAAACGAAACGAACTGCCTCGAGCGTAATTCAGAAAAAGGTTGGGCCCAGTTACGGCCGAGGTCGTACTACAGGTACTATCCCGCGATCAAAGGCAAAAACACGGGTACTTTGCACGACTCTCTAAAAACCGGCGGCGGCGTGTCTTCGAGCCAACAAAGGCGCGGAGAAGGGCGGGGGTGGGGGCTGTGAGGGGCTGGGGAAAGCTTAGTCGCGGACCTTTCGCTTTTTGGGGCTCGAAATCTGGAAGAAATCGCTCATTATTAATCAAAGCAGGTTTCCCAGGGAGGATTCGAGTGAATGGGGGAAGTCTGGACTACAAAAACATCCGGGGGTGAGTCAAAAACTAAGTAGGGGAACAGCGTCAGTGCTCTTTCTCTCAGGGGATCGAAAAAAAACAAACTAATTGGCAATATGAAGGGCAGCGCACGTGCAACGAACTGTGCATGATGGAGGAAACCGACACCAACGCCCGGTTGGGTTAACAAAGCCCCTGCGAAAACCGGGGGACGGGGGGGGGGTCTCATCCTGGTAGACTATTTTCTCAGATAGTCGAGACGGGAAACCAGCGAACGTGTAGGGCGGCGGGAAAAAGACCCGTCCAGCTGTTCCAGCTCAACAAAGAACACCGCCAAGCGCCGCCGGTGAAGGAGGAACGACTCCGCCCGCGGGGCGTGCATGCTGGAAGTAATCGACCGTTACGGAAAGACGACAGGTAGAAGCGTGGTCGTCCACCATGGGAAGGCGATCCCACTTATAAAAAAAAAAAAATGAGGAAAATCGGCTTCGAAGGCATTTCCTGTAACACTAATCTGGGGGGTAGAAGGCAGGGGGGGGACAGCGGATGTGTCGCCTTATACCAAAGCGGAAAATCACCTAAATCATGAACGTGCGCGCGACCCACAATGAACAAAAGAAACGCTTTCGAGAGGGCTGGTTAAAGAACTTCGACCGAACTTCAAGTGGTCGGGTTAAAAAGAAAAGGGCGGGACGTAATTTAAGGGGTGATTGTGTCCTAAATCTATCTTTCCGGAGCACCATGCACGCTGGAGAATAACAAGGGGCGGTTCGCAGCCTCTAACGTCGGGGGTTTGGCACGGAACGACACCGCCCCTCTTTCCCCAAAAGCGACGTAGGACAGAGAACGCAACCCAATCAAGACAAAAAACGGAAGGTCGCGCCTTCAACTTTGGGGGGAATAAAGGGCCAAGATTCACGTAAAGAACGCGGCTCCGCCACCGTATAAAGAGCAGCCGGCGCCAAGCACCTCTCAAGACCTTTTCCCACCAGAGGAAAAAAACCAAAAAAACCACCTCGTTCCAACCATTAAAGAGCCCAGGAAAGGGAGGAAATATTCGATCCTGAGTGTAAAACACATGCCACTAGAAAAAATACAGAACGACAGTGCCCGCTCTAGGTCCATAACCATCGAAAACCTCCGACAAGGTAGAGCAACCGTGGGCCTATTCAGGAGCCAAAATAGCACTTCTCAATTCTCCCAGACGCTTCCTCAACTAAGACGGGCGAGGGGGGAAGCAAGTCAGGGATAAATGCCTTTCGAGGAGTACCATCACTACGGTCTCAAAGATGAGCTGGCGTTAGAACAGGTGTTTGGGCAAACAGACGGGAGGGGTACAACTCTGGGGGGCCCGCTCTCCCGAAGGTAGGGGGATCATTCGTCATCACATTAACACCGCTGATCTCAGCAGGACCGCCGAGCCGTATCGCCGCGCAGGGTTCGGACGAAAATTTATATCCAAACATGCAGCGGAGAAACGTTGCGGACAGGGGGCATGCCATGCTCATAACCTCCTCGGGACTGAATCACCCTGGTGCGATGATGAAGGGCAGGTGAAAAATGTGCAGGTTGGATCAGGTCCCGCAAGAGAGTTTCGTTTAGCTTCGCACCATCTGGGAAGCCTTGGCTCGTGAACGTTGGACGGGACTGCCTGGAGGGGTCCCGTTCAGCGCGCCACCAAAGAACAGTTGTCAGGAAGAGTGCCGCCGGGGACCGAGGAGAAGGGGGTTTGGGTTCATTCCAATGGGGGGCCGACGGTGGGCCGCAAAAAACTCGCCCCACACTAGGAAAGGCCGGGGATGAGATTTGTGCCTGAAGGCTACAGCCAATCTACGGTTTCTCGGCCTCTCCGATTCCTAGGGGCAACAGAGGTAAAACGGGGGAAAAAAAAGGGGCGGCGGTTGGAACTCGGGGCTAAAGATCCTTGTAGGGAAGGGGAGATTGGTCCTGCATGGCGTCACGAGAGCGGCTGTCACCTGGTCTGACGAACGGAGGGGAGGGACCAACGGGAAAAGGTTGGGCGACTCGTTCCACGACGGGGGGAAAAAGGAAACGGCCGTTGTCTTCCGGGTCGGAAATGGTGGGGGGTGAAAATAAAAGGACAATTTTCGCAAGAACATATTGACGCATTGTCGTGGCTGCTCCAAGCATGTCCGAAGATTACCCATGTTGGAGATACCACGATTGGTCAAATCTTCGGCACAGGATAGCTCTCAACAAAAAAAGGAAATGAGAATCTTTCGAGGTTCGGGAAAAAGCTTTTCAAAAAATCACCGACTTAACGGAGAGGAATGAACCTGGATGGAGGGGGACCACTATCATCGTCATATCTGGGCATCTGGGCTTCGGGGGGGGGAACGTTCCTGTATTAAAACATTGAAGAAGGCGAAACCGCGGTCGGGCCGTTCCGCTACCGTCGTGATCCGTCCTCCCAAGGGCGGAGGGAAGTCGACTGTCACTATACACCGACCAGGGGAAAGAAAAAGCCTGGGGTGAGGCCTCAATGTAGGGAGAAGCAAAGCCGAACCCTTGTGATATGAAAAAAAAAAAAAAAGAATGTACCGCCGAACTTTCTGGGCACCCTAGGGAATCGGGAAGAGGGAGGGACATCAGCTTGGAGGGGGAAAGAGAATCATTTGAAGTACCCTAAATACCTTACTCAAAGGGTGACGTTTCGGCAAGTGCGCCACCGTTTCAAGCGCCTAGGAGATTCCAACAAAAAAAGAGGTCGAGAGGATCGGGGCCGGCAGGCCGGACAACGCGTTTGAACGCGAAGAGGAAGCTCATCAAGCGAAAAATGGCCAACCGTGCGTACGGAGGAAACAGATTAAACCGCGCAGAAAGGGATGGCCGATGGCAGAGGAATCCACCTTGTCAAACCCAGAAATGTGACTTCAGTGGCCGAACGTCCATTAGCGGACGCATGGAATGGCCTCCCGCCAACGGGGGGGATGCGGGTGGAATCTCCGTTCCAAGGGGTCTTCGTCTTCACCTCTACATGCAGCGAAGGGGGCGGCTCGCTGGAGGAAAGAAACGTGTCAACATGTACTGAACTCCTGAGTTGTCCTTACTGTAAAAAGCCTAGTGAACAAAAGCATGATTCGGGGGGCCATGAAACAGAAATTCTCCACAATCGGATAATGGACAGCATTCAGGGCGAATCTAAAAACGAATGGGCCGAGCGGGATAACTATCGGAGCGATGCCTAGGGGGAAAAGCGGAGAGTGCGCTCTTGAAATGTGGAGGCGGAAGGGGGGGGGACCTCGTAAAGAACACGTTCAGAAACCGGGGGTCTGGAGGGGGGCAATGAAAGAAAAAACGGCTTGGCCGGCGTGCCAAGCCCGTCGTTCGCCTTGTTGTGCGTTTGGAAACTCAGAGGCAGATCGTTCCAGGACTAACTGGGCTCGGAGGTCCGGTGGTTGGATGCCGGCTGGGGTTTGGATCGCCAGTTGGCCCGGAATTTCATCTGACGGGGGGTGGCTAGGGGCGCCCGGCCGAGGATCTGTTAAATAACGGAGGGCAGAAAACACGGAGGGGCCGTCGTGTAGGGAAACTTCTGGTAATAAGGAAAAGACCAAACATGCGAGGGCGGCAACGTTTGTCGAGGGTCTCGCGACGCGCGATCGTGAGGGGCGAGGGGGGCGGACCGGGGGGTCCATAAAAAACTACGAGTAGCGAGCCATTTTCTACAGCTTAAATTTCCAACCCACAAAAACCAACAACCCCAAACCCCAGAACCGGGCCAGATCGAGGTTAATGGAACAACACCAAAACGCAGAGAGTAACGGCCCGCTTACTGTCGCGACCGAGCGGAGACACATTGACGATGCAGGGGGGGCGGAGGTGAAAGCATCGGACACGGACGCAAGAGAAAAGTTGTTAAGAGCTCTCAAAGTGAAGGCGGGAAAAAAGATGCACTACCATCGTCTACGCAAATCAAACAAGACGCGGAAGGACGGGACAAAGTAATTCCCGATTGACGACCCCTCTCTCCATTTTGTGTAAAAAAGCCGGGGAGGCTGCGGCTAAGGGATAAACGCTTATACCCGATCAGAACAAGGGAGGAGGGTGCACAGCGATAAGACGCATCAGCGCGGGGGTAACGAACCAGGCCCGTTGGCGGGGGGAGGGGCGGAGAAGGAAGCTTGACGGGGAGCGGGGAATCGTAACCCCCGCCGAACGGTGAGAGGGGGGAGCAGCAGGGGGAACGGGGGGGAAAATAAAGTCGAGTCGAAAATGATGACTCCTCGTTCCATTCGGAGGGGAAGGGAAAATACACAACAACCCGTTGTTCTGTCGGGGACTTTCAAGAAATGACCCGTCGTCACGTTCGCAAGACATCGAAAAAACCTTAGACAATTCAGCAAATCAGGGACTCTCACCTACAAAAAACAGGCCGGGGGGTAGTTAATCCAGGACACTACTTAGGGACGAAGCCTGTAGCGTTTGATCTAAGACAAAAATAGCCAGATACTTCAAAAACACTAAAAAAGTGAGCTTCCCGGATCGGATCGCTGACAACAGTGCCCTTCAGCTACGACACAGCCCCACCGCCCCAAAAGCGCCGGTTGACTATCGCCGACACCTCCGGCGTCGCGATTCATAACTTGCAACAGGATCGACCGGTGCCGGTAGTAAGATGGATCAACAAAGGGTAGCCGCAGGAGCCGTCAAACTTACCATAGCGCGAGGCAGCGCGGGGCAAAAGGGGGGAATAATTGTATCGCGATCTGTGATTGACGCCGGAAACATGGTCGCGAGACCAAAGAGGAGAATCAGCACCTTGCCGCGCCCCAGCCAGACAATGCCGAGAGTTTAAATTTGAAAAAAAAAGGCCAACCTTCGAAACCGTCATAAAAGGTGGGGTCAGGCGCGCCTCGCCGATACAGTCCAAACAGCAGGGGGGAAGTCGTTATTGGTATGGTGTGCCCGAACCAAGGCCTGGAAGGACCATGCACGCTGGTCGAAAAATGGGCAGTGTCCTCCACGCTCCGTCAGGGGGGGATGCAACCAAAATCCACATATCCACCCCCCCCCAACCCCCCCCCCCCTTCCGAAAGCGGGACTACTGGACGCCCATAAACCTTGAATCGCCCTTCGGGGAGACCTGTTCCTAAGGATTACCAACGTTCCCGTGGAAAAGAGCACGACGGTCCGGCCTAATGTCTAATCCTCGGCAAGGGGGAGCCGAAGCAAAACACGACGATTGAAATTGGAAAGTCCGCCAAACTCGTACAAAACAAAAAGAAAAAAAAATATTCCAACCTAAAAAAAAACCAGTAGCGACATATGCCGAATCCTGCTTGAAAAAAGCCAACACTAGCAACAAAAAATAGATGACCTCCTGCCATTTAGGGAGAGGGTCCATAGCGAAACCTAGACCCGGTGGAACACAAGGCCGGACAGGGCAATCCGCCTCGGCCACACGGGCCGACCCTACCTCCAAGATTCTATACTAACCAAGGCTGGCCATCGCCGGGCGTAGTGAAGAAAACGGTCCCTCGCCTCGCCATCCCCAAATGAGAATAATCATCTTGTCAATTGGGGATTTCTGCTTTCCCTCATGGCTATTTTTTTCTTCGCTGGGTGGGACGTCCCTCCCAGAGCAAATCGTCCACCGTGATCCTCTTATTCTACTGCTCCGACGTAATCGAAGGGAGAAATCCGGTGAGACGAATAACGTGCCGGTATATCGGGCATGAACGGCAAAAAAAGGAAAGTTCCGGGCATGCCATGGGGCGGAACTCGGGAAAGGTCGGCCACTGAATCACCTGGGCGATGAAATGAGTAAACCTGGCAGGGTTAGTTCAGGGGCCAGACTCCATCGGGAACCATCGAGGCAACCAGTTGGCCAGCACTTCTGCTCGAAGGGACATGAATGGTAAATTCCTCTCAGAAAAAAACATCGGGGCGGTTGTCAGAATTGCAGTCGATCGCACTCGGGCGGAGGGTGGGGGGGTGGGAAAATGAGATCGCTTCAACCCAGTGAAAATCGCGCCTCCCCAAAGAAAAGTCCCGCGGCGAGAGGCGGCACGTTAAAAGCGGCGCGGTACAGCCAGCTATGGTTCGCCTTTGGGGTCCCAGAGGACCAGTCGGCGGCCCTGCAGGTCTTGGGGCGCCAAAGCGATCAGTGCGGAAGAGGTCGGATTGAAGGGATCAATGCTTACAGCGCGTGCTTTCCTGGTCGGGGATCTTGAGACTTCCCGGACAATTGGGGGCGGCGAAACGGGCACTTAGCAGGCGGCGGTGCCCGTCTATCGAAGTTTTGGGGCAAAAAACAAATATTTACGAAAGAAAACAGAAGACAGAGAAAGGCCGAGGGCGGTGGACCATAGGTCGGCCGCCAGACCTCTGTTTCGACACAAGTGGGGAACGCACCGCGTCAGCCAGGATATAATCAGAAACACACAACGGAGGAAAAAAGATCGATACCCTCGTTCACGCCAAACGCTGGTCGATCGCAAAGTCGGCTCTGACGTCCAGGATGGAGGGCGTCAGAAGAAAACACGACTCGCTGGTACTGGTTCGAAAGATGTAATGCTTCGACGACGACACGCTCTCCGGTTCCGCGACGTCAACGCCGGAGAACAAAAAAGTGGAGGTCCTGGTAAGACCGCCAGGACAGACAGCTTCGGCCGCCAGTAACGAGCCGGGATCGTTTTTGGAAAAGTTCATCGCTTTGGGGGCCCGAAGAGCCGGCAACCGGGCCGCCGCCGGGATTTCCCAAGGCAAAAGAAACAAGCCTGCTGGACCGCCATTCAGTGCCGACTACCTCGCCGAATGGCAAAGCCGGGGAGCGTTAAAAAGGATCACACAGGGAAGAGGCTTCCAACGCGTTGGGAAACGGCAAAAAAAAAAACGAACGGCAAGCTACCTGACTCGTTGCAGGACGATAAGCTGAAATACCATGAAAAAGCCGAAAAGCAAAAGCAATCGAGACAGAATGTAGGTGTGCCCTCTACGAAAGGGTGCGGACGGTCTGATCGACCCAAAGACAAAAAGGGGTTAAAGATGCAAATCGCCCCATTACTGTACTACGCATTGCGTCAATGAAAAGCCGCCCAAGTTATTGCTAAGAAGAGTAATCATTCCTACCGCACGGGGTCAGGCGTCTTCACCGACAGGCGCAAGCTACGTCGCCGCTGAGTTTGATAAAGGGCGGAACATGACGTTCGTACGAGGACGGGACACGCACCAGCAGTTAAAAATCGCCAGCGAAACAATACTACGTCTACCGCCCAGCATACGCTTGGACACGTAGTTTGGGGCGAGCGCGAAACCCGAGGGGCAGAAGCAAGGTACTAATACGAGTCGCTTCCTCTCGGACGTCTAAAACTGTGGCGTGGCATAGGTGGGCTGGCAAGGGAGGCGTAGTCCATAGACCGGGCCAAAGTTGCTAACACCCGTTCGGAGGTTTAAAAAAGCAATGCGAGTGGAAGAGCGCCGACGTTGATCTCCTTGGGAAGGGTTGAAAAAATCGGACGGCATGGCGTTCCGCGGATGGGGTCGAATTCGGGTGAATGAGAAGCCGCGGGACTGTGGTTGGATCGCAGTGGGCCCGAGGCTTCAGGAGTTGTTGGTGCTTCCGACGAGGATCTACTAAACGGCGGAAAGTGTGGACGGCGGTACGTGAAAGGAGGGAAGTCGTATGCACTGATAGGCGCGAAACGGTTTTGGTCCTGGGGATAGAAGTACTACTCGCGGATAGCGTTCGCGTTTTCGTTCGTGAAAATGCAAAACTCGGGGAGGTAATCTGGAACGCGTCATGGCGTTTCCCCATGCGGTAAGGCAAAAAAAAAAAAAATCAAACGTCAATAACGCAAGGGGGAACCGCTAATGTGCCGCAAAAAAAGTAGCCAGGCACGTGGCGCTGGAACGCATCTAACGTGAAAGTAGCGGTGACGGGCGCTCGGGGCGGAATTTCGGCTCCAGTAACCGGAGGGGGGACTAAAGTCACCGTCAACACGACGCAGGACGTCGGCGAACAATGATTCCCTCGGCTAGACGAAACTGCCTCGCAAACCGGGGAGGTGTTGCGACAAAAAGGGGGGGATTGGGCCCAGAAAAGACACAAGGTCTACTTTAACGAAAGCTGCATCAAGCCCCGCGCGGAGGGTAGGCGATCCCGAATCAAACGCCAATAGGGGTTAAGCTGGGGCCGGAAGTAGGGCATGTAGGGACCGCGAGACTTATGTCCTCCGACGGGTGCAAACGTGTCTGGCTAAGCCGTAAGGAGAAACAATCCGATGCGTCAAACGAAATGGGAGGGCATGCGGGACTACAACACATGGTGGAGGGAGGCTTCAATCAACC
>Ga0179591_1136507_pt1 | contig 12951 bp, 11 predicted proteins | sample CZOMad2_1_08_16f_FD_182891 | JGI IMG/M metagenome (GOLD analysis project Ga0179591, IMG submission 182891) | Vadose zone soil fungal communities from Angelo Coast Range Reserve, California, USA - CZOMad2_1_08_16fungal (PacBio error correction) | ecosystem: Environmental > Terrestrial > Soil >...
AAAGAAGGTTAGGGAGATGGTCGGCCTACTATTCTTTAGGTGCCCAGCGGAAGAGCATTTTTTGGGAAAAAACGTTTTTGTTAGAGACCCAAAAAAGACACTTAATGCACCTATGCGGCCTGGACCGCGAAGAGAGGGAAAAAAAACGGAACCGAGAAAGACTGGGGAAAAAAGGTCGTAAACGTATTTAGTTGACTCAACGACGGTATCACTTCTAGTGGGAAAACACTGAAGTAAAAAAAACACCACCTCGGGATTTCACAAACGAAAAAGGGGAAAAAAGTTTTGGAAAAAAGGGGGGGAAAAAGGGAGAACAGCACTCGGAGGGGGTTTTTTAGGGGTAAAGCGATTACTACGTTGGTGTTGCGCTGAAACATTGGTTGTACGACGTGCGGATAGAATGTAGTTACGCCAAGAACCAGAATAAGGGGAGACCTCTAGACCCACCCGAAGGAAAGTGCCCACGGAGATCGAGCCAAGGGATGGGTGCTTAACCTACATCCTTCCACAGTCAGAGCCAACGCGAGCCCTGAAAGGGGCCCGAAATAATCCGAGGAAGACGAATCAAGAAGCAGGGAACAGCACTCCAGACGAGAACTCCAAGCAGAAGTAACGACTTTTTGGGGGTAGTTTTTTCAGATTTCCGAATTAATGACGCTCGGTTTGAAAAAAAAATACTCACATGTAAAAGACTATAAATCTCCAGAGTACGTTGTCACCGTCATGAAAGAGGGACCGTACTAAGACGGTGGAGATGTTCCCAAACACTCCGAAAGGGGGTGGCCCGGGGAGCGCAGCAAACGTTCAAAGCAGGTAGGGGCTTCGTTGCACCTCTCCGACTGCCAAAAAAAAATTAGGAGGTCGCCGGTGAGAAAAGCCTCTGATAGAGGGGAGCCTTGGATACGGATCGTGGTGGAGAACCATGCGCAAAACCCCATGGAGGCACGAACGGCAAAATCCATGGCACCAAAACACAAATCCAGACAGAAACGCAGATCTGCATCCTTGCCAGGGCGCGTTTTCTGCATTGACCACCGCATACAAGAGACACCATTTACCACAAGGGGCCGGAAAGCGGCCCACCTTCCCCAAAGTCATTAAACTCCTCAGAATTGAAAGGAGGGTCCCAGGGGTCGGGATCTCAATAAGGTTGAACGTACGGGAACGCGGGGGACAAAATCTCTACAAAGAAGTTTTTTTTTGGGTTGGTCGTTTGGGCCGAATGGGGCAAAAAAAATATTCAAAAAAAAGGCCCGAAAAATCTTTTAAGGGAGGAGGAAGACGCATGCCGAGAAACAAGGAATCTCCTAAGATTGGCAGAAGATGGCCCAAAAAACGTCGTTGGAGCCTTGGAATACGAGAAAGGGTTGTGAGGGGTCACTATCCCGTGGTTGGAGCAGAACCAGGTTTTGTGGTTTTTTCTGTTCCACGGAAGGAGAGTGGTGGGCACGGAGGTGGGGGGACACCCCTCAGTGGGGAGTTGCAAACCGGCAAAAAGAAGGTGGTTTTTTTCCAGCCGTCAAAAAAAACAAGGAAGAAGAAATAAGAAACAAAAGGTGTTGCCAGAGAGAACGAAGGACGGTGGAGCTGGACGCGACACAAGATTATCAAAAAACCCTAAAGTGGGGGAGGTAGTCGTTGCCAATCAAAAGTAGAAGAAATGGGAACCAAGTGAAGCAACGAACAGGAAGTGGTAAAGGGGAGTGACGATCCTAAGTGGAGGCAACCGGCATCGAGCCCAAAGACACAATGAAAGGTGAAGGATGTGACCGATCAAAAAAGGAAAAAAGGAAAAAAAGGTATGACAGATTGGTTCAGAAACTCGGAGGGGGGGGGTGAAACCCTTCCCAACCGTCGGACAACTAAACAAATGGTTTTCGGGGAAAAAAACGAACACAAAAAGGACCGCCAAAAAGATTCGCCCTGGAACACTGGGGGGGGAAGTTGGATGCGCCATCAAGCTAACCACACGAGGCAGGAGTGGGGTAAGCCTTTTTCGTTTCAAAGAGGAAAACAGGGTTCTATCAAAAGACTCACTACCAGCACTCCCCAGCTCAAGGGGGACGGTTTTCACGAATGAGCTATCCAAGTTTTAAAGCACAAAAATTTTAGCTCGTAAAAATAAAAACGGGAGGTGGGACGTAGTGAGGGATTGGCAAAACCAAACACGAAACAAAAGGGGAATCTGGACTTCTTTTGGTCGTAGAGTGGCCATGGGGAAGCAAGTAGCTGGGTTACATCTTAGAAAAAACACAGTTCTAGACGGAAGAGGTAAATGGCCCATGATCTTAGGGGGGGTAATTGACTTAAAAACCACGTTCTCAAACTGAAAAGGGCCCACACCATCGAACAACCCCCGTCACTTGTAATAGACACAAGTCAGACTGTACAATTTAAACGGCCGTCTTTGGGGGTGGCTCCCACTGGACTTTGGGGGGAAGTAAAAACAGAGGACCGACAGAACAAACCGGGAGTCGAACTGCAAGCCCACTGGTTTTGACAGTGAAAAACCAAAGAAGTTAAGAAAAAAAAAAAGTTCCTCTTACGGATCAGGGAAAAATCTTTCCCACAACGGACCCACCACGTCAACTTCCGGAGGCACAGGGGCGGTCCTGGGGTGGCTTTGGAGGGCAACGCGGAGGGAAAAATAGGCCGTAGTCGCCCCGTTGGTTCAAAATAGAGAAAAGAAAAATCACCCGGTTTGGAAAAAGCGGGGAAAGTGGGAAAAAACAAACAAAGGCACCGCGGGACTATGGAAAACCCCACCAAATCAAACCCGGCCCCGCTGCAGAGGGGGGGAGTTGGTTCCGGGTGGTGACCCACCAACGGTCCTCCAGAACACAGGCATACAAAAAAAAAGTTGGAACGACTAATCTATCGGAAACTATCCGCACTCTTTATAGAACAACTCACGGAAAGTAATGTGTGGTAGTTCGACCGTGGACCCCGTGGCCCCAACCCCCTTTCACTGGTTGTCAAAAAAAAAGAATCAAAACCGAACACTGAGGAAGTCTGATATTGGAAGAAAAAATCCGTAGTAGAAGTTCCTCTCGGTATAAGGGGTATACGGGGGGGAGGGGACGGCGGCCGATGAGGTCACATGAGGGTCGCCTCCTTACAAGTTAAGGGCAAAGAGTCCCATGAAAAACGTTTCATACCTGATTCCAAATGCAAAGCGAAAGATACGGAGAGAAAAGAAGACCGAAGCCAATTACAACAAGAGGACACTTACCCTCGGTCAACCTTGAAGTTTAGGCTCTATCCCACCCCCTAGAAAAAAAACAAGACAAAAAAAGAAAACCGGCTACCGGGGCCCCAACTCAAATCATGGAGGGGAAAAAACAAACACCGTAAATGAAAGGATGAGAAAAGAGGAAAAGAAGGGTACTAATTAAGGAAGATCATGACCACACAGAATCAAAAGGAAAACAAAACCAGACTCCGGGATCTATGGGGGCACCCGCGGGGGCCCCTTTCAGCCCACTCCCCCCAGACCGTTTGAAGGGTTTGGAAAACTGTCTCAATGGTCGCAGGGAGGGGGGAGCACCGAAAGACTGGGGGGAATCAGGGAATGCACGACTTGCCTCATGGTCCGCTTGTAAAGACTACCTCACAGTCAGAAGCTACGTCCCTACTTAATTAATCAGTGACCAAGCTTTCGTGAATACGTGGGTTTAGCACACGCGAACCGTTCCGAATACGCGGGGCCTTAAATAGAACAGAAAAAGACCGTCTATGCCGAGAACCACCCCGGGAACCAAAAGGGCTGCGGAAAAGAGAACAGATGGGTTTTAGAATCCTGAACTCTAGAGAGGTACTAAGAAGTAAGACGGAGAAATAGAAGGGTAACGACCGAAAGCAAAAGAAACCGGTATGGTGGGGGGGGGGGAGGGGGGGGGGGGGGGACCTAAAAACTAAGGAGCACTAAGTTCGTTCCTCAACTTATTTCACTAAATAGGGAACGATAACGTGGCCCGACTAATGAACTTCTTGAACAGGAACGTCGAACCAACCAAAGAACAAGGGACCCCATCCGGGAAAAGAAATGCAAAGGTTAGGCCAAAGAATACCAAAAACTTTCATATTATCTTTCGTACTCGAAACGTCTGGGGTGGCCAAAAAAAGTCAAAAAAAGGGGGGACCATGCAACGCAAAGAAAACCAAAAAAAAAAACCACTTTTTTTTCGAGCGATAAATCATCACGCGCCCACCAAAACAAAAAAAAAAAGCGCAATTTTCTCGACGGGGGGGAGATGTTTTAAACTAAGGAACAGAAGAAAACAACCGCCCGCCTCCAGCCAAAAAAACTTTGAAAAAAAAAGGGGGTGTATGTGCCGGTTGGCACAAAATCTAAATCCACGCGCGCAGGCACCATTAGGTCGCTCCAAGGTTTTTATGAAAAATAAGGAGGTAAAATGCGCTCAAGAGGGGGGGGGAACTGTGGGGTCAAAAAACCCAGAAAAGGAAGTCTAAATGTTAACTCCCATCCCTACTACCCGTCAATCACCGCCGTAATCTGGGGACAAATGGCGTAATCCCAGTGAGAAAAGAAGTCAATCTTAAAGGGAAGGACAGGTGGGCGAGGAAAATGGAGTCAGGCTGGGGGGGGGACGACTAACCACCCTTTTAAAGGAAACGGGCAATTACTCAAAAACAACTCCTCCAGGTAGTGGGGTCCGGAGGTTGGGGACCTTCAAACATGCCCATGTTTTTTGGCCCCGAATTTGCGGCCCCCACACCCTTGCGGGTGGTTTGTGGAATAAAAAAGGTGTCGGAAGAAAAAAATTGGAGGTGGAAATCTCAAAATCCAAAATCCCATGAAAAAATCAAGCCAAGGGGGGTCGGTTTTTGGTTACCACGGGTACTTTGGGGCCAACTGCGGACTTCGCGGCCGTCGGCGGGGCCGGAGCTCCGGTAAGACAGAGAGACGCTCGGAACTACCCAGAATGAATGACGCAAGGAAGGGGGTCGAGTGTTTTGGTAAGAAACAGAAATACACTCTCGTTCGTGAAATATTCAAAGGAGCGGAAAAGGAAAAAAGGGAAAGCTAAGAGGGACTCCCACGGGGGAAAGACTTGACCTTTCTAGGGAGTACCAGGGGGGGGTGCGCAAAGGGGAATATAAACCATAAGAAAAAAAAAACCTCATGCGAGGCAAAAACAATCCAGCCAGAAGAACGCAAAATAAAACCACTAAGGAACCTCACACTTTAAAACAAACGTAAACCTACCAGTCGCCCTTCAAGTTAGTTAACAAATTGTCCACTACGTCCCTGGAACCTCTTCAAGATGGCACAAAGAGATGTGAAGGGGGGCAAGACAAGAAGGTGTGGTCAGAAAATACGAACAGTGGGGAGGCGCAAAAAAGTGTAAATATGAGGGGACTTCACACCATCAAACCACAATTTGTCTTTCGTCTAGAGGAAGACTGCAACCAGTAAACGAACGAGTAAAAAAGGTCTTCCCGATCAACCGGTGGGAGCGAAAAAATCGACCTAGAACAGTCCAACAAGAAACGAGAAAAAGTCCGTTGGACTGAGGGAAAAAGACCACGAGGACATAAAAAGTAGAAAACAACGCGCCCTTGATGCAAAACAAGGGGTAATACATCGAACAGGGAGCCTTCAAAGAAAAAAAAGTAGGTAGCCGACTTTGGGTAAAAAAAAGTCCGTTACTAATCCAAGGAAAGATAAGAACAGGAAATCACCTGGTTGACGACACTACCCGACGACAAAGGATGCTATCTCTGTCCAAAAGGAATCCGCCGGATATAAAAAACAAAGGGGAGGAACGAGGAGAACAGGGGGAGAGTCTTGTAGGACCACTCTTCATGGATTCTTTAGGAAAGTGACGACTATGAACACAAGTTCACTTACCAAAGACCACATGCTTCGGGAAAAATGGGAAAGTCTGTTCTGTGTTTTTGGAGAGGGGGAAGGGGGCAAGTCACAGGGAAGACTCTTAAAGAGGAAAACTGGAAAAACTCCTCTAAGCTCCGGGCTGGAGAGTGCGCGTCGGAGGGAAAAAGCTAGGAGAATCCACGAAATTGCTTAACCCTCCTTGCAAAAAGATTTCACACAGCAGGAGACCATCGGAGAGGATTTGACCCCAGAACCTGGGAAAGATGTCCGAGAACCCTCGGACGGTTTGAGCCCAAAGAACCCGGACGCGACTTTCAAGCAAAGGGGCGGAAAAACCAAGGTCCGGACCTGACTAAATCAAAACCAAAACTAGAGAAGGAAATCCAATTTCCCCAGAACCTTTTGAAAGCGGTCGGCCGCTGCAAACTACAAAAAAATAGCTAATATTCCCCGAAAAATAGGAACCAAATCGAACTTTCCTACGGAAAACAATCCCAGAGATAAACCAACCGTGGGACAAAACAAAGAAACCCGGGGTGTTAAAAAGGACCTAATCCGTGGGAAAAAAAGAACCTACAGGGAATCTTTAAGCTAGCTGGGGACGACCCATCTGTCTCGGTACTAGTTAAAATCCGCCACGGGAAAGGGGCCGCGACGGCACGGAAGTGTCAGTGCGGGAACTGGTTCAAATCTCTCCAATTGGCACGGAACCGAGCGAGGTCGCCTAAAAGAAAAAAAAAAGGTCCTGAGAGAAAAAAACAACAAAAAAGGATTAAGGGAAGGGGGGGAAAGAGAAAGAAATAGGAAAATCATCAGGGAAACTCAGGTGCCATCCAGTAGGAAAAATTTGTGAAGAAGAAGAAACGGGTCTAGAGAAGCGAACGAGACTCCCTGAAGAATGTCCTAAGAAAACGCCCGCAGGGGAAATCGAGAAAACGTTCGGTATATAAACTCTAGGAAGTAGGCTGCAACGTTTAAAAACCTGTCTTCCAAAGAGCTTAAACTGGCTCTTTTTAAAGAAAAAAAGCGATTCCTTTAGATGAGGTGTCAGACGAGGAGGTAAAGAAGGATACTAGTTCAAACGGAAAAGGAATGAAACAGCAAAAAAAGGTTACGAGGGGGGGTGAAAGCTACCGATTCGCATTTGGGCAGTCGAAAAGACCGGAGGATGGCCGTTGGAAAAAGGGAGGAATACTAGAAACAACTTATGAAAGACCAACTACACACGCGCACATTCGGATGAAGATCCTAAAACAAAAACTGCCAAACCGTAAAAAAAATAAAGCGAAGAAAGGAAAGAAGCAAAATTCGAGCAAGGAAAATGGAAAAATAAATCCTGCTTATACACTCTTCATCATCTTAGGAACTAGACTAAAAGTCACGAACTCTTCTCGAAACTCGTTGGAATGTGAAAACCGTTTGTGCAAAAATCTAAAACAAAGTCAAAAAGGTGGAACCGGCGAAGAGACAAAAACACGGAAAAGGAAAATCAACGACTTCCTCTTTTTCCAAAAGCCCGGAGAAGTAGTGGATACAACAAACTGTGTTATCGAAGCCGACTTCCGGTGAAAGCTAACTTGCCAGTACCGAAAGAATGCGGTTGCGCAGGAACTACGAGGTCGAACTAACTTCGTTGTTAATCGCTGAATTACACAATGTCGGCGGGGCTTAGGTACTAGTCCTTTTGAAAAACCTCGTCTGCAGATACAGAATTGGAAATCCGTACTACCGGAACATTCTCCAACAACTACCGAGGAACAAAAACATATGGAAAACGATGCAAACAAGGGACTTTAAGTACAAAAAAAAATCCCAAATGCCAAGGACAGAATCGGGGGGTGACACCTTGAAGAGGAGAGAAAGGCCCAACAACATCACAAAAGGACCCGTGAGTCCGCAGTAAGTGGTTCGACAGACCAAAAAAAAAGATACAAGTGGTGGCCGGGAGAAACGAAGGAAACGTTTAGATAAGCCCATTTTGGCAGCGTGGTTTTGGACTTACTCAGGTCTCCAAGAGAATTCAGGGTGGGTCGCTTTCAGCCGGGAAAGAAAAAAAAGGCAGGAAAGAAAGTCAAAACATCCTTATCCACTCTAAGAGTGGGGCGGAATAGGAGAGCATAAAAAAAGGGTTGCCAAAAAAAACCCGGGGCGCGGGGTTTCCCTGACATCAGTCGGTCAGTTGGAGCTGTGGGGCACCACCATATGTTAGGTCGGGAATCAATAACCCAGGTTACCAGAAATCTTCCAAAAGTGTGGGCCCCACAACGACCGTCGAGACGTTAGTCACAGGCCGCCTGTTTCCAGGGAAAATGCGTGAATTAAACTACCTAATTTGCAGGTCCCGGCCGGGTGCACGCATTAGATCAAAAGAAAATTAAAAAACCGGTGTCAGTCAATCTGAGAAAAACGTCTAGGGGGAAAAAACTAAAGAAACTAAGCCAAGGTCCGCGCAACGCTATCTACTCATCATGTGTCAACCGGAAAGAGGCCCCGCTTTGTTGGCAATGTAGGCACTCATAAGGTACCTATCCAGTGTTTTTTTTCACAAACGAAAAGAAATTTTCGGAAATAACCACATGGGTTGATTAGGGCCTGGGGGAAAAACTGTGGGTAAGGGGGTAATGGTCAATCACAATGAAAACATCATTCCTATCTGAGGGTGGGGATGAAGACTTAAAGGTTCACTTTACGGTAAGCGGAAAAGAAAAAGGCCCCTCTCAAAAGTGGAGGTCGGTTTTGTGTTTCAACTCAACTAACGATTGGTACAAATTAAAAAAGAAAGCTCAGACCTACAGAGTGCTAAAATAACCGAACTTTACCCCCTTTGCCCGGGAAAGGGGAAAAAAGCCCGGCAAAGTCGGGTTACCACAGGTTCTTCACAATGGCCCCCCCCTGGCACGCTCCAAACAGAAGAGGAAAACATAGAGCCGAAACAAGACTACTACGAAGGGATGGGGAACAGTACGAGGGACAAAAAAGGCGGGGGCACCACTTCTGGGGTCAACATGGGGCCTCAACAGAGTCGAAAACTAGTCAACCTGCAGGTTCCCCTACAATCGCAACTGACCGAAAAAAAACTGGGGGAAAACAACCGAGGGGGGGGAACCCAAGTGAGTGGTTTGTGGGGGCTACGGGTGTAGATACTAACAAAACAAAACTCTTGAGCAGGACAGACTGGGTTTAAAGAAAATCAATTTCACTAATCGGAGCTTTTTCCGGTGGTCACCGAAGTCAGAGGGAGAAAAACCAGGGAGAGAAGCGGCCCAAAAACCCCAGGTCAAAAAGGCTACCGTTCAACTCCACGCGGGTAAATCGTTTTTATGATTATCCCGCGGAACGATAAGGGACCTTTGAAAAAACGGGAGGAGGGAAAAAAACCCTATTTTTTGGCAAAAGTTTCCCAGCCTACAAGAAAGGGAAAATGCACATCCCAACAAGCCAAAAAATAATCCATACCGGTGCACTGGGTGGGGTCCCCACGGGTAAAACCAGGGGAGGGCCCCCTCGCGTAAAGTTGGAGTCGAAATGAAAACTAATAAATCCAACGATAAAGTGCACAGAAAAAAATGGCGGCAAAAAGGAGACTGACCTGGATTGGGGGAAGTTTGTAAACGCAAAAACGCGTCAAAGAGGGTCGGGGCCATGAAGTAATATCAAAATAAATTTTACCTACTTTTCACACCTCGCCAAGGCCGTAAGTAAACAGGGGAAAAGCTTCCATCTGAGCGGAGGGGGGTAACTGACCGTATGGGGGATTGGGAAGGGGGGAGGGCGGAAGGGGAAAGGGTCTTGGGGATGGGGCGCTCACTGACCAGGGATGGGGCGGGGCAGCAGTCACCCCCTGCACAAAAACTTTCAAAAGGAGCACTCCTGATCAATCCTGGTGTTGAAAAAAGTTACGAAGCACACCACCAATATTCTAAAAAAGAAAAAACAGAACCATCGAGAAACACCTTCCGGTTCGGTATAATACCTAAAAAATTCCAGAAAAAGTAAAACCCCGACGGACAACCTGCAAAAAAGAACGATTAGCGAAAACCAGAAAAACAAAAAAATTTAATTAGGAAAAAAGAAAAAGAAGTATTATCTTGGGAACCAAGCCAGAGCGGGACCGGGCTCGGCGAATGAAAATTTGGCGTTCAGAGATTTACACTAAAAAAGAGATCCGTGCAGGAAAAAACGCCAAAAGTTGGGAGGTCGTTGCCCGCGGCGTCAGACGTCGAAAAAGCGGACCAAAAGCCTGTTTGCGCAAGTGGTAGTAAGAAAAATTGAGACTCACAACCGACGTGAAAAAACCAAAGAAAAAAAGCAAGAATCCTAAGCGGGAAATCCGACGTTCTACTAAAAAACATTCCAAAAAAATACTGGGTGCAATACGGCTCAAAACTTTCCACCGTTTAAGGGGGGGGGGAAGAAAACTACCCAAAAAACGACGGGAAAGAAAAAAACGCTCTAAAAAAAGAGGATGAAACAGATGCGGTTTTCCGGCTCCGACACGTTGTTTCCCGAAAAAAGTCGGACGGAGCCCTGAATAAAAAGACAACTGGACACAATACAAAGTATCCTGGGACAGAAGACTGGGTACCACCTACAACTCAAAAAACTCTTGTTACAGGGAGGGGGGGGGACCTCCGTGCACATTTACTGTTTATCAATGGGTCCCAGCACAGGGTCCAAAACAAATAACGGCCGAAAAGATAAAAAAAAAAAAACCTCCCTATCTCCCCCCTAGGAAACGAGACAGCCACGCCTAAAGAAACTTCCACTTTGCATAAAAGAATCACCTCTAGGGTTATGAAAGGAGTGAGCGAAACGGGGAACCATTGAAAGAATCGCAACAAAACCAGATAAGACCATTCCCCATCAAACATTTCGCTCAAAAGGGTGTTTTGGGTCCTAGCAGAAATCAAACAACGCGGAAAAAAACGGGGGAACAAGACGCTGGAAATCATAGGGGTTTTGTAGATTTTTATACTCAATCACCACACACAAGGAAAGAAAAAAGGGAAAACCAAAAAATGGTGAAAGGGAAACAAAAACCTTAAGTGGTAATGGTTGAAGTCCAAAAGGTTGGACTCCGGCTAGAAAAAGCCACCCCATACCGCACCATCGAAGGGGGGTCAAGACAAGTACGTGTTTAAAGGGAATCGAGGGACAATCGCAGGGCGGCGGAAGTGCAACTGTTTGTGACCTCACACCCCAAGGACGGAAGGAGGAAGTGCTCCATCGGATGAGTCCCTCCTCGGATTCCTGACAAAGGTGGGCCTTTCCCGGGAAAAGGGCTGAAGGAACAGTGAAACAGTGAAAAGGCAAAGTGGAAGATAAACCCCGGAAGGTGGGGCATGGAAACGAAGCTCAAAATACACACTTACAACAGCTATTGGTAGGGGTCCTGTGTTAACTAGGACCCAGCACACACATAGGGGGGGTTTTTAAAGGAAGGACAAAAAAAACATTTGTTTGAATAAAAATCTTTTCGGGGAAAATGGAGGGGTTTCACCCACGAAAAACACTAACCCACAAGCCCCTGTTGTGGTTTTTCAAACCAGGGACGGGGGGACCATCTAGATCAAACACCCCCTGGCCGCTAAAATTTGCCCTTTCGTGGGCCACGAGCCTTATGGTCCCGGGAGCTCTCGCCTTTTTAAAGACACAACGAAACGTCGTGCAACCCATGAAGGCAAAGGTCAGCTTCAGGATTGAGAGAAAGAATAGGAAGAGAAGCAATTCTGTAAATAAAAGGACCAAAATGACAAAAAACCGTGCAAGACCGGAGGGGAAAAAGGGGGGGGAAAAGAGTTCAAAACTCGTCCCGATGAAGGAAGAAACTACTTAAAAAAATCCTAAAACGTACCTTCAACATCACCTTCACACGGGAACGGCCACCCAAGAGGACAAAAGTAGAAGACAGGAACCATTTGTACCACAGCGGACTTCAAAGAGTAACGAGAATCCCACGAAACACCTTCAGGTGCTCAAAACACTATTGGACTCTCGGATCTGCTGTCAGGGGCACTACAAAAAAGTAGTCGGCCTTCACTCCGTTTGCCAAACGAACGAGGGAAGACCTTCCTTCGATCAACGTACTTCGGCCACGGAAACGGGGGAACCGGACCAAGACCAAGGAGACGCCAACTTGACAAGAATTGTGTCCACAAGGACGTGCAAAAACTAGAAAATGTGAGTCACAAAAAAGCCCCTCCGAAGGCTAGGGGGTGAAAAAAAAATAGGACTTCTAACAAGAAAAAAAGCGTTGCAAAATGACCCGTCACAAACACGAGGAGGTGCGAGACTCCAGCAACTCAAGCAGAAAAAATTTTTGGCGGTCGGGGCAGGACTTGTTGGCAACACGGGGAGGGACAACTCAAAAAAGGTGGGAAGAGCCCCCCGTCTCGCGGGTCTGCGAAGCGCGAGACACAAGGGAAAAAAAGAAACCAAAAATTTACGAAAAAGAGATCAATAACAAGACCCAAAAAAACCGGGGGAGGCATCGAGCTTCTTTCACCTTAAGCAGTAAAAAGCTTCAAACACACTTCTATTCAAAACACCGCGAGTATATTTAAGCTCCTTTGATCCTGTCAAGACCATTGAACGGATCCACGCTGAGAAAAGGATAGTCATACCACTGGGTAAGCTTCTGAACCAAAAAAGCGGGACGGAGGAGGGGTGGCAGAAAAATGAAACTCGGGATGGGGGGGTGTTTGTCATACAACGCTCTACTCTAAATGTAAACGGGTCAACAGAAGAACGCTTTGAAAAAGAAGACTTCGCGGAACCAACTCAGCCCACTAGGGTCCCAGGGACTATTTGAGCGGAACTCGCCGTTCCTTTCCTGTGGAAAACACATCCTGGAAAGGAACCCTTTAGAGACACTCTCAAGAACCTAGTCCCTACGGAAAGAGTGTGAAAAAAGAAACCAAGCTAAAGGGAAACACGGTCACCCAAAATGGAAAAAAAATTTGACACTCAAACGTCCACCCACACGGCGAGGCTTTCCTGGACAGTGGAAGGGACCTCCACGCGGCAACCAAAGAGAAAAAAGTAACAACCCCACGAGACAAACCTGGGAACACGTCGGGGGAAAGGCGTCC
>Ga0179591_1268269_pt1 | contig 12951 bp, 13 predicted proteins | sample CZOMad2_1_08_16f_FD_182891 | JGI IMG/M metagenome (GOLD analysis project Ga0179591, IMG submission 182891) | Vadose zone soil fungal communities from Angelo Coast Range Reserve, California, USA - CZOMad2_1_08_16fungal (PacBio error correction) | ecosystem: Environmental > Terrestrial > Soil >...
GGCTTACAGCTGGGGAAAAGGGTTAATAAACCTGCCAATTTGCTTTAACTTGCCGTGCTTTTGGAAAAAAAAAAAACGTGGAAGACGCGCGCCTAAGTCTTTTCAGAAGGGGAAAAAAAACGGACGGCGGCCAAGACCGAAATCGCGGACTTTCAAAGGAAAACGCCGGAATCCGATCACAGGCTCAAGGACCTAAAGGAGGAGACTGTTTGTCAAGCGGTAGGCCACCAACCTCATTTCCCCGCACAAAAAAATGCTTCTATAACCGGGTCGCCCGACTTAACAAAACCTCAACAAGGAAAAAAGCGAGAGTGGGGAAAAGAAAAAAATCCAGGGTGAACGTGGTAGGGGTGGAATTTTCAAAGGAAAAAACCCTCAAAGAGAGTAAACATTCTTCGTTGGGGGGGGGTGCGCCCATAAGACCATGGGGGTGGTGGTTAAAAGTCGCACCAGGTTCTCTACAGCCGAAGTGGGGGAAGTGGTCACGGAACCAGACTGCGAAAAAGAACTAAATTCAACGTAAGTTCAACCTTCTGTTTAAGGAGATCTCAAAGAATCAGGACGCCCCCACCCAATCTTTCAAGGCTGAAAAGGTAGCGTTTAAGGCCGGTCTTCCTCAAACTCTGGGTTCGAGGCATCGTAAAAAAGGAAAATAAGAGGGGTCCCAAGTCCCCTCCAACTTAGAGAATTGCGCTTAAAAAACTCAGAAGGGCGGGCCCTACCAAGAGAGAATGCCTCTTCGTAGGGCTATGGGGTGTCGGGGTTAAGGGTCAAGCTGCTCCCTAGGGAAAACATAGGAAGGCAGAAGACTAAACATATGAACTTAAAGAAGGTTTAACAAAATGGGTTAGTGAAGAGTCTAAACTATTTCGCGTACCTGTCAGCAAGAGGGGGGGGGGGGGGGGGCCAAAAACGCTTTCCCCTCAAGCGCGTCCCAGTTGGACAGGGCGGTGGGCCTGGCCGGAGGACCAGGAGGCGGGGGGCAAAGTCCAGTCGGGCCTGATTGCTAGGGGAACACCCTATTCTACAGAACACAAGAAAAACACGGCTCGGGTGAAAGCTAGTCGGGGGACCTCTTTTTGCGGAGGGTCAATGGAGGTCCACAAAAAAAAACCGGGGTAATAACCTTCCAGCTGGCCGTGAATGCGGCCGAATGGCTGTGAAACATGTCGAACCGAGAGAAACATGCCTCACGGAACCACCGAGCTTTATTCTGCCACCGAAAAAACCGACGTGTTTTTTTTGTGGGGTCGCTTTACCAAAATGCATGAGTTGATTCTAAAAAGACATGGTGGTGGGCGCTTCGGCCAGGAGCAAGGTAGATGGGATTTTCGATTTCAGTAAACATAGACGGGTGAAGTCCACCGGGTGTGGTTAAAAAAAACTTGACCGGGGCGAATTGGCTGGACGCGCATCTAAGAGTACAAAAAAAAACCTGAAAGGAAGGAAAAATAGAGAGATGAAAAAAATGCAAGATTACAACACACTAACGACAAAAGCCCGGGGAAACTCCACCCGGACGGGGAAGGGAAAAAACGGTTTGTCAACATCGCAAATCGAATCATCCAAGTTAAAACCTCGCCGAGTTCACGGGTCGTAAAACAGATCCAACCGGCCTGTCCCCGACGGGCAACACCACCGGTGCGGTGTCCACCGACCTGTTTGACACCGCTGGGGGGGTACAAAATCGGGGGGGGGTTTCATTTCTCAGGTAGGGAAACAGATAAAAAAGGCCAACACGACTCAGCACCAGACCTAGAAAAGGAAGAGGTTCCGAATAAACTAACGACAAAAAACCGTGTGGACCGAATCAATCCGGGAAACCAAGCAAGAAAAGGAGTCTAAAAGGCAATGGGACATTTGGGATCACCACCGCGGCCGACAGGACCGGGACGACTAACGCCGAGCTTCCCCCTTAAAACTCGGACCAAGATGAGAAAACAGGAGCAAAGAAAGGCCGAAAAAAAAAATCGGCGACTAGACCCCGAGAACGTGCAACTTCTCGGCACCCTGCCGGCACTATTAGAGTCCTGGGGGTGGAGAAGGACGCAAACAGGACGACCTGCCAGACAGGCGACAAAACCGAAAAGGTCGCAGGCTTCCGTCAAAAAGAGCCTCCCCACCATTTGAAGACAGATCTATCCGAAGACCAATTAATTAAAAGAATTTCCGGGACTTATGACTCAGACCCGAGGAGAAAAGCTAACTCGCAGGGAAAAGGACGACGAAGCGGGTTTTTCTGTCCGCATAGCAAGGAATCTGAGATCGGGGTCAAAAAACTAAGTGCCCGAACGAGGGCAGGGTCCCGTACATGCAGGGGGAACAGGCAAAAGACTCGGCCGCGAGCGAAAAACCCTTTTTCTCCGACCCAGAAAAAAAGGGTCGTGAGAAAAAAAAAAAACAGGAAAGACAACGAGGAGCAGAAAAGCGCCGTTTAAGAAGAAAAAACACCCCAAGTAACACCACCCCGCCGGGCGGGGGGGGCTGAATCTCTCAAAGTTGTCTTACTACGTTAGGGGCGGGAAAGAAGACCAAGAAAAAAACGGCATCCGCGCGAAGAGATGGGAAAACCAATTCGCAAGCCGTGTAACGGCCGCCGAGGAGGAGCTTCGTTTCCTTGGGGAAACAGGAAAAGAATTGTGAGACGAAAATCGCAGATCGGTCCGCTAACAGTGGCCCTCCTACTTGGGAGACAGAGGCACAAACCTCAAAAGGCCCAAAAAAAGTACCAAACAGGGAAGGCACTCTCTAGCATCTCTCAGAAAAAAAGTAAGAGGGAGAGACTCAAAAGGGGCGGAAGCCGATGGAATCGGGAAGTTGGTGCCCGGGGGGGGTGGAACCTCTCGTCAGAGGTGGAGCAAAGAAGGTCGGGACGGGGGGGGAGATGGGCCGCCTGGGAGGAAAGAGAACTAAACAAGGGGAAAGTTTGCGGGTTAACCGGAACGCCTGGAATTGAGGAATTCGTCGGCCTCTCCTGGAAGGGGGAAAAGTCGGTTCCGGGGGAACACCTCAAAAAAAAAGGGGGGAAGGCAGGGAAAATGTTCTTGGGACTCAGCTTTTTCCCGCCCCAGGGAGCCCAATGGAAAAACCAGGGGCGATGACAAAGAAGGAGGGTGTGAAACAGTGGGTTCTGGGTTTGGGTTCTTTGGGGGCGACCGGCTCTGGTCAAAAAAGAGGAAGAAATGACGGTCTGGGAGTGGTGGTAGAAAAGAAGAACAAAGGGGGGGGGGTAAAGTGAAAAACACCATGGGTATCATGGTCCTAAATGAGAGTGCAAGAGCTCCAGCGCAAAACGAAAAAAATTGGCGGGGGGAAAAAGGGATGGGGGTATCAGAGATAGGAGGCCTCCTCGGGTACCCCCACGGGGAGATGGCTTCAACTGGGGGGGCCGTTGAAGGCGAGGAAACACCTGGCCTCAAGATTCCACATACTGGGAAAAAGGGAGCAGGGGGGTCCCAAAAAGAGAGATCTTTGACGATTCCGAAAAGGATGAAAACAAGATCACACCGGACGCTTCCTGCCCTACCGACTCGTCCCTCTGAATAAAAAAAGGGAGAAAGGTACCTTCTCTCAGGGGGAATAAAAACAAAACCAGAAACTAGGATATCATAATCGGCGAGAAGAAACTTTTCCTAGAAACGGGGGGGGGTTATATAAAAGCAACGATGGGTTCGAGGCTATCTCGAAATGGACACGCCGGCTGTCCTACCTTAACCCCAGAAACCACAGCCCTGTGGGTAAGGTGGAAAAACAGGGCTGGAATGAGGAACAGTCCAAACCGGGAACCCAGAAAGTTCTATTTACGCAACGAAGTCCCCAAAGGGAAAGAAAAGGGTGGAAGCCCGGTTGGGGAAGTCTGTCATGGCGGTCTCCAGAGCCCCGGAAACCGCTTCCTGGACTGAGGTCCGACAGGGCGGCGCTATCTGTATTTTTTGACGACTAATCAAAAGGGCAAAGTCCACCAGCACCTCAAAAAAAAGGGTCCGGTTCCCCAACCTGGGGCCACAAATAAACCGGGGTTTGGGCAAGGCTTGTAATCGTGTTTATTCTAACTTTACAAAGGGGGAACAATGGGAAACCAAGAGGGAATGGATTTCTATGGGGGGTCTAAAACTTTTCGTAGGATCACCGGGAGTGGAAAGGAAAGGGCGGAAAGGAGCTGATCAAGAAGGGGAGAAGAAACTCACAAAGGAGAGGAGGGAAGGAGGAGACTGGATTCCTCAGACGGAGACCTTACCGGTTCAAAGAAGCAAGCCAGGAGAGAACAGATTTGTTGGGGAAAAAGACAAGACAATCGCAAAAAACATGCTCCGCTTGGGGGTTCCGAAATTCCACGTTCGTCCAAACCCAAGTGGAAAAACGGACAAAAAAAACCCACTGTTGGGGAAGTGTCCACCGGGCCGGTGGGACACCTAAGTCGTGGGGTGGTAAGACTAGCATTTAAAGCCTATGCACCAAGAAGAAATCACGGAGAGACATAGAAGAACACTAAAGAAAGGAAAAGACTCTGCAGTCCGTACACCGGAACAGGACCCTTAAAAGAAAAAAGGGCGAACCCCACAGCAAAACCGAACATTTATGGTGAAAAGAAGCCTATAGAGGAAGAAGAAAAAACGAGGACCCGGGCAACGTGTTGCTAGCTTTCCAAAATAAGGGAACTACTACAGAGGGGGTCCTGGGGGGTGTGTAAAGGGGTCCCATCCCGAAATTTAGGCCGCTAAAGCTACTAACACTAACAAGAGAAGTGTCACAGGGAGTGGACAACAGTGTCTGCAGGCAAGAGGAATTTAAAAAGGGGGGTAGAATCTGTGAAAAGCTCAAGTAAACTCCAAGGAAGCGGGTCTCCTATCGAAAGACGAGGGAGGGTCGACGCGCCGGGGGATAAAGAAAAACAGAAACATGTGGGAGGTTCAAAAAAAATCGACCACGCGGGAAAAAAAAGAGGGAAATAAAGTCTGTTTCGGACTGCACTCAAGCCTTATTCCTATCAGGGAATTGCGCTGGACCAAAAAGGGGGGGGGAAACGGTAGACTTTTTGTGTGGGGTGAGGGACAGAGAGCCTCCCGAGCACTGGGAAAAAGAGTGATCACAACGAACCCCGAGAATTGTGTCGTCGGCCACTCAGATTTAGAATCAAAGAAGGAAAAAATGTAGGGACGGAAGGAAAAAACTTTCTCCTGAAAAAAGAGTTGGTCACACCTGGGGGGGCTCCAAAAAACAAACGACGGAATTCCCATCCCGGTAAACAACCAAGAAAAAAAACTTACCCGAACCTGAAAAAGGGAAAGATACGAAGTTGACTGGGAACTGAAGGAAATGCTTTCAGGCAGATAACCAGGCCCCTCCGGACGGGAGGGAAAAAATTTACACTGCAAAAAAAGTAAAGGAACGCTAAAAGACAGAAATAGGATGAAAAGTCTTGTCCTGTTAAAAGCCTCCCGAAAGTCCTGTCGGAACTCGGGAGCATTCTCAGAGAGGTCCAAGGGGAAGGGGGGACAACCGGCTTAAAAAAGGGGGCACAAGCAAGAAACAGCCTTTGCCCGGAAGTAGATCAAGCACGGAAAAAAGAAAGAAAGACTACTCCAAAACGAGGAAGGCAAGGGAAGAATAACTCTTCTAATTGCGGTGCGAAAAAAGAGGGGGGTAGGACAAGCTTGTCAGTACGGGGGGAAAGAAAAACTGCAATTGAGACGCGCGGAAATCACTGTCTCCCGGGCCTCAGAAAGCCTCAAAAAGGGGAGGGGGACCCCGGTTGGGTTTTCACCTGGAACGCCACGGGTAAGAAGGCGGGAAGACAGAGTACAAGATCACCGCTCTGTGAGCAATCTTTGAGGTGCCCGGCTACGCCATCCCAGGATGCAGGCTGATACACTTTTGACCTTACTAGTTTCTGACCAACAGGAAAGGGTGAAAGGGCCCAGTAACTAACGGGGGGGACTAAAGTCCGGGACGGGGGGGGGTGAAGGGGTCTGGGGGTGGGGTTGGAGCCGGAAAGAGAAAAAAAGCGGCTTTGGGGCACGATGGGAAAGGGGACCCCAGGGGGGTGTTGTCACATAACGAATTGGGTACGGGGCCATTAGAAAAAAAGGGGGTAATGCCGCCACTAATGTTTCGGAGTAACATCCCCGGGGGAGCATAGGCGGAAACAAAAGGGAAAAAAAAGTGGGATCGAATCAGTGCGTTGTGGCCGTCCGCCCCACCCAAAAAAGGATTCCTGGGAGAAGGTTTTGTGGGCGAAATATTAGCTCTTAAAAAAAAAAAAAGGAATCGGGTCGGACCGGCGACTTGCCCGGAACCTCAAACGAGAACCAGAGAGCTGAAGGAAAAAATCTGCGTCTTGGAAATACGAAAGAAAGTGCATTCTGAAGGAACGCTGAGCAAGAAGGGGGGGAGTCAATGCGAGACCAGGGCGGTAAGTAACGGCTGGGGGGGGGGGGGAAGGTTCTGTTCAACAGAAGACTCCACGAGAATAAATCATCTTCCAGGGCGAGGAGAAGTGAAGTGGAGTTGTGGTTATTAGATCGATGCACGGAGGTAGAGATCGCGGAGGGGCGGGGAAAAGGGGGGGAATACTCCCTTCCCAAAAGTCTCTGGATTCTTGGTGCCGAATTCAAGACGTGGCGAAAAAAACTTCAAACCGTCGGGAGGGGGGGGGAACAGATGGGAGCCTATCGCATTCTTCTTTCCACACGAAGGAAAAAAAGCAGGGTCTGGGGCCAGGTTTAAGTTCCAACTGGGGGAGTTTCGTCACCTGGAAAAAAAAGAGAAAAAAACTGGCAGATGGAGGGGTAAAAATAGTTCTGCTCACGGATTCCACGACCAAAAAGGGAAGCTAAATTACCAACGCTTTGGACGGGCCCACCCACCAGGGCAAGGGTAAACACTCACAACCGGGTGTGTTTGGTACCGAAAAATTGGGATTTCTAAGAGATGAAACCGAAGGGGCAAAACATTAGCAATTTAGGGTTTCGAAAATGGGGAGACAAAGAAGGGTGACTGTCCCTCATTGTGAGGGGTTAAGGGGTAGCACCTGTCCTTCTTTAAACCGGAATCGTAATTAATCATAAAGCATCACAACAACAAAAGGGTAAGATAGGGGGAAGGAATGATCATCCTCTGAGACCGAAGAACAGACAAAAGTTCTAACCCCCCATTGGAGAAATCCTGAAGATGTGGTCGAACAATACGACAATCTCCCTCAGGGGATAACGAAAAAAAGTTGTCACGGCCGGACGTCGAAATCACCTAATTTCCGCCTTAACACAACGGGAGGGGGGGGGGAACAAGAGTTGGAAAAAGAAAAAAGGGGGGTAATCACTGCAAGGGGAACCAAAGAAAGTTCTGAACCAGAAAAAAAAAAAGGAGAAAAGAAGGCTTCCTCCGACCAGGCCCCGGAATCAACGTCCGGTATTCCAGAAAAGAAAGCAAGTAAAGAAAAAAGAAAAAGTGCCCTAAAACATCCTGTCCCCCCTAAGGGGAAAAAAAAAAGAGGGGGCCGAAGGCAAGAAAGGGAGGAAATTCCCCTATCAGGGGCCTGGGGGTGACCTAGGTCAGACTGTGACGAAACTAAGACCTCAGGAAAGAGGTTGAAAACGTCCAGGGAACAAGGGAAAAAAACATCATAGTCCTTAAACACTCTCAAAGAAAAGAAAACGTTTAATTATGAGTGCAAAAGGCGAAAAAAAACTAGGGGGAAATTGAGGGGTAATATTTTAATGTAAAATTCAAAGAAGGCCGGGAACTCCATTACACCAAAAAACAGAAATAAACGAAAGAAGAGGCCGACAGAGGGAGCAGCCAAAGAAAAGAAGAGGTCATCATATAAGTCCGAGGAGGAAGAATGGGAATTCTTTTGGAACTTAATCACCTGCAAGCGGAAAATAGAGTACCGAAACTAGCCTACAGGGAGTCAAAGGGGGAGGAAAGAATTTGGGGTTGGGGGGCGGTCACGCAGAAACAGGCCAGGGGACTAGCGGGCAGATCAACGAAACCTTTTTAAAGGAAAAAGGTAAGGGCCTGCTCCGGGATGGACGCTGGTGATCCTAATTAGATACAAAAAAGAAGGGGGGTGACAGGAAGGACCACCTAACAAAAAAAAAAAGGGAGGAAAAACCACGAGGAGGAAGAGGAAGACATCGTCCGGCGCCAAAGGAAGAAAAACCCGACACGTTTTTCCCCGTCCTTGAAGCGCCCTCAGGCGTCGAACTTGTGAGGGGGAAGGGGGGGGGAGGGTCAAGGACACAAATAGGAAATGTCGAAAACTACCAATAAGAAGAAGAGTCACAACTCCTCATCAAAAAAGGAGCGCGAGGTACGACCTCCTAAGAGGAATCAACTTTGGGGTGTGGGGAAAGAGACGAGCAGTATTAAACGAGGGGAAGGGAGCAAATAAAATCTGGGTTAAAAAAAAAGGAAAGGAGAACTAAGAAGCCTCGGTCTCAACCTCACGCCTCTTCCAATAGAAAAGCATTTCTATCAACAGAACATACGAGTAGAACAGATCAAAAAACCAAAAACAGAATTGGAATTGGGGAGGATTGACACTACAGCTGATGGAAGTGGAAATCTCCTACAAAACGGATCTTGACATGAGTGGATGGACCTTCCTCAGGGTTTTGGACATCACGGCCCATCAAAGGGGAGGGAAGTCCCTACGGACCCGACTCGGCGGCTTTGACACCTTAAACGCCTGGAATCCGAGATTAAAAAAAAACCAAGAAACCATACGACAGGGGGTGGAAAAACGGGGGGAAAAAGGGGGGGAAAAATCGATCCTGGAAGGCGTCATGGAAAGTTCTCTAATTCCTGAAATTAGAACTACGTTTGGGGAATCCTCAAGGACACGAACTAAGGGAGGGGGAGGGCAGGGGTTCTCAACCAAACTCGGGGGGTGAACAGGGGGGGTCGGTGGTTTGTTGGGGGGATAAGCCCCCTGGAAACAGAGGGGAAAATGCCCGTCCGTCGTGTGTGTCGAAAAGGAGGGACTACAAATTTAGGTGTGGAAGAAGAAAAAAAAGGGTTGTCTCGACGCGGCCCTAAGGTAGAGTCCGCAGAACCTTCGTCAAAGGGGGCTACAATTTTCAAATAGGGAAGTACAAAGGAAGAGAGGAAAAAACTTCTGCGGCCCCCAAGACGATCCTGATGAAATTGGGGGGGGGAAAGGAACTGGTTGGGGTGGCCGAGAGATCCGCGGGGGGGGGGAAAAGGGGGGGAACTTCGGAATAAGGGGTCACCCACCAAAAACTGAGCTAACGATCGGGGAATTAAAAGGGAAACTCAAATAGGGGAAGGGAGGGAGGTCCAAAAGGGGAAGAGAGACTCTGGAGCGGGGGGAGGAAAGGGAAATGTTTCCCCGGCTCAGCATCCCTATAAGAAAAATAAACAGATGAAATAGGCCGAGACGAGACTAGAAAAAAGGTAAACCTTTCACCGGAGTGAGGACAAGATTTGGGCTACTCCGATTCGAGCGAGGCCTGACGTTGGATCTTTCACCCGAAAAGGGGAAAAAAGGGATCGTTTTCCCGTGAAAGAGTCTGAAAACTAACCCTGCAAAAGGGGGAAAGTAAGAGGGGGGGGAAGGAAAAAGATCGTATCTCGGACCCCTTGAGAAGGGGGGGGGGGGGGAGGTTCCAGGGACGTAGGTAACAAATTTCGGGCGGGTTTCTTCTAAGGCCACGGGGAAGCCCTGAAACGAGTGGTGAAGGCCTTCCGGGGGAGGAGAAAGGGGCTCCCTCCAGCGGAAAAGGGGGACGAAACCTTATCGCAAATTCAGGCCGAAAGCGACGGGTGGTCAGGCACACAGGGGCCCGGGTTAAAAAAAACAAGTGTTTTTGAAAATGGGCGGACATGCGGTGTATGAAAAACCAAGGGGAAAATCGGCCATCGGAAGCCATAAAGGAGGGGCGATTTTCTGAATAAAGAAAAAAAAGTCGGGCGTGCGGAGGTCTCACGGTTTGTAGCGTTAGGAGGAAGGGGGGGGGACAAACGGGGGGGAAGCTAACTGGCAGATAACACAACACAACGGGGAGGAGAAGGAAAAAGAAGGGTGAAAAAAAAATCCGCTCCCGAACCTGAGGTCGTCCCGGGGGAGAAAAAACCACGGAGCGCCAAAACGAAGTTTTTGGCCAAATGGGGGAGAAAAAGAGACAGCGAAAAGGGACTCCGCCATTGTCAAAAATATGTCACGTCGTTGAAACCGCACCGGGGGGAACAAAAAACCGAAAACCGGGTTTGGGGGGAAACAAATTTGAAGGTTTGCAAAAAAAAGGGGAAGAAAGCGTTGGGGTTCTCAGAAAGGGGGACAGCTCAGGGGTAAACAAACCCCTCCGATAAGTAATAAAGGGACCAAAAGAAACTCCGCCAGAAATCAAAAAAAAAGAACACACTGAATATACGGGGGCAGGCGGTAAGAAACCTCCCGGGATAACTCCAACAACCTTTCCCACCAAAAGCCGAAAGGGCTTTTAAACGAAGGTGATCCATGGGGAAAAAACCCGGCCTGTTGTCCGTTGCAGAAAATCCCACAAGCCTTCAACTGAAAGGAGGGTCCTTGGAAGGTCAAGGTCCAAACGCCTCGCTAGTCGGAAAAGAAAAAAAAAAGTAGCTAAAAACGTTAAGGAAGACCCATAAAATTGAGAAACAAGTTTCGGAAACTTTCTCTCGAGCCGGTAGGACCCCAAGGGGGAGATAGGGGAAATGCGCAGCGACGGCCAGGCCGGCCTCAAGGAAAAAGGAGCGAGTAAGTCGCTCAGGGGACGTGATCCAAACCTCACTATTTTTCAGGACTATAAGGGAAGAACCTCGCGGTAAAAACTTGGGGAAGAAAACGTAATTCACGGAAACAACGAGGAGTCATAGCAAAAGCACTCGCCGGCAACAGCGAATTACGACGAAAAGGTGGTTTTTTCTAAGAAAAGCACCAATCGGCGAATCACACACCTTGAGGACTGTGTCAGGGGACAGTATTAGGGAATGTTGGAAGCAACCTCCTGAAAGGGAAAGGTAAGCGAACCCTTTGGGGGGTTGACGAACATGGAAAAAAACAAACGTACCAAAATGGTCGTAGTGCAACACACAAAGAAAGGGCCTCAGGGACCGGGGAGAGCACTGGAAGGGGGTCCCGCAACAAGCCCCCCCACAGGAACAAGGCAACACACCAGAACAACACGAACCACAACTTTTGAACCGGAGGGTGCCTAAGCAGCCCGCAAGGAGGGGAACTTAGAGGAACGGGAACGGGCACTGTTAGAGCAAAAAAAAACCCAACGTCCGGCAGGGGGAGAGTAGGGGGTCACCGCGTAAAAAGGAAGCGCGAGTAAGCCTCAAAAAAGGGGAAGCCTAAGGAAGTTTGGAAAAAGGTAAAACGAACCTGAAAAACAGTGAAGAGATGAGGAGGAAGGACATAATAGGGAAAAAAAAAAAAAGCGTGAAAGACAAGCTTTTGGTACCGTGGAAAAAAAAACTCCGGCCAGCCGGTCACGGAAATCCCCAAGCAGAGGATAGCACCTTCTGATCAATTCGATAGCACAACTGGAGAGTATAGAAGGAGAGAGGTTCGGGTCCCACTGCTGATCGGGGGGGACAGTCCTGCTGGGGTCCCGCAGAAGGGGGGGGGGGAGCCGCTACGTAACGATCATGAGACTTTCCTCTCGGGGAGGGGGAAAAAAGCAAGTCTCTTCGCCGGTCACCGGGCAACGCCAGAATCCGATTTGAACAAGCAATACAACGTCAAAAGGGGCAGGTTTGAAAACGGGGCGGTGAAAAAAGCCGCGTCCCGGGCCGCGGCGTGGGCTGAAGAAACAGGGAAGTTTACAAGATTTCAAACCCCACTAAGGTGGAACAGTCAAGTCAAGGACACGCAACGTCCGCGCCGACAAAAAAAAAAAAAGGACCACTGGGGGGTCGTTGTTCTTTTGGGGTTTGCAGGTTGGCTCCATGCAGAGGGCGCGGGTACTATTCCCGGTCCGTCCTGGTCCTACAAAGTAAAGAGTGGGGGTGGCAACCTGGGGGGTCAAGGCTCACCGGGGGAGGCGAACGGAATGAAATTATTTGCGAGGAACTGAAAAGGGCTAAAATGAAAGTGTTGCCCAAAGGTAAAATTTGGGATCTATCGAAAGCTTCTCCGGCAACTCAAACCTCCCGAGACTTCTTCCGGAAAAAAGGGGGAACAAATCGGGAGGGCATATTGCCGACAGGTGTTGTTCTTGCATCACGAAAAGAGGGGGTGCCCCGCTTCAATTTGCAGTAGGATGAGGAACAAAATCTACACGGGGTCCAGGTAGGGGGCAGTCCCTGGAGCGAACTAGTCAGTCGGCTCGGACATGCTGTTGAAAGGGGGGGGGCTTAATTGCTTCACAACGATCGAACACTCCTCTACATCTGGAGCAAGTCCCGAGAAAGTTCCCGTCAGCGTGTTAGGGTGAGATCCTGCCCTATTGTCGTGGCTCAAATCGACAGGGGGAGGCTGGCCAGAACCCCGGGAAACCATCTGCGTTGAAGGAGGTGCCCCAGGCCCCGTCCGTCTGGAAACAAAGGAAAACCTTGAACTCACCTATGGGGGGTCAGAGGAAAGACGAAGAAGGAGTTCCCCGACCTTAGTCTGAGGGGAGAAAGCCTGGGGGAAAACCTGCTTTCAAGGGGAAGCCCGAAAAACTACGGTCCCTTCCTTAAGGGGGGACGGCGGGTGGGCGCACAAAAAGCAAACAAGCGGATTAGGGTTTGACAAAGGGGAAAAAAGAGAAATGACATTCGGACCCCCCTTCAGGGGCAACAGGGAAAGGGGGTAAACAAAAAACAAAAGGGGGTGTGGTTTTAGACACAGGGGGGGGGGGAAAAGAACACCGGAGGACGAGGGAAGGGGATGGATTTGGGAATGGGTCGATGGGGGAAAAAAAGATTGAGAGAGGACGGGGAGTGTAGAACAGGGACAGGGAAAGGAGGAACGGAATGACA
>Ga0179591_1369466_pt1 | contig 12951 bp, 10 predicted proteins | sample CZOMad2_1_08_16f_FD_182891 | JGI IMG/M metagenome (GOLD analysis project Ga0179591, IMG submission 182891) | Vadose zone soil fungal communities from Angelo Coast Range Reserve, California, USA - CZOMad2_1_08_16fungal (PacBio error correction) | ecosystem: Environmental > Terrestrial > Soil >...
CCGGGTCAAGGAGAAGGGAAAGAAGAAGACGGTTTGCCCGAATGAGAGGAGATTGAAATTCCACCGTTATTCACAAAAAGAGCAAAAAAAAAACGCGTGTGATTAAGGGGGAAAAAGTGAGACCGAAAAGAGTGGGGAGGAAGGACTCAGGGGGATCGTCGAAGATGAGAAAAGCAAGAAAAGATGCAACGAAGATCTGCGCAATGTTGAGCAGGCCGGCTAAGAAGTCCTACTCCAAGCGATGGGCGAAGGACGTTCATTCACAAACACAGCAAAAAAAAAAGGTTGGAACACGAATACGAAAAGCCATTGTCGAGAGGAGATAAAGTGAACAGGCGGGCGATGGGGCGCAAAATTGACGCCAGCTTGCATGTCCTAAAAATAAAGTACGGCACGCTACTGAGCTGGAGGACCAAAAAATAGAAAGGAAAGGAGGAAGACCTGTGACGCCGTGAGAGATGCCACAGAGAGCTGATCGGGTGCTCTCAGTTGTGCGCACGTCAGCGCTCCTACCGGAGAAGTCCGTGGGACACTCATGGGAGGAAAAAAGCGAGGGGGATTGGCGCAAAAACGGAGGCTTTCGAGATGGGAAGAGAAAGATATGGAGAGCTGCTGATATTCCGCCGTGGTGTAGCAAAAATATCTCTGAATCGGTGAGAAGAGGGAGGGGGAAAAAATCTCCGTGAACTGGCAGATTGAATCTAGGGCCATGGACCTGAGGCCGTAAGGGGACGAAAAAAGCTAGTTTCGGACAAGAGGGGCTTACTTTTACTTATGTCGGAGAGACAAGACCCTCGCGTAGAGAAGAGAAGATAACGGGGAGCGAGCTCAGGAGGATATCCGCGGAGTGGACAACCCTAGAGCTGGGGCTCTTTTGAAGGAAGGGGGTGTTGGGGATCACTTAGGGAGGCTCAAGCAGGTGAGAAATAGTTAAGGCGCTAACTTCGCGAAAAGCGGATACGAAAGGTGGAATCATCATTCAACTGGCGAATGGTCTTGGGGTTCCTGGCAAGGGAAAAATAGGGGAAAGGAGAGGCCAAAGGGAAATGGGAGAGTTTTCCGTTCGAAGAAGAGGTTTGAAAAAGACCATTCAAGTCACGCCGAGAGCGTTCTAAGCCCACCCTTAGAAGGGGCGACGAGGAAAAAGGCGAGAGGAGCGAAGTCACAAGGTGCATGGACCGGACAAGAGGGACCACTCTTTGTCAAACAGGGGTTGATGGGGGGATGGCTTTAAAAACTGGGGCGAAAGGAAGGGGGAGGGACCAAGGGCTTATACACTACAAACGCTCGACCCTACAGGAAGCCTCATAGTCAATGGCCGACCGCGCAGAAAGCCCGGAGGAAGGCGAGAATAATCACGAGGACGGAATGCGTGAATCACGGAAGGAGCACGTTTACTAAAAGAAACGTCAATAAACGCGACAAAAAACTCTCTCCCTGTACAAAGGAACAAGAAGGGACGCGTGGGATGGTGCCCGTATAATGAGTGGGCAGAGCGCAGGTCGATAGGGATCCCATAAGTGGGGATTTCAACCATCAACTCATTAACCACCGCTCAAGGCGGTTACTAAAAAGAATAAGAAGAGAGGACGTGCGGAGATTTCGAAGAGGAAGAGGCCTTGTGAAAGCATCTGATCCGTGAGCGGTCTTCGCTAGACGCAAAACATAAAAACCGGCAAGAAGAGAAGGAACCGGCAGAAAATAGGGGAAGAAGGGTCCGGCTTCTGAAAATTCAGCTCGACAGGTTCGAAAATATGCAAAACTCAGAGCAGGGACATGGCTGAGAGCCAGGAGAAGTAATTTGATGTATACCAAGGCAAAAAACTGATGAGGGTGATTCCAACCGTCCTCGGGAAAAACGAACTACGTAGTGGAAACCAGCTGAAAGCGAAATGGTGGAAGGGGGCAGAAACGTCCCAAAGAGAGGGAATTTAAGACATTGATTTTTAAATGAATGAAAAGCGCGCACCATTCCTGTAATATCGGTAAAGGCGAGTGCAAAAAGAAAAAAATCGAAAATGTTATGGCCCGGGGAACATCTTCGAGTGATATGTGCCCTTTAAACCAGCTGACAGAGGGTGATAGCGGTGCAAGAAAGGGGAGCCTGACATTCAAACTTTGGTCTGAGGAGAAGCGGGAGAGTGTGGACGAATTCCAGTACGAAAGGTAAGGGGAGGATGAAATTCCCAGTAAACTGCGCTTACGACGAAACTTGGCTAGGGGCTGCGCGGCCACACAACAGATCATGGCCTGAAGGGAGACGAAAATGAAAAAAAGGGTGTCTCAGATCGACAACCTGTATTTCAACACCGGGGCTATTAAAAAACGAGGTAAAAAGATGGGAAATCGATCCTTAAAAATGAGGGGGGAAAAGAAATTCAGATGAATGAAATCTCAACAAGCCAGAAGCAGGGGGAAAGCATTTATGTCCTTGGCCAACAAGGAACACTTCCAGGGTCACTAGAGTGCCGGACGAGGACGCAGCTGAAAAAAGAAGTGAGCAAGCAGCAGGAGAACACCAGGCGTTGAAACAAAGAAGATATGTCCCGCGACAAGATTGCTCAATGCAGTTGTGGTGACGTGAGACGTCAGTGAACCAACAGAACAAAGGAAGAGCGTTAAAGGAACCTCGGGTAGGAGCCCACATGGGAAAACATAACCCTTGGGATCACGCGACCAGATGAATAAGAAAATAGGAGGGCAAAAAGAAGGCTTGCAATCGCGACCTGTGCGAAACTATATAGGCTAGTCGACCCAGGGAAAAAAAGACTGAAAAATGACGCCGGAGATCCATTCGGCCAGGGGAAGCTAAAGGACGTGGAATTTGCAGGGGATGCAGAAAAGCACGAAAGACAAGAGAAGTATCGCGCGTGAAATAAGCTAGGGGGCACGCGCGGACCCGATAAGGGCAAGCCACTCAAAAGAAAACATCGGGGGAGGGGACAGCACCATTGATTATACGCCATCCACGAAGGCACACATTCTTAATCAAGGAAGGAGAACGTGGGGGAAAAAGAGCAAGACGACCCAAAGGAACGTAAGTAGGGCTTAATGTCGCCAAACGTCATAAGTTGTACAGGGGAAAAAAGAAAACTTGTAGGCGCGTGAAAACAACCAAACACCAAACGCAGCAGCAATTCCCTCGCTAAAAGGTAAGGGGGAAGGATGAGAGAAGCAGAAAAAAGATAGTTAAGTGCGGATAGCGAAAGCTATACAAAAGGGGGGACGCGCTGGCTCGAAGAACCAAAACACCGGAAGCACCTTAGAAGCGCCGGTGCCACAAAAAAGGGATTGAGGTGGACTTAAAAGCTTGACTCACCGGTCGCGAAAAAAAACTCCAGAGCTGCAGCTCAAAAAACTCATTTCCCATTGGGAAGGCAGAGGCGAGTACGCGAGAAAAAATACGAAAGGTAGGTGAGGGCGCGCCCCTTTGCCAGAAGAGATCAAATGAGGGGAAAAGGGAAAGAGCCAAAAGTCTGACCGGCCTTTATCCCAGATACAGCAGCACATCGGCTAAGACAGGACAAAGATAAAGCAATAGATACTGCACTGTAAAGAGATGTGCTTTATCAACCGGGAATCCCAGCGGGATGGTGCAGCAAGGAAGTCCCTAAAAGACAAAGGGGGAACAGTGTTGTAGTAGACTTGTGCATAAAACGCAGCTGGACGGGGGAATACGATCTAGTATGGCGAAAGGCACCAGTTGCGACGGCAAAAAAAAAAAAAAAGGAAGTCAAAGCGACTTCGAGATTCACGAGGAACCCGGAAAGGAGAAATTCGACTAGGTTGTATTAATGGCAGCGCCGTTGCGAAACAGTGGACCAGCATATGGGAAAGTTCCGGGAAAGAAAAAACAAAGAGGGTGGTCCATTCCGGCGCCCACATGTACGAAACGGGACGCGTTGTGACGGAGATAAAGATAGCGCCAGGAGGATCAAGGGGGGAAAGCTTTTAGACGCGGAATCGGGCACAAGTTTTGACAAAGAAAACGGTCGAAACGGACACCGGTCCATACTTCAGCGACGCCCACGGAGGGGGAATGCCCACCGTCCGCTCACCAACGAGGAGGTAGGGAAATCGTTGAACCGTTGAGTTGCTTTGAGAGTGAAAATGGCCAGAAAGATGAAGGGATGACCGGCCTTTCCACCTTTGGGGGAGTATAACAGAAGGGAGGGGACGATCACTTTCCCTTGTGAGCCGGCGAAAGCGAAATAAAAAAGAGGCCGGGGTGCGTCAGGGAATGCAACAAGTCCACCAGAGGGGGGTGTTTGGAGAGGTACAGGACGTCAAACAACAGTGCGTGCAAAAGTCTGAAAAGGGGAGGATGAACTCGAACCGCGATTCCGCAAACTCCTTCCGGTTGTGACAGTGCGTCGGACGCGAAGGGGAAGGCTGGGAAAAGTAGAAAAAAGGGGGCAGCAGAATACGAATCGTGAGCGATTCGAGAAGGGGGGGTAAAAAGTGAAAAAGAAACCTGAAGTGTAAAAAATGAGCAAGGGGAGGCAAACCAGACGCGTGTGATCGTACTGAACGGAAGAGAGTGACAGATGTGGAGGTCAAGGCTTCGCAAACGATGGCGCGCGGGATAAGGGAAAAAAGGAGGGCGACGTCATTTCTGAGGTCACGTGAAGAATTGATCGGGGCCATGGGGAGGGGCCAGACGCAGGCCACTCGCGGATAAGGGCAGACTCGCTCTCGACAAACCTGGGAGAAATCGGGGAAGGAAAAAGAGGAAGACGCGTGCATCGCAGCAGGAGTCAAGGGGGGAGGGGAAAAAAAACAGAAAATGAATCATAAAGGTAACCCGCGCTGTTCCCGAGCTGAGGGCGGTGGGGTTTGGGGTGGTGAGGAAAGGGCCGAGGGGAGCTGAGGGAAGGGTGGCGAATGGTGGGGGGGTGGGGGGGGGGGGTGGGGGGGAGTAGTATAAGCGCACTGAAAGGGGGGGGGGAGTGTTGGTGGGGCGGGGGAGGGGGTTGGGGGTCCGGGAGGGGGGGGGGGAGGTGGGGGCGGGGGGGGGGGGGGGGTGTGCGGTGTGGCCTGGGGGGCGGGGGGGGGGGGAAACAACTATCGATCAATATGGGCTGCGCTCATGGAAGGAAAAAAGCGAGAAGTCTTAACACCAAAGAGATGAAACACCGGGTGGGGTCGTATTAAAGAGCACGCGAAAGACTGAACGATCTTTTTATGAAGGCGAGTCATAAAGAAAAAACACCGAGCAGAAATTAAGGACATTAAGGGCGATAGGAAGGGGCTTCTCTGGCAGCAAGTAACTCGCGGCATGCGGTACGCATGATGATCCTGAACGCCAGGGGTGGTTTTCAAATGATGACGACTTCTCTCATCAAACACGAAATTTCCAACGACCTGGCGAAAATAGATATTAGCAGCATAGTTCGGGATCGCAGAAATCAAAGGGGTAGAAAAGCAAGAAGGAGTTTCTGGGGGCGGGTAAAGCGTCGGTGCCGGGGGAAAAAAACGGAGATATCAACGGAGGCGATGGCACCGAAGGCGGTCGAGCAAATCAGAACTTGGAGGGAAAAAAGAGATTTTAGGAGAGGCGTGTCAAGGGTTGATGGCCTTACATTTTCCCCCCCAAAAGCCATGTAATTACATCGAGGTGGTGGGAAGAACCCGTCAAGGGAAAAAACGCAAAAGGAAGAAGCATAGCTAGCGGACATCTTCGAATTCGGGGAAAGAAAGGTAAAGATTCAGGACTTGCACCAAACCCCTCTTCGGCATGGTCGGTGAGTACGGCAATCTCGGGGAGTGTGGTACGGCGTGATGCACACGATCCTCAAAAATACGGTGGGACCTAGGAGTGTCGTTGGGGAGGGTCACATCCAGATTCGAACACTGTGGAAAATTCAGGAACGAAGGGAAAGAGGACTAGAAGCAAGGGATTTAAGAAAACGGGTGGGCGATCGAGACACTTGGAGGCAGGGAGAGCGACCTCAGCGCCATGGAGAAAAAACTTTGGAGAAAAAAAGACAATAAAAAAGCAACGAAGGAACAAGCGGAGAGGCATCTGACTACCAGCCGTGAGCGGTATTATTCCATTTATTCCAAGCAAAACTCTCACTAAGAACTTGTCCGAACTCCGAAGAGAAGGTATATTCTCCCCCGACGTGAAAAACGGGGCCTAACGTAACCGGTCGCGTTGGCCGTCAAGATACCCGACGATTGACCCATAAAAAAAGGCGCTATCTATGTTTTGCAACGATGAAAACGATAGAAGGCGTTCTCACTGCGACCGTAACCCGGCATCCGTGGAAGAGAATTGTGGGGGCCGCTAAGACCCAGGGGGAAAAACATAGGACGTGACCGCAGGGGGTTGGATTACTTAAGTCGCAGGGGTACTGATCACCGTCTATTGAAGCAGTCAAGTCGTCGCCGTGAACAAAAACAGGATAGACGGGGGACTACCGGCCGAAGTCGATGTAAAGAGAGAGGGAGGAGGGCCGTCAAACCTCTTCAAGAAGACCTGTCGAGTCAAATGGTCTCGGTCTTTAGTCCTTCTTTAACTGCTTCCGATCCTTAGGAAAGGGGAAAGAAGGTGCAGAAGGAGAGCCGAACCCTCTTCCAAGGTCGGGGGGAGGGGGAGCCCAGGGCTCACAGAGGCAACGGGATCAAAGAAACTTAGACCTCAATCATTGGGTATTGACCGAGCGAGCGGAGGAGAGGGGTGAGAGAATCAGACAAAAAGGAGCTCTGTGCGGAATACAGGATCAAGGCGCTCGAGCACCAAGGATAAGGTGCAGCGTCCTCCGGGCAAAAAAAACACTTTTTGGAACTGGAGAGTTGGGGGGGGCCAGGGGCCGCTGTTTGCTCAGCAAGGGGTGCGTCCCGTCTCGCCGTTATTCAGCAGGGTACAGCCCGAGAAGAAAGAGAAAATGCAAACGAGGCGATCGAGGGGCGGGAACTGGCAGAATGAAGAAGGTCCCCGCTTAGTTCGAGAGGTGTTTTGCCTCCACGAACAATTCCCTTAATCACAGTCCGGGCCGTCCCGCGTGAACCCGAGACACAAGAAGGACGGCGTGCCATTCAACCTGTTGAATTGCGATAAGAAGAGAAGATCACCGCCGGCGACACGAATCTATATCCGGCGCTTTCCCCTCCGCTCTAGGAGATACTTGGGAAGGGCTTGTCAATTCGGAGAACTGAAAGGGACAAAGGGAGGAACGTCGAAGTGCAAGAACCGGGGCGAGGAAAAAAAGGTCACGCGCCCAAAAGCGGGATACCGTTATAGAAAATGTCTCCTAGTGGGGAAAAAATCCAGGGGAAATAGGACGCAACGTAGGAGGAACAGAAAGCATCACAACAAAGAAAAGACCAAGACCGCAAAGACAGACCCCGCGAGAAGACTTGAAAGGCATATAAATGAGCAGGACGAACCCAGTTATTCAGGAAAAGATGAAGAAGACGATAGGCGCGTGGAGAAAAAGAAACAGCATAAAGAAACGAGCAAGGGTCGCACCTTCCGGCAAGAACGGTCAAAGAAAGGAGGTTATGCGGGACAAAAAATTGCGCATTGTAATAGGATGCAAGCGCGGCTCAAACTAAACGAGAGGGCAGGGGGGACAGACACACACGGCCTGCACGAAGAAAGCGTCTCAAGCAAGGAGAGAGGCTAGCCGGAATGAGGAAATCGTTTCAACAGGAACCGTTGTCCGAAAAGGACAAATAAATCGAAGTTATCATAGGGATGATTCGTGGAAAACAGAAGAAACGAGCGTCGGCCTCGCGGAACCAGGTTAAAGAGGAAAGCAAGATCCAAAAAGACCTTCACAGCGGTCGCAGTCACGAATATTATGAAGCAATCACGACAGAATGGGACGTCAGGGGGGGGGCGCAAAACGAAAGGACCCGTGTCATGCCTGTTTAATCAGAAGGGGGAAAAGTGGGTGCGTATTCGGCCCAAAAAGGCTGTGGCACGCCCATCAACGCAGTCGCTCGACTTCGTAGCCGGCAAGCCGAAAAGACGAGAGCGCTTAGAGCAGCTCGGATAGGACCGGAAAAAGAGGAAAATAAAAGGCAAAAAGAGTTCCGCGCTAAATTCTAAACCCTAAAAGGAAGGGGAGTGAGAGGACTAACGGTAGTCATGGCTGCCATCCTCATCTCATCGGGAACTCGAAACGATGCAAAAACGGAACTAGGAGGGAGGAAGACCTCGGAAGCTCGTCTCTACAACACAAAGACAAAAAGAGAGATAAGGGATTGAAGTCCAGTATAGTGAGAAAACTTCGAACGAAGAAGAAGAGGGGGGCGACACTAAGGATAGTGTTGGGGAAATGGCAATGCAAAGCCGTTGTCAGAACTCCACGGACAAATGTGGAGAGGACGAAAGAAATCGGTGGGGCTTTAATTTGGAGACTTTTGGATCGTCGAAGGGGACGCGAGCGCGGCAGCGCTCTCGCCTGGTTGGGGCAGGACAATCGCAAGAAGGCCTGGGAGCGAAGCTTCGTCAACAGCAATGGGGGAAAAGCGAAAAGAAACGCCTGGTCGAAGGGATACTACCCCCATGAACGGATGGCAGGGGGGCGAAACCTCACACACCCAGCCTCATTCCGATCCTCATCAATTACGGACCACGCGACTCGCGGGACCGGGTGAAGGAGGCGGAAAAATGATGACCGGGTGAACCGTTCGGAAGCAAAGCCGATCGAAGAGATTTGCTCGCGTTGGGAGACGGAAGGCTGCGAAAAGAGAAGATTATTTAAACGCGTGGGCCCTCGTGTCTGGTGCGGGAAAAGGGAGAGGGGGTGGTACCTGGCGAAAAGAGCTTAGAAGGAACGCGAGCAAATGTATCCAAGCAACGAAGATACTTGCCGAAGTTTGGGGGAGCAAAAAGGAGGAGCATTGGAAAGGGGAGGGGGAAGAATAGTCCGACACTGCGATGGGAAAATCTGCATGCAAAGAGAAAGGAAATGGAAGTTAGATGAAGGTGGGAAAGGTGCGGCTGGAGTGTCATCTTTATGCGGAGCAAAGCGACTCCTCCAAGTAGGACCTAGCGAAAAAACCGCGAGGGGAAGTATGGCGTTTCCGAGTACGGTAGCCTAAGAAGGGGGCTGGCTTGCGGCTTTGGATCGTTTTGGCTGCATGTCGCTCTAAAAAGTTGTGCGTCTATTGTAAAGTCGAGGGAAAAGATAGGAAAGTGGGGCAGCAATCGATTCGAAGAGCTCGGGGAGGGGCAGGCCGGGCGTGCCGTCGAACGGATCTCGACCTGCCCGCACTTCGATTTGCCAAGTTCGAAAGAGTTTGAAAAGAAAAAAGGGATAGTCCGGAGAAAAAGGAGGGTTTTCATCACGGCGAACCGTAACTGATCAGGGGGGAAGCCGGAGATCTGCGCTCGCCTTATTTTGCAACCCGGGACCCCGGAGTGAGGACACTGGTCAAGGGCCTGGTAAGGTTCAGTTACACACGGAGAACACTCAACAAAAAGCTCCGAAACTGGACGACGGGAAAGCCTCATCGCCGGGGGGAAGCACAGAGATCAGAACTCTGTTGCATGGCGTTGAAGAGGCTCTGCGGAGCTGTGAATCGGCGAAATTTACCGACTGGGCCGGAGGAAAAAAAGAGAGGAATAGAGTCCAGAAACCTCTCTCCAAGGGAAAAAGGGGGGGGCTCCCAAGATGAAAAAAGCCTTTGCCCGGATAAATGATAAAAAAAGGTGCGACGACAGAGAGAGGGGTGTCGGAGGGCCGCGCATCACTAAGGGAACCAGAAAAAAAGTCGCGTAAACTTTCAGAGGACGTGCGACTTCAGTCGAATTGCACTGTGTCAAAGAATCGCAACGTGGAGCTGCAGGCGCAAGTAGAGGGACAGTGTACATAGGACCTGGCAAAAAGAGAAGGGGCCGTCGCAACGACGTCGATATTATCTGTAAACAGTGGAAGAATTTTTGCAGGACTAACTCATAGGACTCGACAAAAAGGGTCGAAAAGATGAAGACTCATGTGACAGGGCGACAAGAGGAGGACTGAGGGTGATAAAAGACACGTAACGCGATGGCCACGAAAACTCTGAGGGTGAAGGGGCGAGATGGCACCACAGAAAAAATACGGAACGGGCAAGGGTAGTAAGTCGATGAGCGCGCACGAATGTTCGAAGGGTTGAGACGAGTGAAAACCGATAGAGAAAGGGTTGGGAGGCCGTCGGCAGATTATCTTGCAACCGTTTACACAAACGCGACGGTCGAGGGAGAGAGGGGAAAACGACCGGTAAAGCCGCTGAAAAAAGTCAGGTTCGGAGGGAAGGACAGTCGCGAAGGTAATTGGAGTGGGAAAGTCCAGGGGACGAGAATTGAAAAGAGACGGGGATGAAGACGAATCCTATCAGCTGGGAGAGTGGGAAGGGGGGGGGGAGGTCTTCAAAAAACGATGAACCTTAATCCAACCTGACCACAGGGGACCGACGAAAAACCAGGGGTAGTTAATCACCTTGAGCGAGTAACGGTCCAAATCTACGTAGGAAGTCAATGGAAAGGTCAAATAGTTGTTGAAAGAAATTCAAAGATGAAAGGGAAAAGCAGAAAAAAACGACAGCCGCCACGTATTATTTTGAGGGGACACCGTGTAAAGCACACTAAAAAAGGTTAACGAGAGTGCACGAAGAACGGAAAAGTAGGGAGAAGGGGGCAAAGGCACGCAGCCGGAGAAAACCAGAGTGAAACAGACTTGAGATGGACATACCCTTTTCTACTGGTGTTTCTTGGCGAAGAAGATGACGGGGGACGGAGGTGCACACAAAACCGAGAAGACTTGACAAGGGAGAAGAGAAAAAGGGAAGGACATAACCACACAGCAAACGCCAACCGATTAGACAGGCAAGAAGAATCGGTGCGGTGGCGAATGGCGGGAGAGGGGAACAGTAGAGGCCCCCATATGTCGAAGCACCAAGGGGAAACGCTAGTTCCACAAAAAACAACACATGGATGCAAACTCCTTACTTGCGGCATGCCGATCACGAATCAAGAAGGATTCCTCGTGCGAAAGAAAAGAGGAGCGTCCACTTACCTTAGTTGTGCGGAGAAGCAGAAAATCTCTCAAAAAAACATCGGGGCGTGCAGCTCCATCCATGGCTTAAAGAAACAGAAAGAGAAAGCAAGGCAATTATCGCCTCATGAGATGAAAGTGGAGGGATTGAGATCTCTAAAACGGCATCGCCCGCACCAGCCTGGCGTGGCGTCTTGAAAAGAAAGGGTCATACGACAAACCGAGGGACTCGGTGAAAGAGTAAAATTCACGTTTGGGAAAGGACGAAGAGAGAGATTGCCAGCGCTCTTTTGTGGTAGCACCCGAATAAAGCGAAGATATGGGGAGGGAGTAGAAAAGCTCTACAAAATGGGGGCCTGTCCTGACTTCTCACCAACAAACATCCAAGGAACAATAGAAGGGCACATGGGATGGGCGTATTTTGATACGAAATGATCCCGAAACATTCACAGTATCCAGACTATGCAGCTCAAAAACCAAAAGTAAAAGGTGGGGTAAGGAGCGCAGAGAAGGAGACACAGAGGCACTACGAGTAGCCGGGGTGCACGAAACTGGACCAAAAAAGTCAGTAGAAAGGGGACGAACATAATGACTGAGTAAAATAGGCCGGGGCGTAACGGAGCGCAACGGGACGAAGCTGCCGCTCCTACTACTGGAAAGAGAGGGGATGGGCCGTTTCAAACCCATCACTCACACGCGGGGCGGTACCTCAAAGGCCTCTAGCGCAGCAAGGGGGGGACGTGTTTAGGGAAGAATTTGGCCTCGCAACGCAAAGGAGGAAAAGGAAGACGTGGGAACGATGGCTGCAAACTTTTGTCGGCCGTGCATCCCTTCAAACATTCGCGATTCAAGCACGGAACCCACGGAGATGAGAATAGGGTGAGGTTAGGACGAAGTTCGAAACGATTGAAAGCATCTGATAAAAAGTGAGTTAACCGGAAAAACCCGATGTGCAAAGCATTCCGAAGAAATCACTCCGGACAGTATTCGAGGGTTCGGTCATGCGAAAAAGACGGAGAAGGGAAAGAGGTTTCGATCTCCAAAGAAGCGGTCATCCAACGCGACTGGACGGGCAAGAATTCATCGAAAGCCCTAAAGGAACAAGGGGGAAACATCTGCTCCCACAACCACTTATGAGGAGATAGAGTGGGGTGAAACAGTAAATAAGATACTTTCGCGATGAAGTATGGAGGTAGAGAAGAGACCTGGGGTTTGATAAAGGGAAAGGCGGGCGAGAGCAAAAGCGGTAACTGAGATAGAGGCGATAGCACGCAACCCGCGCAGCCTTTTTACGGCCTGGGAGAACTCGATACCCCGGGGGTTTCTGGTTAGTATCATCCCAGAATGAGTACACAGAGTTTCGCAAGGCCATGATAACGCCACAGTGCAAAAAAGAGAAGGAGGGTGGGGGGCCAATGCGTGAATCAGAGGAGGGGAAGACGGCTGGAAAGTGGCGCCGCCATGCGAAACGAGAACGTACACTCAATGCGGACGCTCAAGCGGGGGGGTCCAACGGCTTAAAAAAAACAGCGCTGTGTCAGGGCTCGTTAGGGAAGGAAGGAGGAAAACGTGTTGATCGGTAAGAGACGACAAGAGAAGTGCGTAACTAGCTATGGTCGGAGCGGGGGGTTTCTCGAGGGAATCTGACCGAAAGGCCGGTCGAACCGAGTAGGAGATTAAGTCCCGACTTGAGATCGTCGGGAAAAAGGGAGCCTCAAAGGCCGAACGAACGGTGGAAAAAAAAAAAAGGGGGCTCTACCCCAATTTGCAGATCGGGTTGTAAGCTTGCAGCAGGCGAAAAAAGCCGGTTACATGCAGAAAGGAAACTCAATGGGGTCTGGGGGATGGGAAAAAGCAAATAAGCATGTGGACCGACTGTTCCAGGCGGAAGAGGGGAGGTGGGCCAGTAAAGAAAGTTGTGAAGTCGCATAAACTCAAACAAGGCTCTGTATTAAGGAGT
>Ga0179591_1259851_pt1 | contig 12950 bp, 14 predicted proteins | sample CZOMad2_1_08_16f_FD_182891 | JGI IMG/M metagenome (GOLD analysis project Ga0179591, IMG submission 182891) | Vadose zone soil fungal communities from Angelo Coast Range Reserve, California, USA - CZOMad2_1_08_16fungal (PacBio error correction) | ecosystem: Environmental > Terrestrial > Soil >...
TCCGCGGGGAAGAACTCATACTAAAAGAATGACGGTAGAAGAGAGCATCCCTATCGAGGTTGTGATCAGAAGAAGAAATGGATAGGGGGCCACGATTCTAAAGCCGAACCTTGGAAGAAGAGACCTTCGCCGAGCCCGCGAGGGAACTCCCTGGTTACGACAATTGTGAAGGGACGGGGAAAATCAGAGGAATCCCGCACGCAGGCACCAATTGGATAAAAAAAAAAACATGCAGTACGACTATATCACAACCAAGGAACTTGACTTGACCCAAGCAAGAGATGGGGAAAGGCGGAGAAATCGCCGCCCTCACAAATCAGCGGGGACGATACGGATCCGCTCTCTTCCTGTGCCCCTTGTAGGTTCAACCTGCCTCAAACGCCCTCTACTTGGACGAGGCAGTCGGGCTAAATCCAGGGGGGGTGAAATTTGCTTTCAGAATATGGGGGGATGAAGAAACCGCGAACGATCGGAGGAATCCGAGGAAGGGAAGCAAAAAAACATGGCAGACGACGCCGAGAGGAAGTCGACTCAACCGCTAAGAACGAAAAGCACGAAGCCTCTGACATAAGACATCAAAATGGCGTCCAACGAGAGATCGAGGGTTGGGTATTGGAAGGAGGGGGGGGAACTCGGTGTAGGAATAATCGCCTCTCCTCCTGCGAAAGGATAGTTTTAAACAAAAAAGAAGCGGGGCAGCACTGGGGGGAGCCGAAGAAAGGGGGATTTAGTGGGAAAAGACCCGTCTGAAAGGAGCGGCGCTTACTCATGCTGTAAAAAGGGGGAAAAGGTTGACGAGGGGGGAGAGAAAAAAAAGAAACACCGGGCACAAAAACAGAATGGGTCGCTGGGATGAAACCAATAAATCAGGCCATCAGGGGGAGAAAGCCGAAGCGGGATCGAGAAATGTCTAAACGTCGATCTATATTTCGAAAACAGAGAAGACAAAGCGGAAAAAAGCGGACCGCAGGTCGAGAAGAAAAAAAGGGCCAACAAACAGGTCACACGCAAAAGCCGAAGGGGGAGACCTCCAACCTCCCGCGCCACACATCGCAGACCCACAAATAGGGGTTGGGAGACATTGGGGAAGCCTGATCCTGGAAAAATGCGCAAGCTGAAAATAGCAGAACAGAGAAGACCATTGCGGTCTTTCTCACTGCACTCCGCAGTGAGGGGTCTGCCGGGTATCTGCAATGTTTGGGAGGGGAAAAAAGATTGCCTAGTGATGAGGGGGGGATAGTCCAAGGAAGCCGACCCTGCAAACCGAGCGGGCCTCGGCAGCAAGAGAGTGGAAAAGAGTACATACACAAAAATCGACCGGTGGTCAGGAGAGGTAATCTATATCCTTGTTCAAAAGTTAATGGAAAGAGGGGCGTGAATAAAAATCAGGAGGGGAACACTGGGTTCGCAGTTCAAAAAGCAGGGGGGAAAAGGAAGGGGAGGTTTGAAGCAGCTGAGAATCCTGGCCGAAGAGGAATCAAGCGGGCTCAACACACAGAGACGCATATGGGCAAATCAGCAGAGGAAGGCGGCAGGGAGGATGAAAGGGGGTATCCTCTCCACAACAGGGATTAGGGGATAGGATTAAGGAACTACCATGCCGGACTCCTTCAAGAGGGGGAGTCGGGCGCATTTCGTATCTTGAATATCCAAGAGCTCAATCCTCTCAGCAAAAAAGAAAAACGACATCAAGTGGCCGTGGGGGGAAATGCAAACCCAGTGCAGATGCACTGGCCACTGATCAGAAAGAAACGTAATTGGGGGCAGAGGGGGGAAGATGGAGCACAAGGGGGAGAAAGAGAGGAAACAGAATGCAGATTTTTATACTTGGGCATAAGGGAAGGGAGAGGACGCGAGAGAAATTAAGGGGGCAACGGCGGCATTTCTTTACCGACACAAGACCTTCGAGCACAGTCTACCGGACAAAACCTATACGATCCAGGATAAGAAAGAAGAAAAGGGAAATGCCGCCTAAGGGTTAAGGCTACGCCAAAATAATGAGAGTCAGGAAGAGAAGCCAGGGAAGGAATCCTTGGACCCAATTATCGGTGGAGAATGTCTCTTGGAGCGTTAAGTCTGACGGATCCACTTTCGGCTCCTGGGACTGCGTGTCGGCAAAGGGACGTTATGATGACCGATGACGCGGCGAATCGAAGCCGCAATAGCAACCTCCAAAAACTGACATTTAGGCTACGAAACTACAGGTGCGCGCAAGGGGCCGGAGGCTCTGGAGTGACATCCAAGAAGACTGGGGGGGGTGGCCCGGGGCGGAAATTCAGTCTCCAGCGTCCAAAAGTAGAGAAATCTCATCTGTCCGGTACATTCAGCCAAGTCGGTCCTAGGAAAGAGCAAGGGCTCAGAAAAAAGAACAAAGGGGAGGACCACCGTTTCATTCCACGACAAAAAGGGAGGAGAATTGACGAGCTTCAAGGATGAAAGAAGTGCGATCATATGCCAAATAGTTACAAAGAGAGCGGATCAAAACGTTTGACACAGGGCTGAGAATATTCAGCAGACTGTTCCGTGAGGCGCGCCTGAACTGATGCAGGGGTTGAAATGTAGATAGGCCATTAACTAACGTCAAAGAGGGGGTTGAGACGAGAACAAGAAGCGAAAAAAGCATCGCCAGATCGTCGGCAAACGAGAACATTGGGGAAAAAAGAGTAAAGCAAAAAGCTTCACCAGCTGCAGCATGATCAAAGAGAAAATCCTCTAGAGTCGAACACGTGCAGCTGTCTAAAACAAGAGAAGAAGACGAGAGGCAGAACGAAAGCGTCGCCGCTGAGGGAGCTGATGGCGCGAGGGGAAAATCCGGCGAAATGTCTCCAGCCGAAAGAGAAGGATCTCACGTAGGAGAAATGGGGGGGTCCCGCGACATTTCTCAGGGGGCGGGAGGACGAAAGGGAGTCCGCCCGCGACCCTTCTGAAAAAACGGGAGTCTCAGGACTAAATTTACCCCCCCCAAGCGAAGGGACAGAACACCAGGGATTGCGGTATGCGGAGAAGGAGGGAATCGATTTCCGAGCGTCGACTTTTCACTAGGAGGGGGAAAAAAAAGATAGCACCTGTATGCTACTTGTTGGGGGCGTCCGAAAAGGGGGAAAGAAAAATAGATGAAGCACTAACGACACGTCCATCACATAGAAAAACAAAAAAGAGGAGGAGGAGAAAGAATAACGTGCGAGCTTCGCGGGGATCCAGGGCACCTCTCCGAACTCCTGACGGGGGGGAAGAGCAAAAGTTAATCTGGTACTGGCCCTCCTGAACGCTAGCACAGGGCGAAGGAGAGAAAAAGACCCACCAACCGGGGGTTCCTTCGAGCCGCATAAGGAGACGGGGGGGCGAAGCAGCGTACGCGAGGACTGGTACTACAAACGGTGGGTTTCTAGGGGGGGAGGGTAAACGTCAAAGACTCCCGAACCCTCCTGACCATTGAGAGGCGACACACAAAAGGAACTCAATAGAAGATATCCTGGAACTCAAAGGACGGCGTCGTGGCCCTCGAGTAAGCCATCAACCGCCACTCACAGCTAAGAGGGAACGAGGTGGGGAGTACTCCGCTCTCGGCAACTGCCCCCAAGGGTCGGCCTGCAAAAGACACCTGCCGCCGTTGGTCGAACCTCTACGCCGTTAAAAAGGGGTCTCAAGACTGGGGTAAAGACGGGGAAGAGGTGTGGCCAGTGTTGAATAGAAAAGCGGCGAGAGAGGGGGCTGCATTTGCGAAAAAAACGCTAAGGGGCACCAATAAAAAAGGAGTCAAAACTATCAACAAGAATTATCAGGGAATCTGGGAAAAAGGCCGTCTGAAAATTATTCTCATCCCTGGCAACGGATAGGAGACTAGGTTGGGGTGGGGATTTTGGGGGGGGAATACGGAAGTCGCAAAAAATACGCTATCAGGCGAGAAGACCGTTTCGGGGGGGAGAATAAAAACGCGTTGGGAAGAACTGGTTGGGTCGATACAGCACGGAGGGGAGGGGGTCCTACCTACTGTCTGAATGTCTCGATGCATCGACGATTAACAGTGGGGGAAGAGGGGCGCTGACGAAAAAAAAGGGGCAAAAAAAAGCCTTCCGCTGGAAGGCCAAACGACCAGATAATAGGGACCTCATGGGAGACGCAGAAACGGGAGGGGGACTAATGAGAATATTGGACGGATCGGATTTACTAAGCCCCATGAGAAAAAACGGGGCGCCAAAAAGATCAAAGATGCCACCAGGGAAGGAAAGCAAAAATGGGGGACGAAATCTCCGCTACCGCCGGAAAAACAAGGGCCCTCCAAAAAGAAGTGGGGAAAAGAAACATCAAGATAAAGGAACTGCGCCCGAAACGTTAGCAAGAACGTTATGCAGAGTACAAGGAAATTGGAGAGGGGATAAATCAAGGCAGTCAGGGGAAATCGGCGGGGTTTTTCTTTATATTGAGAGGGGGCGTGGTGGGGGGGGGAAAAAACCTACGAAGGTAAAAACCTGCTGACAACCTCGGAGGCCTAGGAAGACAAAAAATGCGAGGGGGGAAACCAGTAGTACACATAGGAAGAAAATTTCGGATAAAGAAACATCAGGTCATCGAAAATCTTGAAACGGATCAGAAGCGCACATCTGCACTGGTAGTGCAGTGCAACCAAAGGGCCACTGGAGGGGAAGGGTCTCGCTGAGAAGCCTGGCCGAAAGGAAGGGACTAGTCTTAGAACACGCTTCGTCACACCGCTCCTAAGGGAACTAGTTTTGAAACTCAACAAAAAAAAAAGGGAGGAAGAGGAAATAAGAGATACAGGCATCCGCCAAAGAAGGGGACTCTTCCCTCGGAAGCGCAGTTCTGAAGGGAGGAAAGTACTCCCGACACAAGAACTGCAAGAATAAGGCAAATCCGAAAAAAAAGGGGTTGAAAACTGCAGAATTAACAAGCTGAAAGAAGGGCAAGACCGCATGGAAGAGGGACGTATGGAAGAAAAAGGGGAGAAAAGCAGAGTCGGAAAACGCCTACAGATTTAAAGACTCGAAATGAGAGGCCCCGTATCGGCAGGCAGGTGACGGCGAATGGCTGACGAACAAGAACGTCGGGTAACATCTCAGCCACCACCGAAGAGAAAAACCGGACTGAAAAGGCTCAGAAGCCAGATCAAACCACCAAAAGGGACGCGCCTACCTGTTCGGCGACGCCGGCCGACGCGGAAGGGGAAAGACAAGACCTTATCGCTTTGATGAGGCTAGGGGGGTGCGCGGGAAGCCTTTCGGAGGAGTGCGAAACAGCCATTGGGGGAAACGTGAATCGAAGAAGGGGATTCGCGGCTAATCTGGGCTCGCGTCTAACCTCTATCTTACAGGGGGGGGGGGGGGGGGGGGGGGGGGGGGGGGGGGGGGGGGGGGGGGGGGGGGGGGGGGGGGGGGGGGGGGGGGGGGGGGGGGGGGGGGGGGGGGGGGGGGGGGGGGGGGGGGGGGGGGGGGGGGGGTGGGGGGGGGGGGGGGGGGGGGGGGGGGGGGGGGGGGGGGGGGGGGGGGGGGGGGGGGGGGGGGGGGGGGGGGGGGGGGGGGGGGGGGGGGGGGGGGGGGGGGGGGGGGGGGGGGGGGGGGGGGGGGGGGGGGGGGGGGGGGGGGGGGGGGGGGGGGGGGGAGGGGGGGGGGGGGGGGGGGGGGGGGGGGGGGGGGGGGGGGGGGGGGGGGGGGGGGGGGGGGGGGGGGGTGGGGGGGGGGGGGCGGGGGGGGGGGGGGGGGGGGGGGGGGGGGGGGGAGTGTTGCCGCTAGCACTCTTTCTTCTCGCGGCATATATCTGGTTGCTCTAATGGGGGGGGAAGGTCTTTCGCGGAAAAAACATCGTCACATGTAAAGCCCAGACGATGTCGACTGCCCTTCGCGGAAACATTCAGCAATCGGTCGCCTGCAACTAAAAAAAATCAGTACCGTGATGCAAAACTTTCATTCGCAACCGAAACGTGAAGTAGCCGTAGATAAGGGGGACAGAACTCGAAACGGCGATGATTCCACAGACGGCCCACAAGCAGGAAAAGTACCCCAAACGCACGGGGAAGGGGAAAGCCAAAAGCAAATCAGAAGGACTGTCCTTGCTAGCACGCAAACGGAAAAAGCGTGGTGTAGAAAGAGGAGTGTGGCTGAGTAGCCAGTAGCGTTGGGGCCAGGCCGCCAACCGATCTCCGATAGTATGCTAGAACAAATGGGGTGGGGGGACAACAGACTTCACAAGGGGGGAAGTGCATGAAAAAAAAACAGGCAAGTTAGGGGCCTCGAACACTCCAGTCGGGTAGGGAAGTCCGAGGGGGTCCGCTAGAAGCAGAGCACGACCTCTTCGAAGCTTATACTCTCTTTAAGAAAGGGGCAACGCGCCGGCTAAAAAGCAAACTCGTTGCTGGCAAGGGGGAATAGTAGGGATGACTGGGTTGGGTAGGAAGAAAATTTGTCTGCTGCGGTAGACATAAGACGCTGCAAGAAAGAGGGAAAATTCAGACCAGGGTTCGGTTGTCCAAAGCTGAAAAGGAAGGGAAAATTCAAGGAAAAAAAAAGCCCCAAAAAAAGCGCGCGATGGCACGCGCGAAGTTGCGTAGAGAGCAAGAAAAAGAGGTCAAACCGGGATGCAAGCCGGCATGCGGGGAAAGAAATAAATATTCCCTCGAAACTCCCTTCATACTCTCAAAAAAACAAAGAGAGAGATGACGAAAATGGTCGGAGGGGCCAATCAGCGACCGAAAGACGGAAGGACGCCTACGCACTCATCAAGGTGGGAAGCGAGGGGTTCGTCTCCAAGACCAACGCGCTTCGGAAGAGGGGAGGGGGAGAGGTCAGCCAGAAACCTTGGTTGGTCTGCACCTAATCAAGGAAAAAAGAGACGACTGGAAACTGGTACAACGTGTAGTTGTTGCGTGGGCAAAAGAGCCTAATCCCTCATCCGACCCAGTTCTCCACCCAGTAAAAGAAAACTAGATCTAAAAAGCGGGCGGGGCGCCAGTGATCCCGCAGAGGGGCTGGGGAAAAACATACGCCGGGAACCGAAGCTCGCTCAGCGGGCGACGAGGCCAGAGAAGGGGCAAGCATGCCGGCCCAAAAATTTAGCATACATCCTACGAAGGTGTTTGGGAAAAACAAAAATAAAAGACGGGGAAGGGATAACCGAACGGAATTCCATGGTGAAGCTTGCGTAACAAAGTTTGCCATGGGGAAGACCGACGCAGAGGCTATGACGCGAGAGTCAATTGTCTTCGAAAAACTCGACGGCAGAAGCAATCATAAATGAAAAGACAAACTCTATCATTGAGTGTCTAACGCAAGTAAAGCTGAAACGTGATGGGAAAAAAAAGGCGAACCCAAGGGAGCGGGGGGGGGTGTTGGGAGGATTTTGGGAACGGAGTGGGGAGAATAATCGGTCCCCTCCGTTTGGCTTAGGACTCAAAACCGGTGCGGAGACGAGAAAGTGTGGGCACAGCAACGGGGGGTCCGCTCCGAAACTTTCTGGTTCAATGCAGAGACAAGGGAGAAGGTCAGCGGAAGGGGAGATGACCGAGGGCACGGGAAAGGTACATGGGGGACGAGGTGGAGAGGACTCGAAAGGCGGCCCTTCCAATTCAAACGCGGGCTGTCCCAAAAAAGAATAAGGCGACGGTGAGCAAGGCAGGGGAACACGCGGCGCGAATAATGTCTAACTGAATGGTCCATATGATCAGCCAAACAGATGAAGGGCATTAAAAAACACGTAACTGGAAAAGACAAGCACGCCACTCACGGGGGGGAAAGGTGGGAGGCAAACTCCGAGAACGCCTCGGAAACCAAACAAGGGGTCCTAAGAAAAAAAAGGAAGCCTTGAACGCGACCTAGTCGGCCCAGGAAAGGGAAAAAGGGTAGAGGGAGTAAACTTGGGGCAGGGAAGATGATCTAAGAGCCGGTCGGGGGTATCAAACTGGTGGATGGGGGAAGAAGGGGCTGGAGGCTTGGCGGGAAGGAGCACGAAAAAAAAGGGCACAGAATGGCCCGATGAGGTTAGGCATCGGAATACCAGGCGATGTCCCAGGAAAAGGACATCGTAAAATCGTATAGTTTGGAACAAAAGGGGGAAACGGGTGACAAACCTTACCATCAATGCCGAGGGTCTTTGGCGAAGAAGCAGGCGACAGAGAGACACGGGCTGCAGTTCAACCAAAGGAAAAAGGGATCTCGCGAGCGAAGGCAAGGGGATCAGCGGGCGGGCGTTATTTCAGCGTGCCGGGGCGAAGAGAACTGCGCGCTCCTGAGGGGGGAAGGTCAAGGCCTGTTCTGTTATAGCCTAACAAAAATAGTATAGGGAAAAAAGAGGGGATAACAGAATCCTGCCAAGGAAGAATCAGTTCCCTCGGCGCGCGAAGTCTGGAAAAGACGACATATATAAGAAGAGAGCGAAAGAAAGGGTAGGCATGCAAAAAGAGAAAACCACCTCCAGACCACTGTGAACTGCAACAGTGCGAGAAAGCTACTCCACCGAACGCCTATGACCGAAAGGAGATCGAGCGGACCATCTCCGACAAAGGATCCAAAAGGTTAAAGAAATGGGAAAAGACTACGGCAGGAGATGCCACCGGGAAAAAGAGGTTCAAAAATGACAGGGGGTGCACGCCATATTGACGTTCAAGAAAAAACACAATGCGAGAATCGAAAAGAAACCAGCCGAACTAAAGGTCACCGAAGGCTCAGGCCGGGGAGCAGAAAGGTACGGTGTTCCTCACGAACGGGACAGGGTGAGAAGGTACACTGAGATGACCCAATTAGCAGTGTGGAGTGGAGCTTGTGGGCCTGATCAAGAGGAGCAAAGGACTGGCATTGGGGGAGGGCTGAACTGGAGGTTGACCGGATATCAGGAGCCTGCAAAAAGCAAATCGAAGAATTCTCTCTGCGCCTAGGAAGGGTAAAAAGGGTATGGCTCGAGACCTCGGGGTCGCCTAGCATCAATGAGTTGAGTGCTTGGAGTGAAAAGAAAGAGAAAGGAAGGGGGGTGGTGGAATGGGCGGGTCGTCTTAAGACGCCAACGTCAACGTCTCAAAATCTGAAAAAGGGAACGCAGCCAGTCACGGGGGCGACAACTACAAGGAGTCGAGCGCCGACCAAGGATGAAAAAAACGCGTGATATCAAAAAAGGGGGGGTAGCCGGGGGATAGGGGTCAAGGATGCGAGGGCGGCGAGGTTAGGCTACAAAGAGGGAAAAAAAAAGTCCTGCCATCCCAAAAAACGACAGAAGACCGGGGCAGGGCTGAGAAGAGTGTCCGTGAAGGTGGAGCTCCAGGGATAGGGCGGTGAGGGTAGATAGGAATCAATAGTAGGGGGGAGGACTTCTTCCAGTAGGCTTTGAGTACTGATGTCCGGTACCGAATCGCCGAGGAGCTAAGGGGAAAAAAGCAAGATCACCATTTGACTACCGATCACCGCAATAGTCACAGGATAAGGGAGTCCAAGGAAACGGCGGGCTGTGCAGAAGGGACCAATGTTGCCTTTCTAATCGTCGGGGGGTCGCGCGGGGAACGAATGGTCTCAATCAGCCGGCAAAGACTCACACGGGGCGCACCCATACAAAGGCGGAGTGCAAAGGAAGAGCTCGTATTTGCTTAAAGGGGTTGTGTTCACTGCGTCTTGGAGGGATTACGCGGCCCCCAGAGGGAACACCGTGTCGTACAAGCACGGACGCGAGGAGAAAGGGAAGAGTGGGCGTGCTCTACACCATTGCGGTAAGTGAGCTCTCGATAAAAGCGACTTGTACGTAGGAAAAAACGAACCCCTTCGAAAGAAGCCGGAGAAAAGAAAAAAGTCACGAGCTCCAGCGGATGCCCGCGAAAGCATAGGGAAAGGTCATCTCTCTCAACAAACAAAGGAAAAAAGAGGGGGAAGGTTGGCGATCGGGAAATACCGCAGGCCAAAGTGAAAGGGGACGCATCAGAGGTGATCGGGGAGGTCGGCGCCACGACGAAAAGGCACGATCGCCATCGAGGAAGGGAGAAAATTCAAGACCAGAAAACAGGGGGAAAAAAGGGTGGTTCTTGTCGAGCCTTCTTCTCATGACCCGTACGAAAGGGTGGTCAAGTGAGGCCCGCGTAAGGAAAAATACAGCATTCCTAAAGGCTCGAGAAAAAACAAACCAAAAAATACGTCCGACACGAGATCCGGAAAAAAACACGGCTTCGAGCCTGGGATCAGACGCGTATAAAGAAAAAACTAAACTGCTCAGGGTCGACGGGGTCTGTCGAATTTGACCGGACAAATGTTCTGGTTCCTTCCCCAGCTTAAGAAGGGGGGGTCGTACTAACTAGAAACCTGTGATGCGTTATCCTGAAAATGGAAAAAAAAGAAAGATTTGGCAAGGGCAATAAGGTTGCAATTTTTTCTACTATCCTCAGGAATAGATGCTATCGAGGGAGGCGATTTGTGCGGGGGGAAAAACTCTAGGGCAGACTTCACACATCCAATTGATCTAGATAATACAGAAAAAAGCTATCATGTGGAGAAAAAAGGGGGGGAAAAAGTCTTCTAACGGAGCTTCTCATAATGTAGTAAAAGGGATCGATCTCAGGTGGGTGGTAATTGGGGTAAAGGGGGTTTTTTGCCGGTTTTGAGTCCGCTCGAAAATGGGAATGGGAAAAAGAGGGATACCACGTTTCGGAAGCTCGTTGGAAGACGGGGGTGTGAGGGAAAGAGACCTGTGTCTGGTTATTTATAGCCTACTAGAGTTTAGGGAACGGAAAAAAGCCGAGGCTAGTAATGTTTTACGAGAGCTGAAGAAGCTCAAACCGGTAAAACCAAACAAGTCCTTCGGGCTGGATGTAAAGCCAAGACATAGGACCATTGAGTCTCCGAAGAAAGGAACAAGTTCCGACAATCAGCTAGAGGGTCGAAAGTGAAGCAATCCCCAAGGGTAAAAAGCAAAGACTCGCCTCAGGGCAGGCGCAGGAAGCCTGAAAGCAGGTAACACGCAAGTCGGAAAGGGCACAAACAAATCACCACCATCCGCAAAACTATTGGGCCGTCATTGAAAACCGGAAAAGCCTGAACAGAGCAAGTCTACGGCAAATTGGCATGGTAGTACTGCGACAGTGATCGGGAGCAAAAAGGAACCGGAGTTGATCAAGGCGCTGGGGGAAAGGGTAGATGGCTCGGAGGAGGGTGGGGAGAAAGAAGCCCTGGAGGAATTGCCTTCAGGGGAAAATCCGGACTGCCTTCATATCATTCAGGTCAGGAGGGGGAACATAGCGAAAAAGCGGAGATGGAAACCGTCGAGCTCAGTGGTGATCCATCCGGTCAAGCTCATGTCGTCCCTTGACAGGAAACAATGGACTCTCAAGTCATGCAGCCAAAGGGAAGGGGTCTACGCCTTGCGAAGGAGTGTCGACGCGGTCTTCTTGAAGCGACGAGAGACGCAAGAACGAACGCGCCGAGGGAGAGGAGGGGAAGGGACTTCAAGGTTGATCAGCCACAAACGGAAGTAAGGGAAATAGAGAGAGAAAAAATAATCAAAAAAAACAGCCTCTGACCCCCTCGGCGCGGAGCGTTCGGAGGAGACGAGAGCTAAAGGAGAATCGAGCAGACAAGCCTCAGAGATAAAGACGGATAAACCACACATTCCTCTTGTGAGATTGCGAAGGCAAGAATCAGAACCTGCGGACCGGGAAACAAAGGGATCGAGCGGACCCATACTACCAGACAAGGGAGAGATTTGTAACTACTGGGCACCATGAGACCTGGCTGTCGCCGCCTGGCAGCAGGTACAGGAAAACGGGCTATTTCAAACCGCCATCAAAACACTGTCTCTCACATCAAACGGACCCCACCGTATCAAGAAGGAGAGGAATACGATCAAAGGCAGGGGAACAGAATACCGTTCGGCCTACGCCGGCCGAATGGGTTTAAGGGGGTCAAGGATGCGGGAACCTTGATCAGGACCAATGAGAGTTGGAGGGGAAGGGACTGGGGGGTCGGGGCAGGCGGAGCAAGGAGGTCTTGAAGAAAAAATGGTCAAAGGGCGGTACTTTGATAGGAATGATGCGGAGCGGCGAGATGAGGAAGGTCTCATCTGCGAAAATCCGAGCTGAAGTTAGACATGTGGTCACAACAGCGACTGAAGCGATGGCAGGGGAAAAAAAGACGACCAATGGGGGGTTTCCGGGGGGGCTTTGCGGTCTTCAAAAAGACCATTGTAAACAGTAATCTCAGCCAGGGGTCCAACTGGGCCAAGGGAAGAAAGGACCTCAGACAATTGGGGAAGATCTACTAAAGCAATGTTAGCTCCTTCTTCCACGCTCATGAAGACCGAAAAACGGAAGTAAATTAGAGCGGCACGAAGGGAAGAGGCTAGGCCGACCCCATACGGGCCCAAAAGAAGGAAAAAAACCCAACGACGATACGTGGGAAGAAAGGTGATAATATGCAGCAGACGCGTGCGTGTACGACGAAGCCATGATGGGAAAAACTGGGAGTAGATAGAACCCAGGAGAGTGGCAGGACGTCTGCCGTAGGGTTTCCGACAATGCCAGAGAAGATAGCCGATCGACAAATTTCAAGGGAAAAAAGAAAAATTTTAAAGGCCAAGATCACGCGAAAACTCGGAAAATCGGAGAGGCGTCGAAACCGGGACAGCTGGTAGGGAGGCCGAACAGGGGCAGGGACGAGAAACACTAAATTCTCGGCGAGCTGGTGTCATCAACGCAGATCCGAGCGGCTCAACAACAAAGCAAGGTACGGGCCAGGATAACGGGAAGGGTAGGGAGGGAAAGGTTGGGGTGTTTCCAGTCGCTCAAGGGGGTAGCTTCAGGGATCTCATTACTTGGCAAAAACCGCTAAGGGAAAGCGGAGGGAGCCGTACTGAAAACAAAACACAGAGGGGGGGCATGCATCGCCGACAAGCCGAGCGCGCCTGGGAGGGAAAAAAGGAATAGCACCCGAACCCAAGCGATAGGATGCAAGGAAAACCGCTTCGGAGTAGAACCCAAA
>Ga0179591_1352557_pt1 | contig 12948 bp, 14 predicted proteins | sample CZOMad2_1_08_16f_FD_182891 | JGI IMG/M metagenome (GOLD analysis project Ga0179591, IMG submission 182891) | Vadose zone soil fungal communities from Angelo Coast Range Reserve, California, USA - CZOMad2_1_08_16fungal (PacBio error correction) | ecosystem: Environmental > Terrestrial > Soil >...
CGTCGACGAAGGGGAGAAACGGCTCTCGGAGCAAAGGAGGAAGAGGAGAATTTCAAATCCTGTGCTTTCCCTCTTCGAAGTGGGGACAGGAAACCACGCTCAGCGAGGAAAGAAAGGAGACTAGGAGAAATCAGTTTTTTGCGAGACAGAAGGAATTGGGAACTATAAAGAAAGATAAAGCCACTCGCAAAGAGATGCTCCTAGGAAGAGAATAGAAACCGCCCTTGGGAGGGAAGACATGGACTGGGAAAGTCATCTTCTGGATCGAAAAGCGTCTGGGATCTCCGAGGGGAAATGAAGAACGAATTTCTTTCTCGGTGATTTTCAAAGGAGTGGCGCAGATGAAAGAAGGGGGGGGGGGAACGTCTACAGGACGATCTAAGTAGCCATCTACAGAAGCGAGGTCTTCTGAGAATTCCTATCAAAAGGAAGTGCTTAAGCAAAAAAAAATGTACTTATTTCTTTCGACCCGGCAAAAGAGACCTCAGAGGAGAGCCAAAGGGAAAACCTAGTTGGGGGGAAAAGAAGGTCTTGCGAGACCTGGATTCCGCGAAAACGACATGTCCGGGAGGAGGGACAAATGAAGAAAACCGCTTTTCAGTCGTCGCAGCGAAAAGGGCGAACTCACTACTCATCTAAAGAAAACAGGAGCCGTCCATAAGGCATCGAAGGTAGTAAGGAGACAGATCACCTTGGAAGAAAAAACGACTCATTCCTGAATGAACGAAAGGCAGCGGATCTATCTCATTTGACGCTATAGGGGGATCTTGGACGTCAAGGGGAGAGGGGGGAAAAAGGAGCAAGAAGAAAAGGGAACCTTCCCCGTGACAGGAGGAAAGCGGGGTAGAGAAGTGGATTCGGGAGATGAAGCCCGCCCTCATTTCGTGAACCGCAAAGAGAGAGGTGGTCCTGTTCAACTCGGAGACTACTTTTCGCGAGAAGAGCCAGACCTCGAGAGAAAAAAAGGGCTAAGGAAGGTCACCTACTAGGCGCTCAAGGGATCGTGGCGAAGGGGGGGAAGAGGGGGAAGTTGCAAAGGAGCTTCATCTACTAGCAACAAGGAGAAGAGTGGTCTGAAGAAAATGTTTCCGACGGGGCAGAAAAACTTCGCAGAACCGGCGGCAAGGACAGATGAAGGCAGGGGCGCATCGAAGGGCAAAAAAACAGGCTAAGCAGTAAAATTGTGAGCGGTTTCTTGAGAGAGGGTTCCTCTTCAAGGACTGGAAAAGGGGGGGGCCTCAAATGCCCGTTGTCGAATCCAAAAACACAGCACCATCCCTTGACAGAGAGGGGGGAGAAGAGTCTTGAACGGGAACGTGCTCTGCCAGACAATGGTAAATCGCTCTCGAAGGTTCACGAGTGTGAAGAAAAACGTTTCAGCCGACGAATCGTGCGAGGTCTGAAGTTCTCTCCAGGTTAGGAGGATCGAGGAGATGTTATTCATCAGAAGGGCATTGGACGCCGGGAAAAGTCAAGGAACCGCTGCAATCGGGGATGCGCGAGAGAAGAGTGACAAGGGACGTCCTACCTTCGGGACCCTCATGTACATGTACACCGACGAGTCGTTGACAGTAAGCGAAGGAGAGCTCGAAAAGGGGATACCATACGGAAACGTAGGGAAGCCCCTCGGATTGGGAAGAGCTTCTAATAGAACAAAAGGAGGGGATGCTGGGAATCGTTGGAGGGTCCGCTGTTAAGAACCCGGACGATGGAGTGATTCTCGCGAGAAAGAGACGCGAGTTACGGAGGTAATCATCACGAACTCGGGGAGAGAGGGGAAAAGGGACGATGAAGAAAAGCGTAGTGGCAAGCCGTGCAGTAAAGGCCGAGAAGGGGAGGGACAAGGCCCTCACCGACGTCAGTATAAAATGGTAACAAGGGGAGGGCTCGGGGAGCTCTTCGGCGATGAAAGGGTTCACCTGTGGAAGGAGAAAAAATCTTCCTTCATCTTCTGAAGAGATATCAAGAGAGGGGGTTTGGAAAAAAATATTGTTGGGGTTAGCAGGTGTTGTTCGCAAAACATCATCGGGGGAAAAAAATTGCAAAGATATCGCTTTTTTTCGGCGGGCGAAAGGCGCGGGAGCTTTGAGGGGGGGGGGAGACTTCAGGGAACGCTTTTTCGCGGGGCTGGTTGGCTGAGGAGGGTTGCAAAGGGGGGATGTTTCGGCCTGTGCCAAGTTGCGCGGTGCGGCCGAAGAGAGAGTGGCGAAGGGGGTCTAATGAAGAGAGAAGCCCGAGGGTTTTGAGGGGACTCTAGAAAAAAAGGAGGATTAAAAGATAGATATAGGAGGGGAAAGACCCGAAACAAACATTAACGCCGGAAGAGAGAGAGCAGGTCTTCTCAAACTGATCGAGGCTTCAGCCCCGTCCAAAAGTCACCGTCCGAAAGAAAAAGGAGGCACTCACCAGAAAGAAAACAGCCTCTAAAAATCTTTCGGAAAGAAGTCGACCAAAGGGAACAAGGCTAAAACCAAACCGAATGTACCAGACTTACAAAAGATGGTTTTCGAACAAAGAACACCCCCTCTTACAAAGCAAGGCCCAAATCGTTAGAGTTCTAAAAACTAGAGCGGGGAACGTTGAAACAAAGGCTGCATCGCCGAGAGGGAGGAAAGAATTCCCCTGAAGTCTCCTTCCCTCAAATCCAGAAGGAGTGGTGAAGAGAGAGCGTGGAAACAAAACTTATCGCGGGAACGAGTCCACTAATGCTACGAAAAGATAAAGAAACGTCAGTTCGGAGTCCGTTCTATAGCGGTGATAGAAGCCGGGACGACGATCTCGCGCACAGGGAGGCGAGGCGAATAAGCGAGGGGACCCGAAACCGACAAGGGAAGATATATGTCCAATACAACGCACTCTTACGCTATCGAAAGAAACAATCAGTAGGGAGAACTAGGTACCGAGGAAGAGATCGGGAGGGAAACTCTTACCTGTGAAGATAGCCAGTTGAGTGTACATTAAGAGAAGAGGCAACAGGAATGGGAAGGTCTCAGAAGGAACTTCGCATAAGAGGAGGCAGGCTCATTAAAAACAATGCCTGCTTCCTTATGGGGTATCCAATAGTCCGAATCAAAAAAAAGAGCGCGCAAAAAAACATTTGCAGAGAAGGAAAACGTCTCTGCAAGTGGGTGATCGAGGAGGGAAACGAGAGGAAAAAAGGGGAGAGATGCGAACGCCTCTCTAAAAACAAAAAAACTAGAAGGGAGCGAAAAAAGAGAGTTCAATTTATTGGGTGGGGGTGCTGCAGGTCGATACGGCGGGAGAAAAAAAGAAAAAGGAGTCTTACGCGAAAAAAAAGAGGACTCCAAGACGTAACAGTTCAGGATTAGAAGTAAACACGAAACGTCACTACTCATCTTGAACGGAGAAGGTAACGACTATCTCCCTTCGCCACCAGTGAGAGGTGCGATCCTTCCAGATGGAGAGATCGGAGAGGGAATCCTCCTTCAAAAGGGGGTCGCTCGAAAATTCCGGAGGTAACCCTTCGAAGGGGGAACGATTCTCCTAGAGTCTTTTCCCGCCTTGGGAAAAACCTTCCCTAGGGGAAGAGAAGCACTTCGTCAGTGTGAGAGGGGCGAAGAAAAGATGTCGATTCGGGGAAGGACGTTCGAGATGAAAAAAAGACCCTCTCGATGCCTAGTGCAAGGAAGACTAAGAGGACTGGTGAGCTTTGTAAAAGAGAGGGGAGAAGAAGGAAGGAGCCTCGTGACGCGCTGTGCAGCTACCCAGAGGACATCAAGTCGAATGCTGGAAGGACTCTCCTTCTAGGATCGACAGACGGAGTACGGGTTGTCTAGGAGTCGTGGGAGGATTCCGCACGCAGGGACGATGCCAAGCTGCAAGAAGGCGACACCGACCCTTCCTTATAACGAAGAATGTCACGAATAGAGGGGGACCTCTCGCCCGAAAGGGGTTTCCAAATCGGGCTGAAAACAAGATTAATATTATTACTCCATCCCGCAAGGAAAGCAGAAGACTCTGGAAGAGCGCATCCGACGTGAAGCGCCTCTCTTGCCAGAAAGGGAATTCTAGGGAGAGTCGTTTACGAGGAAACCCTTTCCTTCCGGGAAAGTGGGAAAAAGAAACCTAGACAAAGAGAGACCCTCGCTCTCGATTTGACCCCCAAGAAGCGGGGGGGGGCCTTCAGAGGGAAGGTGAAGAGTAGCGCTCCTACCTTCAGCGGGTTCTATCGCTTCAGGACAGGGAATATTGGCGCTCGCGTAAGGATTTGGAAGAGGTTTTCAATGGAGCTCGCACACCTGACGGGGATTCCTGTAGGTAAGAACGCTTCTCCTTTGTGCGGCACGACCGATTACGCCGAGTGCCAGCACGGATTGAAAAAGCAAGGGGAAAGAATCGCCGAGCGAAGGGCTCGTCTACGAAGATAAAAAGATACAGCTCACACCAAAAGTAGGAGTAGTAAAGAAGAAAAAGACTAGTCGACAAGAGGGAAAACGGCGATCTGCGCCCCTTCTTCAAGGGGGAGGACAAAGCCGTGCGGGCACGCGGGGAATGGAAGGGAAAAAACGCAGAAACTGAATACTCTTCTCTACGGCGCACAGTCCGTACAAGACATTGTGTTAGAGGGACGATCACAGACCGATAAAAAAAAACGTCACGCCTAAAGAACTAATGAGTTCGCCTGCCTGGTGAAGAAAAGGAAAGGAAGGTCGCAGGGAATGCATCTGAAGGAAAAGGGAAAAAAGCAGGAAAAAAATTTGGATAGGAATAAAGAAAGACGATTCTTACTCTTTGATGAAAAAAAGTGACACGCAGATTCAAGGGGGGGGGAAGCGCAGGAAATTGCAAGGGACATCGGAAGCAGAGAAGCGAGTCGTACTCACCTGAAAGAGAGGCGCTCAAAGAGGGGGAAAGGGGGGGGCTGAAGGAAGAACTTACTCTTCCCTACTGGGCGTTGGACATAACGATTGGAAAAAGTGTCTTCAGAAGGAAAAAAAGAGAATAATATGATTCGTGGTCCGAGTATCAGGAACGGGGTCAGGGGGGGGGGAAAACAAATTGGAGAGGAGGGGGGGGCGGGGAGGATGCTCGCGGGCAGTCAAATACAGCTTCAAAGAAAAAAAAGACTAAGTCCGGGAAAGGCGAGTCCACCTCACCTGTTCCTCCAAGGAAAAGAAAAGGATGATGACCGACTGAAACAAAAGGAGGGGCGGAAAAACAATAGAAAGGGCTCCCGCCGGAAAAAATTCCTCAATCTCAAAGGCCGATAGCTTCAAAAGAAAGGGGGGAAATTCGGCGAGAGGGCGAAGTGATGACTAGTCTCTGACCCGCCCGAGTTCCTGAAATCCTGTGCTGCCATCTCTCACTCCGAAAAGAATCGCCCGGCAGTGAAACATGCCGTTGGGGGCGCTCGCGAGGGGGGAAAGAAAGGGGAAGGTGAAAAGAAGTTAAATCGGCGGTTAAAGGGGACCTTTGGAGACGCTGCAGGGGAAAAAACGGCCGCTCAGAGGATGGGCGGGACGGCTAGCAACTGGAAAAAATTGCGTCTAGTCGATAAAGGAGCGGAAGAACTTCACCGGGAAGGTTTCACCAGAGGAAGCCGAATTCGTTTTCTGTCTCTGGAAAGAGGGCGTATGTTTCCGAGGGAATGGGATTTTGGCTCAGGAAATCAGCCTCACCATCCTTGAAACTTTGTAGGAGGGGAGCATACTGGGGTCGTAGCTGGTAGGAGTTTCGCGCTCGCGAAACGGGGGAGGCAGGGTGCCATCCTAGGGAAAAAAGGGGGGGGAAGAAGATCGTCAATTCCTTCACGGGGGCTCGGAACAGCTTCGCAGAAGGGAAAAGTTCACGATGGGGAAAAAAGCCGTCATTGACGCCGAAAAAAGTTCAACGACTGAGAGCCGATGCAGCTGATGGAATACGTTCCAGGCCGTTCGGACGTCTCTCTAAAAGTACAAAGAGTCGTGGAAAGGAGTCGCGAAGGGAGGACTACCATCGGGAAAAGGAAGGGAAAAAACCATCTTATTGCTACAGACAGCGAGAGCTTCAGAGAAAGCTCCGAGTGAGGAAGGCGATCGGCTGGTATTCGAGGAGGGGAAATAACCTCCTCCTCGCAAATTTAGCGCAGAGAAAGAACCTCTGGTGCAGAAGGTTTTCTTCTTGCCAAATCTCGTCAGGGAATAATTCGGCACTGGTGATAAGGGCGGGAGTAGCAGGAAGGGGAGGCTATACGGTTAAGGTCAAAAGAACGGCATTCCCTTCCCCGAGTGGGAAGAGGCAAGGATACTTCCTGGATGAGAGGTCTTTCCAGCCTAGTGACACGAAGCTAGGGGGCCGGGAATCGGGAAAAAAACTTTTCCCGCGAGAGAGCTTCGTCAGGAAGGGGCAAGAAGTCGAAGAGGAAAGTTGGAAGTCTCTAAAAAAGATTGGGGGGTTAGAAAGGTCGCAACAAAAAGCTTGGGGGGGGTCCGTCATTCTCAGGCTATCGAGGGGGGGTCTTGCGGGAGGGGCAGGCTTCGCGGAAGGGAGGAGGGGGTTGGGGACCTGCAAGAGGGGTTCGAAAGGAGCTGGTTTAGAGAGTACTTTTTTTCCCGAGGAAAACCGCGTCGAGGGGAGGGAGGGGGGAAGGGCCGCACTACGGACGGGGGCCGAGTGGCGAAGCGAGCGACAAGCGGGTGTTTTCTTTTCAAAAAAAATACATTCCCTATCGAAGACAAAGAGGGAGGAGGAGAGATGTATCAGACCGCAACACCAGTTAAAAACGGGCGCGAACGCACTAGGAGCACACGAGCGAGCGCCCTATCACATTCCGGAGGCACCTAAACACCAGGAGGGGGGGAAGAGGGCAAAAAGGTCAAATAATAAACCAGCCGCGAAAAGCTCGTCAAAGAACTAGAAGACCCGGCGAAAAGAACTCCTCCCAACCGCGAGATTGAAAACCTTCTAGGGAAAGATGAGGGTGTGCAGGAAAAAAACACCCCCACAAATTACCGGAAAAACACAAAAGCTCCTCTTCTCTGCTACAAGAAGAGAAAAAGCCGCAGACTGTGAAAAAAGGAGCATCTCCGCGCAAAACGAGCTTGAACGAAGGAAAGGAAGGGAACCGACTCCTCCCTAAATTCGGGGACAGGAAAGTTCGCGAACCCGTATCGCTTCTGTACTCGACGCTGCAAAGGCTAAACGCCGCTACAAGGCGGGGAACCGACTAGGAGGGGAGGTGGAGAAGGGAGGGAAAAAACGCTCGCGATCTCTCTCCCTTCGTGGGAGAATACGTCGAAGGGAGGAAAGATAAACTCAGCCTATCTGAGGATACAAGAGAACGGGATCTACTCTCTGCTCAAAGAGAGAAATCGTATTGTGATCAAGGAAAGGCCTCGATCAAGCTAGAAGGGTCACGAAAAGGAACTGTGTAAAAGAGAGTTCCCGAAGGAAGAAAGTCCTGGAAAGAATTCACGGATGAATAAGATCAAGCGGCAAAGTCAGGGAAGTCTATGCCTGCGTAATGCCGAGTGAATCCATCGTGGGGAACAGAAGACGCCTAATCTGGAGAGAAACTAGGGAAAGGCCCATTTCCGAAAAGAAAGGCTTCAAATGATGTCTCTATTCTGCAAAACCGCCGCCCACGGAAGGAGAGGGGGAGGGGCAGAGCCCAGAGATCATCCTGTACCAGAATTAAGTCAGAAAACTCAATAAGGGGAGGTATTTTTTAGGATGCGAGCTACGTCTTGATCAAGACGGGAAAGAGTAACATGGAACTCTCAGGAAAGAAAAACCGGGGAAATTCTGGCTCGGAAGACTCCACGGTGCAAGGCACTCTGCTAAGGCATAGGAAAGAGCCGTTGAGGAGTACGAAAGAGGGAAACTTAAACGAGTCTATCTTAAACGCCAAATTGAAAATTTAGGAGTCTATGAAAGCGAAAACGGGCGCCAAAGGCCATGCGGAAGGCGCCACGAAAGTAGAAGGAGACTCGTCGGGGCCCGCCTTTATCGAGAGGACAACGTAAAAATCGAGTTAAGCTCGCAGCACGAGAGATGCTTCGCTCCCTTACACAGTCAGAGGACGGTTCCTTAAACTCAGGGAGGGAGGAGGGGAGAGGCTACCGAAAACGGTGCCTACTTTGAGGGGTAAGGAAGAAGGAGAGTTTGAGGTTCTGAGTTCTAAATCATAAATCTCTTCACTGTATATAGAAAAAAAAAGAATAGGCCGTCCGTTCATCAAAAAGGAAGAAGGGGGGAAGAAAATGTTAGAGGGGGGGAAGGACTTCGATCAGGATGACGGAGACTGGGTTAGGGGCTGATTCTGGAGACTCTCTTCCGAAAAAGGGAAGGCTGCCGACAAAATTTGTCCACCGACGAGGGAAAGAGGGAAAGTGTCGAGGCTTCTCAGTAGCAAAACGCAGACGTCTAAAAAGGAAAATTTCCAAAGAAAGGAGGGCCAGAATATTGCATGACTCCAAAGGAAGGGAGAAGCCATCCTTCAGAGAAGGGGGAAAAAAAGGCTCCTCAGGAAAAGATCTCCGGCTTCTGCGGACAACTATCTAAGAAGGGACCGAGCGTCTGCGACACCATTTCGGAAGATGGCGCAACGTGGGGGAAAGGAAAAAAGAGGAGTTCTGAGGGCCCACCCCCCCCCCCCCCACACAAAAACGCCCAAACCGACGGGAAAAAAGGAGCCAGCCGATGACCTTAAGAGAGACCGACATTTCAAGTGAGGTGTCAGAAGCTTCATCGCTCAGTCGCACCGGAATAGGTGAAAGGAGAGTTGACCAGCGCGTAGAGAAAGGGGGGGGGAGGGAAAAAGGCTCAAGGGGAGCCTTAATGATAGAGAATACAGTCTGGGTGGATTCCTTGGAAAGGAAGAAGACTTAGGAGCCGAATGACTACGTTCTCCGCGTCCGACGACGAAGAGCCGGGCCGCTCCGACCATCGAAGGAGAAAGAGAGAGCAAATCTTCTAGAAAAAAAGAAAAAGAGATATATTGATTCTCACTTGTAGCACGGATCAAACTAGGGGTCGGATCCGTCAGGGAGAGCGAATGTAGTCTAGCTGGCAATCGCTTCGACTTCCTAATGTTCGAAAAAACGCTCAGCGAGGGAAGCAGAAAGGAAAAAGGCAGAGGGGGCCGTCATTGTTTGGCTAGCCGAGCATGGGACAAATAACATCCATCTCAAGAGAGGAGACTATCCTTGCGAAAGGGATGGAGGAAGAGAAACCTCCCTTTAACTTTCGAGACTAAACATGAGGGCACCGGAGAGAAAAATCGGAGGTCTAGAAAAAGTCGGTTCTGTCGGGCCTCTGGGTGAGAAAATCTTCTCGTTTGATTTCACCCGAGAAAGTTCCGTAAGACTGGGGGGAGAGACGGAAAAAGAAGGTCAAGGAACAGCGGAAGAAACAGGATCCAAATCCGAATCACGGCAGGGGAAAGAATCGTTCTGAACAAGGGGCAAAAAGGGGGGGGATTCTACCGGGGGAGGAAGAAGAGTCTCAGGTTGGAAGACCGGTTTGAAAGGAGGCCGGGGTTTCGGCGACGAGGAGAAGACCATTCCGAGTAGAGGACGGGGACAGGAGGTTTTACAAATTCTCAAGACGAGTGGCATCGTCTGCAGCGGGGAGGAAGAAAATCATGAAATACTCAGGACCACCTGAAAAAATAAGACGAAGGGAGGAAACTCACATGGGTGGACACCTCTACGAACTGATGACCAAGGAGCGGCAGAGGAGGCGGAAGAAGCGTGGGAAAACGTCTCTTATAACTTCTAGACAAAAATTTCCTCTAGTCAACAGGGGGAGGGAGTTTCTAAGTGATGGAGAGAGAAGCCGCTGAAGGTGCTCGAGAAATCGACGAGTGGTCCAGTTCGCCTCTCTCGCTCTAGAGGGAAGGAAATCTCTCAGGGGGGGGGGCTCTCGAGGAGCTATTGGGAAGTACTGGGTGGAAGTTACAAGTCATGGGAAGAGGTGAAGAGAGTACAACAGATCACATCATCTTCTAACAGCATTGGGAAAGGAGAGAAAACTGTGAAGGTTTGGACGACTTGGAGATCGTCGCATAAAGAAGAAAGGCCTTCGGTGGAAAATGTTTTCACATTCTGAAAATGTTGTTAAGGGGGAAAGGGGGGAGAACGGGAGGAAAAAAACGCCTCTTTCTTCAAAACTTAGCGAGAAAACCATAAAGGGGCGGTAGTCCTGGGGGCTCGAAGAGGCGTGCGTACAGAAGGGGGGAAGGAGGGCAGCCCGAAGGGGGAGGAAACTTCCATGAAGTGGCCGGGAAAGCCTAGAAATCCAAAGACGAAAAATCGTTGCGCCATGAGCGGGAAGGGGAAGTCAGATCCAGCTGCGCGGACGAGGTAGGGATCCGTTGGAAAGACATCAGGGAAAAGCAGGAAGGGAACCCGGCATCGACCAAGGGAGGACTGCGCGAAGCCGAAAGAAAAAGAGAGCCGGCTCGATACGTGCCCATTCCCGGTACTTCGGTAAGGGGTGCAAAGGGAGAAAAAGGAATCCTCTATGATATAAAAGCAGACGAACCATCGGGGAAGAACCCCATCAGGAGCGCTTCTGATAGAGAGCACTTAGGAGGTGGAAACTCGAGCTTGTAAAATAGGGGGGGAACGACCAGGAGAGCATCGCCACGAAGACAGATCAACCTCTTCGAGTTTATGAGCAAAAAATTCTCTACGAGGCATCTCTACAGGGGGGGGAGGCTTCTTTTCTGTAACAGTATGGCCGGGCGTAGCAAAGGAGGAACGGTCTCAACTTATGCCCATTCACCACGTATTGGGATTCTAGGGAGGGCGACAGCGAACTCTTTTTCATCATCGGTAGGGGGAGGGATGACCGCCGGGGGGTGTGTAAAAGTGTCAGAGGGGAGCTTCTTGAGGAGGGGGAAGGTCGAAACGGATGTGGGGAGAAGCCTGGAAAGTGGGTCTCCTTTTGTGGAAAAAAGACATCGGTGGTCCGGAAAGGGGAAATAGTCTGCGTGGCGGGAGCGGGCGAGGAAGTCTTGACGAACGAGGGGAAACGCTTTTCGCGGCCGGTGTCCTTGGGGATCGGACCGAGGACACCCGCGGAGATGTTTTAGCGTGCAAGGGAGAGGGTGCGGGAAAAAGCCGAGTGGAAGTCGATAGCGCGAGAAAGGAGGTAAAGGGAGGGGGGGGTCATACATCCTCCTAGATCAAAAGAGGAGTATTAGGAAAGTTCATTACCCCCAAAAAGCCTTGCGCTCGAAAAGACATAGGAGTCTGGAGAGTCAAAAATTCGGCCGCAAAAACGCAACTGAAAGAACACTAGGAAAAGGCCTCGTGCACCAGAAGAGGGAGAAAAAAAAGAAGCTCCAAAGGAAGAAGTCAGAAAACTCAAAAAAGCGGGAGCTCCGCCAGACCGCTATAAATTAAACCGGCGAGAAAGGATTAGGGGCGAACAACCCCATCTGGGGGCCATTAGAATCCCACACTCCGCCGGAAAAAAAGCTTCTCTCGGAGAACAGAAGCTGAGAAAATCTGTACACAAAAGAGTCATCGACTCTCTAAAACTGAGCGAGCCGCGAAAAACAGGATTAGCACCTGAATCGCCCTCAATTCGGTTGAGAGGACCGGCGCTTGGACAAAGGAGAGAGAAACGGCTGCAAAGAGGCTATACGGAAGTGTGATGCCTCTAAGAGTGGAGAGTCGAGGAGGGGAGAAAAAGGAAAAGGCGCGAGGGGCTCGCGAGCACTCGGGGGAGAAAGAAAAATCAGAGAAAGGGAAAAGAGGCTACCAAGATAGGAAAACTCACTCTGCTCTCGAGAGAAGATCTTCTCCACGCGAGAAAGGGGAGGAAAGAAGGGACCTATTGGAAAAAGCTCCTCTCTTACCGGTAAACCCAAGATAGGAAGTGAGAGGTAAAAACAAACATCCCTACTGGAAGGAACAGAATGGAGTCTCGCGAAAGTCTCATAGAAGGCTTCATTAAGGGACTTGGTCTATGCCTTCGAATGCGTCCTGAAAGGAGAAATAAAAGATTTAATCATAGGAAGGAACTGGAAACCGTTAAGAACAGGGCAAAGCTTCGGAGGACAACTTGATGGGGGGGGAGGGGAAAAGAGAGTTTTCACCGAAGAAAAGGGAAAAATTCCTCGAGGACGCTCTAATCTAATAGTGAAGGACTACCTCAATTCATTTTGAAAGGATGGTGACGGATGCTGCATGAAGGGATAAAGGAGGGGGGGGAGCAAAGAAAAAAGAAAACGCCTCTCCCTAACCTAACAGGTAGGGACTTCGCCTGGAAAAATTAAGCCACGGAATTATGAAGATTGGAAAAGATTCTTCTTACGAGCGACCTGCGAAAAAGGTCACGGAAAAAAACTCCACTGCGCGGTAAGCTTGATGGGAGATGAAAGCGAGGAAACCGGGCGCAAATTCCATGCTGTGCAGGAGCCAACGATCACAAGAGAACTCGAAAATCTTCCTTGACTCTCTGAGGGAAAAAATTCAAATCTAGGGGGTAGGGGGAGAGCTCGGCTAAAGGAAGGGGGAGAAAGGAGCGAGACTCGTCTATGCGGTTGCCTCTCTGGGGAGCGGCGTTTAGAGAGGTCGCCCTAAAGAACGCGTTGCTTTTCATTAATTCCTGACTGGGGGGAGCTTGCGGAAGGGAACGGGGGAGGCCTTAGAGGGAAATCACTATCGAGTCACTGATCTAAAAACTTGGGGGAGGCCTTAGAAGAGGGAGGAACATTTTGAGGAGAAAGTCCTTCTCGACTTCTTCTATCAGGGAAGGTAACGGGGTTGTTCTTGAGCTGAAGGGGGGGGAAGAAGGAGGCTCAAACATGCCGATCATTTGTAAACAGCAAGGACGACTTATCTCAGGAATCATCTTCTGATAGGAAAAAAAGTCTTCTAACCGACTTGGAGGGTATGTCCACGAAAGAAGGGGGAGGGAAGGAAAGGAGGGAAAAAAAGGCACGGCCCCTTGTTCAGAACGAGGGAAACCGTCGACAGGAAGGGAGAGACTGAA
>Ga0179591_1303562_pt1 | contig 12947 bp, 19 predicted proteins | sample CZOMad2_1_08_16f_FD_182891 | JGI IMG/M metagenome (GOLD analysis project Ga0179591, IMG submission 182891) | Vadose zone soil fungal communities from Angelo Coast Range Reserve, California, USA - CZOMad2_1_08_16fungal (PacBio error correction) | ecosystem: Environmental > Terrestrial > Soil >...
GGACAAACAGCGGAGCCGCATTTCTGCTGAAGCCTGTGAGAAAAAAGAGGAAAAGGACAAGGAATCGCCAAAAGGACGAGTGTCCGACAGGGGGGGGATCTAAATGGCGGACGGGCCCTTGGCCACAGACGGGGTTGGGTCTGCGGGCATGGGGAAAAACGGGAAGGGGGAAAAAGGAGATTGTTATGAGGGCGCAAAACAAGGGGGCCACGATCCTGGGCCCAAAAACAAGGGATTTTAGGCAGAAAAAAGAGAAACGGACTCAAAAGCACGGTCCTTATAGTCAAAGCGAAAAAACATCGTACCAGAAGAGGGAGGGATAAAAGGGGGGTTTTAAGGGGCGGGAAAAGGGGGAAGGCCATTCCTCGATCAGGCGATTTGTGGAGAACAAGTCAAAAGCTGCAGGGTTCAGGCAGACGCCTGCGAAGCACGGGTGGTTAGCAACTGGGCGGATGCCGACCATAAAAAGTTTATCAACCTTGGAAAGGGGGGGGGGGGGAAGGAAGAAACATACAAGTGTGGGGGATGCAAAAACTGTTAGACTTGAGCGAAGTAAAAAGAGGGAATCTCTCTGTGTTAAAAGGTCGAGGGAAGGTCCAAGCATAAGCGTCCATAAGCAGAAACCTAAGTGGGTATTATGCCGAAAGGGGTAAAAAATCAAACCACGGTACTCGGAGGAAAGTTCTAGTGCAGTTCTCCCGTAACTACCATCAATCGGATCTGAACGCGCAATAGGTTTATCAGAGGAACCGCTGAGGGGTCCGCGTGGGGCAAGTGTCGTGGACGGAACAGTGAGCCAACAAAGTGAAACAGCAAGAAGAAGGTGGGAGAATTTGGGGGAAACGGACGGAAACTGTGTCCAATGAATGTCCATGGGAGACAAAGACAGGGAAGGAGGACGGACGGAGGGTGGTCTTGAAAAACAAGCCAACATTGGCCTGAGTCCCCCGGCCTGCGGGGGAGGGGGGGAAAAGAAAGGCTCATCACAAGTTTAAGAACACTTAGGCAGAAAATCTGCAAAAAACGAGGAAGAGGGGACTTGCCGCTGGCAAGGGAAGCCCGAGATCCGGGCAAATATGCGGTAGGTCAAACAGTAAGGGGGGAAAAAGGAAGGTACATCTGAGAAAAATGCTAACAAGAACTTCGTACCGGTGGAAGAAAGCAGTAGATTACCAGAACAAAAGAATCAACGAACTCCACACACCAGAACAGGGCAATAGTGCTTGGAAAAAAAACAGAGGGGGGGGAAGTAGCAGTTCACGGGGCAGAAAATGGTGCGGAGGGGGGGAAACAATCGGCCGAAGAAAAAGAAGAAAAAAAAAAAACCCAGGATGAACTGATATAGGAGGGGAGAGGAGGATTACAACTGGTCAATAACGGGGGGGGGAAAGAGGGAAGGGTGTATTAAGTCACGTGGAGGAGGGCAGGGCAAAGAATTTGGCAAAAGTGACAGGGGGCCTTTTACCCACCCTCAGCTGAAAATTCTGTTTTGGGTATAGTGGGACAGGGTTTAGACCCAAAGTGGAGAAGGACGAATAAAAAGGTTGATCGGGGTAGAGACAAGACGGCTTTCGCGAAACGAGACGCTTCGGTCGATCAGGGAAACTTGATAGGGGGGATGAATGAGTGTGGCCGGAAGGCAGGTAGTATCGAAAAAGGATTCAGATTTTGGACGGGGGGGAGAGGATTAGAGTCCTTCTGAAAGCGGGACCATCAGGGGGGGGTGGTTCTGTCGAGTGTTTGGTGGGGAGAGGGGGGCGGGGAAGATCGAAGCCATTCAACCGCCGGCGATGGAAATGCCATTACTACGTGAAATCAAACTTGTAAAAAATCGCCAAAAGGAAAATCCGGAGAGTGCCTTCTCGATGGATAAAAAACCGTCCCGTTGGCAACAAGATGGTCAAGTGGCTTATGTTGAAACCACTCCAAATTCACTTGGGGGAAAGGTAATCTAAGGTCAAGCATTCTCACCTTAACAGAGCCCCGGGAGATTCCCAACTGCCAGAGCACTGACAACTTTCACCAAGTGAAGAAAAAAAATAGCCAAAGGTAGAAGTCGTTTGCAAGCGATATAATGGTAATGGATTGATTTACTGAAGAGGGCTCATAAGAGAAGATAGTTCATTTGGGGGGGTTGGGCGGGCTTATGGTCAAAAGTTCCCTTCGCGTGGACAAAAATGGCCCGCAAAAGACGCCAGAGGGGACAGAAATTGCAAACGTGTTTGTTGGGGTAATTGAAGGAGTGCGGCCTGCTGTACTGATGAGGGCTCAAGAAAGCGGATGTGGAGGAAGCAGGCTGGCCATCAAACAGGAAGGGAAAAAACCTTTGGCAAGGGAAAGGGGGGCGTTTCTTAGGACAAAAAAGGGGGTTTGTCGGGGGACGAACCATCGAAACTAGGGAAGTCCACAAAAGGATGTGGCGGGGGCGGTTGCCAGAACTGATGAAGATAGGAAAAAATTGTAAACATAATCGAAAGGGGGGGGCTCTGATGGTAGTGGGAAAAGTTCGACACCCCCGAGGGAGCAAAAGGAAGGGGGTCAGTCGTAGCGGCGTCAAGCTCTGTAACTAGAAAAAGAAAGCTACATCAAGGGCAACAGGGAATGGCAGAAAAGAACAAAAAGGGGGGCCGTAGCAAAAGGTGTTGTCGGGTAACGACCTGGCTATTTAAGTGACGGAATGGGAGGGGACCAAATAGACAGCGGGGGGAACCTTTGCGAGGAAGGAAAATACGAAATGGAAATAATCGAGCAGCGGGGCAAAGACGAGGACGGGGGAAGATGCACCTCACGTGAAAAGGGAAAGACAGAAGAGGGCTCCAACAATCCGACGGTGAGGGGGTAAGAGATACAACACTGGGAAGAGGAAAAGGGAGACACTTTTAAAAATTCCGGATTGGAGGACGAGGTGACAAGGATTTGTGGCAAGGTGGGGTGTCATGGACGTTCCGAGATTTGGGAAACGGGGAATGGCTGACGTTGCCAGGCTAAAGGGCGCGCATACAAGAAACCGTCAAAATCTGGAGATTGCTGGTACACTAAAAGGCAAGGACTACATATTGCAACAGGGCTCACGAAAGACATCAACGAGGGAGGGGAATTGAACCCCTTGGGACGGAGTATTTGGCCTAACGGGATAAGGGGGAGAATGAGGCACGCTAAGGAAAGAAACGGGCGGGCCGAAATGGGTTGGGCTTGCACGAAAATACAAGAAGGAGAGAAAAGGCAGAGAGATTGTCTATCGGGGGCGAACCTATACAGAATGCACTCAAGCCAAGCAATTTTGGGAGAGAAGGGTTAGGAAGGCTTTAATAGGTTGCCTGGAGCACTACAAGGAACACGACAGGGAAACAAAAGGTCCTCGATCAGAGGGCAGGAGGGGAAGAAGGGGGCATGAACACTCCGCGGGTGAAAAACAGCAAGGAGTCCCATATTCAAGTCATAAACGATAACAACAAACAAGAAAAATGAGAAAGACTTAGTCTCCATGGGGGGCCATGTTTAACTGGGTAGAAGGAAGGAATGTTGTCACATACTAGGAACCACCCACTAATCTTCCTCTCTCTGATTGAAAGATCCCAACTTCATAACCAACTTGAAGTCCCACAAAATGCCCTACGCGCGTGCACATCAACAGAAAAGAATATTAGGGAATACAGGGGAGGTGGAGGCCTCGAATTGGATGACACTTTTTAGAACGAATTTGCGAAGGATACGGGTGGAAGCAGTGATGCGAGGGAAGGAGGAAAAGACGGGCAGCGAATGAAGGCCCATCCTCAACCGTGACCCGCGGGGAAAGGGAAGAGAGGCCCTAGATCAACTAAAGCAATATCGTTCTTGAGGGAACTTGAATAGGGTTCTGCACGTAGGTTCCTTGCCAGATTGGGGACCCTCTAACTCTGAGGGGGAAAGTTAGGATTACAACCCTAAAAATACGCCGCCCCCCTATCCCACTGGTCTCAAAGCTTGACCTCCGAGAAAAAAAACGAGGTGAAAAAACAAGGGGACCACTGGCTTTAAGGATACGAAGAGACTGTGAAAAGTATCTACGAGCAGGGGGGGGTTGCAGAAACTGCTAGGCGAGCTATGCTGAAAGCCGGTGCTCTACGAAAAAAAAAATAAAGAAAGGGTTCGTCACCTGAGAAAGGTGTAGAATCGGGGGTCGCCAGCAAAAAAACTGACTGAATTTCTCCACCGGTTAGAAAGTCAGGAGGGACCATTCAGGAGAACAAGGAAAATCTCCTAATTCAAAAAGTGACTGGGGAGAATTTGTTGGAATAAGGAGACGCAAAAAAGAGAAAGGGAAACGAAGAAGTAACATCATGAGGGGCATGTTGGTTAGCGTCACTACACACCCGATGAGCAGTTCTCTCAATCGTGATGATACTCACCCCAAGAGGTTTCCAAGAAGAGGGAAGGAGGGACGGGGACGTGAGCGTGTGGAAGGGGCATTATGAAACCGAGAAAAACGTTCCGTGGGCGAACTTCGGGAGCGATGGGACATCCACAGGAGTTTAAGTCACGCGCCTCGGGGGGGGGGGCTGGGAAAAAACTTCGAGCTGTAAGAGACGCCACCAGCATGAGTCGGCGGGCATTCTGCCGGGTAAGGGCGAGAAGGAAAAAATAAACGGGGATGCTATGCCCTTCCCTCCAGGAAGGGTGACGCAGCACCTGTAAGTGAGAGTTAAGACACATACACCCAGAAGGAAGTCAAAAAAGGGGGGGGAGGGGGGGAACTGAGGTGTACGGACTCACATCAAATCTCAGCAGTCTGTGTTGGAGGTAAAGGGCCAGGATGCTCAGGAAACGCCAAGGAAAGAAGAAAAACAGGAAGATACATCGGCAAGGGTTCCGTGATACGTAGGAGCAGACAGATTGGGTTGTGGCTTATGAGGCGGGTAAAATTCCGGGGAAACCGTGGGAATCGGGGGGGGGAAGGGGGGGTCACATTTCGAAGCAACCAGCTTGTGTAGGTTTAAAAGGGCGGGGACGGCCACACCTAGCGGTGAAAGGGGGGAAGCAGAACCAAATGGACCCCCATGTGAGTACGCTAAGTAAGAATCTGCTCATGAGGCGGATGTTTTTGACCTGGACGGGGAGGAAAATGAAAAGGGGAATCTAAAAACGCTAATTGCTGTCCGACGGAAATTAGGGGAATTCTGAAGGGGAAGGGAGAGAAGAAAGACAAAACATCTGGGGAAGCTTAGGCAAGTGGAGCAACAATAGGACAGAGGCATCCGAACCCACGAAAAATCCCCAATCTAGAATCCTAAAGAAACCGACTGGAGGGAACGAAAAAGGGGGTGGGGTACTCCGCTGATGCAGATGTGATGAAAGGTGGGCAAATTTTCGGCTGAGGTTCGGTCATTGTCCAAGGGGGTTTAGGAAAGGGCCTAAGAACAGCTCGGTGGAAAGTAGTGGTCGCAACTCCGACCGCGACACTGATAGCCTGGCTACAAGGGGAAGGTCCTTCAGTCAGGATTAAGGCGTCCTGGACTGGAGATCCGTCGTCAGGCCGAAGTGAAGCTCCAGAAAGGCGTCGCAGCTGATATGAGAAAAAAAACCAAAACGAGGGAGAGGAAGAGGAAGAGTCAAGTCCGTTGACTGAGACATCAACCGTCCAGATGAGCAGAAAGCAAGACGCAGCGTTTAAGGGACTGAAGGAGAGACGAGGGAGGGGGGACAGTGTAGCAACGGCTCATCTTGAAGGGGAGGGACAAAGGTCCTTTAAACCGAGGGTTCTGAGAACCGGGGCGAAAAAGCCCGAGGGGGTAACCAAGGAGCACGGTAAAGGCCCGGATCATTGCGACAAAAAACAAGAAAAAAAGAAAAAAAAAAAAACAACCAAAAAAAAAAAAAGTCATCTCGAAACGCATTTCCTCAGGGCAGGGTCCGAAAAACTAGTCAGTGGAAGTGAGTGGTGCGGAAGTTTGGTTGGAGGTCCGAACGTGGGAAAGGCGACGATCAGGTCAGTGCGATTGGGTTTGTAGCATGTTATACAGGTAAAAGGTGAGGCATTGCGAAAATCATTGAGGAAAAGGGGAAAGGGGGGGAGCAAATCATGTGGTGAGATGTCAGGAAAGGTGAGCGCAAAACAACACTAATGGGGTGCAGAAGGGCTTAGAAAGGAGGGGGACAAAGAAAGGTGGGAACGGGGGTCACTGGCAAGCAGAGGGGTAGGAACAATCTTACTCATAAAGGAAAGAAGGTTTATGGCTATTGCACCGAAAAACCGGTGAGGGACAGAAGAGGTTCTAGAAGTAAGGAGCAGAAAAAAAACAACTCATCTATTTGACTCCTGGTTTCAGCAGGGGGAAGCGGTGCGTGTTAAGACATCAGGATGCGGTAATGGAGTTTCTGAGCAGGTACTTCGCAAAACGAAAAGGGAGGAGAGGGGTTGCCAAAGGGAAGATGAAAGCGAGTTATTACATGACCAAACGTTTGAGCGCACTTCCGAGGGGGAGGTGAAGCCCCCGAAAAAGAGGCGTCCGTTCATAATGGAGAGGAGACTTGAAGCATAAACGGGGGAACGGCCTCGCCATCCTCACTTCTCACATACTCCTGCAAGGGGAAGACGCTGGGAATCAGGATCAAGCAAACAAGGGGGGAATCAAAAAGATCGCGTTACACAACCTCCGAATGGCAGCGGCCACCTGGCGACAACTCGTACGTAGAGATGAAAAATCATTACCAGCACACACAAATCAAACACCTCCGGTTCAAGATGGGAACGCAAAGTGTTTGCGGACGAGGGAAAACAAAACGCTTAGAGATGTAGCGATTTGAAATCGGGGGGAAAGGAAGCGTAAAAGCCCCATGAGGGGGACACAGACATATGTAGGGAGTAATACGGTCGGGGTGGACTTCAAAAAAAAAAATGCGAAAGTCAAAACGGTGTGCGTAGAGGTGGGAATGCCGGGAGGGGGGGGGTATGACCAGGGACAAATAAGACGTCAAAGCCACGGGGGGGGGAGGCTCCTCTCGAAACGGCAAAAGGGGGGGGGGTTGATAGTGGGGGGGACAAAACGGCGACAGGAGAAGAGAACCCCGATGGAGGGGGTGGGATACGACGCGTAGACATCGCGACGAGACGGCGGTTCTCGGGGGAAACCAAACTTCTATTGCGAGGCCGGGGAAAAGAAACTACTCCCCGTAAGGTCAGGAAGAGGTGGGGGGGTCTTTTCTGCGGAGACTTCCAAAAATCGAGGGAGAAAACCTTCAAAGGTGTCTCAAGGGCATGTGGGTTAAGGCCATATCCAGGAAGACCGGAATGCCAGAGGATGGCCTACGGAAAAAAGCGCCACGATCCGTTCCACTCCCGCTCCAGAGGCCAAATCACTTTCCGAAAAAATCAGATAGGAGGCAGAAAGTCCACACAACAAAGGGAACTGGGGAGCTGTTGAGATCGCTGCCGGTTAGGGGGGGGGGAAAAGCTGACGAGGCTCGAATCCCACCGTACGAGAAAGCCCGTAGAGTCCAAAGTTCAACATCTCCATCCGAAAAAGAGAAAGTCGCAAAAGGGCCGTGATCCACTAATAGCCGTTTGAAGGCGGGATTGAGCAGTGGGGGAACGGAAGGTGAAATTCAGGGTCGCCCGCAATAGAGAACATCGGAACGAGGGGGTGGGGGGGGGGGGCAAGCGAGTATTAAACAGAGGGAAGTGGCCACAAAAAAAGTGCCAATGGCAGATCCGCCAGAGGAATTAGGAGAAGTGTGGGGGGGGGGAACGAGGGAGTAGGGGGCCACGGAAAGACTTGAGGAAGAGGACAAGGCACCAAGCATGTGGTCAGTTCTGAATAAAAAAAGGCCCTCTGAGATGAGTGTTCCACGGGTCATGTAGAGTTGAGAAACGACCGTCGTGCGGAACCAGGAGAAAAGGGAGACAGTCCTCAAAGGGGGGGGTAAGGGTACACAATTGAGGCGTTGCGTGCATCCAAATCTGATCGAGGATGGTCTGAAAGCAAAGGGTGGGGAAAAGACACGGTAACGTGGTTGCGAAGAATTTAGAAAGGGACGACCAAACTGTAGAACAAATAGGGTCTCGAGAGGGTCAGTACCACTTCGGGGTGGCAAAGCCAAACATAAAAAATCAGGCAAACCGCCAGCCGCCAATGTGAATTAAAAAAAACCTTTGCAAAGAGGGTGAGGGGCGTGAATGGGGGGTAGTGTCCAATGCAAAAAGCGTCGTGCAGGGGAAGGGGTAGACGCGACCGAAGGATGGAAAATGCAAACACGCAAATGACGGGTCAAAAGAGGAAAGAACGAAGCAAGAGAGAATGCACACTACACTGCCAAACGATGGAGCCACAAGACTGGGAAAAGTTGGATCAGCTTCACCAAAGAGGGAGAAGATGAAATACAAAGGTCAAAAGGGAGGGAAAATTGTTGGAGTCCGGATCTGCGAATCAATGGGGGTGCAAAGGGGGGTGGAGGGGCTGAAAGTTCCTTTGCATGCTGCGGGATGCTTTTCCATGCGGAGAACACATCAGGGAAACATGCCGTAAGAACGCGTGAGAATGGGAACGAAAGGCACGTACCTATTGAAAAGGACAAGACAAAAATCTGAAGAGGGAGGAAAGGCTGGTCGGAATTGAGTGTGACGGGGTGGCGGTAGCGGATGGCCTAAGCAGGGCTCTTACGGACCGCTAAGGAGAAAAAAAGGATGAGGGGGGGGGACCGAAAATGGGGGGGGGGGACCATTAAAAGCAGACCGACAGGATACAAGCCTTCAGTCGTTATGCTATCCGGAATCAAGGTACCGCGTCCCCCAAAAGCAACGCCAGACAAGTTTGGAGACGCCGTTCGGAAGGGGGGGTTTAAAAAGAACGCTACATGGAACTCTGGAAAAGGGGAAAAATCATCTAGAAGAGGCATTCTTTAGCCGCCTTGGATAAGGAACAAAAGCAGGGTTTGGCCTTGAACAAGGACCCAGGAGTCCGCAACAGGCTAGGAAACAAATGGCCCCCAGACGTCTCTGCCAGGGGGGTAGCACAAGTGGGGGGGAACTTAAAAAGGAAGAACGTTGGAAAAAAAAAAATAACATCCGCAGAAACCCCCACCAGAAATTCTCATCTTGGGGAAGACACGCCGGAATCACTGCAAGCCCACCGGAAATGCTCTTCAAACCCCTTAGTCTAAGTCACAGTGGAGAGGAGGAATGTGCAGAGGTCATGTGGAAGGGGGATGGGAGGACACTTGGATGAAACTCTAATTGAGACACTAGGGGGTGACGAGCAGGAGAATTTCAGGACACCAGTGCGTTACTCCAGAGCAAGTTTGCCCAAAAAAAAAAAGCAAAACAACGGGAAAAGGAAGGGGACTGTCAAAGCAATAGGGGCGGGCCTTTCCTGCGGGATTGGTGAGAGACACGGAGGAGGGGAAATATTTGCTAGGTATGAATGGATAGCCGCCCAAAGATTTCCCAAAAAAACAAAAAGTGAAAAATGCGCAAGCTTGGCCAGATGAAGTGCACGGACTACCAATGACAAAAATGACGCCCTGAGGTGAAATAAGAAGAAGATTAGGCAGGTAACCGAGAAAGATAAGCAGCGAAGGGGTTACGGGGCGAGACCCGCCCGTCGATCTAGAAAGCAGGGGATCTACGCTCACGCAAATGCCCCGGACAGTGGGAGACTCGTTGCCACTATCAAAAAGGGGATAGGAAGGGGGAGTAGAAGGAGGCACTTATTTGACCCTTGAGAGCCGTCAGGGAGGGAAAAGACGGGGAAGTCAAAAAAGGGGGGAGGGGTGGTACAAAAAAGTAACAGAGACAAAGGCAGTGGAAAAAGGGGAATGGCAAGAGCTGTAAAACTGGGTATGGGGGGGATAGGAATAAGCAAGGAAGAAGAAGGAAGAAAAGGAAGACTAGGGGGGGGGGGGGGGGCGAAGGGAAGGAGGACAGGGGGATAGGGGGAGAAGGAATGGTGAGGGGGGGGGGGGTACGGAGGGTATCGGGGGGGGAAAAAGGGCAGAGGAAGGCGAAAGCGGGGGTGGAATATGGAGGTGGGACGTGGGTTATGGGAAGAGAGGGGGGGGGAAGGAAGGAGGAACTGGGGGGGGGGAAACTGAGGGTGGAGAAAGATGGGGAGGAAGGGGAAGGCGAGGAGAGAAGGGAAGGGGAGAGAAGAGGGAGCCAGATTAGGGAGTAGGGTAAAGAGCTAAGGGTGGTGGAAAGAGAGGTGAGGAGGTTTTGAGACCTGGCTTTGGGCAGACCATTCCAGGAAGAACGTCCCTCTCCGCCAAGGGGGAGAAAGGAGAGGACAGCATGTCTGAGGTCATAGTCGCTTCGGCAAATGATGATTCACAGGAAGAAAAAGTTGGAATCAACGGGAGAAGGGGGTTGCGTGGAACGGACGGTAATCGACTGCGTTCCACAAACTAGAAGGCTTTACGTTGAACTGGAGCGGCTTGGTCCTGTCCGGGCCCCCTGTCAAACACGGGAAGTTTTCGCAGCTTTTCTCTCTTCCCCTGAAGAAGATTGCCTTAAAACTTTTGTTGAGGCCTGGAAATCGGGGACGTTTCGCGTCGCACGCGACCTCACTTGCAGGCTGGATGCAAGGGCATGAAAAAGATGGCAAAGAGTCAAAAAAGTACAACGGGGAGGGACTGATGGAAAGGCAAAGCCAAATTAACGGGAACCAGCCGGGGGGGATATGGTCAAAAATCCGTCACGGAGGACAAAGAAAGAGGGGGTCTACTGGCAAGTTAATTTTTATTGTTGCAGTCGTCACGCTCAAGGAAGTAGGTGTATGGGAGGGGGGGAAAGGTTGCTCGGAAAGAAGAACCCATCACCACGACGGGACCACTAACACGCAATTGTTCAGGAGCTAACGGAGGTCGAAACAACAATTGAGTGTTGGTGGCTTATCTGAAGGACGAGAATTTCGTACCGGGGAAAGTAAGTGGAGGGTTCACCATGTGAGGGAAAAACAAAAAAAAATGCAGTTGTTCTTATGGTATCGGCAGCGGCGACGCTGCCGTGACAGGCGGAACTGAGTACGTGACACCCAAGGGGTGACGTAAACGGATGTCTAAAAAAGCCGGGGGGGGGTACGTTTCCGCCGCTCTGAAGATCGCCAACTCCAAAAGTTATGCGCAATCCGAACGGGAAACAAAGTGCGGAAGAGATCAGCAACGGAAAATAGGCCTCAATTCAAAGTTGAGGCAACAAGAGGGAAGTACGAGGAAATGAAGACAAGAAACAACGAAACAAATCTCTACACACGAACCCTTCAGGTTAAATTGGTTTGAGACGAAGGGGGAAAAGGAAATTTGAGTGAGAGTTAAGGTCCTTCAATGGGGTAAGGATGATGGGGACCAGGAGCGGATGTCTCTTAATCCTACCAACAATCTGAGTGGAAGAAGGGGGTGGGACCACAGGCCAAAGTCGGAAAAGGGAAGTTCTCAGGGGACCAGAAAGACTGGCATTCTATTAACACAGAGGGAAGGGGGCAGAATGCGTCTGGTTGCCGGGGAAAAGATACCAGCAATAAGAAGAAGCTTGAAGGCCGCTCTCTCAACAAAACAAAAAGGAAGGAGAGCTTCATAAAAAATCGCGCGCATGGAAAGGGGGGGGGGGGTATCACCTGAAGGCAATGACGAGGGAAACCAAGAGACGCCGCGTGGAAGAGACTGACAGGATAGACTGGAGCCCGGTAGAACGGCCGTCGTGACTGCCGACGGGGAGAGGGAAAGGTATGAAAAAAGAAGTATGAGGACGGGGAAACGCAACTCGTGCCCCCGAGGGTCACATCAAGCCTTAGAAAGGTTGGAGAGACAACTCGAAAGAAATGTTCCCCGGGGGGACCTGGCAAGCAGGGCGGACCACACAGTCGTACCAGGAGTTAGTGGCGGGAGAGGGGTTTGAAGGAGTTTAGGCCGCCGTGCAGGCCAGACTCGTAAGGAGGTCAACTTTGTGGGAAGGAATGCACACATAAAGTGAAGCTCTTTGGGGGAACAGGCATCACAGAAAAGTTGAAAATTTTTCACGCGTTGTGGAAAACAACATCGTCTAGAATGGACGGTGAAAATGCAGGAACAGACGAACAGAAGTGGGGGTCCAGGTCTGAGGACGAGGAAAAAAAAAAATCACTTTTGGAAAACAGTTAAGACCTCCGGTGGCGGTACGTTTTTCTAAAAAACTTCAGTCCCCTCCAAAAGGGAAAGAGGGGTTTTATGTGGATGATAAAAGGAACCTAAAACACGGTTATTCAAAAAAGTCTAAAGATTACGAGAAATCAAAAACAACGGGGGGGAGAGAATTCGCAATAAGGCAGAAACCGCGGTAGGGGTCACATCGTGTGCGTGAATTGGACCTTTCCGAACGCACCGGACTAAAAAAAAAATGGGTGCGGAAGTGTGCAAGAGGAAACTGAAAGCCGAGACCTCATGGAAAAAAGCCAGTGGAAGGCCGGAAAGGGGGGGAGTGCGAACCATATCAACAGTTCCGGAAGAATTAGCACTCACCGTTTAGGGGGGACTAAAAAATCTCCTTAAGACAGAAAAAGCATAAAGGGTTATGAGGGCCAGGGAGCGTCGCATTACACTCCGAAGGGAGGGGGGGGGAAAACCAATAAGCGCGGGGGCAAAAGACATGGTGAGGTTAAAAGGTCCAAGGGTCAAAACACTCGGGAACTGGAGGACCGGGGGGGGAAACCACCACAGGAAACCTAAACGGAACGACTCAATAGTGCTTGGGCAAAAATATTGGGGGGTTCCGTCAAGGGAAAGAAACGAGGGACCGATTAAATAACTTGGCTAATCGGGGTGAAGGCAACTGGAGGGGGGGCAAAGTATAGACATTCGTACAAGCGTCCGGGCCAAAAGGGGAGAGATTGGATTACCACACTAAAAGGGTTGCTTTCGAGGTTGTATCCGTCCAAGCAGTAGGACATTCCATCAAGGTGGGACGCAAAGGGGCGAAAACGCTACTAGAGAGCGTTGGGGGGGTG
>Ga0179591_1248395_pt1 | contig 12945 bp, 9 predicted proteins | sample CZOMad2_1_08_16f_FD_182891 | JGI IMG/M metagenome (GOLD analysis project Ga0179591, IMG submission 182891) | Vadose zone soil fungal communities from Angelo Coast Range Reserve, California, USA - CZOMad2_1_08_16fungal (PacBio error correction) | ecosystem: Environmental > Terrestrial > Soil >...
GCCGCTTGGGCGCGTATTTCGCCTGCCCCGACAACTTGCGGGCGTTACTCGTCTGCCGAAAACCAAAAGAACCCAGAACGAAATGTGGGACGAGGAAAAATAAAGCCGACATGCCCGATGCCTATGTCCTTGTGCTTGCAAAATAGGGGAGATAAAATATTCAAACGTGTACAGAGAGAAAAGAGGCGGCAAACGGGTCCTAAAAAAAGCGAATCCAGGGGGAGAGGCAGATTTGGCCATAGAAGAGAGAATAACGAGTCCGGGGGGAAACACCAGTCGATACAATTGGCAAACGCCTTCACTCATCGTAAAAACAGACCGCCACGGAACGCCCCAAAACTGACTACCTCTGAGGGGACTATGAAACGTCATTTAGTCGGAGGGCGGAACGTCTAATTCCACCAAGGGTAAGAACACTCTTAAAAGCGCCCTGCAAAGGACGCAAAAAAACTGCTCAAGCTCATACGTACAAAAAGGGGGTGTTTCGTCGGGGGGAATCGCCATGACAAGCCGTTGGCCTCGCCAATACTCAGCGAGGTCTCGGGGGGAACTCAACGGCTAGGTGAGATGAGAAACACCTGACCCCCCATACGGAACCTCAAAAAAGAAAATTAAACCCGAGCCAGAAGCACCACGATTTTAGAAAAAGGAAGTCTCTGCCAACGCCGTTGGCGGTCGAATAGTCATGCTGGCCGCTGGGGCATCAACGTGTCAAATCGTCCGCTGAGTTGTCCCGCTTCCACACCCCTTTGAAAAAGGCGTGAAGACCGGAATCGACGGCCCCCCCACATGTGTCCAGACCCTACCAAAAGGGTAGAAGCTTGATACAAGCTCTATACTATCAGGTGGTCAATAGAGATGTGAGAAGCACACTCGCTGTCCTAAAGGGGGTCCCTCGGTCAAAGCCGCAGAAGACCAGCGGGGAGAGGAGGGGGGACGGTCGACCCCAAGCGACCCGCCGTAGCGGACGTCCTTCTCGGTCGGCAAGTGCCCCGTGCCCGTCTGAGCCTAGCCCGCACGCTTCAACTTTCAGGGAGGAGGGGAACTTGTCCTACCAACACGACTTCCCAGGACCAAAGCACAGCACGGGGTAACTCGCCCAGTAGTTGCGAAACGGAGCAGAAAGGACCAGCGAAACGAGCGAGAGACGACCGAAGGAGCGCTGAATCCCGTCGAGAGAGACGCAAAGAGACGCCAAGAATAGCATCCAGACAGCAGGCAAGGATCATCTGCAACTGAGGGGGAGGCACAACAATCCTCGGAACGGGACTCATCGGCTACTAAACACCATCAATTCCTGAACGTACTCACCATGGCCTGCCCGCCGCCCAATGTGAGACACTAGGTAAACCCTAACTACAGCTTAGTGAACGTACTTGAGGGGGGGAAAAGAAAAAAAGAGGGTCCCGCATAGCCCGAAATAGAAGAGCAAACAAGTAGCCTGGGAACTTCGTTGAACTATCGCAGAAGGGCGAAGGGGTGCGCCCTGAAGTCAATTCCGCAGCCACGGCATCTAGAAGAACAAGACGGCTAGTCGATAATTCAACAGACTATCACAGCTGAAGGAACAGGGGGCCCGGCCCACGGAACGGAGGTAACATTCATGACCGTATGCAAGGGGGGTACGGTTTTGGGAACTGGCCGAGGACTGGAAGCAGCTGTTACCAGCAAAGGCCATGACAGTATGCTAGTCAAAGGGAGCGTATAAGCAAAACGCTAAATGAGGGTATCGGGCACAAATAGCGGAAGAATCGCTGCTTACAGAAACAAGGCCCGACTGGGAAAGTCCCTACCTGGGGTGAAGATATAAGAAGGGAAACACGAACACGAAAAAGGACAAGGGAGGGAGGATGACCCAAGTCCAAATGCCGGGAATAAACAAATATGCAGCTTAACGCATCTTGATGCGTGGGAAGGAAGAAACAAGTTCGGTCCGGGGCAAGAGGGAAGAGAAAGCTGGGGAGGAAATAGAGGAATTCTAATAAAAAAGGCGGGGGAAATCAGGACGGTTCCTTAACGAGAAAACTCCTCCCGAAGGGGGGGGGGAAGTAGTGGAAACGAATATCCACACAGGGGGGCGGAGGATAGTGGCAACAAAGATACGTTCTGCACTGTAGTGCCAGTGAACTGCTGACCTAGGTGTACATACCATCCATACCGGCTCTACAGGGAAGTTTGACATCGTTCAAGGGAGAGTTGCTCGAGTTGATCTATGAGCTTTTACCAAACGAGGAATCCAGGCGGCTCTGTCATGTGCGATTCAAAAAAAAGGAGAAAGGGAGCACAGCATACTAAAAAAAAAAAAAGGACAAAGGAGAACTGCCGACGGGGAGCCGACTATACAAAAAATACCGAGGACTAGGGGGAAGAAAACAACAAAAACAGTGTAATAAAAAGCCGGGGATTAGAGAAAGAAAGGGAAAAAAAGAGACGCCGAATCCTAAACAAGAAACCACAAAGTTCCGGTGTGGGATTTCATTAGTCCACGGCGAAAACGAACAGGGCTGGGGCATCAAGGAACTAAAACCAATAATGGGAAGGGCTGGAGGGGAACAAATGGGGGCTAGCAGAAAGGTGATTGTGTCTGGCAGCAACAAAAAAAAAAAAAAGACAGCAACAGGGATGTGGTAAAAAGATGACAGAAGACAAACACACACAATGGGACAAAAGGGACAGAAATCCATACACACAGATGGGTGCTGAACTTATAACAAAAAGCATTGCACTTAGAGAGGTAAACATGAATCGATTCGAAGCTGTAAATCAGATACTAACGCTGAGAGTCAGTGGACTTCTGAAATACCAAGCTAATAATCCGGAAAAAGTGCAAATAGACGGCGATGAAGACGGGGGGGATTTTCTACGTCGATACAAGAAATAAGTTCATCTTAAGTGAATGAGGATTCTTAACAAATAAGAATTAAAGGGATCAGAGGGCCCATACAAGGCAAAGAAGAGAGGCGGTACCGGGCGATGAAAGGTATCGTGTGAGCCAGGCGGGTCCAGTACAACTCGAGAACCTGCGCTCATTAAGCAGGATCCACGACACGGAATGTCGGAGTCAGGAACGGTGAAAAAATTACCAGAGCCAGAAGAGGGGGCCGAGACCGAAGAAGTATAGGCAGGAGCGATGCAAAGGCAACGGTCCAAGGAATGAATTCGGAAGAAGAAAGCATCTTGGAAAACAATAGATAAACGAAGCCGCCGAAAAAAAATAAGAGCCAGGGGGACTTTCATGTAAACCAAAACGTAGCGACAATCAGTGCCTGACACAAAAGTCCTGACAGAGTGGGAAAAAGGAAGCCTCCGAAAAAAAAGTCCGTGTGCGTGGGAGGTGGGGCAGACAGGAGAGAATGATAAAGCACACACCAGGTCGGGGGGCCAAACTCCGCTTGCACATCGTAAACAAGCAGGATAAAGACAAAAAAAAAGCCGGGTAACGAATGGAAAAAAAAAAATAGGCCAGGACTTTGCAATAGATAAAGCAGCACACAACAGGCTGTGAGAGTGCAGAAATCGTGGCCGTGCGGCAACACACCACCAACATCTCAGGGCAAGGGACCGGAAACTTAAGAGGGAAGGTCACAAGCATGTGTCGAAGCTACGTCATGACCTTGCATTATACCTATGCAGTCAGGATGGATGGAACGGGAACAAGGTGAGCGATCAGGAAGTCATATTCTCAACCGACATAAAGAACACATGGTTGGGCATAAAACCTAGGGGCACCTGAAGTTTAGAGATTAAACGGGCTCGGAGGGGCCACCGGGGTAATTAGTGAAGGAGGAAAAGAAGAAAGGGGGTATGTAGGGTACCTCGGGGTCATTGCGGCGCGCCCCTGGGGTATCTGTCAAAGGTAAAGGCGTCGCTGCGCGTTTTTGTCGAGAGGTTTAATGCAAAGCCGCGATCTCACGTGCAAGGAAATCTCCTGGTGCGCTTCAAGGAAGGGGAGGGGGAAGTCAACGCTCAAGTGTAACGCCCAGGGTCTGGGTTTGAGCAGCGTTCGAACATGTTTCTGTGCCTGCATCCGCTGAGAAAACTGGGCGACGGGGTGCATCTGTTAGAGAATGTTTACAAGGGAAAGTATTAGGGGAGGCAACGGCGAAGGAACAAGGAAAACAAAAAAGGGTAGTAAAAAAGTAGGGAAATTACATCACGGCACGTCGTGACTGGGGACTAAGAATAATAACGAACCGGGGTACGGGGGGGAGGGCATACTGGAAAAAAACCACACATCAAGAAAAAATGAAATCAGGAAAAATAATACTCGCGGAGGACCAGAGACGCTGGAGGACCAAACGCGGAGAAGGAAAAACTCGGGACAACAACTGATCGCCGAGCTGGAAAATGAAAAAATTACGACGGGGGGTCTACCCTGGAACCTGGTGGGGGTAACCAGCACATTAACAGGTCAGGAACGACGGGTAAAGAGAACGACTGGGGAAAACAAACATCGACTAGTCAGCGGGCCAAAGACGAAAAGAAGGCAAACAAAGGAATCTGTACTCCTAGCGGAACAACGCAACCGGCGCCTGTGCCGAACAATGGTTCGATCGCAAATGCGGATGTAACGGGGACAGGCGGTGATAAGGGTGCGTTCATGGGGTTGGGTACGGATCGGAAAATAAGTGTAAAACCGTGCGACTCGCTCGCGACCAGGAGAAGAGTGCTGAGCCTAAATGCGTATTGGGGCTCGTGAAAACCTAAGGGGGCACGATTGGGAAGAGGGAGGAACAAAGAGGAGGGGAGGAAAGGGAAGGGCAGTTTGCCGGAGCAGTGAACGAAGGCGCTTGGCACGACGTCGCAGAAAAGTGTTGAGAAGAAGCAAGGTACGAGCACAAAAATACTGAAGTCGCACTGAGAAAAGAACCGAGGGGCCGAGGGCAGGGGGGAGGGGGAGGTGGCATGGATCCGCTGGAGAAATGTTTGTACACGAGAGAGGGAATCATTTGCAAAATGGACTGGGGAAGGGCAAAAAAGGCCTACGCTGGGAATAGCACGATATAAGAATCAAGAAATAATTACAAAGCAAAAAGCCTGATCGTATACATGGCCCAACCCCGAACAAAGACAAAATGACTCTGGTGAAGAAAACCACCATCAGCATACGGATAATCAGAAATAAAAAACAAAAAAGTCGACGCCACTAACGGGCCCAGCCGGCATGTAAAAGAGGAAGGAGCGTGGAACGTTCCAAACTGTGTAAAAGTTCAAGGGTCGTTTTGTATCGGGTGGTGGGACCGGTAAAAAAGAAGCCCGCATGGGAAATACCCGTGTCAAGAGTGACCTTTTCAAAGGGGACACGGGAGATCTCTCAACAAATTCTGGATGGGGAAGAGAGAGGGGGGAAGTTGCCGGGGTGAAGCGTGAACCGACACGGTCCAGGGCTCTCGTGAAATGCTGGTGAAAAGTCTATGGACTGGAGGGGCAGCCCACCAAAGGGGGGAAGAACAAACAAGAACCCCGAGACACAAAGGCGCTAGGCACTTTGATAAGACGGGGGGACGGACCGACGCCATCCGATGCCAAAATCCTGTCTTTGCGCCTCGGAAGACGCAATGAATATGCGTTTAAGCCACGAGCGAGCGTCTGAAGGGAACTGAACCTCAGCAAGACTGTGGTCATGCGGAGAAGGAGAGACACAAGCAAAATACGAAACCTATAGGGGCCTTGCCAGCCCGGCGACACTAAAGTGTCAGAGCATACCCGTAACAAGCATACCAAAAAAGAAGAAGAAATTAAAGAAAACATGCTCAGTGCGGAAAAGGGCAATGAGGAAGTCTAAGAAGTTAACGTAGAGGCTTGCGGCCACGGTGAGAGTAAACGAAACACGCAAAAAGAACTTCTCGACAGGAACAAAACGTCATAAGAGGAAATACAAAAGAATAGCACGCTGGTCTCGATCAAGTCGGAGGAAAAGCTCGGGGACAATAACGCCGACTCATCTCTGAGGGGTGGTTCCGCAGGCAGGGCAGCCCGTAGGTCAAAAGTAGGGGGGGAACTTACACGAACAACCCACCTGTCAACCCAAAGGAACACTACCGCCGGTCACCAAAAAAACAAACGCGTCTGGGAGAATGGACATTCGGCCAGCAATGGGCGTCCACTGCCAGTAAAAAGCGAGCAAATGAGGGTCGACTGCAAAGGGTCCGCACAACGGGACGTCGAAAAGGGGGGGGACCATTCCAACAATTACCAAACGTATCCGTACCGGTATAGAAACCCCCAGTTTCCACACAAAACAAGCAAAATCAGAAGGGAAAAAACAGGTGGGGAGTAGAGGATGAAGGAGCAACAGTCTGGAGCTCAAGGGGAATAACGGTCCACCAAAAGGACCGCGAAGACATCCGGGGCGGGGGGGGGGGAGGGCTGTAAAAATACAACCTCAGAGGAAAATGAAAGCCTCCTTGATCAATCGGGTAATACGGAAGTAAAAAACAACACCACCGTTCTTACCGACCTCCGCAGGACATGTGCCTGAGTAGCGACAGATGGATAAAACAAATAACAGTGACCATGTACCCATTAAGGGGCAAGACACGAGCAGACCCAACGTCGATGTGAGATCTGGAGGCGGAGAAATAGCGGAGAACGAGTCCAAAAGGAAAAATCCAACTCGCGACTTGATAAAAAGAGATACCGGCGATGGCGGGCGAATGACCAGCGAAGAAAGATGGGAAGTGGATAGAGACAACAGGGTCTCACATGAACGGAATCTCTCTTCGCAACCAAAAAAAAAAAGGGACTAGAAAAAGAGATAGCGTAAATCGCACAAAAAAAGCTATCTCCCCCCACCTGGATGAAAGTAAACTAGGGCGAGTGTCGACACAAAAAAGAGAAACGAGTCACCCTCTAACCTCTGGGGGACAACGGGTGTTCAAAACAACCCAAAAACTATGCCCGCCAGAGCCCCGCATCGAGCAGGGGGACACTAAAAAAAAAAAATGGCACATAGAAAAAATAATAACGGGGTAGCGACAAAAATAGTAATCACTATAAAACTTACAGCACGCATTCCGGGAGAATCCCAGCGACGGGGCTAGTCATAATGCAAGGCATGACGACGAGCAATGAACCTTACAAGAAGGGGCCGAAGGAACGATATACCAGGGGGGGGGACCAAATCAATGAACCGGGCTGCGGGTTCTGGACGGGGAAAAAACAGATGTCAAACTATGAAACCTACGAGGAAGACGGGGCCAGTCTGCCTAACAAAGGACCTACGGGGAGATTATGTGGACTATGCCCGGCGGGGGTGGAAGCACAAACTGCGTTACTGCCGGCATACAGACGGCCAGACGGGTAGGGCCATCGAGGAAAGAGACAAAAAAATCCCACGGGCAAAAAAGACGGAAGGGCTGGAAGGGATCCCAGGCAAAATAAGCATGAACGGGCATGAACCAAGGCCATAGTGGGGGAGGGGGGATAGTAATTACGCACGACAGGAGGGGTATCGGAAAGGGGGGAGTACTAGGATTCTAACCTCGTCAAGAGCGACATCCCGGGATGGGGGGGGTTAAGTGACACCAGACCGGGCAAAAAGAGTCTAAAGAAGTGGACAACAACATACGCATGTCGTTCTTGGGTCAACAGGGGAAAAAACAAACCCGCGAGAAAAAAGTACCAACTCCTGGCAAAAGCGGGACATACTGAGGGCAGGAAAAAAGGTCAAGAATGAGAGGGAATTGATGGGAGCCTCAAAAGGCATCAATTAGCGATCAGAGGGGGAACAGGGATCAACGTCTAAGCATCACATCTCACCAAGCACTGAAACAATAATCACTACGGCCTCATACAAACAAAAACAACAACGGCCCCAGCAGCGATAACATGGAAGCAAGTCCCTCTGATCTCCAGAAGACAAGAAGCAAGAAATAAGGAAATCAGGGAGAAAAAGGGATTGATAAAATAACAATGGGGGACGCCAACCGACCCAATGCAAAAGGGAGGGATGTACGGGAAAAGCACAAACTCGTGGGAATGGGACTGTGGATAAAGCAGGGGGGAGACTGAGGAGGAGTAGATAAGAAAAGAAAACGGAGTAGTGTGAGAAGGATAAAGGAGAAAAAAATGAAAGCACATCGGGAGCCCCATCCAGCACCCAGCCAGCCCCAAGGCTGAAAGTCGAAAATTAGCTAGGCGTGGCGGGCCGACAGGAAAAAGGCACGAAGGAAAGCATCTAGGCGTCATGAAATTTCCGGCTAGGACTAAGGCATTTAAAACTGTAAGGAGGAAGTGTAATGATCGCTAGCGAGGAGAGGGAAAAGTGGGGACGGTATAGAAATTTGTCATGGGTTCATGGAGTGCTGATGATTGTGACAAACTAATTTGAAATAAGAAACGTACAGGGAGGCGGCCTGTGGGACAAGAACAGAAAAAGTGTGACGCCAATTCAGAAGTCCCTAACAAAAAAGGAGCACAACACAGGATAGGGGGCAAAAAAGGCGCGGGTCCGAGCAGGCGCTAAAGGGGAGCACCAGCATCCCGACCACGTAGGGGGTCGCGAAGGGGCCATCCTCAAACAATGGGGGCGAAAACACATATTGTCATCGGGAGGACCATGATAACTGCCAAATCAAGGCGAACAAAACTGCTAAAGAGCAAGTTTAACTAGTGGCACGCATCCGCACGAACCAAGCCGCTCCATATCTGATGGGAAATAAGGAGAAGAATCATCAAGGAGGCGAAGGGTGGAAAAGGGGACTACGATTTAGGGATGAAGGCGAAAAAGTAATCCTCTTTTACGTGGGCGAATCACTTCAATTCACAAAAAATACCAGTGAAAAGGGAAAAACAACGTAAAGCTTGAAAGGGGTGACCGTCAACTAAACACCACCTCCTAAGCAGAGCGTTAAAAGGAAGGGAAGGGCCAAAGCCCTCGGGGGAAACGGAGCAGGAGCTCGAAAGGGCATGAAAAACACCACCCAAGACAAGAATAAGGGGGGCCCACGTTCCGTCGGGGCAGGGGGAAACACAAAGGGAAGGTCCGGATGCCAATGAATGAGGTGAAGAGATTCAAATGGAAGGGGGGAGGCGGCTTAATTCAAAATGCGGGGAAGGTGATTCTCACAAGTCGCTAGGGGTGGCACTAGGAGCTAATGGGTTACATGCTAGGATGGGAGGTCGGGGTCTGGGAGGGGAACACGTAACAGGAGGGGGAAAAGGGTACAAAAGATCGATAAGACGCAACAGGTAAGTAAATTATTGAAAGAGGGGTTCGCAAAAATTGGCGTTCATACCGGCCCTGGAGTGATGAGGAAAATGGCGGGAATGCCGTGGCATAGTCACCAAGGGGGCGGGGTCAATGGAGTCGGGGTGGGGACAGCCGCAGAATACAGAAACAAGGACTAAGACGGTGCTTCCAAATAATGGACGCTTACGTCTCTACGTGACGTGAGGCATTAGCCAGCCTCGCGAAAGGGATACAACCCTGAGGTGGGGAGGTACGAACGTTCGAAGGGGATCGTGGGGATTAATCAAGCTGCAAAACCTCGAGGAAGGGCGAAAAAGAATATCGGAAGACATTGTGAAATGGGTGAATAGGTGGGTCGGCACAGTCGCGAATAAAAAGGAAGAGGCGAAGGGGCAGGGGGCATAATTGTCTAACTGGAAAAAGGCGTACTGCGACGAAGCAAGCAACGGGAACTTGTTTCAAAGCTGGGGAAAAAAAAAAAAAGCCCGCGCAAGGAGGTAATTTCTTAGAGGCGGTGGGAAAAGAGACATTAGAAGACAGAAGGGCGAAGTAACCGCGAGATTGCCACATGAGCGTCGACGAAACGTGAGTCAGAGGGTATGGGTCTAGGGGTAAGAGGGAAACCGGGGGACCGGCGGATAAAAGTACGCTGTACCGGGTAGCTGACAAAAAGAAAATCTGCGCTCGGAAACTAACGGAACGCAACGGCAATGCACGCGTCATCGAAGACCGTAATAAACAAAGCAAAAAGTCGCCGGGTGACGTACATAATGGACCTCAGACAGCGAAAAAAAACACTCGGGTGCGGGATAGAATTCCATGGGGGGGGACAGGCTCTTTGGGGTCATGACGGAGGATACCCTAGACCGTCGCTGCCTGCTGCAAAGGGGGGATATGGAGGGAGAGTTCAAGATCTGGTCCGATGCGAGACGCGAACCGGCGAAAGTGAGGTGATCTTGAGAGGGGTGCCGAAGCGGAGCAGGCAGGTGGCAAAATGGGAAGGAGAGGGGAAACGGGTGGGGGCCGGCGTCGCAAGAAGGAAAACTTCACGGGAGGAGGGAGGAAGCGTTCGCAGGGCTGTCGGCGCCGCGCAGGGCTGTTCCGCGACTGATGGAAGGATTTTGGGGGGGACCAACCAGTGGGAGCATCGGGCGGCAAGGCAGAGAAACCTATGTAAAATCTGTCAAATATCCGCCGATGACAGGCTGATTGGTCCAAGTGGCAGCGAAAAGGAAAAGCAAGCTTCAGATTAGAAAGGCAGAGACATTCTCCAGAAAAGCGGGCCATAAAATTCTCGGCATCCGGAGGCAAGGGATGGGAAAGGAGACTCCACGGTCGTTTACTGTGCGGTGGTGGTGCGGCCGAGAAAGAACTCCCAATTGCCAGGGAAGGGGGGGGGGAAACTTACAGGAAGGAAGTTTTCAAACGGAGGCGAACTAAAAAGAAGAGAGATCAAAAAAAACGAGGAGGAGGAAAAAAAGGAAGAGATAAAAGAAAAACTTGAAGTCGGGGGGGGAAAGGGGAATCCGGTCCAGGGCATCGCCGGCACTGAGGCGTTAGTGAGGGCTTAACGACCAAGAAACAACCAACTCAAAAAGGGACAGACCGTTGACGAAAAAAACGACTCAACAAATGTAGAGCTACAAAACATTGCAAGCTATTTGGGGCGATCCTGATCTGCGTGTAGTCAGAAGCAAAACACTTTTCTAGGGCAAACGGACAGGAATGTGTCAAGAGTGGGGGGGGGAACTGGGGAACATATCAAGGGGCGAGTGAAGGGAAAAGCCAAAGAGAATGGGCCACTCACTTCAAATCTAGGTAGCGGACAGCCCTACCAGCACTCTGTAAAACCAAGACGCAGAACGGCGTAAGGAACAAGCGTGAAGAATTAGACGGACGGAACGGCTTTCGGCAAAAGGGGAGAGAAACTTCCAAGAAGGAAGGAGAACTCGCAACCTGCTCAAGCTCAGTACGCGCCGCGGGGTTTCGGGCGATCGCCATGCGCGAAAGTGGAACTCGCAAGAGCATAGAGTGGTGGAAAAAGAAGCTGGGCAGCTCCGGTCAGCGAGGAAGCCGACGGGCCATGACAAACAATCCGGAAAACAAAACCATGAACGGAACCCCGACACCGTCAGAACCCCGATTGAGAGGGAAAGCTCGGAAAAAAAGGACGTTGCTTCGGGAAAGAGTAGCAAAGCCGGATGTTGCGGACTGGCCACGAAAAATGAAGTGGGGACGACTTCCAAAGGTACCAACAAGAAAAAAGGTATCGGCGGCCAAAAGTACAGACCAGGAAAACCGGCACCTGAGCCCGGCTCGTAGAAAAATGGTGGAAAAGAAGCAGAGGGTAATAGCCCTGTCCTCAGGTCTCAGGTCAATCCTGACCGGGAGCGCGGGATGGGACTTGGAGGGGCGTAACATAGGTCTCCACCAAAAACGGAATGAAGCCGATAAAAAAAATTCCATTAAAAGGAAACAGTTTCACCGTTCTGACCATAAGCCGCCACTGCTGCTTAAGGGGCTAGAAAAAGGGGCAGACAATGTAAGTCAATTCCCAGTAAACGGAAGCATAGCACGGGTCTCAAGTCTATGTGTGCGCAAGCGTGAGAAGTAAAAAAAGAAAAAACGAGGGTCATAAAGGGACCACCGAAAAGAGGTCTCGTAAAATATCCATTCTGTGCTTTGAGAGTCAATACTTAAAGGCAGGGCCAAAGCACAAGGGGAAAGTGAAGAAATAAACTATCTTTCGGTTTCTAAACCACACCTCTGAAAAATAAGCTCACACGCACACACCTTGGAAAAAATCCAACAAAAGGGAAGGACCGAATAAAATGTTTACCACTGGTAACACTAACTACCCGAGGGGGGTATACGAGAACGTCAATCGTGGACCACCCTATCCAAATCCATCATCCGATCCGGTCACGAGGACCTATGGGCCTCATGGAGAGGTTGTGCGCCCTTGACTTTTCCCTGCACAGCAGGACGATAGAAGACCAGCACGGAGGGAAGGGAAGTCAAGTAAAATGCATTAAGTGATGCTGGCCCGGAACACTAAGGAAGTCCTTTCCACCTTCCGAAACGCTGTCTGCTTTTTGTGATGGCTAAAAGATACAATGTCCTGACTCACTCAGGGGGGTAATGGGAAAAGATTCTCTAACTCGAAGCGATTTATGTGGTGCGGGGACAGGAGGGTCCTTGTGACAAAAAAGCTGCTTACTGAAGGCCGGAGACCTGGAAGAAACTTATTGAGATATCACGAGGAAAAAACTCCCACTAAAAAAAACGAAGTGCTTTGAAGGCGTTACAACAGGCCAATCCGGACAGAACTCAGAAAAAGGAAGGAGGGAGACGGGGCTTACAGTTGAGTGAAAAAAAAAAACACTGGGGGGGGATGGACGAAGGGGGAGGAGTCTAAGCTTGGAAAACGACTCAATCCGCATAGGACGATGGGTAAAGGGGACTGGGGGAAGGGAGGCATCACGGATGCTGCGGCTAGTCTTGGAAAGACGAGGGCCGTATCTTTTTTACAGGTAAAAGTACAAATGAACCGACTAGCCGTGCTCAGAGTAACGTAGACGGGTCAGGTTTGGCTCTATTTGATGGTCCTGAAGGGCGCCAAAGCAGGCAAGAGCACCATGATATAGGGGAATCACAAGGGGATACAACAGAAAAAAACAGCATCCTCCCCATTAAAATGCACGAAGGAGGACACCGAAGATTCCAGAGCGCCGCGATATCAAAAAAAAAAA
>Ga0179591_1271043_pt1 | contig 12945 bp, 15 predicted proteins | sample CZOMad2_1_08_16f_FD_182891 | JGI IMG/M metagenome (GOLD analysis project Ga0179591, IMG submission 182891) | Vadose zone soil fungal communities from Angelo Coast Range Reserve, California, USA - CZOMad2_1_08_16fungal (PacBio error correction) | ecosystem: Environmental > Terrestrial > Soil >...
TGAGTGACTCCTCTCGCGCCAGGGGGTCCGCGCCTGGTTCAAGTGAATCAACAAGTGAATGTATGAACGCAGATGATATTAGAAAAATAAACGACTGCGGGATGGGCAATTAGGGGCGGCCACGATGGGGGCTCGCGAGCTGCACAGGGGCTAGATAGGCGATGATGCAGCATCGTTCAGCGGCATATAAAAAACCAAAAAAGGACATAGGAGGGATGGCGGAGAAGGCGAGGACTATCCCTTGTTGGATGGCGCTGGGCGATCGTGCAGAAAATTAAATGGGCAACTGGGGTGGGAAGGAAGTGGAGGGGGGGGGGGGGAGGCTTTGGTTGGGCCGGAGGGTGTGGCCGTCAGAGGGAGCGGGAAGCAGAACTTGACCGAGGCAAGGTCGGAAAAGCGGGTACCACAAGAATGAAAAAAACCAAGAATGGCCTGAAGGGGAGGGGTCGCCGTGCACGAGATCGGACCTGGAGGGGGGTGAACACGGGAGTCTTCGTGATGGGAAATTCGTCGCGGGTTTTGGGAAGCCGGCATCAGAGGGATTGCAGAGGGGGGCGAACATGCTTGACTTGCACAGTATCGACGGCAGTTATTCAGAAGAAACCGAAGGCTCCTTGTATAATGAGTCCGGCATATGCCGCGACTGGAAGGACAAGCTTGGGAAGGTGTTGACAGCGGCTATCATATAGGAATTGATCAAAAAAGCAATGCCGATTCAAGCTCGCGGCATTTCTGGAAATGGGGGGCCAATTGTTGACACATCTGGAGTTTGCTAAGTTATCGCAGGGAGAAACATCAGGAAAGCATGAATTGGGGGCCCTGAGGGAATCCAGGGGGAGGGGACCGCGGATGTTTAAAGGTTGACCATCTCGGAGGGGGGGATGGATCTGGGGGGAGTAACCAGACTGACAAGGTCCATCATCTATAAATCCAGCAAGAAGAGCAACCCGGGTTGAACAGTTATGAAAAAAAAAAGGGGGCGTCGCTGTATCGAAAGGAAAGAGAGCATGTGAAGGGGTGAAATAGACGCGTTAACATAACAGAGGTAAGTGAGTGCCCGGTGCGCCCCTATTAGGTACAACGGACTATTTTGGTGGGGAAGCTTATGCGAGGGGTAGGAAGCAACGGGCGGTGTTATTTGAGGGGTACAGGGGACGTCGAGATGGTACGAGAAGGGACTAGGGGGGACATAAGACCAAAAAGGTAAGGAAAGATTGAACCAAGGACCGGTCTGCGAGCTGTTGAGGAGGCCGTTATCTCCTATTCATGGGGGAAGGGGGAAGGGGCTTTCGAGAAGGAGACTGAGGCTCCGAAGCCGAGTTTCAAGCATGAGTCGGGAAAAGTGAAAATCAATCAAGGGAAAAGGGATTGCCCGCCTAAAAAAAAAGAAGATACAGAAATGTCTTCTTGAAGACTAAAGATTATACTGACGGAGGAAACAAAAAGATCATGAGCACGCCGCTTCCTCGACAAAGGATCGGCTTCTAGGAAAGGCAACAGCATGTGAAGAGGAACAAACCATAACATGCGTCCGGGGGTAAGATAGTGCAGGAGGGAAAGGAACCAAACGGCGCGATTTCCGGGGGGGAGGAAAAAGGATCGCTGAAGGAAGAGGAATAAACTGAAGGATCAATTTCCCGGCAAACTCGACTAAAACGAAAAGGATATCGAAAACAGATGCCGGAAAACTCTCTTTCGGGTAAATCAAAGGACCGCGAGAAGTTAAGGGAACCCAAGTGGATGAGGTCGTCAAAAACAGGACGGAACTCTGATCGTTCCGGATCAGAGTGAGACGGTGTCCCTGAAGAGGATCTGGCATGAAAAATCTGACCGGTTTCAGCAAAGGGGTCGCCACGAGGGAAGGGAGGGTAACCTCTTTGACACGACATGCCGATCCGGGGGTACAAAGACGCCGTGTGGAGGAGGGGCTGCGGGGGCGAACGACCTGAGGAGGACCCCAAAGAAGAGGGGAGCAGACCGATCTCTTCTATCAAAAAGCAATCGGAAAGCGGGTGGACAGGGGAAAGCAAAAAGCCCGGAATGTCAGAAAATCCAGAGGCGGAAGGCAAGAAGTAAGATACTGAATTGAAAGCTACTTGCGGGGGCGGAGGAAAGAAGGGACTTCGCAACAGGATCGGGAAACAAAAGAACGGCAAAATCGAGGAGCATCGCGCAAAGCATAACTCTTTTGCAAAACGCCGCGCAAAGCCAGAGAGGGTAGCAGCGGGGAGGACAAGGGCGAAAGCCATGAGTTCTTCAAAAGAAAGGTTTGGAACTCGCCGGTCGCAGGTGTGCAAGCAAATTTAACTTCCACTCTAGAAAGGATTAAGCCTCGTGGGGAACATGATTCAAGGGCCTTCAAAGGACAGCGGAACTGTCCGTGTTCGGTAGGAAAAGGAAACTTCCGGTACAAACGAAAACTTCCACCTCTACTCGTATCCTAAAGGGGGATTCAAACGGAGGAAAAAGCTGAAGTGACGAAAAAGAGGGAAGGGGACCGCTTGTCCCTCCGTCAGCAAATACGCGGTGCGAGGGGCAATTAAAGTTCTGTTTGTGTCGGATAAAAGGCCGCATTAAGCGATGCTGTTGCTGGGGATGACGAGAAGTCTAGATCAACTGAGGGAGCCAGCTTACGCTCTTTGGGGCTCCTCGCAAGAGACGGGAAACGATAACATCAGCTCAAAACTTGGCCGTAAAGGTTTATATAAGCTCGAAGAGAGATTGTGCGACGGCAACATTCTATATAGGCGCCGAGCCGCATCTACAACATGTTGTAGGCTGAGGAGTCTGGAACTCCTGTCAGTCAGATAAAGAGAAAGTGGATCGTCAGCTATAAAGGAGGTGAAACGCCAGCGGCTAGCGGGAGCCTGGGGGTGACAGCGTCTGCATGGGAGACAACCCTTCTGTCTAAGGCTACGACAAAACAAGAAGAGGGGGGACCGGGCGTAGACTTGGTGCCGGTGTAAAAGAAAGGGGGGCGCGATAGATTCGTGTAGAAGGTTGACAGGAGGGGAGGGGACTCCGGTATTCGTCGGAGTCGTCCCGGCTATGGTCGAGCTTCGATCCGGGGAAAAAAAAAAAAAAACTGGGTCCGGCCGGGCCATCGTCAAGACAGGGCTGTCACAGGTGGACTGTAGTCGTCACAGCGACAGGGGCGGGGGACCGGAAGCGATTCCGGCTTATCCTACAAGAGTTGGTTGGCGGGATGAAGGCAAGGAACGATCTCTCTTAAAAAACAACAGGTGGATAGCGTGGGACAGTCGCTCAGAAGCCAACACGCTTGGCTATCAGAGGGGACCTCGACTTAATCCAACCCGCAGGGAAGCTTCCATCACACTCAATATGCATGGGGAAAAGAGTCTGCAAGTTCAGACAAACATTGTCTATGGAATCGAGACCAATATCGCCGGGCCTCAAGCTGGAACAGGATCCCGATGACTCCCGCTGAAGGACGGACGGAAGAACTCCATCCTGACTGCAAAGGACAAGAGAAGAAGGGGACGTTGTCTAAAAATTAGGACGCAAAGGTTCGCTAGCAAGAGCATCCATTATTCTATGACAAAAAGTCACTCTGGCTCGAGAAAGACGGGAAAAAAAGAAGGACTCGGCTTGCGCGAGACCTCAGCATTCAGCGAGGAATCGCACTGGCGATTTCCAGGAGCTTACAAATACAAACAGGAGTGGGAGAGAATGATGGCGGGAAACGAGAAGACGGTCAAAGACGATGAAAAAGACGTTCGGTTTCTGGGGGAGCAAGGTTCTTTATAAAACCGCAACTGGGGGCCAAGAAAATAGAGGGGCACTCAAAGAACGAGGCTCAAGCCTAAAGCAGGGCAGCGGTAAGAGGCGGAGGGGGGGGGAGACTATTACTACGAGTCAAGTAACATAACCCGATTAACTGGAATGGAGTCGAAAATAAGCGAGAGGGTGGAAAATCGAAACACTGCTTCTTCTAAGGTGACGGCGGAAAGAGCCGAGAGGGGGTCTTCAAGAGGTTACTGGGGGGGACGACGACGTCGTCAACGCGTCAGGGGTCAGGGGAAAATTTGTCACCTAAAACCTTTCGACCGAGGGGTCGGGTCGGGACTTGGGTCGTAACCAAGGGACGGGGGGAAGAAAAGTTTCGTGAAGAGCCATACGAGCGTGCAATCCAGGGGAATTACCTTCTGAATCCCGTCCAGAACGACCAATGGGAATAGAAGGGGAAAGTTCGCTTTGGAAGAAACCCGCCTCAATCCTAAGACCAGCTAGAGAGAGCAACTTGGGTTACCGCGGTCTGTAAAGAGGAAAATCCAGCGCGGAACTCTAAGGGGGTGGGTAACAGGGGGGGGGTTGGGAGACAAGTGCGCCAGGGATAAGGGCCCCCTGGAGTGATCCCTTCAAAGTGTAGGTTCTACTTGGGAAACGGAGGGTGGGGGAAAATTGAGATCGTAGGGGGTTGTTGGGTTGGATACCCTTAAAGACGGAAGGGGCTCGGGCGCTAGGGACCTGCGCGATCATGCTGCAAATGGGGGGATGTAGTGGAGAGGGAAGGAAGGGTCGGAGGTCCAGCGGCACAAAAACCATCACGGAACATATTTATGAAAGACCCTTCTTGGCGGGTAACAGCAGTTAGAAAAACAGAGTGGAGGAGAAAATGGTAGCGGGGACTAGGGACCGGTGGAATCTCTCCTTCAGAAAAACCGAATTCAAGCCTGTAGGAGACCTGGAAGAGGCCTCCTTGACGGCTGGTCGAGGGGTCTACGGAAAAAAAGACGGGGATCTGGCCTTTCGAGAGCTGTCCTTGTAAAATGAAAAACGAAAGAAAAGAAGGGGCCGAAGGAGAAAATCCTGAGGAAATAGGAATGTCGAATCAGGGCCGTAACGGACACGATCTTCAAAGGGGGTATGGCGATGGGACGGTAACCTTCCTCGCGGAGCGACCCTCGCCGTTGTTGGGGGGCCATCGAAAAAAAAGGGATTGACATGCCGTTTAGGGGATCCTCGTGACCAAGAGAAAAGAGAAAGGAGCCGGGAGAAATGGGGCGGTTTAGGCGCGGCTGTCGGCAGGAGTGAAAAAAAGGAAAGAACTCACAAAGGGGAAAATCCAAGGATACTTACATGAGGGCCCATTCGAATGGTGACTGTATTTGGCGGATTTCCGGGAGAGAAGAGACCAGATTGGGGCGAGTGCCGCGCAGAGAATTTGGAGCAAAGCTCAGAAATCAAGGAGGGGGAGACGTAACGGGAGATAAACCAGAAAGTAAAAATGTAAGGATTGGCGTCCTCGGACGAAGTTGGACAGGCATCGGGGGTCTCCGCTAACCGTACGCGGCCTCAGGAGGGGGAAAAAACCAATGCCATTAGGAGACACAGCCCCTAGGAGGACTCATAAAATCTGACCGAGAGAAGAGGGTATGACGGGTGTTAAGAAAGAGGTAGCTCAATATTCGAAGCAGTCTCAAAATTAACGGTGTAGTCATTAACGGGATCACAAGGGGGAGACGCCGGATGCACTGCAGAGATAGGAAGGGAAAAAAAAGACGGGAATGGTGGGACCAATAAGGAGAAAAAGGGGGGTTGCCGTATTCTCCGGAGTCGAGCTGACTGGCGCGCTGCGACGTCAACCAGCCCCGAGCGAGGAAAAGAGCAGCAACCCCCAGAGGGGGGGGGGCGGCACCTGCCACGCAAGTGGGGGGAACGAGGCCCGACAAGACAAAGACGTGTCAAGAGGGCTCAAGGACGACCGACTGGGGGAAAAAGGCGGCACATCACAAAGGAATACCGGTGCAGGACAAGATAAGGTATATAAAAAGGGGAAGAGATATCACGAGTCAATATCGAAAGCTTGGGGGGAGGGCCACCTCGCATCAAGAGATGGCCGGCGAAGGCAAGAGCAAGATGAACATGGGAAGGACTTCGCAGACTTCGCATGGGGGCAAGCCGGTTCTGACTGCCGGACTTAGAGACAATCGGAAAACCACGAGCTACTCTTAACCTAAAAAAGTCACTTAAGGAATAAGTTAAAGGGTCACTGCGCTATCTCGCCACGATCGCCAACTGGATGGAGTGGGGTCAAATCGGAGGACGCTTCGGTCAAAACTAAGAGACCTGACTGGAAAGGGGGAAAGGGGCCGGCCCTGAGACTAATGCAAAACAGATTAAGACCATCACGCCTACAAGCCGCTAATAAAAAACGGTACGTATGTGGCGAAGCAATGAATCGCAAGCATCCACCTCATAGGCGACGACTGCTTAGCGGAAAGACGAGGGAAAGGGGTTTAGATGCTGAAAGAGGGGGGGGACCCTAGCGACTATCTTCTCAAAGGACGCCGCTGAACGGGAGCCAGAAGGGGCCTTTGTCGAAATAGTCTCAAAAGAGATGGTAAAATGGGGGGGGGGCCGTCGGACAAGAGAAGATGATGTGGAATGAGAGCTTTCAAAACAATGCGGAAGGCAGGCTCGAAAACAAAAGAAAGAGGAAAAAAAAGATATGGAAGGGCCTCCATAGGCGTTTGATAGCAACTCTTCATGGGGCGAAGCCCTAAGAAGCAGGACTTCCCCAAAAAAGTTCAGAGTGTCTTATCTTAAGGGGGAGGGACGTCTTTCGGCGGGAAAGGGGTCGAGAGAGGAAAATACTTCAAATAGGAGAACGCAGAAACCACAAAATCGAGCAGCCGTCACAAGTGAGGGTTGAGTTTCGCTGTTAAGGAAGGAGAGACCACAGCAGGAGTGGGATGCATGTAGGGGAGGAGGTGGCTGGTTGGGCCTTCGCTAAGTCTTGGAAAAGCCTCCCTTAATAATAAAAGAGGGGGGTAGTACCCGGACCACAAACTCATGGACATCAATTCGCCGATCTGTCGAGCTGGTTCAGAAAGGGGGAGACAGAAGTCCTGGGGAAGGAGATGCAGTGGGAGGTGGACAAGGCCATCGGGGGTAGAACGGGAGTTGGGCAACTGACGTCGAGGGCGCGGGGGTGAGACAGAGAGGAGGGGGGCATCGGAAGAAGAGAATTGTAAATTCTCGTGGCGCGACTAGCGTCAGTGAAGGCAGAGTGCGTGATCGGGAACTAACTACATTCGATCATCCGCTAAGAGCGCCAATCGTGCCAGCGGGAAAGGGACGGGGTCGTTCGATTTGAAAAAAGGGGGCCGTGGGGGGGACGGCAGAATGGGGCACAGCAGACAAGATCTGGACAGTGATTCGTCCATCCCTGGGCGTGGGAGAGCAAAGGGAATTTGACGAGGAGAGGGGGGTTCCATCGCTCGAGGGAAGGAGACGGCGGTCCATGCTTGCAACCATAAAAACGCGGAAAGAAACGCAACTTGCCTCAGAGAAGAAAGCAAAAATGAAAGGGACGCGGCCACTTCCTCTAGGGGAAGGGGGGAAGAGGGCCCGGGGATGGAGAGGTAATGAAAAATGAAGGAGATTGGTTCCTGATTGGCCGCCAAAACTAAGGGACGTCAGGAACAAGACGATTGTATGTGATGAGGGGTATGGTAAGATCGTGACTTTTTGGCTGGGGGCATGGGGGGGGGGGACCAGTGACTCTGAGGAGTCGGCCAGAATTTACCGGTAATTCACCCTGACCGAAGGGGGTAAGGGAAATAATCCACCGTGGAATCCGAGTTGGGCTCAAAACGCTAAAACGATTTGATTTCGGGAGGGAGTGAGGACACGCAGAAATGAAAGGGATCCACTGGGAACCCTTGGCATGCACGGGACGACCGACGTCATCTCAGGGAAACTTTCGAAGAAAAAAAATCCAGAAAAAAAACAGCAAAGGCGTCTTATTACGGAAGAAGGAACGGGGAACAAAACGATATAGACGACGATCCGAGCCTCGCCTCGGCCGGGGATTTCGCCGGCAAGGAGGTGAACTAGTATCCTAGAAGGGAATCGATATTTAGCGGGCCACAACACAAAAGGGAGCGCCGTGGAGCTCCCAGGAGAAAACGTCAAACTGTCAGAAGGGGAGAAACGGCCTGACCGCATGGGGAGAGACTAACCATGGGAGATAGACAAGAGGTGTGCTACGAGGATTTGGGGAGGCGGGGAAAATCGCGTTACGTGTCCGTAACGTCGCGAGAGGAAAGGGGGAAGTCAGGACCAAATTGGCGGGCAAGGGGAAGGGAAGAACGCACCGGCACCAGCGACCGACAGGAGCCGCGGTGTCCGAAAGCGCGAGAAGAGCTGGGAAGACGCTGGGACGGTTATCGGGAAGAACATTCGGGGGACTCTCCGTAAGGAAGCCGGTCTTAACCAAGGGGGGAAGGAAGCAAAGCCCTGAGAAATGCGAAGGGTGGGAGTCTGGAGATGTGGTGCGGGGGGACCGAAAGACATTGAAGAGAAAAAGGGAACAGTCCCCAAAGGCAGCCAGAAACGGAGAAAAGGAGCGAATCATCATAGAAGAGGGGAGATGACTGATGGGAACGTTGAAAAAAAACCAACCATGAAAAAGATTCAAGTCCCAACAAAGCGGGGGAGTCAGCACATGTATATACCCATGACTGGCGCACCGACGGAAAAAACCCACGGTCTAGGGAGGAAACATCAGGAAAAAAAGAACGGCAGCTCGCCTCAAGGGGAAGAAGCAGTTGAACACGGACTCAACAATGAAGACGTCACCGCCAGCAAGCTGGTCGCAGATTGAAGGGTTGGCCAAGGAGACAAAGAGTGGTCCGTGTCCAAGTCGGGAGGGGGAAGGGATGAGTCAGAGGTTTCCGCAAGTCGTCAACACGAAAAAACGCGGCCTCTGGCCAAGGCGGCAAAGCGGTCAGTTGTTAGACAAAGACGGCAGACCGGACGGAGGGGCCGGGCGAAAGAGAAGGAGTGCGCAATAAAAATAGAATGCCAACTAGAGAGAGACTCCTTCGGGAAGGACCAGTCAACATCTGTCTAGGATAGAGGACCTTCCGGCCACTCCGAACGCCGCCTTGTTTGAGGGGCACCCTAGTGATGGGGTCGAGAGATCCTCATTACACTCGGGCTGAATGTTTAAAAGCGGAATTAAAAATATCAATCTCGCCGGAGGTACGAAGGTCGTGAATCCTCACAGCTCGACGGGAAGAAACGGGGGGATTCGAAGTATTACTGGGGGGGAGAGATATAAATCAGGCTCTACGCTAGGTCTCGGGAAAGAGAACGCGAAAACCTTTGAGGAGGTATAAGGGAATAAGAAAAGAAACATAAAACTAAAAAAAAAAACACTACCCCAGACTTTGGTCAGCGCTGAGCATCCTGCCCTGGTCGGAGGAGTAGCCGACTCTGAAGTGCTGGGACGGTATCTCTCCGACTCCAGGAAAAAAAAGAGGCGGCCACGTTACAGAAATGGAGGTCTGTCAACAGAACCTGCGGCGACGGGTCTAGAAAAAGCCGAGAACCGAGCTTGCAAGGGCTAGATCTTTTGCCAGGGGGAATGCGGAGAAAGAACGGGACTTGGTGAGAGGACGGGCTCGGGGGGACTTCAGCGCGGCGCAAAGGCATATTTGGGGGGGTCGAGCTAGCAAAACAGTTTTGAGAGGGACGGCCAGCGGAGGACCTCATGAAAGGATGAAAGCGAGACGCGTCGCGAGGTGATGCCGAAGCTAGAAGGCCAGGACCGACCCGTTAGTGGGCCGGATGAGAGGAGAGACGCTGCACGATCTCAGGAAAACTCAAAAAAACAAAATATTATGAAGGGGAAAAAAGAGAGGGAAAAGAGCGTCATAAGGGAAAAAGAAACCTTAACACCAAGCTCTTATAAGATCCGTAGGGGAGTCTCGAAATCACTCAAATCTCGACCAGGCGCAAATGCTCCTGGGGACAGGGGAGGAGGCCGGACGGGAGGGGAAAAATGTCACCAATTTATCGAATAAGTGGAAAGAGAAGGTACCGAACCGCGGCTGAAAGAAAACCGGAGCCCGACGAGTCACCGGACCGCGGCAATGCCGAGGCTAGAAAGGAAAAAACTTACCAAACTCGAAAAGGGTTCATCTCCGGTTGGAAGGGAGAGCGACTAAAACTCAGGGTTCTGTCTTCTACCGAACAACAGCCTCAATAGGAAAACTGTCGCGCTGGTCAACCTGGCTAGAGAGAGGAAGAAGCTCCACATGAAAGGGGGAGATGGGGTGAAAAAAAAACCCCAGGAGGTTCCAACCAACGCTAAAGCAGCGCAAAGGGTGGATGAGAATGAGTGTCGGGAGGGAGGGAGATCCGTCAAAGGGTTTAAGGGGAAGGGGGAAGGGTCTTGACGTCGGACCGGGTTTCCAGAAGCGTGAAGAGCATGTCTCATAGCTTCAGGGAAAGGGGAAGGAAGAAGCGCTCCAGGGGAGATCAATTCGATCGGGGAAAAATTACTCTCTCAAGTAACATAACCGAGGAAGGAGGCTCTGCGTCAATACGACAGAAAAAGGGGTGGGAAATCGCACCCAGGAGCTGGTCAGGGGAAGGGAAATAGCGATCTTCACGAAAGAGGGGGACACTTGATTGGAGGATTGGCCTGCCTTGGAGGGAACCGGCACAAAAATAAGAGTTCTTCGACCACGACAGTTCCAGAAGGAGGCGTTGTCGTAAACTGACCGGGAAGGAGAACATCCCAGGGTGTCTTTTAACTAGAAGGGAAAAAAGAATGCGTTTCAGGAGGAGAAGGGTGACCTGCGAAACATTCAAGGGCAGACGACAAAACCCCTCGCAGGTTAAAATGAAACCAGCAGAAAAAGAGACGGCCCCCAGATTTCTTCTGTATCAGGGGAAGGAAACGTCTTTTTGATGGGGAGGGGTTCACGTTTCCGGAAACTCCCGCAGGCGAAAAAAAATGCCGTTCTGGTAAAACAAGGGAGTGCCGGAAAGACAGGGGCGTTAAGGGGAGCGCCGGAAGGTTGCGCCCTTCATGGGTATAAAGGGCCTGGGAAAAAGAGCGGGGAAGGGGGGGAATGAAACTAAAGATTGAGGGGGAAACGGAAACAATCCATTCACATAAATTGGGGAGCTGGTGATAGACTCCTCTCGGTCCGGCATCTGGCTGCCTGGGGGATTGAGTATCTGCCTTACATCAGAGGGGGAAAGGAAAACAAAAAAAAAACAAAAAAAATGAGTACAGGGCGGTCCTCCCTTCCGCGGCGCGGTTCAAAAAGTGAGAAGGGGGCTTAAGCAGGTCGATAAACCTGACTACCGGGACACAAGAGGGACAAGCTTCAAGGAAACCCGTCAATTTCGGAGAAAGGAAAGATCCGAAGGGTGCGGCGTGGCGGCCGGGTAAGCAATTTTTGAAGCGCGGGGAACTTCTCCGGGAGGAGAAAAAGACGCGGGGCAAGCCGACGACGATCCGCGATTAACCAGCATATTGTCGAGGAAGTCGGTAGGAAAGAAAAAAAAAAGTGGAAATTATCGTAAGTCGGGGGAATGAAGAAAAGGTCAGCTGAAGGTAGCAAATCGCAACACCTTCCACGGAGGGAAAGTGTTGTTTTGGCTACCGGAAGTATCGGGGAGGATCGCCTCGGGAAAAAAGGAACAGACAGATATATCTCAAAATGCATGTGCGAAAAAGGGGAAGGGGCTGTACTTCTTACTTAAGGGACCAGCAAACTCTTGGAATAGAGAAGCCCTTCTAGGCGAAGATTATGAGGTTAGGTCGTGGAGGGGACCATTACTACGGCGAGAAGTTCAGAGTAGTCAGGAGTCCAGAAAAATTCTGGAAGAAAAAGGGCCGTCGATTAAGGAGGGACGCACTCTCATCTGACCATTAGGACGTCTCGAGCAAAATGATATCCCCTGGCGGCGGCGTCCTCGGGAGAAAGGGGAAGCTATTCAACTAATGGGAGGGCCTCGGTCCCGAGGAGAAGCCTAGCTACTCAAAGAGTGGCAAAGAAAAATTCAAGGCAAGCGGGGGACATCGAGACATACAGAATTACCAACCCTACAATCGTCTGAAGGTTATGGTTACTCAAATCAAGAACATTACAGAATATGTCCGAAAGGCCAGGGGATGCAGCAAGGAGGAACGTAGGGGCGCCGATTGAGTGCCGAATCGGAGGAATGCACGTTAATGGGGGGAGAGGGTGTGGGATTCTTGTTCCGGGTGTCTGTCGATGCGGGCTGAAAGCGGCTAGCGTCAGACCGAGATCACTATCCGAGGCCACAAAGAGGGGAGTCTCAAAGGAAAAGAACGAAAAAAAAAGTCATGAAAGGGGTCATCTCTGCGGAAAGAGCGCTGTCCGTCGCTTAACGGTTCCGCCGGCATTTGTTCAACCAAGAGCAAAGAAGAGAAGACCGAATAAGGGAGGATCTTAACAACGCACGAGAGCTAGAGAGGGGGCTCCAAAGGCCCTTCACGGAAAGAAGAGATAAGAATTCCTTCTACTTCTAAAAAGGGGGAAGTTGCCTTAAATTCCCTAAAGAAAAACTACCTGAAAAACCGTTAAAAAAGGGAAAGTGGGGCAATTCAGGGAGATGACCCTTTAAACCGGCATCTTCTCAAGAGCAGACCAGGGGAAATAATGATGGGATCCCGTTGAGTCAAGGATAACTCCAAGGAAGACGGGCAGAAGAACTGGAGGGGGGTAGGAGTTCGTTTAGGGGAGCGTCTGACTGGGGAGAGGCCGAACTCTTCAAATTTTCTGGTGCCCAACCGATTAGCGAATGACAACCGACCCAGCAAAGAAAAACATCACATAGAAATGTCCCACATCAGGAAAGTAGGACAGGGCAGTATCCCCTCGGCTCCAACATTGGACATCTCTCTACGTGGTTCGAGGGATGACCGCCGATGTAAGCTTTGTATTCCCGGAAGGGGGGGGGACGAGATTTGAAACGGATAGCAACGGCCTATCTTCGGCACGGACGGATTGCCAGGGAAGCAAATGGTCGCGAGCCAAGGAAAAATGCGTCGACAAGAGTAGGGCTAAAAAAAAGACCGTAGTGAAGAAAAAGGAAAAAGAGTTAGAATAGAAAAAGAGACTGATCTTCTCAACAAACGACGGTGGGAGG
>Ga0179591_1199577_pt1 | contig 12942 bp, 10 predicted proteins | sample CZOMad2_1_08_16f_FD_182891 | JGI IMG/M metagenome (GOLD analysis project Ga0179591, IMG submission 182891) | Vadose zone soil fungal communities from Angelo Coast Range Reserve, California, USA - CZOMad2_1_08_16fungal (PacBio error correction) | ecosystem: Environmental > Terrestrial > Soil >...
CCAGTAAAAAATTGGAAGCTCGATCGGGGGATAGCGCAGACGAACTCGAAAAACGAGTCAAGGGACCAGGACCCGGAGGCAACGCCAACCCCTAATTTCTAAGACGGGGCTCGCCGCATAGGGACAGACAGGAGTCTCGAGGGCCGTCTCACTAATCTGGGAAAAGCTGACATCTAATAAACCAACCAACCCCGCTCGCAGATTAGTCGTACGCTGGGTTAAGGGGAATTAAGGAACGCGACCAACCCTAAAACCGAAACGCGAAAACGCGCGCACGACATCATAAGAGAAGAGGGATCAGCGTCGCAAGACACAAGGGTCTCGGTGGGAAAAGGAGGCAATAGAACGAGCAATAAATCAGAGAGTGGGGAAAATCGCGATCGGATCCGAACAACTATTTCCTCCAGGAGGGGAGTTATAGGTCAAGGTCCCGGCTGAGTACGGTCTGAGATGCCTCCTCCTTTTTCTTCTAGCGGAAATGCTCCAGGTAACCTTGGCAACACAGGTGGGGCTACCCTCCGGCACCTCCGGCGCGTCGTGAACAGGAATAGAACAAAGGGAAAAAAAGTCGATCGGGCGCATGAGCCGCGAGGGATGGACCGTGTTCGACCCACGGACCGGGGACAGAGCCGGACCCGGATCTTCCAAAACCTAAAACCTTCGCGAACTCAGACTAGACGTAAAGAGCGGAAAAAGCTGGAAAAACCAACCACAAGCCTGCGGCACAGGGTGGACCTCGAGTCTCAACTGAGAACGGCGTGGTCATGTCTGTCGGAATCAATGTGAAGAAAGAATAAAAAGGCAAAATGCCTGAATTGGCGAGCTCCAGCTACTGTGCACTCGAAGGGGGGGGAATGCGAGGACGTCCATAGAGTTAGGGGACTACCGAAAGGAGAGGGAGTGAAGCCCAAAAGCTCAGACTGCGTACCGGTGCCCTCCTGATGATACGTGCGTCCCTCTCGCAAGCAGGATAGTCTCTCGGGGAGGGGAACGTCGGTCCGCATCCTCAATCCAAAGCCAAGTCAGGGACGAGAAGAGGGGCGAGAAGGGCCGTCAGGGCGCAAAATGAAACGCCGCGAAAAAGGGAACGAACTTGCGGTCTCAAAGTCATGCCCGGTGAAGGTGGGGAGACGCAAGAGGGGGCGCTGCTGGGTTATAGAGAAAAAAGTCAACCATCAAGGGCGAGGGAGAATCGAGGCACCGCGGGGCTTCACGTTATCCGGGCCAACTCGAGTCATCCGGAAACCGGTCCGAAACACGTGCTAGACTCTGTCTCCGAGGCACGACCATAAAAACGACGCAAACAACTCGTTGCACGTCCTCGACCAAACGCGAAAAGAAAAACCGAACGAAAGGAAACGCTCATCCTCAGGCAGCGGGCGGCTGTGACCGGCTGAGACAGATTCAAGAAGGGGGCCAAGTGGAGGTTCAAACCCCAAACAAACTCCAAACAAGGCGGACTTGAGAAGAGAAACTGGTTTCAACCACTGTGGAGCAGAACTGCTACGTTTCGTCCCCTTCAAGATCGGGATCGTTCTAGGAAAACCCGTGCGGGGATGCACTCACCCCGACCTCTGATGCTGGTGCGCGAAACTCCGACCACGTGTGGGGGGCAAGTCGCCGTCAGAACATCGGGAGGAGTGGGCCTTCAGGAAAGGGGGGAATGCAAGCCCCATCCTTTCTAAGGGGGTTGGACTATCTTCGTGTACCAACGTATGGGGCGGTGGCGCGAACTCCAACTTCGCCGCCAATCAGCTCTGTAAAGGGCCGTCCAGCCAAATCGGGATAGGAGAAAGCTGTGGCAACGTTCTGGCAAAAGGAGAACATACGCCTCTGGAGCGGCCTCCGAGGACCTAGTTCACGCGAAACGGATTAGGCTGCGCTTGTTAGGCTCAAATGAGGATCGAGGCCAACGGTACGACGGATGGAACCTAAACCCGGGCTGTTGCCATCTCAGCGGCGGGATAACTTCCAGCACACCGCCCGCAAAAACTGCAGAATGGAAAAAAAATTGAAGTGCTCATGGGCGGAACTCCCGAAAGTTCGTCTAGAGCATTAATTGCGGCAAGAAGTAGGTCCCGGACTCATCGCGGCCGAAGCTGGAAAAGAAGGAAGAGGAACAAGAAAGAACGGCAGGACAAACGTCGTGGGAAATCAGAAGAGACAAGTGGCCATTTCTCAACTGCTCGCTTCCCTCAAAGATCCCAAGCAAGCCGAAGGGAAACCGAAAATACTCTCCAAAAACAGAGGAGAGTGAAAGGATTGGACGTTGATGGAGGGACGGCAGTGAAGGAAGAGAAAGGAGATCTCACCTTGGCCAAATCTGAAAGGGACTGGGGTACAAACTCATGGAGCGTTCGACTGAGGGGATCAACCGGTGGAACAACGGGACGGGCGAGATGCACACAAGGACTTAAGCGTAACTCCGACTAAAGAAAGAGGAAGGGAGGAGCCAAGAAAGAAGGTGGGTGCACAGGGTGCAGCTTCCTGGGGAATTGAGTTTCTAACATAAGCTGCCGTCACCATAAAAGGAAACCGATAGAAAGGACGAGAGTAGGAACTACCGTTTGAGCAAACACGAGGCAGAGACGCGAGAAGCGCAGGTACTCTTAAAAGAAAAAGGACAGGCCACTACGAGACGCAAGGGAAGGGTATACACGTGTACGCCCTTTCCCCCAACCACGTGATTAAGACTTAACCCGCGGGTTGACGATTCAAATTATGAGACGTTCCCGGTGAGGTTCTACTTTTCTGAATGCAAGCCGGGACAGATATCAGCGCGGAAATCAACGAGACGGACTGCAAGTGCATGAAAACACACGTTTAGCATGCCGGATTACAGCCGCAGAGGTTGATGACGTTCCTGGAAGCACGAAAACACGGTAGAAAAAAATAGAAAGAATTGAAGAACGGAAGGGGGGTTGATTGCAAGTAAACAGGGTTCTGACTACCGCTACGCGGGGGGGATTAGCCATACGACGAGAAGAAGAAGGAAAAATCCTAAAGAAAAACTAAGGCGAACATGACGACTAATATCGAGGATGTGTCGCAGGAACCATACCCAATTGACCCTTCGTTTCCCCGAGCCGCCGACTGTCCCTAAAAAACCGAGTAAGAAAGGAGGATTAGCACATGACGTTAGAGGGTAAAGCCGTGCTTCGCAGGTGGCGGCATCGGTGATGTACTTGGGGAGACGCATCAAATTCTCGGTATTGACTCGGCGAAAACACCGTGGAGAGAAGCACCAGGGAAGAAGTCGGTCTCAACGTTCCTGGTGCTTGGGGCCCCGGATCCCGATACGAGAAAAAGGGCCGGACGAGAGAGAAACATGTTGAGTCCTTTTCTTTCGACTTCAATCACCCAGCACGAGAGGAGGAACAGATGAAAAGATCTAGGTAGCTGACAAGGGTAGGTCGAAATTGAACGCGGAGTTCGCCTTATTCGGCGCATAAAGGCAGGAAGCGCAAGTAGGCGACAAGAAAAAGGGGAGGAGGATCTGCAAAAACCACCGCCGAAAGCCCGATACGATGGATAATAAAGTGGGTACACAATGAAGGCAGAGGAAAGGGGAAAAAAGAGGAACTCTGAAACTGGGCGACACGGTCGTGGGGCACGACGACAGACGAGAAGGGGAAGGAAACACCCTATCGGGACCAATAGCAGAGTCGCGACAGAGAAGAACAAGTAAAGCAAGGGGTTGACGAGCACGAAAAGGAAAAGGGGGACTTAGGGAAACATCAGCAACACCATGAACAGTAAGGAAGACTAAATCCAAACGGACTAGGAGAGACCCCCGATCATCAGTTATTGGGTGGATGAAAATAGAGGCGTACCTGGCGCCGGCACAGGAGAAAGTGGGTATCCTTCGTTCTACGGGAAGACCAGAACGTATCGGCGGACCAACCTCAATATGGTATAAGAAATCAGGGAAATCGATCATTTCACCTCCTGAAGATCAGAAAGGAAGTGACAAAAGAGAGACTCTACTCTGAGAACGAGTACCATAAAAAAACAACAGTGAACCCTGAGGACAAAGTTTGGCCCCTTACGCATGACGTCCTCGGAGCCAAGAACGGTTGCTTACATTCGTACGATATACGAGCATTAAGCTTAGGATCAACGGACGCGGAGATCACGCTCATACTGGATGGATCCTAGAGGGTATCTCGATGACAATCGAAGTGGATTATTTGAGGCTAAGAGATGAAGGATACTTTACCTCTGCTCAATTTGGCTGGGCCCAGGACGAGGGGAACAACACAAGGACTGGTCATCCGGGACGCTCGACTCCTGCGGTGGATTAGTGGGGCCCTTGAGGCACTCGGGGCTACTTCACCAAGAAAAGCCTTGAAACGACGAATAGAGTCTTGGTGGGGGACTGATAAAAGGAGGGGGAGTCATCTTGGGTAGCAAGCCTTCAGGCGGATGAAGTGTCCTCAATTATATCTGGCTGAGCCGCAGCGAAACTTTTAAAAAACTGAGAGAAGGTGCCGCCGCTGCTCAGGTCCACCAGGACACTGCTCGAATTCCTCGTTCTAAAGAGCAACAAACAACATCTTGGAGCATAACACAGCGAAAGGAAAGTGTTCTACTCGATAAAAAACCCAACTGAGAGGAATCAAATATTCGATCCAGCTAACGTTTTTCGTACGAAGAATGGGGGATGCTCAGGAAGCGGAAAGTACAGCACACTAGGGGGAGACGAAACTGCGCGGACACCTACTACCTAGAGGGCGAACAAATATCGCCTAAGTCCTCAGATCTAGGGCTTAGTCGACGCCAGAAGGACGCTCAAAAAAAAGGAAAATGTACAAAGAGAGTATCACAAAAACAGCCGGGCTCTGAAAATTCGGATTACTGAGAGTTGAATGACATCGAACGAGGATCCAAATGACAGAGAATGAACACTCTAAGGCCGCCAAGTGCCAAGTGCCTAACGCCCAATGGTCTTGCTAGGATCTCCCTTAGAAAGCTCCAAAAAGGGAGATATCGTCACTTCCGGAATTGAAGCTATCGGCAGCAAGAACCCTAAGCAGCGCAGAAAGAGGGAGCACAAAAAAAATGGTTCTCAGTCTTCGGTGCTAGGTAGCGTACGGAAGAATTCGACGCGTGAAAAGCGTTCTCTGACCGTCCCGTACTGCCTTCGACGTTTAAAATGCGCCATTAGAACGAAACGAGGCACTTGAAAGACGAAGGGCCTTCGCGAAGAGCAAAAAAAAATACTACCTGAATCAAATAAGAGGGCGAAGAGCATTATTCCGAATTGAAGGGGAATGAGGAACCGACGTGTAAGTTGGGTTGAAGATGCCTAATCGTCCTCAGCGCACAAAAACAAAAACCAACAAAAACAAACCGGGAACCCAACCGACACGGAGCAACAAAGTGTGCGACAGCACGGGAAAGACGCAAGCCGAATCAACCAAGACTTCTGGTGGGCGAAAAAAGCAAGTTAAAGAATGAAGGGGGACGCAGTGAGGTGTGGAGGGACGGCGTAGGAGGTGCCGAGAAACAAAGACCGGGCAAAGTCACTTGTCGCTTGACGAAGCGACTGCGATAGAAAGGATCGGGGTGAGCGATGTCGTCCCCAAAACAGGGACAAGCCTCTTGAGAGCAGAAAAAATTGGCGCAGATCCCGCCCATCATTAGAATAGAAGCTGCAAGATCATAACCCTCATTATCATGGTTGAAAGGGGACTCGCGCATCAAAGCTGGCGCAGAAACCCGTCTTGTCAGATAAAAAGCATGTCTCGACCGCAAGAGAAGGGGAGAATAGAGACGTTTCTCGCCCGCTCTCATGTGAAGCCAAAACAGAAGGAAGGCTAGGGGAACAATCGCCGTGCACAAATGGTGTTCAGGAAGAGGAAGTCTGCATGGGGAGGGAAAGTAGCACGAAAAAGGAAAAAAAAGGGGGGAGCGAGTCATCTTTAATCGGAGAAAAAGGTGAGATCGTCTTCGGGAGCCGGGCCGACCCCATCTCCTTAATCGGGAAAAGGGACCCATGAAAAAACGAGTGGACTCTATCGACTACCAACGAAGAGATAAGAGAGTATCTCTCATAGGCCATCTCCGAAAAGAAAGAAGCTTGACTAAAAAAAAACGAGGTCGATATAGGGAAGAGTCATCGGAGTAGGAAAAAACGAAAGGGGTAAGGAATAAAAGTGATGTTTACTAGCCAAGCGCAAAGAAACAGTAATATGAGACTCTATCTTAATTAGGAGGGTCGTCACAATCTTAGGACAGAATGGTGGGAGGGAGTAGCTTGGACCGCTGAATAGCTCAACCCGAAAGAGTGCGGAATTTCCTCATCACCGGAAAATTCGAGAAGTTGTTAGTGGGCCACGAAGACATCTTAAATTCAGTAAAGACCCGGTTCTGTAATCAAACAAAGTCCTGTTATAGGTTCAGGCGGTGCAGCATTGCGGGCAGTGGGAGAGGGAGGTCGATGTCTCGGAGATGTCTCACTGCAGGCCCAAGACGACAGGGGAAGGAACCGTTATCAATGACGTGTCTGGGGAAAGGCCCACTGTATCCCCTACCAGGCTCGCTCTCAGGAGGAGATATCAATATAAGCCAGGGAAATGAGAGATTCGGCTGAGAACCGGGCCAGAGTCAAAGGGTCCTTTCAAACAAGAGGGGCGGTTAGCTACACCGGCGGGCGGGAGAAAGTTCTCTTAGGAAAAACCGGAAAGAGACACAGGGCAGGAACCAAAATCACCGATCAAGAGCCCGAGGCGCAAAAATGTTCTTAGGGAAGCTCGGAGAGCAAGAGGGAAAGTTGCATCCTCGAGTGCATATGGCTAACTTCCCTAAAAAAAAGAAACGGTGGGTATCCAAGGAAAAGCCAAAGAAAAGGTCACCGGAGACGGAAGGGGAAGAGGAGGGGAAAACAATCTTGAAAGATAAGTCCACCGCGCCACCGCAAAGGGGGAACATCTCTCTCAAAACAAATTAGTCTTATAAATCTTTAACGGTTAAGGGGGGGGTGCGACGGAGGAAGGGTCAGTCTACAACTACCGCTAAGGTAACTCAACTTGGGATCTGCCTGGACATCGTGAGAAAAACGTTGTGAGTCAAGAGCGTCAAGAGATTCTGAAGAGCGACGAGGGTAATCATCAGGACTCCGGACGAAAAGCGGAATGAAGGAACACGGTTTCCGAAGGGTGACGGGAGGTCCACTTGGGAGAGGTCTGCAAAACTTACCTCCAAAAGAAGCGCGAGAGCAAACGAACCAGTGATGGTAGCTAGGGAGGGGATAAGAACAGGGGCATTCGGCGGAAAATGACTTCCGCGAGTGCCGGAAGTCGACGCTGCCTCCTCGGAAGGACTCGTCGCATTGAACGCTTTTCATCAACGAAGCGGCAGAGAGGGCGGGTATGGGACGCAATAAACTGGCCAAAAACAAATTTATACGACACGAGGAAACGGTGAATTACATTGCAGTGCTTTGCGGGCTTTCAATATTTGGACGCTTATGGTACACTCTATTCCGCGTGGAAAGCGTAACATAACGAACTAATAAAGAAAAAATGCAATGGGATTCGCGAAACCCAGAGACAGGACGGGAGGAACCTGACTCCAGTTGGAGGTCCGCGCACCACTACCACGAAGTTAAGAACCTTCTTATATACAAGAATAATCTGTCGGGGGAGGCAAGGAACTGGGGTAAGAAACAGGCAACGCTATGAAAAAGGCCAGAGAAAAAATCATCATCCGAAAACAGGAAGGATCAATAAAGGGGATGAAGAGCGAGGGAAAAGGAGGTAGGGTTGGTACGAGTGTGCAGACTACAATGCCCGCTGCAACAGATTCCGGCATAAGGGGGGGGTGCCAGCCAGAAAGCTATAAAACTGTAGATAGAGATTGCTGGTGACTGTTCTCAAACTCTTCATTGTAGATCGTGATCCTTACCAGGGAAGAAGCCGCGAGCGAGTGTCTGTAGTGGGCTGATCATCTCGCGATCGAAAAGAAGAAAAAAGAACAAGATGCGGTTCCGAAAAAGCGTGGCGGTTCAACAGTATCCAAGCGGAAGAGGAACGGGGGATTTTAAAGTATCTGATGAACGATTTTGAAGGCACCATGGAAGGGGGCATGAATGCAGCCCGGTATCGAGGCACTGCTACAGAAACTGGTTTAAAGGAAGAAAGCCAGTTAAGGGGGAATGGATTCGTAGCGTCAGTTAAGGACTTCGGCCGCAGGGAGAGAATCCCTGAGGGGAACCTCCGAAAGGATGTGCGAAGAAGACTAAGAAGAAACAAAATGAAGATAGAACAACGAGTACCATGATCTATGACCGTTCACTCTACAAGCAGAACGGTACCATGAGCGTGTGATTAGGAGTGAGGGAACATTTCACAATGGGTTGAGCCGACGAGAGCAGAACGGGTAACAGGTGCACCAATGGAAGGGAAAAATAGGAAGCTGGAGCTCAACTAAGAATAACCAACTATAAGTGTTGAGTAGCGAATGACAAAACCTGAAATCGAATACAGAGACGACCAGGCAGAAAGGTGAACGATTGATTTGAGAGCCACCAAAGCAACAGGTATTGGGTGGTTCTGACAGGGCCGGAGAGGGAACATGCGGGGTCAGTACTTGAAGAACGGAGGAAAGGGCCTATCCGGAGTTAGGTACCCCCTTATCAAGTTCGAGGGCGAAGGGCAACTCCGTCAAGCTTCTCTTCCTACGACACTAGGCAGAGAAGGATCGGGCCCTCGGAAGAACTAAGACGTAGCCAGAACAATCGTAAATCGCGTCAGGGGCTGGGAGGAGAGAGCCGGTTCAGGAGCGGAAAGGGGCAGCTCGGAGACTCAACAAGGGGGGAGAAAAACTAATAGCAAACTATCGGGAGAAATACGCAAATCACCGTAACATGGCCTAGGACCTAGGAAACATGAGCACGAAGTCGGATTACAATCTACTGATCTAGATATAGGAGCTCGTCATAAGGACTTCTCTATCAACAACTTTTTGTGGTTCCTCCTTAGCATACTCCCTTCACTCTTGATTGAATTGGACTACTGGGCGAGGACTCGTCTGTAAATGAGCGCCGGTAAGAGTAACAGCACACCACCCCCCCCACTGAACCACGAAATAAGACGCTGTGGGGGGGGCCAGCATAAGTTTGGGCCGCGGAGGGCGAACACTGAAACGGGGGGGCTTCTGCACCAGCACACAGGCCTGATGCGATGCGTAATAAAAGGAAGGCAGGAAAAGTGGAGACTCTGGTTTCGCCTTGATCTACAGATAGCACCACTTAAAGATCGGGTAAGGACGTCTGATCCGCTCCCATACACACTCTATAATGAGGAACCCACTCTTCGTGAGGACCAGGAGCAATCCAAGGAAGTCAAAAACAAAAGGGGGGTCGGGCGGTGAAAAAGAGAGAGTTCGGGAAACCGGCGCGAGATAATTTTGTTCATGATCTCTATTTTGGGAGAGTTCGTGAGAAAGGGGACAGGAATCCGGCGTCACGTGTCAAAGAGTCGCGACCACAGAAAACATACGGAGTCCAAAATGGGTTCTCTCGTAGAGGGACGCCAGATAAAAGGATATTTTACGGCAACGTTAGGGAAGCGAGCGGATAATGTTAAAACGGCTTCTCAAAACCACGAGATCGATGAGGGGGCGATGATGGTTTGGGGGGCTACATGAAGATAAGTCCGGCCACGCATAAAACGACTAATCGACCGGGGGAGTTGCAGAAGAGGGGATGGAGGGATAGAAGCAGAAAGCAACCAGGTTCTTCTTCTGTGCAAGCCTGAGAAGAATGCGAAGAACCTGCACAGGGGGACAAATAGGGGGGGGAGGGGAGGGAGCACGCTACCCGATTTGGCTAGGACGATTTACGGGTCAGGACATAGTCTCGGCTATGAGAATTCAACTCATTTTAGGAACAGGGAAGCCAGTCAAGAAGAGTAAAGGTAATGTTGAGATCGTCAGAAATAAAGAGATTCGTTGGAGACTTTTATTTCGAACTCCAGACGGGGGCGGGAGACGAATTACTAGGAGCGCATGAGAAAGAAGTTACCTTGTCGACTAAGTGATAAGGGGTGTGAAGACCGGCTGAAGAGAACCCTGCAGTATGCGTACAACTCCAAACCTGGACAAGATAAGAAGTTCCCGCCCAACCAGAAAAAGAAAATGAAGGGGGTCGGCCCATCGCAGGTGGAGAAACGTTTCGGACTGTTCATGCTGCGGCACCGGAGGCTTGCATTGCTAAGACCAAGATACTTCTAGGCAGTGGGAAATAATTGATCCCTAAGGGTGAAAATGTCGTTCTCGTATTCAGTCTTTCGCCGCAACGTGAGAAAAAACAAATTGCGTCTGAAAAGGCAGGATAACTCATCCTTAGAGGAGTCATCACTGCTATTGGGGGGTTCGTTTTTCTAAGACCCGTAAGCAGTCCTCAAAATGGTAGTGGTTCGAGCGGACGGTTGATAGCCTTGATCTAGGGAAATCCCAGAGGGGGTGGTGTTTTAGGAGATGCTATCACGGGGCCACTTGACGCACATGGACATGGAGAAACAGCGGATTACCTACACTGCCAGCTGCAGCTTCATTAGAAAGGGATCGGTGAAAAGCTCGTGAGGGGGGGGGAAAGTTACCCTACATGGGACGCAGCACAAGAGTTTGAGGGCCAACATCGGAGGCACAAGCTCTTAGCTACGGCATTAATCTCAATCGGGTCGCATCAAAAAGAAGGAGAGTTTCCCTCAGCTTGCTAGGAGCTCTACGGATACAAGGCTATCGGTCTTGCCTTTTCCTCTAAAGCTACATCTGCGCAAAGTACGGAACTACTTGAGAAATACAAGTACAGAGCGCATAGCGCTTACAGAGGGGGCTTTGTACAGGAAAACGTACGAGAGACTTCTCCTTTCAAGGTTATGGTAATCCAAAACGTCACAAGTAGGTTGAGCATAGAAGCAAGAATCTTCGAGATCGCTTGTCTGCCCTGCTATAAAGTTCCTCGATAACGAAAGTGCGATGCACCTCGGTCTCAGAATGAACCAACAAGAACTCTTACAGGGGGGGGAAGTAAACCCGAACTTGATCAAAGGTGGGGGAGGGGACATAAGGGAAATCACTGACGTATCGTAATAACGGGTTTGCATCCAACAATCCGTTAGTCGCTTTAAGGGGGACGCGATGGGGGGCTGTTCACGGATTTAGCGGAGGACTGATCGTCCGTAGCAAGGACAAAAAGAAAGCGAATAAAAAATGAATCCCCAACGAGTTGAGCAAGCTAAGACTGGACGGGGGAAAGGCGGAAATTCGAATCGCGATCGCAAAAGGCGAGCGGAGACTTCACTCTCCAGAAGAACGGCGCTTCGGAGAGGCCGGATCCTCTAGGACATGTCGTACAAGCTGATGCGCGAAGTTCTGAGAGAGATCAACGGTGCAGTTTTCTGCGCGCAAGTCTCGGGTAGAAAAAGAACGCAAAAGGCCCTTTCCGCCTTAAAAAAGTAAGGGGAGCATAGTGATCAGCCCAGGCCCTTTATGGCCCCAAAAACAGCCCAAGGGTCTCGTAATGGCTTAATAAGAGGACTGGCACGGGGAAATAAAGAGGGACGCGAAACAGTTGAAGATCCACGGTCATAAGAAAGCAAACCGGCGTGTTAGAACTCTCGCAAAACATGGTCTTTTCCATGGCTGGGAGGGATAGATGAAAGGAAAGCACAGCAATGACTCAAAGAAAATGACTCTCTCAAAAAAAAAAAGGAGAGGAAAGAAGGGAGTGCCTTTTCCGGTGGGAGGGCGGGAGAATGCACCGGAGGTAGAGACCGGGAAAAATTGCCCCCCTGGCACTCACAGGGGAAAAAAAACCACGGCCGGAAGCGCGTGGTAGGGACAGTTGTTACAAAAAAAGATATAGGGCAGAAGCATTAACCCGCAGTCTCACAGACTCAGACGAATACGTTGAGATGGCGGGCGCAAAGGGCAAGGAATTTTTACTTCTAGAAAACGGTTGCTAAGGGGCGGATAGTTCTCAAAAGAGAGCAGGGCATTCCTAAACCCCGTTTATAGCTCAGGGCTAGCGAAAAAGTAAACGCGTTCAGAAACCCGCGTTTAAGCAGATTATCCAGAAGAGCAGGGGGAGCGCTCGGAACGGTTGACGACGAAAGGAGGAGCCTAAAGAATGCGAGGTGCGGGATACAATGATCAATTCCAAACCTCCGGATAAGACTCGAGAACGAGGTTTCCACGTCAAGGGCTTGGGGAGGTGAAAAAGTTGGCGGCAGGAAAACTCGTCCTCTGGAAACATGACCAGAAAAGAAAAGAAAAAAGGCAGGATGTCACCTCACACCTCAAAATTCAAGCGGAGAAAAACAGGGGTTATGTCCTTCCCTTGGCCACCTAGCCACACGTGAAGCCAGGGTGCTAGCAGAAAAAAAAGGACGGGCGGCTTTTCATAGTGCGAAACAACCAGGTTGAAGTCACCGATAACCAATAACGTCCGAGCGACTCTAGCGAGCCAAAATGACGAGAGAACGAAGATGATAAACCTATCTGTTGGTCAGTTGGCGTACCGCCAATTTTCCCTAGGCCAGAGACTACGGCAGCAACAAACTCATCAGGCACGTCCTAGCTAGATTATTCTAAGGAGGGGATCTTGTAGACAGAACCAAGCGTAGACGGAGGGGGGCGAGGGGAAAAGGAAAGGCGGAGAGAGCGGTAGGGCTGCTGCAATAGAGCGTGGGTCTCTCACCTCTGCCGGCGTTTGACGGGGGGGATGGGCGCTAGTGCCCGTATAATCCGAAGAAGCGGTGCACAAGAGGGAATCGCACTATTGGTAGAGCCAGAAGAAATCATCAAAAAAACGGCATGAGCTAACACCAGAACAAAGGGCGCAATGAAATCTGCATCTTAGGGATCGCGGCCCAAACAGGGAAATGAAGAACCATGATATCAATCTAAAGCTTCGAGACCTAATAGGAGGGGATG
>Ga0179591_1257332_pt1 | contig 12942 bp, 17 predicted proteins | sample CZOMad2_1_08_16f_FD_182891 | JGI IMG/M metagenome (GOLD analysis project Ga0179591, IMG submission 182891) | Vadose zone soil fungal communities from Angelo Coast Range Reserve, California, USA - CZOMad2_1_08_16fungal (PacBio error correction) | ecosystem: Environmental > Terrestrial > Soil >...
AGCGTGGTCGTCCTCAAACACAAGTGGAGGGGGGAAAGGGGGAAATAAGAGAGATGAACGCCCAAGAGGGCACTCTGAGAGAAAGGGAGGGGGGGGTAGGAAAGGGGGGCGATCAATCAGGGAGGTGGGGGAAAGAAAAGGGTAGGGAGTAAGCAGGAAAGGGAAGCAAAAGGTGAACCGGAGGGGAGAATTAAAAAGAACGCGGGGAAGGGGAGAGGGAGGAGATAAAAGGGGAAAGAAGGAAAAGGAAGAGGGGGAAAAAGAGAAAAAAAGGGCGAGGAGACATAAAGGGAGAGGAAAGAGGGTGGGAGGGAGATGGAAGAAGGGAAGACGGGACGAAAAAAGGAGGGGGTGGAGAGAGGAGGTGAGGGATCGGATTTGGAGAGGAAAAGTCGTTTCTCTCAAGGGGGGGGTTCTCGGAAGCATGAAAGTGAGTCGAGCAACAAGAGAAGGGTTCAGTAACTTAAAGGGACCCTCCAAAAATTAACCGGAACAAAAAAGCCTAATAGCACGGGAAGCCGCACGGAGGCTAATATTCGACGGAAAAAAGTAAAAACAGGGCTTACAAACACTGCAAAAAGGAAATGGCACGTCAAGAGCTCGACAAGTGGCTCTCCGGAAGTGGACAAGAAGGGCCTAGGAGAGCATAAGAAAGGAAACGGTTTCAGGAGTGACTCAGTGGGTAACGGCCACAGGGGCAACAAAGGAGAGAAGAATTTGCCGAAATGCAGAAATAACGAATTTAGGGAGGGCTAAATCTCCTATAACTACATGGACGCGTCGCCCCGCTTTGAGGTTCGGCCGAGGACCGCAATCAAAAAGAGAGGGGGTTGCGATTCAAGAAAAGGGCTGCATGAAAGCGACTTCGTCAAAATGTCTGCGTAGAGGGGGGGGGCTCGTCAGTCCGAGTCGGAAGCAGAAAGTAGGGACAAAAACAGGGGGGGAGGGGAACTCGTAAGCAGCACGTGGGACCGATGAGGAAATGTACAAAAAATGTAGAAAACTAGTCGGAAAGCTCCCGAGTAGATCACGAAATAAAGAAAAAAGGAGTGGGTGGAGTCCAGCAGTTTCCGTTGGGCAAAAACCAAATGAAAGAAAAGGGTGCCCGTCTGAGAATGAAAGGGTACTGTGAGGCCGCAAACTGCGAAGGGGGGGGGGAGTTGTGCACAAAGGTGAACGTTTATATCAGAAGATTGGGATGCCGAGGGGTCACTGTGGAAGAACGAACCAAGGGAGAGTGGGGACGGGGAAAAGCAGTCATGTAAAAAGCATCCAAGAGAGAGTAGGGGTTCCGGGGGGTGGAGGCGAAAAGCGGTAGAAAAAAAGCAAAAAGAGAGAGAGAAAACAAGAAAAAAGGTCAAGGGGTAAAGGAAAGACTGGTTTAATTCTTTCTGAAAGGGGCACTCCTGTAAGCTAATAAAAGATTCTAAGAACCTTTTGGGGACCCGCGAAGACGAACTTCAAATTCAATAGGTAATTCTGGAACAAAAGGTACAATAGAAGAAAGAAACTTCGGTGTTGCCGAGTGTGACAAAAGGAAAAATATCTACAAAAAAAGAGAGTTTCGTAGGCGACAGAAGGACGTGGGGTAAAAAACGTGGCGCTCGTTTGTGGGAGAGAATTGGGGTTTGGAGGAGACAAAAGGCTAGAACGGTGAAGCACACAACGTCGCAAAAACGGGGAAAGTCCGGCCCGGAGGTTTCAGATTCAAGCAAAACCCGCAAAGCAAGAAAAGCTCTAGGCAAGGAAAGATTCCAGCGAACCAGCGGGAAAGGCACGGCTTTCGACACGGAAGAAATCATCCTTTATGTATTAAAACAAGGGAGTCACTCGAGGGACTGCTTCAAATAAGAAGTGGAAAACGAAACAGCCTCAAGGAAGGAGGGGAGGGGTTGTGATGTACAACGAATTGGGTCTCGCAAAACCGGTGAGGGGCAAGGGCACAAGAGCCGACTCTTGCGAGAAAGGCCTCCGGGTCTGTGCAAGGGAAAACGTGGGTGCGGGAGAATGGTAAGGCCGAAAAAAATCAACAAAAAAAAAGAAACTAAACTGCCATGCGAAAGAGTGGGCAAAAATAAATCAGCCTACCAAAGGAAGGAAATTAAATACGACCCTCAGTCCCTTTCTCAGAATAGAGAAGAAATCGGGGGAGGAATCTCGCGAGCGGGAAGGAAAGGAGAAAAAGGACTAGAGGGAAAGTGAACCCCTCGCGCGTGGTGAGAAGAGCGCAGAAAATTGCAGTCTCGAATAGCCCTAAGATAGGGAAAACGGCATCGTCGGAAGTGTGCCTTTTGGTTGGAAGGAAAAAAAAATGAAAGGGCGGAAAGACAGCGAAAGGGACACCTTTCGCGGAAGGGAAGGGATGGTTTGGAGAGAGGGTAAAAAGGGTACTACTACGACAAGTGTGCAAGGAAAAAAAATAATCAGATTGTAAAAGAAGAAAGAGTCATACGGACCTCGGATGAAAAAATTCCGCGGCAGACCTCCCCAAAACAGGAAAGCGGCACGCCACGGCTCTAAAAAAAGCTAACCAGAGAACCTACGTATTCCGCGCTTGAGGGGGGGGGTCAAGGGGGGGTGAAACAGCAAGACAGAAAAAGGAATCGAGGAAAAAGTTCAGCTAGAAAGGAAATTACGACAAACTGGATCACTTGATGCGAAAAAAGGAAAAAAAGTAAAGAAGCAAAAGCCGCCTTAGACAGTCGTGTAGCCCCGCAAGAAGAAAAAAACAACAAAGGAGGAGGGAAAAGCTAGCGTGAGGCAAGGAGTGAGAGTCTACCGGCTTGTCATAGGAGGGGGGAGATGCTGGAAAATCAGGAGAAATAGGCTGAACTGCGGGGGAAGGGAGAGAAAAAAAAGGAAACCAGATCACTTCGGGAGGCAGCAGGGGGGGTATACAAAAAAAAATACGAGTGGATTCGCCGAACCTTCTAGAGCTGTCGAAGAAAAATGCGCGCAGGACGCAAATCCCACTGTGCAAAAAACAAAGGGGAGGCCTGACTGGCCCCATAAGACTAGTGGAACACCGGCCTTTAAGACGGAACGAAAAAACTGTGTGAGGGGATTCAACTGAACCGGACCAGGTCTATAAAAAAGGAACGCCAATGCACAACCTCGCGCTGCACCGAAGGTTTGACGCTGTACAAAGGGGAAAAAGAAACGTCTCCTCTGACAAAAAAAAAAGCCAAAAAACGAAAAAGGGGCTATCGAGAAGAACAAACAACACAGTTTCTGTAAAGGGGGTAAGAGCATGAATCTCGGGGTCACCGCAGAAAAGCGAGGTTTTCAAACAGGGACTTGTCGGGAAAAAAACGCAAAAAAGGGTGGACTTACACGAGTTGGAGGGGAGGGTTGAGAAAGAGTCCGGGCGAGGGGTAAGCCGATTGTTATCAGGAACAAAGTGGAACAAAAAAAGGGGAAGGGTTTGAAACAGAGGAAGAAAAAGAGAAGGGGGTTTCTCGAATGGTCTGTTACGGAGGGCCCGAAATTGGAAAAACAACAACAAGGTCCAAAATTAAACAAATAATGGGGACGGATAGAGAGAGTCGGGGCGGCGATGCTAGGGTAATACAAAAAAAAGAGCGGGCAAACCAAACAAAATGAGCAAAACGGGTACACGAACAATTACAGATCATCGGGAAAGGGCGAAGCAAGAATTACGGAACGGAAACGTGCGAAAAACGGGTCCTGCTCGATAAAAAAAAACCTCAACCAAAGAAGCCGAATAAGTCCTGAATCTCGTTCGAGTGCTTCCTGGAAAATGTCAGGGGTGTCTGACGCGATCTAAATTGTGCTAAAGAGAGAAAAAACATTTTCTTGCAGATACTACAGGAAGATAGGTGAAGCTCTCCCACACAGGGCTAAAAGGAAAAGGGGGGGGGAAAAAGGGGGCATGAAAGGCACGGTCGGCCTTCCAAGGAAATCCGGCATGCAGGAGGAGAACTCCAGGGGAAAAAAGTCCCGGAAACGGATCACCGGAGGTGGCTTCCTGGGGGAAAAAAGGGTGGCCCTGAGAGTTGGGAAGGGAGCGTGAGCAAGTGTCAGAAAGGATAAAATGAAACACCCCACCGGACCCGGAAAAGGAGACGGGGGAACGGAACGCCAAAGGAGGAGCAGGGAGGGAAATCACTTGCGAGCAAACACGCAACTAGGATAAAGAATACGGGGGCGTTCTATACGACCTTGAAAAGGTATAAAAAAGGGCCGAAAAAGGACAGGAAAGAGGGGTCAACGGCCTGAAACCCCCCAAAAGAAACGAAGTTTTCGGGAAAAGAAGGGTGGATCTACCTCCTAAACGAAGAAAAAGAAAAACGGAAGTAGCCTATTTTGGGGGCAAAGACCGACGGGGAGGGGCAAGCCGGGAAAAGTCGTGCAGATTTGGTAAAAAAGAGAAAGGACGGAAAAAACTTGTGGGTTCGGATTCCAGAATCCAGAATCCGGGAAAGCCGGGAGATAGACAGAAGGGTGGACCTGCAACAAAAAACGGGGGAAAGAAGGGTGCATGGTCATCAAGTGGGAATACAGAGAAAAGAGCAACGCCGGAAAAAGGACAGGGGGCAAAAGGCCGCACCACAAAAAAACAAAACAGCGAGCATCACCACCGACCTGGGGGGGGATAAAATGTCAAATCCAGGAGAAACTCAGAGCAGAAAACGCGACTTAACAGGGAAAAGGGGGAAGGGGGAAAGCAGTCGGAACGTGCCATGGTGATAAACCGATGGAAGACGACAGGGGAGGGAAAGCAATATCACCCATTAAACGAAGGCAAGAATGGAGAGTACCAATCAAAGGGTAAAAAAGAAACTAAAAGCCGCTAAACCAAAGCATGCCAGCAAATGGTTGGGGGAGCGTAAGTCGGACAAATCAAATCGCACACAAGCCGGGAAAACAGCCGAACAGGGAAAACAAGGGGCCCCAAAATGGGGGGCGGAAAACTCAGCCAAATTACAGGAGCTAACAGGCGAGAGCAGAAATGTCAGGTTCGGAAAAAAAAAAACATTGAAAACGGCAACGAGAGAAGAAATAGAACATGGTTGCGGTAGGTGGCAGGACTGTGGACCTCTAAAGCATCCACCGCCCGAATCTTTCTCTAAACAGAGGGACAAAAGAAGTCAACTCTCAACGAGGGGGAGGAGAGCGGGTATAACGGTGCAGCACCTTTTCGTTGAAGGAAAAATTAGCATGGGGGGACCGGGATATTTCGCCGCGCGGCAAACAGTCGTCCGGAGGACGAGCTCGCGGGAAAAGCGTAACGATTTTGAATAAAAAAGGCCAGAGCAAAAAAGGCAGAGAAAATGGAGAGGAAACTGGTCAGATCGCGCCTTAAAACGTGTCTCAAAAGGGGGAAAAAGAGAGATCGGCAAAACGACAAACAAACAAAAATCTCGAGAAAGAAAAAAAAAAACAGGGACTCGCTAGAGACCGGAAAGGGAAGAAAGCACACTGGGAATGTGGGGGGAGAGACGCGAGCTCGAGAGTGAGAGAGAAAAAGAAGAGTGAGGGGGTGGGAATGATGCGAGCGGATAGGGTTGGATCGCGAAAAAAGGGAGAAGACAGAGCGGGCAAGTCTCGAACGAACGGGGGACAATGCAGTCCCAAAAAAAAACCAGGGGGGAGGGGGAGAAAGGAAAACGCGAGCTTTAGGAAGAGGGACAGCAGCTCGGATCAGGGAAATTTCGCGCGGAAGTCCTACCAAGAGTGCATAAAAAGGCAAGGAGGAAAAGAGTCGCCCCGGGGCTCTCTTTCAGGACGGAGAAAAAAAGCAAGGGGAGTAATTGCGGCTCGGAACCATTCACCGGGGGGGGAACCTCGCTCACAGTCAGGAAAGAGGGGGGGGACCAAAATGCATGACGACCGCCATTCGAAATGTACTAGCGAAAAGACCTATCGGACGCGGCGAAAAGGGTCGGGATCAAGTCCGCCCACGACAATACGCAGGGCGGGAAGGTGATGAAAAGATGCCTCAAATGAGGGAGGAGATCGTCGAATAGCGCAGCTGAGCCGATCGTTTTACTAGAAAAGTGAGATGTAATGAAGCCAAGGAAATGCAGGTAATCAGCACGGTTTAATATGGAAAAGGGTTAGAGGGGGTCCCAAGTGAGAGAGACTCTGGAACGAGGGAGGAGAGTTAGAAGACCGCCACTTTCACACCATTTTGGGGGAGGGACTTCGAGTGAACGGAGCGCAGAACAAAAAAAAGGAACTCAACGGGGGGTTGCTTCTGGGTGAAGAGGAGGTATAAAGGGTACAGCCAACGCAGGTTCCGTGGGGGGGGGGGCATGGGGGTGAAAAACTTGGGGCTCTCCACGGCCTGGGGAGACAGGGAGAGGGGGGAAATCACGAACCAAACGGAAAAGGAGGAAAGAGGGGGCCTTGAGCATCGAAAGACAGAAGGGAAAAAAAACTCGATAAGGGGGACGTGGTCAGTGGGGCGCGAGGCGGTAGGCGAAAAAAAAACAAAAAAAGTGCAGGTGAAGGGGGATCGGGTTTGGGATTACGTCTTGTACCAGGGGGAGACGCAACTTTCACATGAGGAAAAAGATGGGAGAAGGGTGGCAGAAAGAAAAGACCGTGATGGAAAGGCCCAGAGCTCGGCGACGAAAGGTTAAACGATCGAAGAAGTCCGTTCCACAAAAGGAGGGGTGCTCGCAAAGGAAGTGACACTGGCTCAACTAGTATAGAAGAACGAATGGAGTAAAAAAAAAAAAAACACTGGCTTTGGGCCGGGACGCTAAGTGTGAAAAGCAGGTGGGGTGAAACCGCTGACTGGACGCAAAAGGAAAAAAAGACCCTTCAGCCTAAAGTGGGAAAGGAACCACGGGACACGCTTTTGAAGAGCATCAGTCCGAAAAAAGAGCGGGACAGACAAGGAAAATGGCCGATTAGTGACGTCAAAAAGGAGAAACGACGATAAAAAAAAAAGCCAACGTGAAAAAGAGGGAAGGAAAGGCACTACAACCACCTTGAATCTAAGGAGAGGAAACCGGCTACGAAGGAGAGAAACTGACCGAAAGGGGGAAAGCCCTGCTACGGCATGGGTGTAGTACAAAGAAAAAAATGAACGAGGGGGAAGCCCCGGGGAAGAGAAGGGGGAAACGGCCCCGATTAACTGATCCGCAAGAGGAGGGGTGTTCGTGAAAAAAGGGGGGAAAAAAGAGAGGCCGTGGAAAAAAATCCCAGGGGAAGCTAAGAAGAGCGACTAGGGAGCACAAGGCGATGTGACACGTCCCAAATCATCTTAAAAAAGAAAAGGGAAGGTAGAAGCCGCTGGCCTGGAGGGTAGAACTAACCTCGATCAAAGAGAAACTAGTAAGCAAACAAAAAACGGCGCAGCGAACGAAGAGAGAGGTGGAAAAAAAAAATTGGGCGGCAGAAGAGACATCACAATCCCAAAGTTCTAGGGGGGGAAACGGAGAATAGCCGGGAACGAAAGGGAGGAAAAAGGGCAGGTGCAAATAGTAGAAAGGTGACAGGAAACTTCAAGTGATGGAAAAAAAGGGAGAGGTCCACGGAGAGGTTTGAAAACGTACCCCCTTGTAGTGAGGAAAGGGGAATTTACCGAAAGCCCCAATCGGCGCTCCGGGGTCGGCATACAAAAATCATGCGTGACGGCTTAAAAACTGAGGCCAGACCATTCAGACTGTGCCGGCAGACGGGAGACATGCCCTCCCAGGGAAGATCGAAGTTGGGACGCTCGAAATGCCACATGCGTAACGCGGTGTTTCCAACGAGGAAAAAGAACTAAGATCGGCCGGTGAAAACGGAGGGAGACATGCTCAGGGTACGCTATGTGATTGGAAGTTAATCGTCTCCACACGACACGGACTCGTAAATCAAAAAAAAACCAGGGACGGACTCCAACAAACAAACAAATGAGAAGGGGGAAGAAAAATAAGGAACGGGGAGTTCCGATACCGGGGGGAAGAGGGGAGGTCTGTTGACCGTTGGCATTCCGAGCCGCGCGGGAAATCAAGATGAAGGGGAAAAACAAAAAGAGGAAAAAAAGCCCACCTCCGAATCGCGACGGGGGACATTCCGTAGGGGAGGTCAGTTGAAGAGGGGGACCACTGACAGCCCTTCAAGTGCTCGCCGCAAAAAAAGAGCCTGCCGTGCAAATAACAGGCGCCCAGTCGGGGACCAGGCCCGATGTTTGACGTTACAGGGAGGGACTACCAGACGAACTATTGGGGGAGGAAAGAGCGCATGGGAGGAAGCAAGGACTGGTAATTTCCAGGAAATTCGGGTCTCGAACACATAAAAGGAGCAAAGAAAGGAAAACCTCGCGGCCTTGTGAACGAGAATGCAGCCGGGGGAAAAAAGAAGAACCGGCACTACCTGCGAGGCACCAGGGGAGAAAAATCCAAGGCCGTCGCAGGGAACTGAGTTTTGATATAACTTAGGTATCTCGTTACAAAAAACGCAAAGGGGAGGGGGGAAAAGACGGGGGAGAAAAGGGAGCTGCCGCCGTCGCTAAGGTGAACCCCGTTCCCCTTGGGGCATGGAGGGTGCGACTGGCCATGCAGAGGAGAAAGGAACTCCCGTGCAGAAAAGGAGGAAGCTCAGGGAAGCAAGAGGGGGAGAGGAGTCTAATTAACGGAAAACTGGGATGGGAACTAAAATGGAGACTGAAATCATCAAAGAAAAAAACGTTGACCCATGAAACAACGGGCCGGGAAAAAGAAGCCGCTCAGCTGCTAAAAGGGTTCATAAAAACCCTCAGAAAACAAAAAACCAGCTGTACGTCACCCATGAAAGAAAGGCTGAGGCTGCCACAGGCGAGCAGAAAGGCTAGGAGTTCGTCTCGGTAGCTCAGAAAGGAGCCACGGCTGAATAGTGCCCAAAAATAACAAGAGTGCGGCAAAAGGGGTAGTGTCGGAGGAAGATCTCGGAGGCGGGAAAAATCCCTTTGGGGCGAAGAATGGCTATCGACTGGGGAGGGGGGAGGGGGAAACGAAAACACGTGAACGGGCGGTCAAGGTCGAACACGAAAGTAGGGAAGAAAATGAGCTCACCTTCCAAAAAGAGGGCTGGAACAAAACCCACGTAGGAGAAAGTCGACCAACCACCGGGGGGGGAAGGAGGGATCGTGGTCCGCGACAAAAGAGATCAGTGAGGTTATGTAGACACGAGGGGGGAAGGAGTGTGGGGGGGCAAGTCCGAGCCAAAAAAACGACCGACTAGGGTACATCTTAACAAGGAAGGGGAACACATACTGGGAGGGGGGAAAAAGAAAATTGAGGCCGGACAGCGCAAACGTGTTGAAGAAAAAATGTTAAGACGGGAGTAAAAAGAAGGCCATTAAAGGGGTCTCAAGGTGTGCCAAGAAAAGACAAAGAGTACTGCCACCAAAAAAAGAAAAAAACGAATTTTTTTCTGTGTGGCTAGGGGGGGGGAACTACCGAAGGCGACAATAACAAACGTTATCAGAGGTGGGAACGAAACGAGCGGAGGGGAGGGGGGAATCAAAGGCAAAATTGTAATGAAGGAGCGCGACTGCGGATGAAAAGGGGAAAAAGCCACGCCGGGGACAAGTCACCAGGGGGGTATATAGCGTCACACCTTGTGGCCAAACACGGACACAACGAAAAGGAAAGAGGGGGCATTGTCAAGTCTCCTCTCCAAAAATAAGAAAGAATCAAAACGAAGTCTATGGGGCATGGGGGGGGGGCCCTCGACCGCCAAAAAAAAAACGGTCACACAGGGAGAAAGAAACAAAAACTACACTTTTTGCGCACTTGCCTACAGAAAATCGAAAAGGCCGCTAATTAACAATGAAGTATACACCCAAAAAAAGGGGGGTGGGGAAAAAGGAGTAACGGGAGGAAGGAATAAAAGGGGGGGTGGGGATTTAAAGTCATAATCGAAACGGGGGGAAAGGCGCCACAAGCGAAACTGGTCGGCAATTTCTACCGAGTCACGCCTCCGCTCTGGGGAAGGAGTCAACATCATCGCTCGTCTGAAGGTAGGACAGGTACCTTGGGGCTCACTATGATCCGAAAATAAACGGGCGTGGGGGAAAAAGGAGTCGTTCGAATCGAATACTGGTAGGTCCTAAAATGGGGTGCAAAAAGGCGAAATAAAAAGGAAAGTTGTTCAGTGTACGGTGGACGTACTTTGTTGAAGAGAGAAACCCCCAAAAAAAGCGCCGAAAGGACTGGGGACCGAGCTCGTCAAAGGAAGAGTCACGAAATCTCAGGGGAAGATCGCTTTTGGGGAAGAATAGTTGAGCGTTACCAATGACGAAAATTGGGGTACTGAATGATCGAAGGCCGAAATAAAAGGCTGAAGACGTCGGTGGAAGAGCTATCCGTCGCGGTTTCGAAGGGAGCCAATGTTGGGGCGGCGAAACCCAAGGAGGGGAAACAAGGCGAAAGAAGCCCTCAGAAAACGTTTACATCGAAAGAAATAAGAGAACGCCACCAACGTCACTCAAGAGAAGACTGAACCAGAAAAAAACAGAGCAAAAGAGGATCAGAATAAAAAACGAAAGGAAATCATTCGAAAAAGACTAGGAGAAAAACAACAACAAATGAGGATGAAAGATAGAATAAATCACGGGGAAGAGAGATCAGGGAAGTCACCTCGAGAGGGGTTTGTGGGGCGATGGAAACAGGTCGATAGTACGAGCAGAAGTGACGCCGGGAGGATCTGAAGAAAGATCATGCAAGTCATCGAGCAGATCTGCAGGGGGGAAGAAAACGCCAAGTTTGGATAACCATAACAAAAACCTCAAAAGCCTAGCTCTGGAGAAAGACAGCCGCGGGGCGAAAAAGGGGACGGCTTCAGCAACAAGGCCCAGAAACAGGACGGCTTGAAAGTGATCTCCAAAAGGGAGACGAAAAAGGGAAAAAATCAGGAAAAAGGTCATCTAGCGACGTCTAAGCAATCGGGAGAGGGGAAATTAGCCACGACAAGTGCCAGTCAAACGGTTCTCACGGTGTAGGGCTAAGGAAGGTAGAAGGAAAAACTGGACGAAAAGCGACATCCTATCTCAGGTGCGGCAAAGGACTTTAGAACGGAGCGGGCGCAAGAAAAAGAGGAAGGAGGTTGATTCTAATCCCTAGAAAGATGAGGAATGTATCAGTTCGGTAGTCACATCTAGCACCGGTGTACTCGCCGTCACAGGCGAGAGAAAACTTGGAGACCATCGGGAATCATTGAGGGGAGGGGACAACCGTTTGAAGTTTGTAAAGCGAGTGTAAGAAAAAAAAATCGATGGCCCGCCAGGGGGGTAGTTTTGGGTAGAGCCTTTGAAAGGGGGACGCTCCAAAAATGAACGCTGCAAGAGTGTGCTTCGTGATTTATCTATGTAAAGAAAAGAAAAACGCACAGCGGTCCTTTTTGGGCGTTGGGAACATGGGTAAACGAGGGTTAGAATCAACCACGTCAGGGGTCATGCTTCACGGAAAGGGGCACATCCCTAAAAGGACGGAGGACCGCGAAAAGGGATCAATCAAAGAGGGGAAAGGTCGGTGCAAAACTCCGAAATGGTCCGTTTCAAGGGGGAGAAAAACGGTAAAATCCAAAAAAAAAACAAAAATCAACAAACTCGTACAGGTGGGAAAAGGGCAGTGACAATCGGGGGAAGCAATGGTGACCTTGCACACACGCTGGGCAAAGGTAGAAGAGATTAAAAGAAAAAAGGGAAGCGGAACGCCCGGGGGGCCCAAAAAAAGAAAAACGCAACTCAAAACACAAGAAATGAGGCAAAGGGTACACAGCACTTAATAGTCCGACCACTTGGGGGGGAAAAAAGGCGACGCGTGAAGGCCTCAAAGAAAATGGACTACAACCTCTATATGTGTGAGTGGCACCACAAAACTGCACTGCGAAAAGCAGAGAGAATGGGTTGACTCCCGTGGTGTTCTGAAAGCTGGAAGGAGAGAAGGGAAGACGCACTGTCGCCAGGGGGGGTGGGGGAAAGACCGCAAAGGGGGGAAAAATCAACTCCTCCGGCGAAAGCCGTATAAAAAAAACTGGGGCGCCCGATATCCAAAAACGACCGCCGAACAAAAAAAAGCTCAAGCCGCACTCCTTCAAGAAAAAACACACGGGAAAATCTATCGCAGGAAACGAGACGCAATGAAGGGGGCAAAAACACAATCACACGACGTTCAAAAAAAACCACCAACGCCTGCCGGCAAAGGGGGGTGAAGCTCAACTTGGGCACCGGGGGGGGGAACACGTAGCAGAGTCCAGCACCGCTCGGAAGAAACCCGAAAGTCGGAAAGGGACCTTTGGCGGGAAGACAAGAAAGAATGACGTGTAAAAAAGGAGCGAGATATCCCAAGGGGGAAGAAAGGGGGGAAAATGACAGCATCTGGCACGAGGATGAAATACGCCTTGATTCATGGGAGGAAAAACTACGAAAAAAACCGCCTAACAGTAACTCGGAGCAGGAAAAGTCAAAAGAAAAAAAAAAGTCGTGAACCAAAGGGCTGGCTTAAGGGGGAAGGGTTGGTGGTGGGGACAAAAAAACATCAATACCGGGTGACCTCTAGAGGGGGAAAGAAGTGGAAAAGAAAGGCACTCGTGCCTTTCGAAAAAAAAGGGGGAGGAGGGGAAGGATTCGACGGGCAACTGGTAAATCTCAAAGGATAGGAGGGTGGTTTGCCGAGGGAGGGGCCTTAGGGGAGTGATATAACGAGGGGGAGAGCAAAATCGTCTTCGGCAGGAGGAACTCTTCGTAAACGGGGCCCTAGGTCGATTAACGTCACAAGAAGACCAAAAGCGTGAGCCTCGCCCTACCGGTCATAAAACAAAAGACACGTAGTCGAGAGAAGGGAAAAGGGTAACTCTGGGGGGGGAGTATTCACCACCTCTACCCAAGAAGCGGAGGGGAGAAGGGGACCGCACCCGGAAAGGGAGCAAAACGGATTGACGTCATTGAGGAAAGAGAAGGAAAACGAATAACCAGACCGCCGGTCTAGAAGAAAAGGAAAA
>Ga0179591_1286800_pt1 | contig 12942 bp, 13 predicted proteins | sample CZOMad2_1_08_16f_FD_182891 | JGI IMG/M metagenome (GOLD analysis project Ga0179591, IMG submission 182891) | Vadose zone soil fungal communities from Angelo Coast Range Reserve, California, USA - CZOMad2_1_08_16fungal (PacBio error correction) | ecosystem: Environmental > Terrestrial > Soil >...
TGTCAAATTAGCGAATGACGTATTTTGGGGCTACCATCGACATTAAACCAGGGGAAAGCTTGGGGGGGGGGGCAAAATCGAAAAGGAAGAAAAAAGCCTCATTTTGGAAGACATAAAGGGTCAGGGAAAAAATCAAGATGTTTTCAGGTGGTCCTCATCCCGGGGAACAATCTGGGGCCACAGGTCGATGGCAAACGAGGAACTGGGGAGTACATCGGGATTAAAATGGACTAGGAATAACCAGAGAGGGAGACATCCTGGAAGATGGGAAAAAGAGCCTAAAGATTGTTTCAGGCCAGCATATAAAAAATGGGGGTGGATCAGGGACAGGGGGGGGATACGGGGAAAAATAACAAAAAATCTGGTGTAGGTCCAGCAGCTAAAAAAATCAATTCCCCTCACCGAGGGGGGGATCAATAACATGAGGCGGGGCCCTCACTGCTAAGTGAATTGATGGAAAAATAGAAAAAACTGGGTGGAATCTCAACAGGTAAGAAAGCCTCAGGTGGCAGGGAAAGGATTTCAAGGCCCAGTGATCCGCCGGCAAGGACAATCAAACTCGGGGAAAAAACGGAATATCCTAAACAAAAAAAAGGGGGAGGGGGAAAAAAAAAAAAATGCAAGAAGGGGCTGATGGACAGGTCCACCCTGGCGTCTCTTCCAACGCCTAAACAGCTGCAGGGGAAAAAGCAAGTCCTAACACGTCCAGACAACCGATCACATGGTAAAGAACAGCAAAAGCATTCTCTTGGGGGGGACCAGACCAACTCAGGGAGTGAATGACAAATTTTAAAACTTGGCCTGAGTGGGGGTGCCCATTAATTCCTGAAACTAGGGGGCAAGGTTTCGATAAGCACAAAAAGGGGTGTGGAGGCACCGGCGGAGGTACGAAGATCTTCGGGTCAAAGCGTGAAAAAAGGAACAACCAGGTATCCAGTTAAAGGTGTATCTCACCATAAAAAAAAGTCAAAGGGGGGGAAAATAATTACCCAAAGGTCGTCAGGGGGGGCTACTAGTGGCAAAAGGGCCTAAAACAAAATCAGTAACACAAAGAAAGACTTCGGACCCATTGGGCACGGGAGGTCTTAACGTGCAACGGCACCAACCGAGGGTTGGCGCCAGTCTCCACCAAGGGGCGTCCCTCTGAGTGAAGGTGGGCATGGGGTCTCCCAAAAGAGGATCAATAATTTTGTTCCAGGGTACGGAGTTTATAACCGCGGGAAAAATTCAGAAAAGTGTGTTTGAACCAAAAAAAAAATCCTCTGGATGTGGGAAATATTCAGTGGTAACACAACGTGCCCAGGTACACGGGGGAACTAAACTACCTACAAGAAAAAGCAAAAACCTAAAAAAAAAGAAAAAGGTTAAGGAAAAATTTTCCATGGGTAACAGGCCAGTGTCCGCTCTACTAACAAGGGGGGGTCAGAGAATGGAGCTCCTCTTGGGGGAAGTAACTTCCGCTGAAGACACATCCAGTGGTAGGGTGGTAGTGTGACTAAAAGAACAGTCCGAAATCCCAGGGCAGAAACGGCAAACTCCAGGGGAATCTCCGATTGCAACTTGCGCGTCCTTAAAACCGGAGGGAATCACATCACCCAAGGGTGAAGGATGAGAAGTGGGGGAAGAAATGGCCAGCCGAAGCCAGAAACGGAACTGTCAACAGTCACGAAGGATACTACTACGTCAGGAAAACCGGGGTAGCCTTATACGGGGGAATCCTTCTAAAGGGGGGGGGGGGTGGGCGGGGGGGGGGGGGGGGGGCTGGGGGGGGGGGTGGTGGTGGTGGGGGGGTGCGGGGGGGGGGGGGGGGGGGGGGGGGGGGGCTTGACATGTTCCCAACAAAATACAGTGAAAATAGAAAAAAAGTACCACTCAAAGTGTGATTGAGGTCGGACGCAGCAATCAAGATAAAAGCAATAACCTCCACAAAAAACCATCAGAGGCGGGCGGGGGGGAAAGCTACGAGAAAAAGGTCAGGAAAGTAAGTCCATGGCCACATCAGCCGAACACATAAAAACCGAATCCGAGGGCAAAAGTTCTCTATCCCATTAAAAAGGACCTGAACTAAGTGCAAATTGGACCGGCACCCCATAAGAGGTCCCGCGACAAATCTGTTACTGGTCAAACCAGGGAGGAATATCTTAAATGGGTCACGGCCCTCAATGAGGAGCCCAAGGGATACCATTGTTTCTGGAAGAGGGAGTATTCTTCACAAACAAACAGCACACCAGTGTGTTCCACATACAAGGGCAAACCGGGATTCCGCGGGGGGGGTGTTGTGGAGGCGGCTTAAGGCTCAGCAAAACCAAGTACCGTTCAAGGAAGTAAATCAACAACTTAAAACCTATGGGTTTTGTGTCAAGGTGAGGAAAGAACAACTCCTACAACCAACGTAATCAGTCGACCGGCCACAAAGGAAAAGCCCGCCCTGGGAACACGAAGAACAGTATTCAGGGGGGCGCCCCCAGGCCCCATTATGCCGAGGGAAAAACCAAACCTTTTGGGGGCAGGAAAAACGGATACCTGGGTGAGGCAGCACTCTCGGAAGAAAACAACAGTGACGACACTTGAAAAGGCGACAGGCCCCCAAATGTGGACCTCCACACACAGGGGCTGTTCTCCGCAAGCAGACCCAAGCCAAGGGAACGGGGGGCGCTCTCGGAAAAAAAAAACAAACCCAACAAGCCCTCATCATTCAACGAAGATCGGCAAAGTGGACCAGCGGCAAAGGAGTTTTCCGAAGAAAGAAACGAAACTGGGAGAACAGTTGGGCCAACACCTTTGCACGGACGAGCGGATCCTTACAAAAGAAACTGAAAACGACGTGCTGCGAGCGCTAGGCACCAGCACAGCAAAAAAAATTATCCTGAAGAGAGGGGAAAACGAGGTCTTGAGCAAAAAGAAATTGCGGTGCAGACCTGAGCCCGGGGGGCTTCGGCACCCTCCCCGGAAAAAAGGGGGAAGTACATGAAAGCGACAGGAAAATGGGAAATTCTCCCGAGGAACAAAGACGACTAAATTTCTTAGAATGTGTTGTGAAGAGCCTACAAGGGGGAATGTCTTACTTAGCCGAAAAAACACCTCTAAAAAAAACGAGGGTGTGGGGGCTTTTAATGTGGAATCTTGCGAGAGTTGAACAAGAGAGGTAGTAAACTGCACAGAAACAGGAAGGGACTGACACGAAAGCTGAAGCAGGACCTCTTCGCGGGAGAAGTGCAGGGGGGGGGAGATCTTATGGTACTCCTTGAGCTACAAATCCAACCGGGGCCCCGCTACGAAGCGAGGGAGGGTTTTGTCGCTGGAGGCCATCGGAACCAGCCCCGAAAAAGGGAAATCAACGGATGCCGAAGCCGCCCCAAAAGGGGAATGCCCGATCGGAACCCCTGGTCAAATACCGAGTACTCTGAGAAGAAAACCGCTAACCATCGACAAGTGAATACTGAAGGGGAGGAGACCCTGCCTCTTGTGACGCAGAAACATCGGCGGACGGTCTTGAAAGTACCGAAAGACTCCACCTTTGGCTTGAAGAGAGAAAAAAGAGTTTGCCCCCAGGGGCCTAGGCGCGTGCGTGCAGGAGAAAATCTTGGGGCAAACCTTTGGAGGAAGCAAGTGTGAACATCAAAACAAGGACGACCACTGGCCAAAAAAGTCTCGAACCAAGAGTCACTTACATATGAGTAAAGTAAGGGCCATTGGAGGGGCAATCCTATAAACAATTGGTCAAAAAAAACCCTTACAATTGGGGAAAGCGGAAAGATGGTGGGAGCCGGAACTAGACATGCCCGCCTATCTTCCTAATTAAAAGGCCGAGAGTCAACGTGGCCCGCCAGGGGCCTCGGCAAGGGGGAAAGGACAAAAGGGAAAAAAACCTGGGTCTCCGAGTAGGCTCAGAAACACTAAGAATTAGGGTTCCGCGGTTGGGGACGGAGTCCTCCCGTCCAGGCCGACTGGCAAAATCAGACCCAATCTGCCTCCCGGAGGGATTTTTGTGGGGGGAACCAAAAAACCGGAGTGGCCAAAAATCTGCGGCCGAAAGAAACCGACAGCCACAAAGGGAGGGACAGAAAAAACATCGCTTGAGATCTTTAAAACAAGAAGAAAGATCCTTCTTCCAGACGTCATCACCAACCTGGGAAGCAAATGAACAGAATTCAAAGAGAAAAACAGGGAACCTGAAGTTGTCACACTGGATGAGTTCTACGAAAGAAAGAAAAGAAATACTGGAAAAAACACTTAAAAAAAAAGCCGTGTTCTGCCACCGTTCAGAATTCGGAGTGGGACCGGAAAGTCAATCCTGGTTGTGTCCACCGCACGACATCGGACAGGAGGAAGGATACGACCACTAATTTCTTCATGAAATAATTAAAATAATTATCATTGGGACGAGTGGTTGGGTCCAACACCTTCTTAAGGAGGGCCGTTGGCAAAAGGGCCCCGGGTCTAAAAAAAATATCAGGATTCCCCGCAAAAGACACGCGAACGAAAACCGGGAAGACAACGACTGAAGGGGATCACCATGAAAGATCTCGGCCTATGGGGGGAGTCTTCCCATTGAAAAAAGTGAAGGAGAAATCCAGGCAGCGCCAGAGCCAAAAGTGGGGGAATCTGCCTATCTAAAACGAAAGAAAAAAGGGGGGACAAATTGGACACAGGAAGAGTACAAGGGGAGTGAGGTAAGGCGCTCAATTCGATCCCAGCCAGGGAGAACAACAAACAGACACACTAGGGGGGGAGGGGAAATCGTGTGCACCGACGTTGGAAAGAAAGGCAAATTCCAACAGAATGCAAGGAAGAAGAGGGGGGGGGTTTGTCAAGCGAAAACCAAAAGAAAAAAAAATCAAGAGACCCACCGACACCAGGGCTTCAACTGCATTGTTGACCTTCTCGGGGAAGATGGCGAAGGAAGTATTTCTTCCACCAACAGAGAATGAAAATAAGGATTATCTCACAGGAAACAACAACAATGGTGAAATGGTATAGATCATCGTAGATGGTCCAGACGAGTCTTCCGAAAAAAAGAATGTGAACAACCCAAAAAAAGGACTTCTTCAGAAAATCCGTCCTCAGTAAATCAAATTGACAGATTGAACAACAGGGACTTGGGTAGCTTGGGGGAAAAGGTTAGCTGGGGCCACAAGCGAAAGAATGTTTTCTCTCCGTGCGAGGGGCTCTTACGACAGTCGGCAATGAGAAGAATGAACAGAATGGTGGGGGGGACACTCTGGGGGGGCACGAATCACTGGGGGGGGGGGAAATCGTGATGGAAAAGGGGGATTGCTCCAGCAACTTGAGGGGGAACCATGTAAGGGGTGACCATTCCCCGGCGACGCCGGATTCCCGGGGTTGTTCTCGGAGAAAAAAAAAAATCAAACGGGGCTGGAGTCACCACTTATGCCTGCCATGAAGGGAACCCTGCCTTGGCAGAAAGTGATGTTATTCATGACTCGGGAAAGGCACTCGGTGAGGTGGCTGGGGGGGGGGGGGGGGGGGGTGGGGGGGGGGCCAAATTTCAGCGATCGCGGGGGAAAATCGCTCGGGTGGAGGCCAGTTAATGCCACCAACCGCCACCCAGCACGGGAGGAAGGGCAAAGTCAAAAATGAAGGAAATACTGGCGGGGGGGGTATCTATCAGGACGCACTACACTTCCCATTATCTCTCCCGAGAGAAGGAGATTGGGAGGGGGGGGTAACCACCCCTCGAGGCCCGTTCAAAACCATACGAAAGAGCCATTTCATCACAAGGAACGGTGGCAATGGGGTGCTCAAAAAACTACTCTCTTTGGAACTCACAGAAAAAGCCCGGATCATTGACAAGGGGGCACTTGGGGTGGGGGGTTGGTGACCTTCATTATGGCTTAAGAGAGACGAGCAGAACGATGTCGAACCGAGTAAAAAAAAGGTGGTCTTGAGGACATGTGGGGCACGGGGTTCAGGGGTCCAAGGACTAGACCACGCCGAAAAGTCACACGCAACCTTTTTCAGAGGGGCCCACCCGTAAAAGGGGTCGACCTATGTGTTCTCTGGGGGGGGCAAGGCAAACCGGTCTCGGCCTTATAACAGCTAACAGACGTCGTTAAGGGGGTGGTGACGCATATCTCTTCAGCAAAGGGTTGAAAAAGGGGGAAGGGGGTTACAATCAGTACCCCAACGCGGAAAAAAGGGCGGCAAAGAAGATCTAGGTCAAGGAAAAAATCAGCTTGCAAGCCTTAAGTCATTGATACCAACCACCCAAAAGAAGACTACAAGCAGGACTTCAACATTGATAAAATAGGAAGAGTCCCGGCCACCAGAAAAGAAAAAAATGGTCCCAGTAAAAGCGTAAAAAAAAAATATTGGCCACATGGGGGGATAGTGGGGAAGTAAAAGAAGGACAACCCGAAGGAGTATAAAAAATGACAGGAGGGGGAAACTAAAAAATCAAGATGCAAACCTTATTCTTCAGAACAATGGGGGAAAAGGGGAAAATCATTGTGCAGTGACCCACTCTGGTTCTTCGCAAAAGAAAAAAGGAGTAGGAGAGAGTCACAAATAATCGGAGGCACCCTTTGAGTCCCAAAGAGTTAATTTCTTAGATGCAAAAAAAAGAGCGGTGGGACTAAAAATCTTCGCCCGAGAAGGGCGCGACACGTTTCTCCAAAGGGGGAAACCGTGAATGTGGAAATGGAAAAGCTGTCAGAATGGGGACTTTCGGGGGGGGACAGCAGGGTAACAACCATCGCGCCTCAAGAGAAGTCGGGCGTCGGGTAAAAGAAAGGTCATCGTTCACCACGACCCGAGGCCGTTTCGAAAATCCTGGTTAGATCATGAAGAGGGTGGTGGCTGGCTGGGTAGGGAGAGATCGCTTGGAAGCAAACAAAGGTCACAGTCACACGGGGGGGGGACTGAGCTCGGGTTTCAAAAGGACCTAATTCTGAAAAAAAAAAAAAAACTCGGAGACAGAAAATATGCAATCTTGAAGAAAACTCTGGGGGCAGAGAGCATTCACACTTGGAACGTAAGATGTAATACACTGGGGGGAGCGCGCGATCACCGGATACCAAAACAAAAGCAAAGAAACATCCTCAAGGGAACTCGGAGAAAGTTCGGCGGGGCGGGCATAGGGAAAACGAACCGGTCACGACATGGGCGGGAAGGGAGGAGAAAAAATGAGGTGGGCAACAATTTTCAGACGGGCCAGCACAGCCCCTGCAGGGGGGAAAGACCTGCAGTCGTAAAGGAGGAGGAGAGTTCGGAGTAAAAAAAGGATCGGGGGGGGGTTTGTGATGTGCCGAATCGTTCACACAGTAATTAAGGGTTTGAGATTGACAAAATCCGTGGCGAAAAAATGGGGGGGTATCGGAAGACCACAAAAAAATGGGGCGGTTCATGACCTGATCAAAGTCTAAGGGTGGACGGGGGACGAATGGTACCTCACACGAAAGGGGGAGGTCCCAGAGACAACGGGGAGCTTCCAATTTTAGGGACTACTGAATCAATGCTCCTTAGCGGAAGGGAGATCTCGCAAAGAAAAAAGATAGACGTGGAGGGGATGCTACCTGGAGAAAAAATACTTTAACAGGAGGATGATTCGGACGGGAAGGGGGTTGAAATCAAAGTCCGCCCGCCAAGGAAGAAAAACTAAAAAATAATCATTTCCACCGTTGGGGGGAAGGGGATAGGGCACAGACGGAGGAGGAAAAAAACAGAGATTTATTGCCTTTGAGGATGGGGGGAAGGGGGAGATCTTAACGGTATTTAAAAAACACGGAAAAGATATGTGAAAAGTCATTGGGGGGGGGGATGTGGCCTCGAGAAAATTAAAGATATGAAAAGGTTTCGAGGGGGAAAGGTGTTAAGTTGGGTTACCTTTCATCTTGCGCCCCTTGGATCGGGGAGGGGCGAAAGAAGCTGAGACTGGGGAGAAACAGGCGGGGGGGAGGGGGGGTGAGGAGGAGAATCTCTTGAGCCAAAGTTTTGAGGGGGGCGGCAGGCTACTTACTGGAAAAAAAAAAAACAAAAGAGAGAGGGGGAGGAAGGTCTTCGGGGGTCGAAAAAGGGGAAGGCGTATCTGGCCCAAGGATGAACGCACCCTTGTTCTGAAAATACTTGAAAGTCCTGGGGAAGGGGGGACGAAAATATGGCTTTGAACGGTTGGTAGCAGAATTGAAAGCAATATTAAAACTAAACGAGGGGGAAAAAAAAACGGGAGTTCTTCGCACGGGGGGAAACAAAACGTTGGAGTCGATGAGAAAGGGCGGTCGTTACTCACCAGCCACAGGGTCGGGAGTCTCGGAGTCACAACGGAAGAAAGGCGAGATCAATGATGAGGGGGGGGTGTTTTACAAAGGGGAAAGGAACAGGGAAAAAGGGGGTCTCCACATAAAACAAATGAACCAAAAAGGATAGAAAGGTAACAGCTAAACATAACAAGGCCTGAGAGGGGGGGGGGGGGGGGGGGAACGACGGTGCTCAAGATGTTGGTCCGGGGGGGAAAGAATAAGGAAAGAAGTTTCAAACTTTTACGAAAAAAGGCGACGGGGGAAAAAAACTCCACATGGAAATGGCTTGGAGAATCACGACTTCAGCACCTTCAGGGAAAAGGAAAAAGGATCTAGTCACGTGGGCTCGGCAGACGACAACCTGGTTGTGAGAAGACCGGGAAATCTAAATGTGGCCGCCAAGCAGCAAAAAAACACCGAAATCAGAAAGGGAGGATGGACCGCGACTTCTCAGTGACAAATTCTGCGCTCAGGATCGTGCTTGACAACGAGAGGGGAGAGGAGGGTGACCGCCAAAAAAACCTTCAAATACTAAGAACCTCTTCAAAAGAAAAGAGACTATCCAAAAAAACAAAAAAACTTAAAGGGAATGAGAAGAGAAAAGGGAAAAAGGTAGGGCGAAAAAGATCCCAACCTCCGGTAGAAGCCAAACTGAAAGAAAGAGAGAAAAAAGGGAAAGTCTTCCAAAAAGGAACACCCATGAGAAGAGAAAAGCAAAAAGGGGAAGGTCGGAGGGGACAGGTCCGTTTTACGGGGAAGGCACTTCTTACTGGGAAAGGGCAGCTTGCCCAAGGTCAATAAACCATTGTTTGGCTAGGGAAGAAGAACGACAACCCGAAGCGCGTCAATGGGGAAGAAGGGCAGAGACCAGATCTCTTTTTAAAAAGGGGGGTTCCAATAGATTGACGAATTCCCAAAGGCTTCCGGGAGGGGCGTAAACTGATATTGCCAATAGGTTGGAGAACAGTAGTCTTGGAACCGATCCGTATTTTATCATCGGGGGTAGTCCTCGGCTTCCCCCGAAGGTTAGGGGGGCATGGGTGTAGCCTGAATCAACTTTAAAGTTTTCGGGGAATGGGCGAAAAAACTCTAACGGAATGTCCTATTGTTGGTTCCGTGATGAAGAGAGAAGGGTGGATGTGGGGTCCTTCTACAACGGAAAAAAAGAACCCGCCAAAGAAACCTAAACGTCTGCTGGCCTACACTTGACACAAGACCGGCGCCGAAAAAGAAAGTGTCAAACCAGGTGAAGAGAGGGTGACGAAAAATCTGAACGGAGTTTTTCACCGAGGAAGGGGAAAAGAAAGGCGGCACCCACTCACCTACCCCGAAAGGAAGATATCTACCAGGACTCTTCAAATTCCCGTCCAGGAAGACGGGTCACAAAGGGGTAGGGGGGCAAAAAAAACAGTGTGAAAGGGGGGGAAAAAGGGGGGCCAGCACTCAAACCGCCTTCAAGTTCAAGGAAGAGAAAAGAACGAGGCCCTACAAAGTTTTTCGAACTCCTCAGATATGAAAAGGAGAAAATCGGTCAACCACGGGGGGGGGGGGCAAAGGGGGCCACTCGCTTTTATTTAACGGAAAGAGCCCTCACTCCACCCACCGGAGACCCCGAAAGGTTGACCTCATAAAAGCGGGGACCAACCTTCCGAGACCTCGTAAAAAGGGAAGCGGAGGGAAGGGACCAGGCCGAGAACCCAGTAACTAAGATATAAGGCCTTCCAGTCGAAATGAGAACAACATCCTAAATTGGACGCCAAGAGTCAAGACAAAGACTGGGTCCTTGAACAGGGCTGAAAGATCTGCAAAAAAATCATGATGGGCAACACTTCCAAGATCCACTTACTGCGGAGAGGGAGCCACCAGTGGGACCCCGCAATGACTAACGATAGGCAGGGCACAGATTTGTTTGGCCGGCGGACGGGGAGTAGTACAAAAATAACTTTCATACGGGAAGCCAGAACAAGGAAATTGTTTTTCATGCACCCCGGTAGCCATCAATTAAAAAACGTACTAGTAATCGGCTGTAGGTTGGGGGCCCTCATCACCACCCCCACCGCCTCCCCTGAAAGAATCATCACAACTCAGGGTTAGCCGATGGTAAAAAAGAAAGTGGGATGCCAATACCGGGAGGGAACTTAAATATAGTGGCACTGAATAACCACCTGGCAAGGGGATTTGAAAAAAAAAAAGGGAAAGGATTGGCCTCGGAAACAACCAACACAGTTTCCTCCAAACCCAGGAATGAGCTAAACCAAACCGTTCATGTGAAAAGTTGAAAAAAAAAAGTCTTTAGGGAAAAGAACAAACCTCACCCAGGCAATTCACAAGCGCCTCCCTCACAATGGGGGGCAGGGGATGTCCGAAAGTCCAGGGCAAAGGTGGGTAAAGAAGCAAAGATCCCAGCTGCGGCTGAAAAATTGCAGTGATGAAAAATACATACCGACGAAATGGGGGGGGTTTCCCAACTAACTCCGATGAAGCAAGGAAAACGCAAAAATGCTTCGGAGAGTTGAGCCTTATACAAGATATTAGTTCGCTAAATGAGCCGTTGAGCGCGCGGGGCATGGAAAAAGGGGTAAAATCAGTACAGGGGATGAGCTCATTCTCTGACGGATAATTCCAACAGAGAACTGGATACTTTTTGTATTAGAAGGGGCAATTGAACAGGTGAAGGGGGGTTACTCTGTCAGACCAAACAAAATGGAGATTGAAGAACAAGGGGGGGGGGGGTTCCTTGTACCTTGCCCGGGTCGCGCAATGCCACACATCTGTGACGGGTAAAATCACAAGCCGCAGATGGCATAGCCGACACCTCTTTCGAAGTCAAAAAAAAAAAAAATTCCCCAAAACCCTATTGGAAGAAACAAATGTCCCTATTGAGGGGGGGGGAAGGATAACTCTGCCTATTTGACTCCTAAAATGCGGGGTCATACCCGAACTGAAGAAAGGCGATGGGGAGCGGGGGGCCTATGGGGGTGGATACCAATCAGGGGGGCGACATCCCGTCCCCCTGTAATTAAGTGCCAATTCACTTCCGCGTGTCCTAACGTGTACGAAAAACAGAACCAAATTAAAAACCAGTCAAAAATTTGCTGGTCAGGGATGAGAAACCAAGCTTGGTGGGGGGTTCACCTTTCGACCAGTATAATTCTCTAATTACATCTGCTACCGCCAATGGTGGAACTCTAGTGGGAGGGCAGCTTCCGCCGTGAAAAGAAGGAGTACGGGAACCATATGAAATTCTGCCACAAACCTTTTCTTACAAGGGGCCAGAAAATCAAAAAGCACTGTTGACTCATGGCCGAGAGACCGGTCGGTGGCAAGGGAGAGCCTTGAACATTCCCAATTCCTCAAAAGGGACCGACGACGGGCCCACAAAGATAGAACTATATTTTCAGGGCAGAGGAGGGCGGGGAAGAGGGGAAGAGGAGATGTGGCTCATAGGTAAAAAGAAATACTGCCATAAATCCAGGTAAAAAACCTCTGAAAAGGTTTTTGTTTGGGGGGACAAAGCTAAAGGTACAGGAAACTCACGCCGGACCGAGAGACAGTCTGTCCTGTTGTCCAGGGTGAAGGAGGGATGGTCAAAAACTTCTCATCTAACAAAAAGGTCGAACACAGGTAAAAGGGGCAAAACGGGGAGACGCGTCTCACCACGACGAAAGATTTAACTCCTCAAGGACCGAGCAGAGGCCAACTAAAAAAGAGGACTGAACTCTGTTCCTGGGGTTTGTGACAAAAAGAAAATGTTGAAAAACGGTCGAGCAAGAATACCAAGGAAAACGAAAGGCTCAATGTAAAGAACCTTATACACAGGTGACAACAGACAAACTCTTTTAAATGGGAAATGAACCTAAAATATCACGGGAAAGCCATCGCTGCAATTCAAACTCGAAAATGGTGCACCCTTGTGTTCGAGGGTTCTAACAGGGCCAACGTACGGTGGATCAAACCGGCGTAGAAAGTTACGGGGTGGGCACACCTTTAAAATCTCCTTATACATAAGGGTGGGACTCCTACGCTGGGTTTGAGACGAAATAGACTCATTCTCACCGGTCTCCGACACAAAATGGCCGCCCGGAGGCTCGAGCGAACGTAAAACGAAGGGAAAAGACGGTTCTTATGTAGGAAAAATCCACGTGGGAAGAGGTCTGGGCCGGCCTCAAAAAGGGGTCTGACATGGAGTCCTTCAAAAAGAAAAAAAAATACTTTGCACGCCCCGAGGACAACGAAGGAAAATATGTAAAATATTCCAATTAAGTGGATCAATGAATGAAGAAGGCCATTGAAACATTGTCAGGGGGACAAGGTCCGTCTCCGAGACCGCACCTAAGGATCCGGCCGTGCCGCCAGTCGGTTGGGATGTTTCCACCGTCACGGAAAGACATCAAGTGGCAGAGAGCGCCACGATCAAAAAAAAGAGCAGGTTGTCAACCAAGTGAATAAACTCTACCCTCAACGTAACCATGTTACTCTCAGAGTCTAGTTTGACCGACGGACCGCGGCAAGTATCAACAGAATTGCATGGGGGGGGGAAGGAAGTTGGAAGACGAAACCTCTTCCGAAACCCAACAAGACCCCGCCCCAAAGGGGGGAACAGGCCATTGTTTGTTTTTATTTCTGATTACGGAGAGATTGAGGTATTTATCAGGAAGCGGATCAAAAGAAAAGCGCCATAATC
>Ga0179591_1317774_pt1 | contig 12942 bp, 11 predicted proteins | sample CZOMad2_1_08_16f_FD_182891 | JGI IMG/M metagenome (GOLD analysis project Ga0179591, IMG submission 182891) | Vadose zone soil fungal communities from Angelo Coast Range Reserve, California, USA - CZOMad2_1_08_16fungal (PacBio error correction) | ecosystem: Environmental > Terrestrial > Soil >...
CCCCAACGGCCAGGAAATTTTAAGAAGCACCAGGGAAACGGCATCGGAAACAGCCGGAAAGGTCAAGAAATGGCGGGAACGGGGCAAGAGAGGCGAGAGGCGAAGCCAAAGACGAATAAGACCCGGAGGGATCACTACTCATCCGGGAGACGGACAGGGGCGAGGACTGAGAGTCCACGCGATAAATGCTTGCTTAAGGAAGGGGGAGGTCGCTGCAGTGAGAACGCGGGGGAGGACGCAAACTCGAATGCCCACATCGACAATCCTGACGTAGACCAGATGAAAAAGCAGAAGGGGAAGGGGGGAATGACTCTGGGGGGGATAGTCGGAAGGCAGTTTGCAATCTCCTGAAGACGAGAGAAAGGAGACACTATGAAGGCTTGCGGGAAAAAGCGCTTCTCCATTCAATAACTGTTTAAAGGATAGGCCAAGGGGTCCGCGGGGGACGTCCGCGGCATTATTACTTGTCGCGCTTTAAAGTAAGAGGAGGTCGAAGACCGTGATCTGGGAAAAGATAGAGTGAGGGGGGGAAAAGGCACAGGTTCGAAAACTTCGAGGGGAACCGGTGATGCGGGGGAGGAGAGCGTTGAAAAACCGGCCAGTCAAAAAAGTCCGTGAAAGATCAAGCCCACGCCAGACAGTTACTCGGACGCATGGGGAGAATCATTCCCCAAATGAATCTACAACAATTGTCCGTCTTGTATTCTAGAGACCTTGGGGGGCGGGGACTTAAGAGGCGAAAGAAAGGGGCTTAAACCGACGGACCGATACCGGCTATCAGCCGCTCAATATCCATCTAAATCCTAGGGGGGAAATCGGACCTGCTCGTGTCTTTGTAGGGAAGAGACGAGAGGGGGCCTGATTAGAATCAGTCAAATTTAGAGATCGAAGAAACGTTAGAAATCGGCAGAACGGGGGGGAGCCAGATGTCTCCACCGGGGGGACTCCTTCATATGATGAAAGAAGTCGGGGGATTGGGGTCACGCGGACAGCTCTTTACAAACACCGGGACAGCTGTCAGGGGAAAGAGGGGCGACGTCGCTCAGATTAACGGCAGAGCGGGGAAAAATAAGCCGTCAATAAAAAAAGGCCCCGTAAAGTAGGCACGAAACAGAAGAAAACCATAACAACCGGGGGCTCAACACTCGCACTCCCAGCAGATCTGGGGAAGGAAAAATAGGGTGGGCAACGGCAGGGCCATGGGGGGGAAAAAAACATTCATCTTGACCAAATTAAAAACGGAAAAAAGGGACCAAGCACGCCCTCACTCCCAACCAGCCCGGCAACAAAAGGGCATCGACCACCAGGGAGGAGGGAATGTCATCATAAGTTAAAACCTCTAAAAAGGAAAAAAAGATTCGAAGGTTTGTCAATTTGAAGCAGAACTGGAAAAAGAAGGGACAGGGAAGAATAACGGAGAGATGCTCATTGAGGTCGGGGCGGCTCAATTAGCCAGAGACAGTAAAATAAGGGAACCAAGGTCGGGAGCAGATGGAAGAAGGGACCACCTTATAGGAATAATGACGCGAAACGTCAAAGACATTCTTAAAGGATGTCAACAAAACCCCTAAAAAAACAAAGGAAGTAAAAAAACATGGGAAATGCAGATACGAGCTGAGGTGAACGGCAATGTGAAGGGGGACAAGGGAAACATGCAGGCCGACTTTAAAAGAGGGATATACGTGCCTTCCCGAAAACTGCAAAAAGTACGACACGTTGGCTTTTCAAATCAAACGAAGAGGCCCAAAAGCAGGATGGGAGGAAGTATCGGCCGTACGGCCGTTGCTCAAATAAGAAGGCATTATCATAACACCCAGGTCCTTTGGCCGAAGGGGGCTTAAAGACAATTCGGGACACCACCGGCACAACATAAGACATTATAAAAAAGGACAACGTACCCAAGGGCACCGGCATTTCCTGGGAAAGCCGGGGTCTGCAACGGGGGAAAACATGAGGCTCGGCAGTTGAGTCACACAGTCATTCGCCGAATGCGGGGGAAAAGCATCGAGGGAAGAAAAAACTCAAGGATCGTAAGATGTCCAACTTCGGGAGAGGGGGAAATGAATGAAGAGAAGCCCCCACGTTGATGCGGGGACGAAAAGGTGCCTAGCCATGCTGAACACCAGACAGAATAGGGACTAAGACCTCAGGTAGCCTACCGACGGCCGAACTTCTACAGTCAAAAGAAGGGCGATAATGAGAACATGCGAGAATGGAGACGATATGCGGGGAAAAACCCCAGCGTCACAGGACAATCCGACTCGAATGACTCATGACAAGGATGGGTCTCCAGAGGAAAAGATGAAAGAGAAAGAGTTCTGCGGGCATCAAACAGGGCCGGCCAACCAGAGGGAGCAGGTTCGGGATTAAGACTTCATAGCAAGAAGGGATGCTAAGAAAAAACCAAAAAAAGAAAAAAACGAAAACGAAAAAAACCATCTCCTAAACAAAAAGGTGGAAAGAGATTGTGTGCGGTCTGACTGTCCTAGAAAAGGACAACACCAGTGAGAAAAAGAAAAAAATCTCAAGGACGGCGTCAACCTCATGGTTTAGCGTCGGAATGGTGAGCAGCGAAGATGGAGAGAAGAAGGGAGCTCGTCGGGGGACTCGGGATTTGAAGTTGACGCTGTGGAGGAGCCCGTAGGGCCTCGACCTTGAGCCTGGAGCTTCTCGACTTCTCATGACTATCGACGGGAAGAGGGAAGGAGGGACCGAACAGAAGGAACTGAGGAGGAAGGGTCGAAACTCAATCATGGGGGTTCATATTGGAGAAGGGGAGGACGGCCAGGCAATCAGTGGTCTGGCTCTCATCTGAACCTTATCGTAGGCACAAAGAGGAACCAGAATGAATCGAAAGAGGGAGAAGAGCAGTTCATCAATCACTCATGCAGGGCGAAGAAAAACGGAAGAGAAAGGACCGTTAGTTGTTCCAAAACATTTGCGTTGCCCAGCACAGAGGAAGAAAGAGGGGTGCGTTGGGGAAGGAGATGGGCTCCCTTAACGGGAGGGGTTGACGTCAAACTTGAGGAAGGATTGTACTGCAAGGAGAGGCGTCTGGGTTGGATGAAAAGGGGTGGGGCCCAGAATCGCGATGAAGAACTCCAATCTATAAGGATGGTGGGTCAGGGAGTTCAGAGGAAACAAAAGAAAGTTCGCGCTGAGGCCGTGAGGAGGAGAAATCTCAACGCTTGGAAAATTGCCGGAGTTCAGAGGCGGAAAAGGTACACCAACTGGAGATTCTACGGGAACATCAGCGCTGGGCTGCAAGAAAATGGGACAGGGAGTAGGGGATAAGGGGGGGTAGTAGATGGTTTCCCCGCCTTGGTAGGGTGAGGAGTAAAAGTAGTAGTGAAATTAAAAGGCATTTCGTAATCATGAGCCCGACGGGGGGAAACTCGTGAAGGAAGGAGTTAAGTCACAGCAGAATCAAAGTATCGATGCCGATCTCTAAGGGGGGGAGCATCAGAAGAAAAGGGAAAGGAGGGGGGGGCGGGGAGGGGATTTTCACCGAGTCATCTAGCACTGGGGAGAGCTGGTGGAAGCAAAGGCTGCCCGTCTACGCACTTGGGGTAAGATTAAAAGGTAGGTCGGATGGGGGAGTACTTCAGGTGACGAGGGGGTTAATTCTGGGGGGGAGGGAAAGACCAAAAAATTAAAAACTCGGGCAAAGGAAAGACTAAGGTTTGGGAAATTGGGGAAAAAGGGCTGAAGCAGGGGCAGCTGAGAAATGAACAAATCGCGGGGAGGGGGTGGGGAACCGTTTCGGGATGGTTGTGTTCGTCGGGAGTAAAGAGACGGAAAGGGGGAGATGAGTAGATGAAATGGGGGAAATTGACTTCAACTGGGGAAACCGTGGAAAGCAGAAGGGAGGAACACCTCTGGTCAAGAACAGAAGGGAAGGAAAGGGGGGCGAAAAAGGGACAATGTCCAGAGACCCCAGAAAAAGTTGAGCCAAATCCTCAAGAAAGCACAGGGGGAAATAACAGATCGGTGACAAGAAAGGGGCAAAAGGATAGGGGGGAAAGAGAAAACCTAGACCTATGAACCTACACAGCAAACGAGGAAGAAAATAGGAAAACAGGGAGCTAGGGAGTGGTCTGTGTACGCTAGCGAACCGGCTAGGGTCCGTCAGGACAAGAAAGCCTTCAGGGGAGGGAAATTGAAAAAAAAAATATCTCCAAAACTAAGGGACAAATTTAAATGCGGGGGGATTAAAGCCAAAGGCGTCAAAAAGTGACAGTTCTTTGGGGGATGCACGAAAAAAGGCCGACTGTGCCGGACGTAGGGGGCCTGTGGCAAAGGCTCTAAGAAAAATAAGAGAATCCAAACCTACTACGGTTCGACAGGGCATACATAATATCAGTGACTGGGAAAAAGCATGGCTGGAAGAAGTTCGTACTCATCAAGAACTTCCAGCTCGAAAAAGATAAAGGAAGCGGACGGAGACTGGGTCGCGGCAATAGGAGAAAGAAGAACCCGAAAACAGTGTTCCTTGAGACCGGAAGGATAAAGCAGGAATTAATCTTCGGATGAGGGCTCCGGCGGCCTGAGAGATATAAACCTCGTTCGAAAGAGTCACGAGAAAATACAGCCCTCACACCTGCGTGGAATAGGAAAAGGTCCTGCACATCTTGGCGGACTAGGGATTCAAGGGAAAAAAATCGTTTTCCTGACACAGAATTCCTAGCCTGAGCAATGTGGGAAACAAATCCGAGGTAGAGGCATCTACTTATTCTCCAAGGACGGCAAGGGTCGCCAGACTTCGGCGCCTAGGATATCGTAAATACGGGCTGTATGGGGTAATGAGGGAAAGGACTGCTCTACGGGGGAAGTAAGGGCTAGTCCCGTGGACAAGAGGCAAAGGTCTAACCTGGGGTGCCGGAGAGAGGGGAGACTGGGGGGAAAGGAGAAGCCAACTCGGGTTGGCGAACTAAATCATCAACACAGAGGGTATTAAAAATAAGAGAACAAAGCTTAAAGGACTACTGGGAAGAAAACCAGGATGCAGGCCATTCGGAAATAACTTGAATGAGAAGAAAATGGGAGAAGGGGGGGGAACAAAAAAGAGACCTCGCTTTACTGAGCATTTCTCAATGATTGGGGAAAAGAACGCTCTAGATGGAACGAAGATGGCGATGTCGGGCTATGGCGAAGAACTAGGGAAAGAAGGGGTAAATGTGTCGTGGCTACTTTGGCGAACATTCCTGAAGTTGCGACCAGGGTCCCTTGCCAAGTAAATCGTGAACACTTAAAACGTAAATAAGAATGATTAAAAATTCAGGGTAAGGGGTGGGGCCCTGAGGAAGGTTGAGAATAAAGGTCCTTATCATTTTTAAAAGAACTTGAGACTCCAAACGAGCCTACTATGAGGACTTTCGTTAGACGGACTTAGGAGGAGAAAGAAAGAAGGGTGTCGTGACCGTCGTCCGTAACCAGGACCGTCCGCGGGAAGGGGTATTGGGCCAGTCTCTTGAATTGCTTGATACGCAACGGGTACTAGATAGGTAGAGGGGGAGACAGACGGAGCTTGAAAAAAGCGGTAGAAAAGTCCGAAAAGGACTGGAAGGCAGTGTTGCGAGAAGCGGGGGGGGAAACCTAACAGGGGAAGTAACGGAAAATGTGCCGTATCGATGGAAACCAACGGCAAGCAAAGAACTACGAAGGTGGGCGGGGTACGCCTTCCCCCAGAATCTCAAGTGGGTGAAGATGTTGGGTTCCGAGGAGAAATTAGGTCTGGGGGGAGTAAAAAAGGAAGCCTGTGACGCCTAAGAAAAGGGAAGGTCAGCGCTCTCGTACACTATCCACGACCGGAATACGGGCGGGTAAGCTGACTAGGCCCGTTGGAGGGTGAGGAATACTGTTCCGGTTTCCTCAGTAGGCGAAAAGGAAATCAGATGCGGGGGAAGACGGATCATTGATATCGTAAATGGATGGAGAAAGATGTCAAAAAGAGAGACAGGAATAAATTAATGGTCGATGAGCTGGGAAGAAAAATCGGAAGCGGCCCTCACCGGAAGACCCAAAAAAAAAAAAAATTGGGGTCGGGACAGGGTTGAAAGACGAAGAGGTAACCGCTAGAAAGAATGCAAAAGTCAAGCCGTAAATAAGAAGGCGCCCTAACTAGCTATAAAAGAGGAACGAACATAACAAAACCAGAGGAATAACGAAAAAACCGCGGGAGTTCAGGGGGGGGGGGCGAACCATCGTGTGAAAGGGTCGCAATCAGAGAAAAAAGGGGGGGGGGAAAAAAAAAAGGGGGGGGGAAGTCTTGTCAATTGCAATCAACCCTGGGAGAGCTCATTAAGGCCAAATAAGCTAACGAAAAAAAAAAAACAGGCAACAAATTTATAGGAGTTACCCCAATTGATCTACTTGAAGCAGAAGTTACAAGAAGGAAAAACGCTATAAACATAGGGAGGGGGGGGACGCGGTGCCGTGGAAGGCCAAAAACCTCACCAAAGGAGGCAATTTCCGGGAAGATAAATCGAACCATTTTCGATCGGCGGCTTGCCGGAGAAAGAGGGGAGGTAGAAAGAAAAGGGAATGTAATTAGAAGAATGCACAACTAACTCATCACTAATGTCAGACGCAACTCAAAAAAAGGAACTTCGTAAACTACAACCCCCCTTAACAAGACTAAAGTAAAAAAGGTGAAAAAACAAGAGAGAAAGAGCTGGATGGAACGATCGGATCATTTGTGTTCTACAAGTTTATCCCTGAGGAAAAAAGAAGAAGCGGAAGACGTCCGAAGAACGGCCCTCTGCATCTCAAAGTCGGGGAACTTTCACGTTTGCAATTTAAGGAAAGTCTACACATGAAGTAGGCCGAGAGAAAAGGGGATCCGACAAAGGGGACAATAACTACCAGTATATAAACCCCAAGATCTGAAAAAAGGGACTAAAGAGGGGCGGGCTGGAAAGAAACTGGAAACAAACAAAAAATACCGAAGGAAAAAACTCCCCATTCTCGCAACACGTCGAAAAAGAGGGGGAAGCCTCAATGGGAACGAAAGTTCGGAGTGGACGTCTGCGAGGGTCCTGTTCTTCCCGGAGTCAAGAAAGGCGGTTAGAAAAAGTAGAGAAGAGATACCGCTAAGAGTCTCAATGAAAAGGAGTTCGTCGAAAAAAAATGCCAGAGCGTGGGGAAACGACAAAAGCCTACTTTTAGTTATGTCGTGCTGAAAATGTCGCCATCTGAAAACACCAGGAGGAAGAGGGAAGGAGCAAAAAAAAGGACGGACCGAGACCTGAGGAATCGACGGAGACGTAACGGAAGCAGCTCACAGGACAACTGGTCGAGGCTATGGGGGGGGGGGGGGGGGGGGGGGGGGGGGGGGGGGGGGGGGGGGGGGGTGGGGGGTGTTGTGGGGGGGGGGGGGGGGGGGGGGGGGGGGGGGGGGGGGGGGTGTGGTGGCGGCCTAGCTGAAGGAAAAAACTCGTAAGGAAATAAGAGAGTGACCTCAGGATGCTAACCTCGGCAAAAGAGCCTTCTGACAATCAGTGCTCTGCGCAGGGAAGGAGCCAAAAATTGCCGCGGGGAAAAATGGTCAGAGATTCGTCAAAGGCATGAGAACGAAGAAAAAAAAAGAGAGGAGAAACAGGATGGGAAACATGAGAGAGGGTTTGGGTAGTCATCCTCGGGCTTTCTTCCAATAAAATTCGGGGAAAAGTTGAAGATATAAATTCTCGGGGAACTGCTTCAACCTGGAGTTTTTGGGGATCGGCCAGTTGCGGCAAAGAGGGGTCCAGGGAAAAAAAAGGGGGCGAGTAGCCCTACTAACGGTCAAAGAATGATTGAAATTCCGAGAGCCAACGAAGGGGTACTCAAGAACATATTGCATCAGGTGAGACTTTCTCGACCTGCTGCCTTGCCAGAGAAGGAAGGAGGGAGAAACGCAGTCTGAAAGAACTGGAGGGTCAAGGTAGATCTCAAAGCCGGGGGGGAATCGGAGGGAAAAATGGGTCCGAAAAAAGTCATCACCTTAGGCTTTTGTCTTGTCGATCAGCTTTCAGAAGAATGCAGAGGAGATCAAAGAAGCCGGGCGAATCTCTAGAGAATAGAGAGAGCGGGACACGAAGACGTGAGAAGTACGTTTAATAACGGCAGCAAAAAGGACACGTAGGTTCCGGACCTACCATGTGAGGTGGAGACATACCAAAGGGGACTGCAGTTGTGAGAAGGGGGGGCATGGGAGCGAATGGTCGCCCATGAGTTTCATGGGTGCCGGCAACGTTATTTAAAAAAAAGGGAGATGTGCGGGAAATTATCTCGGAAAGTTTTTCAGGGCTGCCGGAGTGATGGAGAAGTTCGGCATAGGCATGACGGAAACAAAGCGGCAGAAGGCAGGGGGGGGGTGGAAGTTCCGAAAATCCAAGCTTGAAAAAGGGGGCTCCAGCCATCTTGGCCTTTAAAAAAACGATTCAAAAAGGGAAGCTGCACGAGGGCTTTTACAACTTTTCGTGAAAGCAACAGGACGAGACACCTCAATCTAGGTCAAGGGAGGAATGGAACCCTGAGGTCAGCTCCGGGATCCCGGGTCTAGGGGGGGGGTAGGGAAAGACGGGGGGGAAGCCGTTAAGGCACCAAGGACGCAGGGGTAACCTATTAAGTCGTCAGTTCGGCATCCAGTGGATCCAATGGGAACAGGCGGGAAAAGGCCTAACGGCAATTCCGCATACGTCCCGAGGGGAAAAAAAGGGTACTAGAGCTCGACGTAGCAACGGAGAAATGCCAGGGGTGTCATTTTCTTGGGCGCTTGGCAACCTCTTAGTCGGAAGAAGAGGGAATCTTGTCTGGAGCTACAGGACCTGATGAAAGGAACGAGCCGTTGGGGGTAACGATTAAAGCCATTTGTACGTGCCGGGATTGTTGTGGAAGGGAAAAGCGGAAGGACGGAAGGTCAAGGCGCTCAGACCCAGGGGCTTGCCACGCGTCAAGAAAACAGAAAAAAGAAGTGGGGTTTGGGGCAATTTGCTCACGACTGCGACAATGGAAACAAAATTTTAGGAAAATTAAAAAGAGGTCAGCTGGGTGGGGAGGCTAGGGGTGGAATGGAAAATCGTGAGGGTATGGGGGGGGGGGGGGGTAAAAAGCGGGGAGCGTCTAGACTACGGGAGGGGGTCTTAGATTTTACTATTATGCAGACGGGAGACCTACGAAGTCGCGTGAAAATATGGGGTGCCAAAGAAGGGTAGGCACGGTGGGTGGGCGAATTTCCGTTAGCGACGCAGACATAGAGAATGAGAAAAAGGAATATGAGAACCCTGGACGAATCGGGCCAAGACGCAAGGACCTGATCGGAACTCATCGAGGGAACGCGATGCCATGATCGTGGTGTCGCCATGAGTGCTGAACCAAAAGTCGAGAAAGAGAGTCCCGCAAAGCCAACGGGCTGAAGCGGAAGAGTAAAATACCGAGGCTCGGTGGTTTGATAGGGAACGCAGAGCCTAGTGAATGGGGCCACGGCATAAAGGATAGTGTCTCCTCTAGACGAGGAAACGAAAGAAAAAATAGTTAAACAGTTGAGATGGGGGGAGGACGGAGTAACAGCCCTCGGCGGAGGACGCGGGGAAAAAAGTTTCTGTTGGGGGGGGGGCTGTGTCACAAAAAGAGTGCACGAAGGGGAAGGGAGGGTCCGGGAATTGGAGCGGATACTCCCAATTGGAATCATTCCCCCCCCCTGCCCCCATACGGTCGACCTGGCAGAACATAAAAATGAACTGAAGGAGAAAAAGCCGTGAATAAGATCCACCGTTCTGGAAAGAAGGTACAACCAAAAACATCACTTCAAAAGGGCAGTCTTCCTGGTGGGTAGCGTAAGAAAAAAAGGCTGAATATCAAGAAAAAGTATTTAATGGAGACGCATTTCAAGGAAAGGCAGGAACGAAGTGGCAGGAGGCGAGGGGTCCGAAGCTTCCTGCACCTATGAAACCTGCTAAAGAGAAACGACTTCATCACCGGACAGGTACCCCACAAAAAAACGAGGGGCTTTTCATCTGGCGCGGGGGAGGTAAGGCGAAGGGGGGGCAGCTAGTGGCTGGGGATTAAAACCCAAGGGGAAAAAATAAGAGACTCTCAGAGAGGGAGCAAAACTCCAGCTTTAGACCAGATACTTTTAGAAAGGAAGATCCGGGGGAAATCAAATAGTAATATAAATAGAGAGGAAACTAGGGTATGTGTACAGTCTTCTAAAGGGCATGGAAGGCATGCACGTGCTCTTCCTTATGGGAGATCATCGACAAGAAGAGCAGAGGCACCGGGGGAGGGAAGAGGGCCGGGAAATCCTTGGTATGTGAGGTCCAAGAGAAAAAGGCAAATCCGCGTGGGAGAAGGATCTCATAAAACCAAACAACGTAGGAGAAGGAAGTTAGACACACGAACGATTTCTCCTTTTACGAAAAGAACCAGATGCAAAGGAGCCTTCAAGAGAAAAATGGAAAGATGAGAAGGGAATAACTAAAGCGAGCGTCATGTGAAGAAAGAACTCTAATGACGAGGAAAAAATCGTTGTCAAGGATATCCTATTCTCAAGAGAGGGGTCGGGGAAGATAAAGGCAGTGGGGAAATAGGGTACGCGGCGGCCGTGTATGGTCTTGGGCTCAAAAAAGTTGAGAAGGATCTGAGGGGGTGAATAACTCAGGGGCCCTTGACGAAGAAATCGAAAAAAAAAAGCGGCAGAAGGAAAAGCCATATAAACTCAAAATAGAGGTTTTTGGGGGAATGCTTCATTGGGTAAAAAAGCTTGGAGGTTTAAATATTCATGTAAAAGGTCCTCCTGGAGGCCCTATCCAGACTGATGCAGGCAAAGTGCACGGGTCAAGAAGGGAAAGTGCGGAGAAAGGAAAATTGGGGATGGAAAGTTCTTCGCCGATTCGGCCACTAAAAGGGGCGTGAAGGGGGAGAATTGAGAACTTTAATTGAGTTAGACCGCACTTGGTAGGAGAAAAGGGCCCGGTCGGGGGAGAAGGAGAAGGAGACTTGGCATCTGAATTTCAGACAGGTCGTAAGGGTACGGAGGGCAGGGTGGAAAGACGCTTTGACCGGCCCAATGAAGAAAAAAAAGAGGGGACCGTATAAAAATAAGGGGGGGGAAACGCCCAAAATGTAACTAAAGACTAAGGGAGGAAACCCAGGGGATCCCTTCAATCTCAACTTTGGGGTCCCGAGAATTTTGGGAGTATAGGGAGAAGGGGTAGGCTGAGATGGCTCACTCAGTCCTTTGAGAGGCACCAAGAAGGGACAAGGACTGCAGCGTACAAGATCCACGACGGGGGGGTGGGAAAAAAAAGGCGAGGAGGGGGGAGGAGTCACGAGGTGCTGTGTAGAATGAGGTTAAGGTTTAAAGGATGTCTATCAGTCAGGAAGTGCCTAGATCGGGTAGAGGGTAAGAGGGACGGTAGGGAGAAGGATGGTCGAAAGGGGCTAGGAATATGCGTCTTCAGATTTAGATGAGCAAAAAGGAAATATGTCAGAAAGAACCAACGTGAGAACATGCATGTCTTTACCATAGTTTGTCGACGCGCTAGGCGGAAGGAGAAAGAATGGGGAGGGGGCAATGAAAGCCGCAATCTACTCAAGCAAACGTTATCGTAAAAGAAGACGAAAAAAAAAAGAAAGAAATCCGGGGGAAGCCACCCTAGAAGACCCACGCGATCTGGTCGGGAGAAAAGGGTTCACTGGACGCATGGAGGAGATAACCAAAATGTTCAAAAAAAAGGCTTGACAAGAGTGAAAAAACCAATGGAAGTATAAAGCAAACGCAAAGAGACGCCAGAAAAAACACCTCCCGGACGTAAAAAGGCCTTAATCGTTAAACACGTAGAAGTAAAAGGAACGAGAAACAACCTTATCAAAAAAGTCCTACGAGGGTGGGGAAAGTTGACCTCCGCCCCCAACAACTTCCAGGAAGAAAAAGGAGGAAAAGGGGGGAAAAGAAAAGAAAGGTCTTGAAACTACGGAAATCAGCTCGGTCGAACAAAGGGTAATGAAATACGAACGAAAACCGGGTCATGTTTACGAAAGTAAAAGAAAACCGGGCGAAAAGGGAAGAAAACTCAAAATCTAGCTCCGTATGAAATCAGTTGAGGGGGACGAGAGAAAAAAATCAAGCGAGATAAGGGTTCGGAAGGGGAGCCCTTATTCAGACTTAACGGTGAAGCGTCGATCGCGCTCAAGGGAAAGACACACGCCGAGGCCAGTAGTGCTTTTGACACAATGTTCAGGGGAACCGCTGCAAAAAAACCATTAAGTAAAAGCCTGAGTGGACGTCCAACAGGGGGAAAGACGTTCGAAAGAAACAAGAGAGCAAAAAAAACCCCTGAATATCCTTTGGCCGAACATAGAGGAAAAAAAGGAAGGACAAAGACAAGGCAACCGGTGCGCCGGCTCAGAACATTCAAAGTAAAAAACGGGTCCTTCAAGGACGCGAAAACTGGTAGGAGGAAAAGGAAGCTTAAGGTCTCTTCGGTTCTTAAACGTCTTCGCCAAAGGACGGAGGAGGAAGACATAGGAAGAAGGAGACCTATGAAAGAGGAACCCAAGCTTCGTTGGAGAGACGATGCAATGAGCGTCGACAAGACCAACCTAATCCGGGGCGTGACTACTGGGAAATCTCCATGCTAAAACATCCCAGCTTGCAAAGTCGACCGTAACATCCCTCAAAGGTCAGGGAAGAGAAGAGGCGAGACTCCTAAAAAAAATGAACCTAATTGACTGAAAGGAAAAGAAGCAAATATGGGAGAAAGGCCGAGAGGGAGTCTGAACCAGCGTCACTGGGGAAATCCGATCGAAGGACACGGAAAGGAGTAAAAAGAGGGCCGCCGGCGGACCGCGGAAAATCGGGACTGCTCAAAGGGCCGATACCAAACATCATTTCCAAAGGAAGGAGAGTTTAGATGATATGCAAAACAGCAGTGAGTGGCGAAGGAAAAGAATACTCCAACC
>Ga0179591_1292123_pt1 | contig 12941 bp, 24 predicted proteins | sample CZOMad2_1_08_16f_FD_182891 | JGI IMG/M metagenome (GOLD analysis project Ga0179591, IMG submission 182891) | Vadose zone soil fungal communities from Angelo Coast Range Reserve, California, USA - CZOMad2_1_08_16fungal (PacBio error correction) | ecosystem: Environmental > Terrestrial > Soil >...
TTGTGTCGATTGGTAGTATCAAGCTGCAAAAAAGGCCGCACCGGGAAAAAAACGTAGCTGAATAAAGAGGGAGATTTAAAGGGGGGGGGGGGGGGGGGGGGGGGGGGGGGGGGGGGGGGGGTTTTGTGGTGGAGGGTGCTTTGTTGTGGTGGGTCGGGGGTTCGGGGGGCTTTCCCAAGGAAAAAATTTTAAGGAAAGAATCAGAAAAAACCATAATTGAAGGAAGTCTTCCCTTTCCATACGTTTTTAAAAAGACAGGGGAGAAATCAAGAAACCTGAAAATACTGATATCATCAACCACAACGGGGGACAATCTTACATTTCGTATGGGGGGGTTCTCCAAGAAAAGTCCAAGCCTTAAAGAATATCGGGGGAAAGGAGGAGCATTAACGCTGGGGGCGAAAACAAATAATATAACTAGAGCAGGAAAGGAGAAGGTTAGGATGTAGGATCTGAAAGGTGGGAAAAGAGGGCCTTGCAAAAACCCGGATCATTCCTGCAAAAAGGCAGCGTACGAAAGGAAGGGTGAGAAAGAAAGTTCCAAAGTAGAGCACCGCAAAGAAAGAAGTAGAAAAGGGGCCTTGGGGGCACGGATGGGTTCAGGAATGAAGTCAACGGGAGGTATATAAAAAAGACAATAAATAAGTTCCAATAGGGGGGAAAAAAAGTATAGACAAAAAAAAAAAAATATAGGAACCGGCAGGCACGGGAAAAAAACAATTTTTCAGAGAAGGATCCGAGAAAAAAAAAAAAAAAAAAAAAAAAAACCAATTAAAATACCAACATTCCGGATTAATGAAACGCATCTAGAAGCCGTAAAAGGAGTTTCTGAACACAGGGAGTCGTAGGAAGAAAACTCTATCCAATGGAAAAAAGGTTCCATCCAAGTAGGAAAAGACCAAAGAAAAAGAAAACTCCAGATTGGGGAGAGTGCAAACGTTGGGGAGGGTTTTCCAGAAAAAGGGAAGTATAGCCGATGATTAAAAACCCACTAAAACCAAAGGAAAACGAGCCAGAGGAAAAAGGCCAAACAAAAATGCTAAAGAAAAGGTCCCCGCAACAAGGAAACTTTTACACTTGGGGGAGAAAGTGGGGTGGGGGGAGTCAGAAATCCGGGGATAAGATAAAATTAAGAAAAAAAAAACTAGAGAGACATTTATTGGGATTTATTTCGCAAGGGAGTAAAAAAATGGAAAGGAAGGGAAGGTAGTGAAGCGAAAAGCGTCTAAAGGGTCGTGGAGAAACGTTCGAGGGTACAGGGCAAGGCAAAGCCCGAGGATCCAAGATCAAAAAGGCCGGGACCCGCCCTTTGAGGGATCGTAAAAAATGGGGAGAGAATGGGAAAAACGCGCAAAAAAAGGGGGAAGAGAAGCCTAAACAACTCTTGTTTAAAGGGGAAGAGAAGTACGAGTAGGGGACAGGGGGAAAAAAACATCACGGAAAGAACGAGATGGATCTTCCGTCTACAATGGGGGGGAGAAAAAGAAAACCGAAAAAGAAGATGAAAAGAGGAGAAACCGTAAAGGGGAAGCAGCCTCTGGGGGGGGGAGGTTCCCAGTGGAAAACTAAAACAAAAAAAGGTGTGAAAAAGTGAAAAAAAAAACAAATAGAAACTGAGAAAGAAAAGGGGGGGGATTAAGCCCTTCCAAAAAAATTCCATAACAGACTTGGGCCACAATCTGGAGGGGGGGAAAGGGCATCGGAGGACTCTCGAACAAGATGGGGGAAAAGAAAAAAAACCCCCCCCGAACCCCCGCTGGCCCGGTTTCAATTTGGGGCTCAACCCGAAAAAAAAAAAAAAAAAAAAAAAACAGAAGTCTTTTTTCATGAGGAAGAGTGAAAAAAAAGAAAGAGGATTGGGGTAAGACGGGGGTTGCTGAGGGTTCCTGGGAAAAAGAAAGAAAAAACCACCGAATGGAAAAAAAAACTAAAAACCCAAATCGACTACTAGGGAGGGAGGAAAGGGAAAGTGAGAGGACGTAGTGGAAAATCAAAGGGGGAAGGAAAACGTCAGTGGGGGGGCCTCACTCCTTCAGGTAGTGCAGGAGAGGGGTGGAACCTTGACAGTGAGAGGGGAAAGATTCGATAAAAAACTTGGGTTGGAAGAAATTATAAGAAGGGAAAGCGGTCCTCCGGAGTGGATCACTCCCCCAAAGACCTGATAAGGGTCCGAAAAAGCCAACCTGGGGGAGGGGGGAGGTAATAAAAAAAAGAAATGCTGCGAGGAGATGAAAGGACCTATCTGCAGGGGGCATCCTACCCGCCCCTGGAAGGGGGGGGGGGCAAGGGGAAAAGAGGAGGGAAAAAGAGGAAGGAAGTAAAGGGGGGTGACTCGAAAGGGGAAAACTTCTTCTCGAAAAGGCTAGGTTGCAGTAAGGCGGGGGAAAACGCATCTATGCTTCGGGATCGTAAGCGAAAGGAAAAAAAAAGGGAAATGGAAAAAAAAAGGAAAAGTAACAGGGGCTCCCACGCTCGCCCTTGGGGGTGGAAGAAGCAGGTGAAAGGCCGGAGGGCTCAGGGGGGGGGGGGGCCAGAGGGGCGGAGGGTCACGTAAGAAAGGGAAACCGACCCCTCTATAGTTGAAATAAAAAAAACTAGGAAGGGTCACGTGGAAGGAAAAGAGGTCCCCGAAAAAAAACATTGAAGTGGCCGTCAAGGGGAGGGGGGAGTGGGGAGATTCTCCGTTCAAAAAAGGAAAACTTCGCTATCCGAGCCAAAAAAAGAAGAGAAGACCCAAGGACTGAAGTTCGATGAAGGGACCCCCGTTGTCGAAAAGGAGAACAGGGACTGAGGGGGGGGAAGGGTCTATACGAAAAGAAGACCACCACGAAAGTGCAATGGCGAATGGAACAGAAACATTACTTAGGGGGGGAAAAAGTTGGGGAAAAAAGAATCACCTCAACTAAAGAGGGACTTTAAACAACGCCAACGAGAAAAAGGGTTTCTCCTGGCTATAAACGCAACAGGGGGGGTCATCGGGGGAAGAAAAAATCAAAGAAGGCCACGGGAAAAACGGGTGAAAGAGAAGACATCACCACCAGAAAAGGGGGGCCTATATCCCTTGCCTCTCTAAAGGACGAAAGGAAAGCCGATCTCAAGGGAAAAGAGAACCGGGGAAAAAAAACTCTAAAAAAAAGAGGATTAGGGGAAAAAAAAGAAGAAAAGGGATGCACTTGCCGGTTATGACTCCAGCTTGAAGGAGAAGTAGAGTGTATCGCAGAGGGGGAGGGAGACTTCGCATGTTGGGTGGGGAAGCCGTCACGAGGGGGGGGGGGACGTTCAGGCCCGCAAGAAAGGGGGGGTTTTGCGGCCAAAAAAGCAAAAAACACTGGGAAAACCAACGTGTCGGGGCATAAAAAAAGGGGAGGGGGCTTTAGGTGAGGGACTTCCCCAGTGGGGACGCGGAGCCTTCTGGAAAATTGAGAGGGAAGTGGTGGGGGGCTGGATGGGAGAAAACGTCCCCCTGATCAAAAAAAAAAAAAACACCAGATCATCAAAACAGCAACACCCATTAGGAAAAAGAGAAATGCCAAGCAATTTTGAGTGTTCCTAAGAAAATGTCAGCTGAGAGTGGGCCGGTCACCAGGGACTTCAAGAACAGAGGGAGGAGAAAAAACTTTTGGGGGTGCGATTTTCTTCGTGGGGGGAAAAACGGGAATAGGCTGCCCCCTTGGGAAGGGAGGTAGAAATGGAGAAGGGCAAAGAAAGATCTGAGGGACGGGGAAGATCGTGACCGTCCAAAACAAGAGAAAAAAAAGAAGGGCGAAGCGTGGAACGCGAACAAAGTCCCGCCAGGATGTATAAATCTCTCAGGTGGGGGAAGGTTACTAAAGACACGAGCCATAAAAGAAAAAAGTAAAGGCCGACTTCTCTTCGCTTGAGCAAGAAAAGCAAAAAAAGAGAACAGAGATAAAATAACAAAAAAACGTACGAGCGTCGAATCAAGGGAAAAACGAGCAGGGCCAGAGCGCCCCTTTCCGCGAGGTAAAACGGAAGAGAGAAGGGGAAAGAAAGAGGGACCATAAGAAGGCCGGGACCGGTAACAGAGGGGGGGGATGCAGATAAGAAAGATTTATCTGGCCCATGAGGCGGACAAAGGGGGACCGATGACGGCGGGAAGCCGTTCAAACGGAAAGATCAGGGAGGCGCGGGGGACACATCTCGCAGGCTGGGATCAGGAAAGGCCTTAGAGGAGATCGAAGGAGGGAGGGGAACCCTATAAAAGAAAACCCGCAGGGTGGGGATAAAAGGGGAGATAGGTGGCCGGACATCAAAGAGCGAGATGGTAAAGGGGGGAGGGAACTTTGGTTAAGAAAAAGAGGGGTGGCACTTAGACGGAGGACGCGAACTGTCCACTAGAAGACCAAGGAAGAAGGGTCCTCATGGGGGGGTTAAGTGAAAGTTCTGGGACGGGTGGTTTCTATTGGGGAAATGGAAAAAGGAAAGGGGGGACCGAAAAGAAAAGATAGAAAAGCCCAGGAAAAAAAGTACCAAAAAAAATGAGGATATAGATGACAAAATAAAGAGAGAAAGAGAAGGAGGGACGGAAAGGGGAACAAGCCGAGGTCAACCAAGGAAAAATCTTTCAAAAAAAAAGCTCGGTTTCCTCAGAAGAATTAGCAAAAGATCCGAATCAGGGGAGGAGAAGCCAGTCTTTAAGATCTTCCTCCGCAGGCTTTACATGTCACGGAAGGAAGGGGGTAAAGAGCCGGGTTTCCGAATTCACCCCGTTGGGACTTGAAAGGGTTAAAAAAGAAAAGCCCAAAAAGGGGGACTTAAAGAAAAGCCTGAGGGGGGGGGATCGGGGAAAGTCTTGTGTGCCTTTGGGACAAGGTCTGGAAAAAAAGGACAACGACTAAAAGGGTATCCCCAGAAGGGGGTGATGTGTCAAGTATCTATGAAAGGGGAGCAGGTTCAACAAAAAGACAAGGGGGATCGAATTAGCAAAGGGGGGGGGCCGGAGTGAAGCGAAGCTTCGCAACATTCTCGGGGGGGGTTGGGTGGGGGGGGGGAGACACCCTAGCTTTCCCTTCCGAAAAGTGGGGGGAGAGTGAGGACAGTAAAAAAAAAAGAAGAATCTTGGATAACCTCGGGGCCCAGCCCATCTCGAGAAGTAGTAAAAAGAAAAAAAAAGGACTAAGTAGGAAGAGTCTTCAGAGGAGAGGGGGGGCCCTTCAATTAAGAAAAAAAGGATGGTGTCCAGGGAGGCACACTCTGAATGGAAGGCCAATACCGGGGGGGATCCTCAGGGAACTTTGCAAGGGGGGGGGTCATGACGAATCGGGATCACCTTACCATGAAGAAGACAAACAAAAGAGAAAGGCTAAAGTGGGGGACATGGTTGAGCCTAAGTCGGTGATGGGGGGTCCCCTGCGTAGTATGGGCAACTTCCTCTGAAATGGGACGTGGGGGCAAAAAGCGGGGAAAAACCTGGGCGGGTTTTCCTCAGGGGTAAGAGGGCTGCATTTGGTAAGAGTACAAAAAGCGAGAAAAGCCGCGGTGAGGGGGGGGAGCCTCATTACCCGTCATGACTTAAGTGAGAAGAGGGTGAACGGAGGGCTGAAAAAAGTTTGGGCGAGGTTCGGGCAAATGACGGGCCAACGACACTAAAAAAGGAACCAAAAAAAGGAGTGGAACAGGGCCCACAAAGGCAACACAAATAAAAGTGCCTGGGCCTCTGGGGGGGTGGTGGATCAAAGAAAGAAGGAAGAGGGGGTGGTACTCAAAAGAGGGGACTCCGTTGGGCTGGAGAAGTGCCTGGTCGTGCTCATCCCGGGTGGGAAAGGGAGGGTGGGGTGCGAAAAAGGAAAGTTGACTGAGGGTTGTCGGTGAGACGCAGGGTGACACACAGTGGGAGCGGGGACAACAAAAATGATAAAGGGGGAAAGACAGGGTGAAAAATTCGTGTATAAGGAAAACAGCACGATGAAAGACTCATCAAGAACGGGGGGGGGAATGGCTGTTCACTCTCAGGTTGAGAAAGCACTTGGGGGGACAGGAGACGTGGGGTAAAAGAGAAGATCTCAATCTCAAGGGGGACGCACATGAAAACAAAAAAGAAGCTTGTGGCAACGAAAAAGTGTCCGGAAAAACGAACAGCCGGGACTCACTGGCCTCGAAAAAGTGGCTCCGGGGGAAAAAAAAAACCCTGATATTAGGGGGGATTGATCGCGAAAAACATCGTTGGGAGCCGAATAGCTTCCTAAAAACATTAAAGGGGAGGGGTGAAGAGTAAAAGAAAAAGCCTGACATAGGCCTGAAAGGTGCAGAATTTGCCGACCAAATGTTGGGTTTGGGGAGAGCTGGGAGGGGGTTGAGGGGGGGGTACTAAAAGAGGTATCGGCATTTTCGGGGGTACGAAAAAGGCTGGAAACAGAAAAAATCCGAGTCAAAGGAAGAAGCGCTGAGTGTGTGGGGGGGGGGGGGGGAAAACGTCACAATGAAACAGAGGCAACATTTCCAGTTTGGGGTAAAAAAGGGAAACCGGAGGCGCCACCAGGGGGGGGGTTTCACAGGGAGAGTACCTCGTAGGTGTCGTTTGGGGAACTGTACCGAGGGGGGATCTTAGGGTTAGAAGAATAAAATAAGACAGAAGCCAAAACACATCTAAAGGATCAGGTATCCAAAAAGAAGAAAAGGATTAGCCCTTGTCGCGACTATTCGGATGGGGGGGGGAGTTCGTATGATGTCAAAATTCATCTGGATATTGAGAGGACAGGGAAACTTTTTGGGTAAAGGAGCGCGGGGGGGGAGGGTACCTACACAAAAAGGGAACATCACCACTGTGGGGGGGGAAGGAGACAAAAAGGGAAAACCAAGGCGAGGGGGGTGTTGAGATTCCATACAGGGTGGGACCCCGTATTCATTCTTAAGCATCTACAAGAGGGATGACAGGCCTATCAAAAACACAGGGGGAAAAAAATGGAAAGTTTCAACTATCGTTCAGTACCTCTGAACAAACTAGGAACACACAGAGAAAAAGGGGAAAAAGGTAGAAAAAGAAGGTCTCTAAGGTCCGACAAAAACGACCACAAAGAAAAAAAGAAAGGGCCAAGCGCCAAGGAAGCAATTTTGATTGAAGGGGAAAATGAGGGAGTCAGTAAGATACTGTATAACTGAGGAAGGACAACTAAGCCGTCTGAAAACAGCGTTGGGGGGAACACGGGGGAACGGTAGGGATAGTAAAAGGAAAAAGAAGGAAAACCGGGGATGGGTTGTTGAAAAGCGTGGAGTTTCGGGGCGCGCAAAAGGGAAAAAGTAGAGAACTGCAAAAAAAAAGTTCAAGGCGTAATCTAGGGACCCACTGGAGAGCTACAGGGATGGAAAGAACAAAGGGAATAACCCACTGACAAAAAGGGGAAAAAGGGGGACTGCAGGAAAAAGACAACAGTTGCCTGTGAGGAAAACGAAATGGTCAACCGGAAAAGGTTGGGGTTCACAGAAAGAAAAAGGGAAATTTGGGGTCAGAAATAGGTCACTCAAAAAGAAGAACCGCGAGGGAGAATTTTCCCAGAGAAAAAAGTCGCCGTGAAAAAAAAAGGAATAAAATGTTGTGGGATGGTGGGGAAAAGAAAAATCCCTTAAGAAGAGAGCCTATCTATTAAAAAAACCAACAGAAAATAGGAAAGTCGCCTCGCAAAAGAAAAAAGGAATATAGAAATCAGAACGAACGAAAGGGGACGCACAACAATGACGGGACCACGGGTAAATCGGAAGAGGGTGCTGCAAAAAGGGGGATTACTTCACAAATAAGAAGTCAAAAGAAGAAAGAAACGAAGGAGACCTTGGTGAAAATGGGAGAAAGAGGGGATCGGAAAAATCATAACTATCGCAGAAGCCTAGTCGGTCACCAACGGTGAGAATGGGTCAAAAATAGAGAATAAGGAAGTCACCGACATACACGTTGAGAGGAGGCCCTGCAGAGGGGCCAGGAAAAGGCGCCCTGAAGACCTCCAGTGTCGCTGGGAGGGTGAACAGTGCAAGGGGGGGCGAAACGACTGCTGCCCTGCGGGAACGATCTTCTACTTGTGGGAGCAAACCTGGGCCAAGGGAGACAGGGTTAAAAAGGGGGGAATTCGGAGAGGGGGAAGATGTCTGCTCGCGACACATAAAGAAGGTAAAAAAAAAAAAAAAAAGAGGAACAGGGGAAAAGTTAAAGAAGGACCGAGACACGAGTGGCCCGGGCAAATCGTAACGGTTTGGATGAGAAAGAGGGGGGGTGGAGGGAAGGGGGGGGGGTAACCAACTTGGGGGGGGGAGCCAGGGGGATGGGAAAGCCATCACGGCCTGACGACTATGAAGCCTTGGACCGAGGAAAAGAATTCATGCAAAAAAGAGAGAAAACTACCAGAAGGAAAACGCGCGTGTATATGGGAGGGGGGGCTACCTGTGCCGGAAAAAATTTTTCTCAAAAGAATAAAAGAAAGGTGGAGTATGAGGGGAAAAAGACGGATGTATGGTCAGGTACTAGGGGGGGGAGGGATGGATGGTGTGTTGTACCATGGGAAAAAGCGCAATAAAGCTGCACCCAGCAAAATGCACCAAAGAAAGGGACCTACATAAAAGAGGGAGGGGTCAAAGAAGTTGATGGGAAAAAAAATGCAAGGGAGGCGTTTGGTCCTCCAAGAAAAGAAAGAGAGAAATTGGGGGGAGGGCATATGCGCGGGAGATCTGTAGGAAAAGTATCATGGGGGGGGTCGGATGTGTGGGAGGTCCCGAAAGTAACTCCTACTTAAGGCAGCAAAAGACGACAGCGCGCGGTACAGAAGCGGAAAAAGAAGGGCTTGGAGAGAAAAAATCAAACCTATCTGAGGAGGGGGGGAAGGGGAAAAGGAGCCCGCAGGCCAAACACGGAATGACTCTCTTCCGGCCTCTCCATAGAAAAAAAAGATCGGAAAGAAGGGAAACGTAGAAAAAAATGGGAAAGCACGGCTAATCCGGAAGGAGAAAAACAAGTGGACCATCTCGGGGAGGAACTGCCCCATCAAGCGCCCTCAAGAAGTGGAAAGCTTTTCCAAATAAGAAGGGGGAGAAGACTCCCAAAAAAAAGCATGGACCAATTCAGAAGTACCGTCTGGGGAGGAAAAGCCGCTGTTTTGTTATCAAGCAACGGGAGGTAGGGGAGACAAGGGAAAAGGGGAGGGGGACTTGAAGGGGGCCTCATTGAAACGTATCAGGAACTCTAATTCAAGGAGGAGGGGGATCGTCTGAAAAGGTTACAAACTGTACCTTGAAAAGATTACGGAGAGAGACACTCACGTAACGGGTCTCCGGAAGAAGATTTCGGAAAAAAAAATCGTTCTGTGGGAAAGGAAGCCGCGCCGAAGGAGGCACAACGTAAAAATTCTAAGGTAGGTGCAGGTGGGGGGGGGGAGCCGGAAAAAAAGGAGGAAGGAGTCCGGGAAGAAAAAAAAAAATCCGAAAAAAAAAAAGGAAAAATCCGACCAGATGAAGGCGGACTGATCATCCATACTACTTTGAGCAAAAAAAAAGAAAACCTAAAAAAAGAGAAGCCAGAGGGGGGGGGGAACGCAAAGGAGGGAAAAAGCGATCGGGAAGGGGAAAAAAAGAAAAAAAAGTTTTTGCAGCAAGGGAAAACCAAACCCCCACTGCAGGCGGGATAAGGGGAAAAGAGGCCCGAAAAAAAAAGGGGGGGGACGTGGCCAGGGAACAAAAAGATCGAAATCTCATCAAAAAGGGAAGGGGAAACCGCAGCAAACATAAATGCTCTAAACAAACAACGGAGGGGAGGAAGGGGGGGGAAAGGAATGAAAGGGGCTCAGGAAGGGAAGGATCGGAGAAGAAGGGCTTCTGGGTAGGGGGAAAAAAAAGCCCTCTCTGACCAACCGCCCCCTGTTGAAGGGGACAGGCCTAATTGAAGGAAAAAAAGGAAAAAAGGAGGGGTTTGGGGAGGTTCAATTGAAAAAAAAAAGGTGGCTCGATCGACAAAGGCCCGAACGGGAAAGGGAAGCGTCTATTAAAAGGCGTGGTGGGGCAGCTAAAAAAAGGGGAAAAGGGTTGTATTGAATCTTGGCTGGTGTGAAAGCTTCGGAAAAAGGATTGTATTACTTAAAAAGTCTACCGAAGGTCATAGCGGAAGGGGGGTGGAAGGAAACGGAAAAAAAAAGCCCTCACCATGAGAAGATCTCAACGTCACGCATGAACGTCCAAACCAGGGGAAGCGGGAAAAAAAAAGGTTTCTTGGGAGATTTCTTCGGGAGAGACGGGAACCAGAAAGGGGTCGCCGAACGGAACATAGGTGTACGTGCAAAAAAAATGGGGGGTGGGGAAGTCTGTGGTGAAGGGAAGTTTTAAGAGGGGGCGGTCGAGGAAAAAAAAGTTCGATCCCAAAAGAGAAGCAGCCCTGGGAGGCAAGGATCGGTAAGAACACGAAGGGGGGGAAACGGAAAAAAAGAGGCCGCAAAGGGGTACGAAAGAAATTTCTAGGAAAAAGATGATCAAACAGGGGTCTCCCTCTTTGAAGAAAAAGCAAGGGGAAAGAACAGTGACCTTTTCAATCAACTCAGATGAATAGAATGGGAGGTATCTCAAGAAAAGGGCCCCTTCCAACCAGAAGATTGGGATGTCGCGCACCACACTTTAGAAATATCAGGGGGGACAGGCCAGAACAAAAGTGACCGGGGGGGATTTTGCAAAGAAGAGAAAAACGCAGGTGGAAGGAAAAAGGAGGTCCATCAAAAAAAAAAGGCCCCCTGGAGGGAAAAACTGGTCGCACACCGAAAAGGGAAGAAATATGTGGGAAAGCTGAAAACCTTAGCGAACAAGCGGAACCAATAAAGGGGGACCCCGGAGGACACCCTTTTGAGATCATCATCAGGGGGAAAGAAAAAAAAAGAGGTTGAGGAAAAAATCCTCCGGGGGGACAGGGAAAGGAGGATCGAAAAAAAGGAAGGTTCAAGGGTAAAAAAGCTATCCAGCCTATACAATCCCATTTGTCTCAGGACTAGAAAGGAGGAGGAACTGGAGATCCGAAGAAAGAAAACAGGGGGGGAAAGAGAAGGCCAACGCGGTAAAAAGAAGTGCAAACTTTGTAGATTGGGGGGGAAAGAAAAAAAACTAAGTCAAGTCCGTGGGACATAAGAAGGAACTCAAAGGGGGACCCGACAATGGGGGGGGGAAGGTTTTCTTTGCAATTTTGGGGTGTGGGGATCTTATCGGTTGCCGAAGGAGGGGGCACACAAAAAACATCAAAAAATTAACAAGAAAAAAAAGGAAAGGAAAACCCCAATGTAAATCTGAAATAAGATCGACCCGAATTCAACTATTAAGAATTTTCAGACACAAAGAGTCCCATCAAGCCATCAAAAAGCCTCGATCATTAGTTTAATTGAAAACGGCAAAGAACATTCGTCGCTGTGTGTTGGTCTTGAGAAAGTTCTATCATAGGGAGGAGGGGGGGGGGAAACCTAAAAAAAAGAGACACCTACAAGTGCCTGGGTGGAGGTGGTAAACTCTGGAAGGCCAAAAAAAATGAAGAAAAAAAATCGGAGGCATCGAGCGGGGGGGGTCGGTTTGGGGAGCAAGGGGGGAAAGGTCCCTGAATTTCCGGATAAGAAAACTACAGCCAGGGGAGTCTCGGGGGGTTGGGAAAAAGGGGGAGACTCGAAAAAAGACAGGGTATCGGAAAAGGAGAAATCCGAGTAGAGAAACTGAGGTGGACTCGAATGCCCGGGTTGATCCTTTATCCAGCTAATCCTTTGCTGGGGAAGAAGGTGAAGTGTCGGGGTCCAACAAAGGGGTCTTTCGTCCTTTAAATCTTGCTTTCAAAGATTCTTGGAGGGGAAGAAAGGCAAGGAATGTAAAAAAGAGAAGGTCCTTGACAATGTCGGCAGAAATGGAAAATGGATTTAAAAATAAAAAAAAGAAAAAAACGACTTAAGGAGGGAAAAAAGAAAGCAATAACTTGTCGGTCTCAAAGGGGAGGACTAAAGAGGGGGGGGGGTCAAAAAAAAACTTGGAAATAGGACCCGTCCGTCAGCCAAAAAAAAAAGGAAACAGAGCTGCCGGGGTGAAAGTTTCAGGTTGGGAAAAAAAAAGGAAAAAACGAGCTTCTTGAAATGGATGATACCGGAGTGGGCTCGGGGACGAAGCTGACTGGGGGGAGTAGGGGGGGGTTTCATCGAGAAAGGGATCTGAGATGGTGACAAACAGGGCGTCTCCAAAAAAAAAAAAAGGCCTAGTCAGGGGGGGTTTAAGATGGAGGAAAGACTTCCCAGGGGGCATGGAAAGCTTAAAGTGGGAACGCGTTGTTCTTTGGGGTGCAAAAGAGATAAGGACCGTGAATCCACCAGAGATGGCAATCTTGGGGAAGGGGGCAAAAAAGTGTACCATGTCAAAGCAACCAGGAAAAGGGAAGTGCGTCGAGCAAAAAAAGAGAAAAAACAGTTGGCCCAAAGGGGGGGGTTATCATGTGGGGGGGCATTGGGGGAGGGGGTCGAATAAAAAGTTGGAAAAGCGGACTAAAAAAAAAGGAGCTGAAACGGGAAAATCCCATGAAATCCTAAAGTGGGTTCCCAACAAAACAAGGAAAAACGGATTGAAAGGGGGAGGGGCGTGCGGAAAAAAGAAAATCCGACGAAAAATGAACATAAGTGAAGGAGGGATTGGGTGACTAAGAAAGCCCTGAATATCATTCGGAAAAAGACCTGGAGGGCGGTTAAATCCGAAAAAAAAAAGCCTGGGGGGGAAAATGATTTTTTTTTCTAAAAAGGTTGGTGCAACTGGGAGGAAATCAAAGACGGGGAAAATACGAAAAAAAAAACGAATAAACAAACATTGGGGGGGGGAAACTAACGGCTTCGGGAGGCACTCGGTTGACCCCGAGGGGGGGGAATCTGAAACGGCAGACCTATAGAGGCTGACTCAAGAAAACTTCGAAAATAAAGGGGGGTTGCGTTGGCGGGCCACTACACGGGTTTCAA
>Ga0179591_1548307_pt1 | contig 12941 bp, 17 predicted proteins | sample CZOMad2_1_08_16f_FD_182891 | JGI IMG/M metagenome (GOLD analysis project Ga0179591, IMG submission 182891) | Vadose zone soil fungal communities from Angelo Coast Range Reserve, California, USA - CZOMad2_1_08_16fungal (PacBio error correction) | ecosystem: Environmental > Terrestrial > Soil >...
TTTGATTTTCCACGTTGTGGGGCTTGAAGGAAAAGGACATGAGCTTTTTTTAAGGGAAAAGCCCGGAAACAGTTTGAACGAACCGGGTCCCGGGTCGGGTGGTTCCTCCCACAAACTTTGCGTTTTTTGAACAACGAGCTCCCGCTTCTGAGTTTGCCGTTCCCCACCTTGTGCCTTTAAAAAGCAAAAACGTGTTTGAAACCGATATTATCGAAATTATCGAAAATTCCCTCCCGCCGCTGTCCGAATTGGGGCCCCAATGTGGCCCAGCACCGCTGAAAGCGCCAATACTCGAGGTTAATCACCCGGCAGGAAAAAAGCCCCTCTCTCACAAAGAACTAGTAGTTGAGCCAAACCCCCACGCCTTTTTCTTTTTGTTTCCCCGATCCAGACGAAAATGTGTTTATTCGGGAATTCGCCCGGATGTTGGGGCCGGGCCCCCGGAAGGTTTTTTTATTTTGTAAACAGTTGCGCCCAGTTTTTTTTTTTTTGGTGTGTTTTTTTGGGGGCGCCCCGACTGTTTGTTTGACCGGCAGACAAAAGAAACGAGGAACGCGAAAAACAAAATCCCCCTCCCCCCTGTTCCATTTTTTGGGTTGAACCGCTGGGCCCCTTGTTCAGAGGAGAATTCGCCCCCCACGCTTCCCTCCTCAGCCGGCCCCCCCGCCCCCCCCCCAACTGTTGGGCCCCCTTGGGTACTTCTAAACTTTCCTTAGCTTTCCCTGTGATCCCCCGCGCGGAATAACGCAAGCAGCCCCCGCAGCCGGTTTTTTAGTTATTCCTGTGGGCGCTTGCCGCAACCCCCCTATTTTTGTTTTTTTTGTTTTACACTTTTTTTTGTTTTTTTGTTGGATTTTTTGGCTGCAAAAAGAAAAAGTGCGGCTTCAGAGATCCCCCCCTAGTGTCCCAATTTTCAAATCGAAGAACAAGAATAACCCGCCGGGGTGAAAAGACCCATTTGCCCCGAATAACAAGCCCATTTTTTCCAGATTAAAAAGTTGTTGGCGAACGACCGCGTGGTTTCCCGGCCAGAAAATCCCACAGCGACCACCGATAGAAGAAACCGTTTTTTTTTTTTTGGGCCGTTCTCGAAAGGCTGTTTGTTTTTTTCGGGGGTTTCCCGTCCGTCAAATCCATCAAAAAAGACCGTAGAGGTCGGTTCGACAAACCAAAATCCGGTTCGTTTCCACCAAGAAAGTTTAATCCAAAAATATCCAAACCCGACGATGTGCCCCCGTGGGACCCGGCCCGCCCCCTTGCCGTTTTTTTTTTTTTTTTCCCCCTGAAGCGTTTGAGGGGTGTTTTGGGGGCCACCCGGGGCCGGACGGGTGGGACAATCGAGAAGCAAAGGAGTGGTGGAATGTCCCTGCCCCCTTTTTTTGTTCCTTTTTTCCTTCCCCCCGTTCTCTCCTTCCCTCCTCTTTCCCCTTTCGTCCTTTTCGGCAACCGTAACGGAATTCCCAAAGCCCCGTGGTAGTAAATTTAGTGAAATTGAAACCGGTTAAATTTATTAATCCTTGGGGTTTTTTTTGTTTGGTTTGCCCCGTGCCCCCCCGGTCCCCCATCCAACACCACGGGGGGGGGGGTAAAACAAAACAACCCTAACCTCTAAAGAAAAACCCTAACACCCGCCCCCCCAGAAAGAATCCAATTCCAAATCCAAGGCCCCCAAAACCCACGCCGCGGAGGTTAACGCCTTCATACTCCCGGCCGCCTTTTGTGTCTCCCTTCGAAGATTCCCCCCGAAAACTTGGGCCCGGCCCCATTTTGAAAAGGTTTTAAAACCCTTTTTTTTTTGGGTTTCGAGGACCAAACTTGGGGACAAAAAACCATCCCCGAGGGTTCCTTTCGGCCCGTGGAAATTTCCCCAAATTCCCCGAAAAAAAGAGGGCCCCCTCGCCGGGAAAGAAAAAAAACAGGCGGCCCCGAAAATTAAGCTGTTTCCCCCCGACCGGAAATCCACCCGTGCCTTAATTAGAGCCCCAATCATTATTTTTCATAAATTTTTTGTTTTTTTCGCCCCCCAGTTTCTCCAAAAGAGGGGTTGTCCCCCTGGGGGAAAAGGCCCTTTTGTTTTTTCCCGAAGGGACAATGAGAATCAAAAAGATTTTTGTTTGTTTCCCCTCCGGAAAAGCCGAAAGCGAAAATCAAGGGGGGGAAAAGAGAAACCCAAAACGAAAGTTTTTTTTTTTTTCTTGGCCCGAGCCAAACCTGTGGGGGATTCCTCGCCTAACCTTTTTGGCCGCTTGAAAAGCCGGGGTCCCAACACCGAAACACCCCTTTTCCCCGGAGAGGTCTTGGGAAGGAAAGCCCCCCTCCGGAAGACATTAAAAGTTTTGAACAAACTTTGGTTTTTTAATTTTTTAAGCGGGGCCGTTTTTCCCTTTTAAGCATGCCCAGAGTTGGGCGGGGCCCCCCCAATGGTTTTACCATTCACACCGAAATGGGCGAAGGAAAAAATCGACGGGGGAAAATAATGAAGGAGGTCCCCCCCGTGCAAAAACAAACAGGGTCCGTTTTAGGTTTTCCCCCAATATCCCAAATCCCCCCTCCAAAAGGGGAATTATGACCTTTTGGGCCCCGCCCCCCATTTTTTTGGGGGTTGTCCCCCCATTGGGACCCTAATGGAAACCCCGTTTTTTTGGGAAAAACCCCCCCCTATTTTTTCTTTTTTTTTTTTTTGGGCCCCCCCAAAAAGTTTGTGCAAAGCACGATCCCCCCTGGGTGTTCCAACCCCCTAATGAAAAATTTGTTTTTTTTTCCTAAAAAATGATTTGCGCCTAACAGCGCAAATTGTGCCATCCGGCCCCTCCCAACTTAACCAGGGCACTTTTTGAACTTTACCTAAGCCCACTCAAGACCCGTTTATTTAGGGGTTTTGGAAGTTTTTTGGGCCCGACCCCCCTTTTTTTCCTTTTGGCGGACCACCGTGTTTCCGTGGTGTCCCGGTCCCGTCGTGAGGGGGTCCGATAAAAGCCCGCCTGGAAACAACCAAGAGAGCCCACAGGCAGCCCCCCACCGCCCAAATTCGTTGTTGCGCTTGTCGTTTTTTTTCCCCAAAGGGGGGCTTTTTAAGAGTCCGAAAAAATATTTTATTCCGCGGGAAAAACTGCTTTCAACATGCCCCCAAGGCGGGTGTTAACAATTGATTCCGGTTGCGGGGTTGGTTTTTTAGAGATTTCCTGGTTTATCCTCCGGTTCCCGAACCGCAAAAATCGATCCGCCCGATCTGTGGGTTTGAAAGGTTGTTTGTGTTGGGCAAAACCTTGGAACGTGTTTGGTGCGGAGATGCCCCCGCAGACAGCTTTCCATCCACCCCAAAGATGCACCGGGTGTTGCGTGCTTCAGGGGTTTGTGTTAGTGGCGTGGCCGCGGGGCCCCCCGCCTCGCGGGCCGCCCGCCGTTGAATCTCCCCCCGGAAAACAAAAAAAACCCGAAATCCGAGAAATCCGAAACGCCCAAGCCCAGTTTTATCATTACCACGCCCCCCAAATCACAACAAAAATGCCACCCACAAATCCGCGAACAAACGAGCACAATAGATCGACTATAGTTACAACAAAAAAACCTAAGCGTGAAGTGCGCCCCCGCAAGGCCCCGTGTGTCCCCCCCTCTGCAGCCCTAGTCTTTGAACCCCTATCCCCCCCCCTTTTTTTCCCTTTTTGTTTGAAAGTTTCTCCCGGGGTATTTGGCCCCCGGTGTGTTTTTTGTGTTTGGTTTCATGTAGTATACCGTGCATCGCCGCCCAGGATTGAGTTCCCGGCCCCCCCCCCCCTTTCCGCTTCGCTTGAATCGAGCAAGCGTTTTGGGGCCTTGGTAAAAATTTTATCCCCAATGTTTTTTATTGTGTTTTTTTTTTTTTTTGGTTCGTTTTTTTCCCCTGTATTTAGACTGGTGTTTTTGTTATGTTCGCCGGTCAACAACCGCGTAGGAATAAGTTGGGTGTTGTCCCGCCCCCCTTGTGACCAGCGCTTGAAAACGGAGGGTTTGAAAGCGCGGTTGAAAAAAAAATAGGGGGGGCCGGAGGGAAAAATGGAAAAACGCCCCCCTTGAATTGAAAACCTTAGTTTTTTTCCATGTCCCGCCCGTCCCCGTTTTATAAAAAATCAGAAATCAAGAATCAGAAAACGAAAAAGGCCAGAACGGAAAAATTCCCCCTTTTTCTTGTTTGTGTCCTTTCGGTTTTTTTGTCCTTTGTCCGCCTCCCTTTCTTGACAAACCCCAAAGGCCCAAGAGTGCCAAACAGCCCTTTGTTTTTGAACGAACCAATGGAAACATGGCCCGGGCCCCCCCAACGGAAAAACGACCCCAAAATTCCTCGGGGGATAACGAAGGCCAAAGGAAAATCCCCTTTCCCCCCGGTTTTAATTTTAAAACCTCCAGAAAAGTTAATGGCTTTTGTGGTTTTGTTTTTGGGGGCCCAGGGGAGGAAACGTTTGGGGTTTTTTTTCCAAAAATCCCGCCGTTTTGCCCCCCCGCTTGGGGGAAATTGTTCCCCGTCCCCCCACCTCTTTTCACGGACCCCCCGGTTTGAGTCCCCGGACAAAAAATGCCCCAAAAGTCGCGCCCCCCCCCCCCTCCGTCCCTCGCCTTCCCCCCCCCCCCCTATCCCTCCCGAGCCCCAGGGCAGTTTCTGAGCCCCCCGAGCCCCTCCCGCCAGGCCCCCGCCCCCCCGTCCCGCACCGTGCGCCTCCTCCCGCCGCAATCCCCCCTTCCCCCTCCCCCGAAGGGGGACTCCCCCCTCCGCACAAACCGTAAAAATCGGAGCTAATCATCCTGGGGCAACCCCCCCCCTCACTCCTGGAAACGCCAGCTTTGTGAACAGAAAAGTCCCATGAAAAAAGCTTTTCTACCCCCAGATCCACAGGTTGGAAGCGGATTGGATTTTTTCAAACTATCGGGAAAAATCCTAAACCCCGCCGGCAAAAGCCCGGGCTTGGCAGAGTTTGGCGCCCGCCCTTGGCAGAGAAAACAAAATGAGGTGGGGAGGGTGGCGGATCCCCATGTTTGCCCTGGTTTCCCCCCCCCGTCGGCCGATCGCGTCGGTTTTTGCAGTTTGGAAGGCCGGGCCTGGGAGGGTCAGGTACCCCGGGAAGCCAGTGGGCCGGCCAAATTTCCACTCCACTTGGCCGGTACATAGGCCAAAATAATAGAATTGTTTTTGGTCCCACCCCCCTTCTTTTATATGGTGTTGCCACAGAAAACACCAGCCAAGAACAGAAGTCCGAGATGCCCTGGAGGGCGTCAAGCCTTAAAAGAATACCTGAGAGAACCACCCCTAAAACAGGTTCACACATTTGGGAATCCGACCTTTTTCTCGAGGGCCGGGCGGGCCCATCTGAAACACCCTTGATGGGGGCCGTCGCCCGTGGTGATGTGGCCCCCCCCTGAGGGTTTTTTCATCTTAAGGCCCGGGCAAAACCCCCTTTTTCCGTTAAGAGCCGGAAATTTGGCTTCAATATTGTACGCAAACCGGTTCCCCACGACCACTAAAAAGCCTAACCCAAATAATAAGGCCCAAGGCGGTGTTTGCCTGACCCCCCCCACCCCCAACCCCCCCCCCAAGAAAAAAAAACGGGTTTTTCCTATTCCTCACCTGGGTTTTTTTTTGTTCCCCGACGGCTCCCCCTTAGGTCTCCGCTGCCCCCTCGTCCCCCTCCTCCCGACTACTACACGCGGGTAAACGCCTTGGGATGGGTAAACGAGCCTCACAATGGTGTTTAATTTTTAACGCGGATGCCGCCCAGCCTTTCCTGTCCCGTTTGTGTTTGTGGCCCGAAACGGATCCCCGTGCCTAAACCATGTACGACTGAATATAAAACCCCCAAAATAACCCCGGGGTTGTCCCCGGGAAAATTAAAACGTTGGCGTCTGTTTTTTGCCCCGGCCCCCCCCCCCGAAGCCTTGGGGGTAAAAGGAAGACGGCAAGTCTTTGGCCTTGGCCGTTTGCCCTGCACCGCTAGCCCTTTCTTTTTTTCCCACCCCTCAACCCAGGGCGGCTTCAATGGGAAGTTTGTTTTTTTGTTTTTTGTGTTTTTTTTTTTCTCCCCACGGGTTGTTGGTTCCGGGGGCCCGCCGAACCCGAACGGCCGCACAATTGGGCGGGAAAAATTCCCCCGGCCCAGACCCGTTTTTGTGCCCCCCAGAACCCCAACTGTGTTGTTTTTTTTGTTGGGTCTCCGACACTTGTGCGACGTCCCGGGGCGTGGGAAACAAAAAGAACCTGCTAAAATACCCGGACCTCGGCTTTGGGACCGGCTTTTTTATCATTCATTTTGTTCCGATCCAACCTTTCCCTGGAGTTCCCCTGGGAAAGCCAACCCCGAAAAAACTTTTTTGTTCTAGCCCCCGGAATCGCATTATTCTCCCCTGAATCCGGGGGCCCCAGCCCCCCCCCCCTTTGGGCGCCCCCCATGTGTTGGGAAAACCTCGAATGAGGCCCGGGGGCCATTTTGTACTAACCTGAACGCGGGGAACGTGGAAAGAATTTCAACAGAAAGGAGAAAAACCTGAACCCTTTTTGCCACTTGGGCCCGGCCAAGATAATCACAAGGGCCCGCCTGGCCTCCTTAGAGTCCGCCGGGACAAACCCGCACGGGGGTTGTTTCTCCATCAAATTTCGTCAATAATTTTTTAGTATTCCCCCCTTTGTTTTCCGTTTCCTAGTTTATTAGTTCAGTAATCACTTCCCCTTACTTTGTTAATTTCTATCTCAAATTTCTTTTCTTTTTATTTCTTATTTATTTCTTCCCCTAAATATGCCCCCCTTAAAAGGGGGGTTTTTGCCAAAAATCAATATTTCTGTCGAACCAGTTTTTTTCAAAAAACGGGCCCCGGCAAAAGAAAGGCCCCGGGAACCCGTCAACGGGGGGCCCCAGTTAAACCCGGCGGCTGGTGAAAAAAACCCGCATCCTTTTTTTTTTCCCTTTCTTTTCTCTTCCAAGCCTAAGTGGCTGTTCGATAAACGTTCTCCCTGGCCCAAAATCTGACTGTGAGGCCCGAAGGCGGTTTCCCCCCTACCCCCCTATATCAACAGGACAAACCCTTTTGTTTAGTTATTCTTTAGCCGAGGGTTTCTCCCTCACGATAAGCTCTTTCCCCTTCTCCGTAAGAACAACGCAAAAAACAAAAACACAACTTAATTATTATCAAAATAAATATTATTAAATTCTTTTTAATTTAACCTTCGCCCCTACGAAAATCTCCCTTTTTTGAAAATAGACCCCGCTTTTCCCTGGCATCGTATTTGCCCCGCCCTGGAAAACCCTCTCGAATCCCACATAGCCCCCTGTTTGTGAATATGGTCCGGAGGTTTTTTTCAATCCGTACTGGCCCCCCCTTTTGACGGTCCGGGGCCACCCCCCTTTTTCTTTTGGCCGCCCCCGTTTTTGGAAACTGGGGTCGAAGAATTGATTGAAACCCCCTGGGGTTTGGTCGAATGCCCCTTCCAGGGCGCAGGCGGCCCCCTCTTGATACGCCGGCCCCCCAGTTGGGCGATGAAGTTCCCAGTTTCTTGTGTATGAAATCAACCGTCCCCCCCCCCCCGTCCCCCCATGTTTTACGTAAAAACAACTTGCCCCGCCTCAAAAATCCCGATTCCAGGCCCCCCAAGCCCCTGGCCCCCGAAATTCCTCCGCGGAATGGCGATTCCGGGCCCCCCCCCCCCCCTTAGAAGTCCCGGGCCCCCCCCCCCTCAAGAACTTCCCCCATAAAAGGTGGATTCCGCAACCCGACCCTGATTGAGTTAGCGGTCCCCCAGCCCCCGGACAGTCCGCCCCCCCCCCCTTTAGCAGCTCCCTTTTTCCCCCGTGATTCAGTATTGCCCAAAAAAAACCCCCAAGTTTTTTTCCCTGGAAACGTTCCCTGCCCGGGATTTTTATTCGCCCCCCCCCCACTGTTGAGGGGCCGTTCCCCCCCCCCGGTCCGGGCCCCCGCCCCACCAAGACAAAAACCCGGGAAAACCCCCTTTTCCCCTGAAGCCGCCCCCCCCTGGGTGAAGGGAAAATGCCCCCTAAGTTCAAGCCCAGCCCAAGGATTTTTGCGGTTTGAAACCAGCTCGCCCGGCCCCCCCACCAACAGACGCCCCACATTTTAAATCGGGAAAACCGTTTCCCTTCCGTCCGTATCCCCGTCCCTAAAGCACGTGGACCTCCCGTTGCCAAGGAATCGGGGCGCGGTAAATGTGAGGCCCCCCCTTTCGTTTTTTTCCAATCAGGTTCCCGTCCTCCGGGAGAAGCCCAAGGTCCGGAAACTGTGGAGAAACCGTTTTTTTTTCCTGGCCGCCCCCCGCCTTGGCCTATCCCTTTTGTCCCTACCCTGTTGTTTTTTTCGTGAACCGTTTGCCACATGGAGCAAATCGCCTTTCCCCCAGAATTCCCCGGCCCCCCCCCCTTCCCCGATGAACAGCCCCCCCCCGGGGCACGGGGTTGTCAGTGGGCGCCTTTTCGAATCCCCAAAAAGGTTCCCCCGGATCCCCAAGTTGGAAAAACCCCTTGGTAGGTGTTCCCTCCAGTCCCCCTGGTCCCCTTGTCCCCCAGTCCTTTGACGCACGCTTCATCCCATAACTCTGTTGCGACTTTGGCTGTTGTTTTCCTGTGGGCCAACACCCATACAGACGAAACCAAACAATTTTGGCCCCCGGGATTCCCTCCGCCCGTGATTCCCTGGCGGGCCGGCCCCCCCCGTCCCACCACTGTGGCCAAAAACCTAATCGATCGCGGCCGACCCCGCATTGGCATTCGCCCCAACCCCCCGCCCCTCCGGCCCCGCCCCCCCATCCCCCCTTCAATCCTTTGCCAATGCCCAACCCTTTCGCAAGTCCTCCTTTGCCCGGGCAGCCTTTTAATCCCTTCCGAAAATTTAGTTTGGAAAGTCCCCCATCCCCCCCCCTCCACCCATTTAGGGAAATTCAGGTCGAAGCTTCCAATGTACCTTTTCCTCATCCCGTCAGTGGAGGCCCCCCGGGGGAAAAAATTAGTTCGAGTTCGGTTTGGCGGAGAAGCCGGCGGCTTTTTGCCATGTGCGACCTCCACCGTTCCCCCCCACGTTGGAAGGTGGACATCCCAAAGGGGAGCTTTGGGCCCCCCGGGAAATTTGAAAAAAAAAACACAAACGGTTTTTTTCCCCCGCCCCCCTGGCCCCCCAACCAAAGCCCCCATTTTTACTTTTCTGCCGGGGTTTTTTAACTAAGGCCTTTTGGGCCCCCCTTCCTGTTGTCCCAGTATGTGGGTTCGTTTTTTTTCCCCGTGGGCCGGGCCCCATTTTCCGTTTTTCTTTTTAAGCTGCCCCCCACTAAATGGCCCCCCCCCCCCCCTTTTTTTTTTTGTTTTCCGAAAGGCACACCAAGAACTTTCCGTTCTGACTTGTCCCGTTCCCTTGATTCTAAGAGCGAACAAATGGAAAACACTAAAGTTGTTTTTCCCCATTGCCCCGCCCCCCTATTCCCGCGTCCCCCCTTCCAAAACCTCCGTTTTTTTCCAGCTTTGCCCAAAGAACCACCCTCCGCCCCGTGCCGGAAAATACCCAATCCCCCCCCCCAACTTCCCCCTTCCGAAACTCCCCATCTGGAAGCCGCCCCAGTCCCTGCCCCTGGTCCGGGTATGGAACACAACCCGGCAAACTACGTCCTTTTTTTCCCACCGGCCCCCCGCTAGAAGGCCTTGCCCCGACACGGCCCCCCTTCGGTGTTGGATTGCCCCGTTGAAAAAATTTTGATTACCTGCTTGGAGTTTTTCCGATCCTTCCTTTTCCCGGTTTTCCGACGATCCAGGAGCCCCCCCGAGCAAAACCCCCCTTGGAAAAGCCCCACGCCAAACCGGTGAAAGCTGCGCCTCCCCCCGGGAACAACCGTTTTTTCCGGTTTTGTTGGCCCACAAACCAACACAAACTTCCCCCCACGCCAAAGAAAATCCGGCCCCCGATCGATTTTGCCCGTTCCGGAACGAAGAACAGATTTTCCTTCTAAACCCCGCCCCCCAAACGGAAAATAATCGCCTGTTTTGTGAGCCCCGTTTCCGCCGGAGTCGAAACTTTTAAGCCCCCCCTTTTTTGGAAAAGCCGAGCGGCTGCCCACTTTTAGTTTCCGCGGCCTTTACTTCCCCAGACCCGACCCCACAACACGGTTCCCCGCTCCCAATGGTTCGGCACAACTCCCCACCTAAACGCCTTGAGTGGCTGGTATTTTTTTTTTTTCTTGAAGGGCGCCCCGCCGGCTCCCAATTTTGCCCCCGTTTTAGGCCGCACAAAATCCTTTAGGAAAAACATTTTTCCATAGATGGGGTTGGACCCGAATTCCGTGGGCCCCCCCCAACCTTTTTGTGGGGGCCCAAAAATGTCCAAGGTTTTCCCCCCATGGGTCCCCCCCAATGGAAAACCCAATGGGGCCCCCAACAACGGTTCCAATAAAATCCCCTTGTTTTAAAGGTGAGGAAAATATTGCACCCCTTAAAACCGAACCCGTTTTTTTTTTCGTTTTTTTGGGCCCACGACCCCCATATGTTCGCCCCGTCCCCCGCGACATCTCCGGTGCCATCCGGGATTGATTTTCCCACCTTTGCCGCCCACGGGCCCCTGCCCTTAAGGAATCCGCTTTTTTAAAAGTGTTTTGGTTTCCCACCTCATGTTCCGAGGGGGGGTCCTCCCTCAGCCCCCCCCTTTTGCGCCGGGGAAAAGTTCCCCGGTGTGGGCCCCCACTTTTGTCCAGCCCGCCAAGTACAGCGAAGAAATCCATTTTTTTCTGCTTTCGACAAGAAAAACTTCCGTTGTTTTCTCTTGCCCCCTTGATTTTCCCTGCGCGGGGAAAAATCTTCTTTTTTTGATCTTCAAATCCTCCAGAACAAAGTGCCCCACCTTCCCAAGACCACCCCCCCCCCCCTCGTTGGGAATGAGCCCCGCGAATGGAAATGAGCTCCATAAGGTCCCCCCGGTTGATTCCCGTCCGGGGCCCCCGAAAATCTAATTTCCGTGCCGCCCCCTTGTTCCCGCGCCCCTCCCCCTTTTCCGGAATTCCCCACGCCGAAGAACTCGATGGTCCCCAGTTCCCTCGAAACCCACAAAAGGTTTTAATAACCTCCCCACGCCGGGCCCCCCCCCCCAAGTGTTCCAAGAATCTCGGAAGAGCCCAGCGCCGAGTTTTGCGGTTTTTTTACCTCCCGGGGGTGTTTTGCCCCCCCTGCCCCTTGGAATTCCCTTTTTTGGCGGTTTTTACCCCGTGTGTGGTGGACCGAAAAAACCCCCCCCCCAGAATAATACCCGGTTTCTTTCATTCCAATAAACGGGCCCCTGAAAAATCCCGTTTTTTTGGGCGAAAGAAAGGCGGGACAAATTCACCTATCAGCTGTTTTCCCGATTTTTCACGTTCGCCCCCCCCGGCCCAAACCCCGTAGGAAAGCAAGCTGGGGTCCACGGAAGCAGTGAAATCGTCCCCCGGTTTTATATTTTTCTTTGAAAATTAACTTTTTGTTTTGCCTGAACGAACAACCCGAATGAACGGCCCTTCTCCCTGTTCCCACTTTTTTTGTTTCTGATTTTCCCCACGGAAAACACCACCCCAAAACAGCCCTTTTTCCCGGACAGAGCCACACGCTTTTCTTTTTTTTCTTCCTCGGTGGGTTGATGCCGGACCCCTGTCGCCCCCCCAAAAATATTCCGTGAAATGACATTATCGCACAAGGTCCCCCCCCTCCCCCCCCCGGTTTTTTTTTTGTTTCCCCTTCCCGATTTTGAAATGACTAGAAAACCCCCCTTGCCTTCTGAGTTTTCCCCCCTTTTTTGCAGCAAATTCCCCCCCAAAAAAAAAGTTTTGCGCTGGCCCAAGGCCCTCCCCCCCCAGTGACATACGGGGCCTTGTCCTCGCCCCGAAAGCTACGAAGTTTAACCCCAATTGCCCAAGTTTGGGGGTGCCCCGCCCCTGATTAGGAAGCGAAATCTCCTCTGCCACAAGCCCATCGGTTTTCCCACCAAATGACCAGAAATTGTCCCCCGCCCCCCTCTGTCCGTTTTTTCTGCCGGTCCAAAGTCCCCGAGCCCCCAACTGGCCGCCCCCCAAACCTTGTAAAAAAAAAACCCCCCCTCCCCGGTGCCCCCCCCCAAATCCCGGGCCGAATTCCCCCCGAACACATCCCTTCCCCCTGTATCGCGACAGAAGCTTGTGTGGGCCCCCCGTCCCCCCACTAAAGTTCGGTGTGCCGCCGCGTTTTTTTCCCTCTGCGCCGGAATAACTCGAAGTTGCGCCTTTGCCGGCCCCCGGGCCGCCCCTGGTGCCAAAATCGGAACCCGAATGGAGTTTCGAAATAATAATATCCCCCAACCGGTTTGCACTAGGCCCCAGTGGGAAACACCGAAAAAAACTTCCCCAAAAGAGCTCGTTCCCCCAAAGAAGTTGGCCGGACCAAACCGCCGTTTCCCGGTCCTAAAACTGGTTCCCCCCGGGCCCCCCCTGTTTTTTCTGTTGTCAAAGCCTCCATCCTTCCAAAAGCCCCCACACGAAAATCAAACCCTGCCGTGTTCAAGTTTTTAGTCCCCAAAAACTCTTTGAGCAGAAAAATTCCGTAAACGACAACGAGAAATTTTTTTTTCCAGGGGCCCCCCCAATTACGATATTTTTTCCCGGCTGTTTTGATCCGCCCCCTCAAACTTCCGCCCTCCAACCCCGCTTTCCCGCCCCGGAGCTTTTTTGGATTTATATGGACCGAGAAGGAATCGCCGGTTGGTTTCCCCGTGGGTGCCCCCCTTTTGTGCCCAAAAATTGGCAACCCCACGGAACCCCCGAGCCCCCATTCTGACTATTTGGAGGCACAGGCAAAAACTTTTCCTCCCCGTTTTTCAAAAAATGTTTTTTCCTGAAATGGTGAGGAACGAGGCGCGGGGGGGTTTGGGGGGGTCCTTAAGTCCCCCCCTGGCAAAGAACCAAAACCCCATATTCGAATTCTCCTTTCCCCCCC
>Ga0179591_1379809_pt1 | contig 12939 bp, 14 predicted proteins | sample CZOMad2_1_08_16f_FD_182891 | JGI IMG/M metagenome (GOLD analysis project Ga0179591, IMG submission 182891) | Vadose zone soil fungal communities from Angelo Coast Range Reserve, California, USA - CZOMad2_1_08_16fungal (PacBio error correction) | ecosystem: Environmental > Terrestrial > Soil >...
AATGACCGCCGGGAAAAATGGAGAGAGCGCCGCAGAAAAGCGATCGCTCGGCGGAGGATGTCTCGCGGTGTCCTTCGAACGGATGTCTCTCGATCTCACAGGATAGCGGATCTGAGTTGGAAGCCCAGAAAGCCCGGCCAACTCGAGGGGGGGCGGTTGCCAGCCTCTCTCTATAAAAGCGCTCGACTACGCCGCTGGCTTCGCGGGGGAGGATTCACGGAACTTCCGGTCAAGGAGGGAAGGGAAACGTCTACGGAGGATCCGGAGCAAATATCAGCATAAGCTCTGCCCAAGCATCTTTCTAAGGATTGCTCCTGTGAACGTCGGTGTGTAGCTGGGGGAGTCACAAACCAAGGAGACTCCATTGCTCGCTTCTAGATCTTCAACACCAACACCGGGAGTGGTAACCTATAATATTAAACGCTCGAAGCTTCTGAATTAACGCCTGCTGTTCGGAGCGAAACCTCACACGTACATAACAGGGATGCGCCCTAGATGTTCTATCAGGGGAGGCTCAGAAGGCCGGGCTCCTTCTTCTTAAATCTAAAATGGAGAACCGCACCGGGGAAAAACCCCCATTTAACGTCAAAAAAAGTCAGAGACGCGAAGACCTGGGAGCGGCGTCTAGGAGGCAGACTGTTCTCTCGACTATGGCAACTCCGCCTATATCTTCATTCCCGGCTCTATGCAGGGCGGCCGCGAACACCTCAAAGTCCTTCTGGGGTCGAGAGCTTTCCTGACTCATCATGCCGCCGCTCGATCAATCGGGAGGAGCCAGGAAAATATCCGTATTTCACCTGAGGGAACCTTTCTGTTTATTAGATCCGGCTGAGGACGCTCATATATGGTGTTCCCACCCACCGGCTGTGGGAAGAATTCGCTTCGAGCTTATTCGGTCCCTAGACCTTCTGCCTGGGTAGCGGTGTGACCTCCCACGGCGCTCATCAGACGGAGTCGAAGGACTAGCAGAAAAAACTTCTCGCGTAGATCTGCCGATACTCTGCTCTGCTGGAAAAGCCGTCCGCACTGTGCCGGGTGGTCCGCCGACCAGCGCAGCTAGGAAGCATATGTGGGGACTCCTACTCGACGACGGGGGGCTCGAGATGGATCAAAAGCGGGCGAAAAAAGATCCCAGCCCTCTTCTAAGGACTCTGCTCGAAGACGACCGCATGAGAAGAGGGGAAGGGCGACGGAAAAAAAAAAACTGAAGACGCTGGTCGCTCTCGGAAGTCGATACCCTGATAACGGCGCTGGTAGCAAGGCTTAGGGGGAGTGGGAGAAAAAGAGGGAAAGAGGAACGGCGCTGTCGGCCAACTCCGACGAGGAGTCTAGAGCGTTGGGGGAGGGGAATGTCGTGGCTAGGTAGGAACGGATGTTCCAGGGGGGAAGCACGAAGGAGGAGGGAAAGGAAGCCCTCGAGGATTAAAATTCTGCCGTCAGAAGGAGACCTACACATTCCTAGGGGAGATACTAACACACTTGGGGGAAATGGCGCGGGATCTCATCGGGAACGTCAGAGCGGGGGTGGCCAGCGAGAAGAGTGGCAGCAACTACCTTTAAAAAGCTTTTGACTCTTATGCAACCTCTCGGAATTCACTCGGTTGCATGCCAAGCCCTCCCAAGGGTGGAAGAAAAGAAAGGGTACAAAGGAAAAAAAAAAAGCCAAAAGGGGCGGAATTCTGACCGTGCGTCAACTTTCTTGAGGATCGGACGGAATGGGTACAGCGCTCACCACCGTAAGCCCGTTAGATACCCAAAACCTCGAGGGGAATCAGGATAAGGCGCTTCGAGAAAGGGCTACTACTATCTTACGAACTTATGAAGAGAAACCGAGAAGGTCTGCCTCGTCGGCGGGGGAGCGGGGGTTCGGAGGGGGGGGATCTGGGCGGCAGTAAAGCGGGTCACTGAATCTGCTAGAGGAGCTAGACCTATCGGGAAGTCATACGACCTTGGCGTCTGTGACCGGGACCTCTTGGAGAAGGGAGTCGGACGACTACGAAAAAGACGAAATTTTAACCTTCGGCAGTCTCGCCAGAGAACTCGATCGCCCACTAGATTAAAAGAATGAGCAGCGAAGAGCCAAGAGAAAGCGAAGGGTGGGGAAGCTTGGAAATCTGTCCCGAAGTTGCACTTTCTAATCAGCACTCTGTCTCCAGGCCAGGGGGAGTCTTAAAGGCTGCTAAAGGACCGCGGTTGTGCGCGAAGGTACGGGCCACCTGAAAATGGCGGCCAGGGGCAGGATCTTCGATCGTAAGTCGAAAAATCAGCCTTGGGGCAGGGTGGCTAGAAAAGTGAAGGGCGCGCGCTTCTGCCCCTGGGTCCTGGGGAAGTCTCCTGACTAGAGAGGCATACGGGCGGACGATCCTCCTAGCATAATGAAACGGCCTTTCGGCACGGAAGAGGAGTCTCCAGGTGGGAGAGCGGATGTGAAAAAAAAACCGCCATAACGGGGAAAAACTGTTCATCTCCAGAAATACCTCTAGCGTCAAGTGGTACCTATCCTCACAAGCTCTTGGCAGAAACCGGGCTCAGTCCAGAGGAATTCACCTGTAAAAGGAGGAAGGCGGACGGGGAGGATAGTGGTTGCAGCCCTTGTGGCAAAACTACACTATCACGGGGAGGGACCACTCTCTTATCTGACCTTTCCCGAGTGGCACAAAGAGAAGGCCTGCGGGGTGCTCGCGTTGAAGTTCAGGAGGAGGTCTGGGTAGGATAGGAATCCAAAAAAGGGAATCCCTCTTTAATACTTAGTTTATAGATCATACGGGGAGCCCTCCTAACATTGATCGCAGCAGAAAACCGAGGGTAGAGGAGGAATCGGGGCAGTCTGGTAAATTACTATCTAATTATTCTGCCCTTTTTGGAGGGGTTCCGCCGGCATAGGTTAGGAAGAGGGGTGAGGGGAAAAACCGGATTTGGAGCTCTACCATTGGGGGACTCCGCGTGTAGCGAAAGGCTAGGAAAAGGTTGGGAAGAAAAGGCTTATCCGCGGAGGCCCTTGGTATTTCCAAAGCTCCCTACGATAGGTCCGTGACTCACACGAGAGATCACGAGGAGGTCAAATATCGGTCAGCCACTCAACGAATCTGGGGGAGTGTACCTGGCCCGGAGGGAAAAAACTAGAGGCCTCCAAGAAGCACTCGTCCGGCGTCGGAAAAAAAACCCCCTTTTGGACCTGATGTCCCATCTGGACTGATTGGGGACTCCGTGTAAATCGTGGATCGGGGTTAAGAAAGGGGGAAGTAGGCCTGGGCTGAGGACGCAAAAAACTAGGTTTCTCGGGGATGATTCTACAATTACTTCTACCGAAGGCGGGGTCCAATTGGGGGGGAGCAGAATTCAGCACTCGGCTGTGCGGTCCTAAAAATTCTCGATTGTCAGGCGATTCCGTTTTCATAAAAGAAGAGTGTCGCGGCGATCTCTTGGGAGAAGTTCGCCGCTGGATGGAGAGGGGTACGGAAAGAAGAAGGGGTCTGAGGGAGGAGGAACGCGGGGGACACGCAAGCACCAGCTTTAGATGGATAAACCAACCTCTAGCTCTCGAGAGACTCGGATTTGCTATCCCTAAAAACGAACCAGACGCTATTATCCTTCGTAACGAGGTCCGAGCTTGCGCGTCATGAAAGGGGAGGTTTGAAAAGGAGGGTCTGGAAAGAACAGAAGGAGATATGTCATAAAGTGTCGACTACTCTCAACTGATCATTTTCCTAAGCAGCAGCTGATGCCTAGCAGCGAGAGGGGGGCGGCGCGCGGCAGGATCATATTGTCGGCGAAAAGACTCTGAGAGGCAGGAGGGTCCCTCTCACTCTGTGCTTTGCGGGACCTTCGCTGTATCTACTCCCTTCAAGGGAGGTCGGCGTGCAGCAGGGCGCGTCAAACCGCACCAGCGGCCAAGAATCAAGAGGGGACGCGACCAGACTGAACCCGGCAGAAATCAGTACCAGAGTAATAAGTTTCGGGGGAAGTTCCCTGCCGCAGGGTGAGGGGGGGGGGACTGGAGAAGGCCAGAGCGAACAGGAAACCCACGGGATCCTGGTCGGTCAGGTACAGTGCTTTCTCTTAAGCAAGCTAGAACGGCGTGGCACGGGGGGAACTCAGCGAAGTCAGAAAAAGGGGAGGGGGGACCGAGGACGCCGGAGTCAAAACGCTTCAATCGCATCGTCATGTTCAGAAAGCCGGACAAGAAGGGAGGCGGGCCGAATGGAGGCGACAGAAGGCCGAGAAAGGGGGAAAGGAAAGAAAAAAAAGAGTCGTTGAGGGGGAACGTCTGAGGGAAATCACCGAGCTCGGCGCAAGGGGACGCGCTAGCGCACAGCCCGTAGTTGAGCCGGACCGGGGGGAAAGGGTAAAGAAAAGCCGTGGGAAACCGAGGGAGCCTAGCGAGCACCGCTTCTTACCACTTGGAGATCGCCTCCAGTCCCTGGGCGCCTCCGCAACCCTCGACGGCAAACGACGGAAAAAACGGCCCTCCGGCCAACCGGAAACGTCCAGCAAAAAAAGGTGAAAAAAAGCGCGAACAGCCGGAAGGCCCGCGTCGAGCAGCTATCACGTGAGGGGGGAATGCGTCCCGTACTCAGCTCTATCACGACGCCGGAGATGAATCGAGGGGGGAATGAGGGGTGAACACGAGAGCGCGGACGCAGGCCCTCTCGAGAAGGGGGGGCATGTCTTGTGCCTAGGAACTCGCCTACGAGCTAGGGAGTTTACGAAAGTGGAGGTGTGGCCAAAAAGGGCTTCATCGAGTCAAAGCCTAACTCCGACGCACTTATCCACAGAATGTCAGGGGGAGCCAAGGGACTGAAGCAGCAAAAGGGCCGATCGAAGCAGGAAAATTATCCTCTAACTTTTACGCGTAGGGGAAGTCTTCTCGGGGAAAAGGGCAGAAAGCTTGGGCTACCCAAGAATCACGGACTGGCGCCGCGGGGCGTGGGAAAAAGGGAGCCAAAAAGGGAACGGGAAGGACGCCGTCGCTCCCAGATTCGGCGCAGGAATCGCCCGGACAAGGGGATCCGGGGAGACGGGGGCGAGCGGTCAAAGAAAACCGGGACCAGAAGGGGCGCCTTCGATCGAAAGGGCCAACCTGCAGAGCTCGTTTGCCCGCGTTCTATAGCCTCGGAAGCATGAAGCAATGAAAAAGATCGACCGACTAAAAAGAAAGGCGCGGATTTAGGACCATAGATCCAGTAGGAGGGCCCGTGCCCGCTCGCTGGCACCCAGATAAGCCAAGGAACGTCTTCTCCCACTCCCAGAGAGGAACTCCAAAAACGATCAGAATCGCTTCTGGGACTATATCGCTGACTCCTGCGAGGAGGAGTGAGAAGCAGTCCAAAGCGCGCTGCGAGGGGGGAAGAACTAGAGAGGACCGACCTCTCAGTCGTTCGGCCGATATCCCGGAGAGTGCCTCGTCGCCGCCTCTAGAGAGAGCTAGGGACGACAGAAAAAAGAACGAGAAAAACCTCCGATCCACTAGGGCTGAACGTCGAGACAGCGAAAAAAAACGGCGCGGCATCGGCTGCAGCCGTCGCGAAAGCTGAAAGGAAACCGAGGTTCGGAGCATTAGATATTGTTCTTGAGAGTTGCCAAAAGCTACTGCTGGGGGGATGGGAGAGGAAGTTTCAAAGACCAGAAGCGACAGTTGAAGGCAAGAATTTCAAATGCTTTCATTGCGGAGGATCCGCCTAGTTATCTTGCCAGTCAACGATGAAGAAAACGACTCCTGGCGGGAGCAATCCTAGGCGGCGAGGTGGTTCGCTGTACGCGTAACCGAGTTTGTACAGGGAGTGACGGCTTGCCGGGGGGGGACTACTAATAAAGACAACAACTTCTAAGAGTCAGTCGGTTCTGATCCGCGGGAAGACCCAGGTTCAAAAAAAAAAATAGCGCCGCATTCTGCCGACGCAGAACTCAATAAGAAGAGCGCGGCGGCGCCGGAAGTGGCGGAACGGCATCCTGCTCGAACCACTCACAAAACGGGGGGAACACCGAAACCAAGAAAAAGGAAGAAGGGATAACGACCAGCGCCGGTCCGCGGCTTACGTCCTCGGACGCGGTTGAGCAACATGATTCAGCCTTGGGAGGGCCTCGAAGAAGACGGAGGGAGGACTTCCCAGGCGCGAAGCTCAGGCTGGCCTCAGCCCGCATTATACCCGCGAATCGTAAATGCCTGGCGGCCGAGGAGAGGGTCGGAAGCGGGGAAAGAAGGGAGATCGCCCAGTTTGATACCATGGGGGCCCATAAAGGCTCCTCTAGGGGCGAGGTGCGGACGAAGGTGCGGAAGCGGAGGGAGCCAGGGTCTCCCTTAGGGGGCTTCCTTCGGGGGAACCCATAACCGTCTGGAAGGTTCACTAGATCGAGGGCGCTATCTACTGGGAAGGGGAGACGTGTCGACGGCGATTAAAAAAGTCATTGTCTCGGGAAAGCTCGTGTTGCATTTCCAAAGAGAAAGCGGACAGAAGGAAGGGTAAAGTGGGGGCAGGAAAGGTAGGAACCATCATCAAGCGGCGTGGGGAACCAACCTGAACTCTAGACACTCGCGGGAAAGCCAAGGGCTCGAAGGAATAAGGAGGGTTCTCTTCTAAAGACTCCCGACGAGATCGGGGAGGGCGGCGCATGGGGTAAAGGCTCCCTTGCTCTAGTCTCATCAATGCTTGAGGGATGATTGGGGGGGAGCAGCGGCCAGGGTATCCGTCCTCTAATGACCTCGGTGTAATTTCGGAAATCGGGCTGCGCGAGACATGCTCTCAAAAAAAAAAAATAGCGCCAAAAGGAGGGGAGAGGTGCGAGAGAAAACCTCGGGAGGGCGGTCGAACGGATTCACGTCCGGAAGGCCTCGAGGCTCTCGAAAGGAAAGGCCAAAGGCATCGGTCTCATCGGGGGCATGAAGTGGTAAAAGAGTCGTGGGCGGGAGGAGGAAACAATAAAAAAGCGAAGAGAGGGGGAAGCTCAACAACAACAGAGGGGGTCAATAGAGTCCTCTCAACGATCGATAACTCTTCTGTATAGGCCACTACGCTACTATTTAAAATTACAGAAGGAGTGTAGGAGCGCGCCTCGACCCGAACGGATCGGCAAGAGATAAGTTCTAAGCCTCACCTCTCTAAAAAGTGCTCTCTTGACTCTCGACAGGCGACAAGAGGAGAATAGTCGAGAGCCTGTTAAGGCAACGAAACGGATTAGAACCGGGCTCGGGAGGCGCGAAAAATCGAGCCTTAATGCATTCCTGCTTATCGAGCTCCTTGAAAAAAGGAAACCCGAATAGCCGTCGTGCGAGGGAATAAGGAGCCTGTGAAAAATCGCTCGTTCACCTGTGACGCCCGGGGCGGCTGGGGAGGAGCGGTCGGAAGGGTTGGTTGCAAAACCGACACCGGCTTCTTATGGGAGGCGGGAAGATTCGCGGGAGACGTGCTGAAGGTGATCTGTGGCACTTCAACCACGACTCTCTCGAATAACTATTCTCAATCTACGCGTCGGGAAAAAATGAGACTCGAGGCCGCGATCCGCAGGAAAACTTCGATTTTTCCCATCGGGCAGCACTCCTTTCTAAGGGAGAGCTGCTGCTAGCAAGCTCATTAGTTTCCGCATTGCGATGAAATCTGCAGAAGAGATCTGGGGCGATTGGCCCATGGGGAGGAAACTCTTTTAACTATGGACTTAACCGAGAGAACTGCGCGAAAAGCTCCATGCAGAGTGAGCCGCGGGAAATCGCGTTCTGGCTGAGGGAGCTCGCGAGAGATTAGTCGAGACCGTATCCTAACAAGAAAGCTTGGTACTCGAGGCCTGTAGAAATCCAGGGGGAAGATAGGGCTCTAGGGCGTCAGCACGAAGGAGCGAGTTCTACGCCCCTCCAAGGTCAGCGTCGAGCGATTGGGCGGTGAGTCGTGGAAGCGGAGGCAAAATAGGACACTCAATAGGGAGGAAGTCCCTCTAAAAGGGGATTACTGGGGAAAATTCGACGACCGAAAGGAAGGGGGGAAGCGAAAGAAAGGGATGGCGCGGTATCAATCAACTGGGGTCTACGTCGAGACTGGTCCTGCTTACTGAGCTCGATCGAGAAGAGGGAATCCAAGTTAATGCTCGTCCGACATTCGGGACGACCGCACAAAGTGGATCTAGTTCAAGGGGGAGGACTACGATCCCGATCGGAAGGGGAACACGACTTTTGAAGGGTACCTTTGCCAAACTGTCTTTGAGGGAGCGGACTGGTAGAAGGACGCACCCCAGGCCGGTCGGGACGGATTTGTTCCGCCTGCTGAGGCAGACGTGTGTTTCCCCAAAAAAAGGTGTAGAGGAGGGAAACACGAGCTAAAGACTGAGACCAAGACGTTCGGTGGTCCTCTCGAAAAGGGGGGGAGCCGCAGTGGACGGAGGGTTTGGAGGGGCGAGCAGAAAAGTTACACGAGTCGAGCAGCGAGGCTACCTTGAGGCTGTGCACAAGAAAAAATTTATTAAAAGAGCGAGTCGCCCGCAGGGTCCAAAAAAAAAGACAGGGGACGGGAGAGCAGAGACGCGATCGGAAAAAAAGAACTATGCATATGGCGCATCTAAAACCCAGGATGTGAGGCCCTAGCGAAGGGCGTGGAGAAGAAGGGGGGGGAATTGCCACGAGTCTACGCCGGGACGACAGGCCGATTCGGAGGAAGGGACCGAGCTCAAAATCTGGGGTATTCTCTTGAAGATATGCGTAGGGTAGACGCGTGCCAACCCACAATCGGCCATGTGGAAGGAAAAAGATAAGGCGCAAAAAAAGGTTTAGCCGAAGGGTGACCTGCGTTCTCCCAAAAAGGGCTGCTCCTGGTCCTGAGAAGGCGCCTACTCTTGAGGGAGAAGTCGGGGGGGAGGAACTATACGGATACAGATGAACGCAAAGCGATCATTTCTTCGCGGCGCACTATTGGGGGCTACCACCGCCAAGAGCTTGCGGCCCTGGGGAAACGGAGAGAGGGAGAGGATAGGACATCGGCGTCAGAACCTGCTCATTCCGGGGGGGGAGTTCTGTCAGAACGCCGCACCTTACTTGGCGACGGCGAGCGGATTCGGGGGAAAACGAGGGCCCGCCGCGTGGAATGCCACAACGGAGATCACTCCTAGGAAATCTTATCGTCTAGGAACACGATTTGGCCACCCTCACCTAGGTCGATGCGCGCGGGCAGGGGAGAGGGGAGGGGAATCTTCGGAAAGGGGATAGAAAGAACATCCTCAAACATCCTCGGACGAGTGATGAGTATCACGATTACAATCCGGCGCGACCAAAGCCGCCTCCTATGCGACGGTCTGAAAACCTGTGCTGTTCTCGATCGGGGGTCGCAGGAAAGGGTATACGGAGGGGAAGAGTTAAAACCGCCGTTCTTTAGCGGGGTATTTTTCGGAAGTCTATCTAAAGCTGTATTAGCGAACCAGGGTACTCCGCGGGGCTAGAATAGGAGCAAAATCAAAGTGGGTATTCTCCGCCCTACGGGGTCCCGGCCCGCAAAGCTCCGGGCAGTGGCGCTCGGCTGGTCGCGAGCTCGGATCCTAGGAAGGAAAAACCTCAACAGGGAGTAAAGAGGGAGCCGAGTCCGCCTCATTCTGCAGCGAGAGCTGTGTTCCAGGCGCGGAACTGACCGGGATAAAAATTTGACACGCGATGGGGGCCGGCAAAAGGTGATAGGGGGGTAGTTAATGAGGCGCTGAGGAGACAACCTTTCTATCGAGGGTCTAGCACGAAGGTACGTCTCCGACACTATCGGGTCGAGGGAAAAAGGCTCGGAGGAAAAAACCAAAGGAAGGCAAAAAACGGGCGGAGGGAGAACTTGCTATGTCTGCGAGACGTTTTCATCTGAAAAGAGTTCGCGCCGAGCGGGAGGGGGGAAGAAAAAAAAAACAAAAAAAAAAACAACAAAAAAAAAAGAACGAGAGGGCTGGAAGATGGGGGGTTATTGACGAAGAACTCTCCTCCGCGGGGGGACTGCTTCATTTATTAACCGCTACGGTCCACTCAAATAATCAGGAGCTTCTACCAAAAAAGGAAATTCCGGGAAGAGGGAGCCCTAAAGTTGTTGCTCCACAGAGGGGGATCCTCGAGGGGCTACCCTCCATTTCTAACGAGAGCATCATCTTCTTCCGGAAATTATGAAAAACCATTTTTAGCGTACTCGAAAGACTGAATGGGGACATTCTCCGCAACAACAAAAGGGGATAGGGGGAAGGAAGGTTTAGGGAGTTAATCCGGGGCCCAAGCAGCTGATGCGCGGAGACGTTTCTTCTCTCCTGCAGAGAGAGGTGCGTGTTCCGTTCGAGAAAAATACTCGCTCTCTTCAAGCGAAGAGGGGTTGGAGCCTATCTCACGCTGGTTCTTAAAGGGGAAAGTTCTAACTAAGGAGAGGTAGGTCTGGGACAATCCCGCCAAATTCAATCCCTTCTTCAGTGGAGACCCACTCGTATCTCCGAGATCTTTCTAAAAGGAAAAACCCGGCTCGGGGAGGCTATAATTTTCAGAACAGCACACAGCCCTGTGCCTTCACGGGGGTGCCTTCTAATTCCTGGAATAACCCAACTTTCTCTGGGTACACCCTATCCGACTTAGAAGGAGGGCGTCTAGGCATCAGGGGGGTCGGGGGGAACAGCGAAGGTCAGGCCGAGGTTTCTACACTAGAACACGATTCCTCCGGATTCCCCAGACTCGCGTACTTTTTCATAAAAAGGGGTTCATTCCGCTACGTATTGCGAAAAGTATGCGGGGGGCAGATCACCAACGGGCCAGGGAACACCCTCTTCTTGGGGGAAATTTTTCTGATAGTCTACGATTATCCAAAGATCGCGCACCAGCGATAGGCAAAAAAACGGAGTGTGAGTATGGAGGGAGAAAGTTACTCCTGTGTCTAACTCGTGGATGTCTCCATAAAAGGTCCTACATCAGACCAGAGGGGGGAAAAGTAATTGAAAATAGCCCTCCCGAACTCGATATCATAACGGCTGGGGGAATCCTTCCCACCTTGAAGAAAAAAGTCAAAGATCTTCGTTCTACCACGCTTCCCCGAAAATCTCAGGAAAAAAAAAGCCGAGTACGCGGCGCTGGTTTTCGCTCTGAAACTTACTCTTACGACGATCACTCCTTGTCCCGCGGGATGATCGGGGGTGGGGGAAAGGCCAGAAAAAGTTGGAAAAAGGAGCTGCCAGATTACGGGCTCCCGCGCAAACATCGCGCAAGGAAGGGAAATCGGGACAAAAACACTAGGGGATAGCGTCTTACGCGTAGTTGTGCCTTCGAAAAAGGAGGCGATTAAGAAAACGAGCGAAAACGCAGGTCAGTGTCAGGGTGGGCGGGGAAAAAAGCCGCGGCCTGCTCAAAACGGCGGACGACCGAGAGGGGAGAAGGGCCGCGAAACGAGAAGGAATGAACAAGGCCGACCCATCTGGCGGGGTCGCCCCAGTCGGCGATCAGCCCAGCAAAAGAACGGAAAAAACTACAGAGAGGCGCACCGGGCGGTCCCAAGTCTGGCGCAACGAGTCGGCGCCGGCAGCGCCCTGACAGGGCAGGAAACCAACTAAAAGGGTCACACTCCTAGAGCCACCCCATCTGCTGGCGCGGAGCGAAGCTACCGGAAAAAGAACTCGTCGCAAAGACCTAAGAGGGACAGCGCATAATCTGACTTGGAAACGAAAAAAGCGCGGCGGGACCTGGAGAAGAGGGCAACCGCTCTCTGTCCAGCAGACAAGCCCGGAGGAGCAAAAGAGCGATCGGGCCTCCTCTTGCGGCCGAAGGTCGATGGAAGTGCAGCAGATCGGGAGAATTCTCAAGGCGGCAGGTCGAGGAGGCTGCGGCGAGGGGGACTCTGAACCCAGACAGAGAGGAAGGGACCCGAGAAGGGGAGAGTGAAGCTCGCCTGACCGGAGTTCCTAGATTCGCGAAAGGCCTCAGAGACGCGAAAAACTGACGAGACTGAGGCGCAACAAAAACCGAGAAACGACGGAAACACGACCGGCGCTGGGAGGCGGAGTCTCCGGTCGCGAAAGAAATCGTAACAAAATCCGAACAAGTCCGAGATCATCCTTGAAATTTTCGGGGTCGAGTTTCATCTGGGGACTCCGCAATGTGTTGGCGAACCCAAGATTGGCACTGGTCAGGGGGGTCCATTCCGAGGTCTCTGAATCCTCCTCGGTATAGGAACAAGTCAAGAAAGGGACTCTAAACTCAAAGTGTCCCACCTTTTTCTTTCTGTCAGCCGATGCATAAAGAGGGGGGGGTGTGAACTTCTGAAGCGATCGAGCGGACACATTCAAACCCCAGAGAAGGCGCGCTGCCGATGCTGAGCCGCTCCCGAAAGTGTTGTACGGATAGAGGGGAATCGCGAGACCGCCCCGAGAAGCTCAAGAAAAGCGGTGGAAAGAGGACCCCGCGGACATCCGCGCGAGCAACGTCAACCGAACTCGCATCTGACTCAAGGCATCAAGGAAAAGGGTACGGAAGCACGTCCTCGGGGTGAGCGACCAAGGGACGGCTCCGTTTGACAGGAAGTAACTCGCGAAGGGAAAATCCTGGGAAAAAGGAGAAAAGAGTAAAGGTCGGCCCTCAAGCGCGAAACGGCTATCTCTAGCAGGGGCTACGGGGGGAAGAGAAAGGGGAAAAGGGAAAAAGGAACCTGTGGACACCTGGGCACTCGATCGCCCGCGACTTGGGGTCGGAGGGAGCTAATGCAGCAGAGAGCAGAGGAGGGGACGGTAAACTGAGTGAGGCCTTCTTTTTCACAGAAGGCTGCTAGAAGGAAGACGGCCGTCATCCGGAGGTCGACGGCCTCTATTTGCTGTTGACTAGGGGAAGGGGAAGGTGCAACCGCTCCCAATTTCGTCGAATCTCCTCAGGGCAGAAAGAGCATTGCGAAAGAAGCGCGGGCAAAGAACTTCACATGCTCTTCATACCCATCGCGCACGCATGCATAAGCCGGTCGATCCAGACAACGAAAA